>WNGB01001181.1_pt1 | contig 85260 bp, 71 predicted proteins | sample 5400681 | NCBI WGS metagenome assembly WNGB01 (sample SAMN13153367, study PRJNA577476) | soil metagenome | isolation source: 115 cm soil or saprolite under grassland replicate 2 | place: USA:California | collected 2016-06-15 | reverse complement strand
ACCGATCAGCTTGTAGGTCAATCCGTTGAGGACGGTCCCGATCACGGCCAGGGGGAGGTGGATCAGCAGCCGCAGGAGGGTGCGGCCGACGAAGCGGAGGACCGGCGAGACGGGGTAGGCGGCGGCCACCTGGTCGTCCCGCAGGTGCAGGGCGTGAAGCAGCCGGTCGTAGGAGCGCACGGCCTCGGCCACGGCCTCGACCCTCTCGGGGAAGCGCCGGCTCAGGTCTTCGTAGCCCTCGATGAAGGCCCTCTGGATCGGGAAGGTCTCGGCCAGCCGGCGCCGGCCCGGCAGCTCCAGCCCCGCCCGGCCGTAGATCTCGGCGGCGCGGGCGATCAGCCTCGCGTCTTCCCAAGTGCCGTAGTTCAGGGTGACCTCTTCCAGGGCCTGCGAGACCCGGGCGGTCAGGACGCGCACGTCCTCCTCCGGTTCGGGAGCGATCGGCTCCCCCACCTGGACGAGGGCCCGCGAGCGGAAGGTCTCCTTCCGGTCGAAGGTCAGGCCGACGGGGACGATGCGCGTCCCCAGGCCGGGGAAGCGGCGCTCGGCTCCCAGGACGATCCGCGCCAGGCCCGTCTTGAGCGGCTGCAAGGCCGGCTCGCTGTGGCTCTTCCCCTCGGGGAAGAGGGCGAGGACGCCGCCCTCTGACAGCAGCTCGTGGCAGCGGATGAAGGTCTCCTCGTTCTGCGCCGTGTCCACCTCGTCCTGCCGGCGGTAGACCGGGATCGATCCGGCCCAGTTGGCGAACGGGCGCACGAGCGGGTTGTCCCAGAGGGTGCTCTTGGCGAGGAGGCGGGGCCGGACCGGCAGAGGTCCGAGGAGGAGGACCGGATCGACCAGCCCGTTGACGTGGTTGGCGACCAGGACCATGGGCCGCCCCAGGGGGAGACTCTCCGCCCCCACCACCTCGACGCTGCGGAAAAAGACCCGCAGGATGAGCCGGAGGAAGCGCGTCAGCAGGTCAGGTGAGGACCTCATCCAGGTGCTCCCCGACCCGCTCGTGCCACGCCTGCGCCGCCGCCAGGCCCCGCCGCTCGCTGATGAAGGACATACCGATCAGGCCGAGGAGGAAGAAGCCGGCGGTCGACAGGATGGCGATCCGTTGCGAGCCGGTGCGCGAGGAGATCTGGCCGAAGATCAGCGGACCGATCATGTAGGCGGACTTCCCCGCCAGTCCCCAGAGACCGAAGAACTCGGCGGTCTTTTCGGGTGGCGCGAAGAGACCCACCAGGGCGCGCGAGGCCGACTGGAGCGATCCGATCCCCAGGCCGGCGCAGAGCGCCACGCCCCAGAAAGCTCCCTTGGTCTGTACCAGGTACACGCCTGCACAGACCAGCACCCAGAGCAGGAGGGTGATCTGGATCGTCCGCGGGGCGCCGAGCCGGTCCTGGATCGCCCCGAAGCCGAGGGCTCCTCCCGCCGACGAGAGCTGCAGGAGGATGAAGAGGAAGAACAGCTCTTTGGAGGTGAAGCCGAGGGTGTTCGCCGCGAAGATCCCGGCGAAGGCGATCACCGAGGTGAGCCCCGCGGAGTAGAGGAAGAAGACGCACAGGAAGCGCACGAGCTCGGAGAAGTGGTGCGCCGAGCGGGCGGTCTGCCCGAGCCGGATGAAGCCGTCCCGCACATAGCGCAGGACCGTGCCCGTGCCGCGCGGCGCCCGCTCGCGCAGGAAGAGGAAGGTCGGCAGGGCGGCCACCAGGAAGAAGAAGGCGGTCACCAGCCAGGCGAGGCGCAGGCTCGGCAAATTCGCCAGCACGATTTCGCCCTTGAGGAGGGGGTAGACGAGCGCCAGGGAGGCGAGGCCGCCGAAGTAGCCCAGGCCCCAGCCGAGGCCCGAGATCTTGCCGATGTTTGCCGGCGTCGAGATCTCCGGCAGGAAGGAGCCGGCCAGGTTCTCCCCGAACGAGAAGCCGATGAAGGAGATCACGAAGAGCGTCAGGGCCAGGCCGGCCCGGCCGGGCGTCGCCCACCAGAGCGCCGCCGTCCCGGAGACGCACAGGGCGTAGGTGAAGAAGAGGAAGAGCTTCTTGCGTCCCGAGTCGTCCGCGATGGCGCCCACGATCGGCGACAGGAGCAGGACGAACAGGTTGCCGGCGAAGAGCGCCCAGCCCCACAGCGAGTCGCCGCGGCCCGCGGGCGCCACCAGGCGAGTGAAGTAGACGCCGAACGCCACGGTGACGATGACCGTCGTGTAGCTGCTGTTGGCGAAGTCGAACATCGCCCAGCCGAAGATCTCGCGGCGGCTCGGCGGCGGATACGCGGTCGCTGTGGGCATGATGGGCACCGTTCTATCACGGACTCGCGCTCACCAGCCACGGTCCTCGCCTGGAGGCATTGTGCTACCCTCTCACCAATTGCTGCTCCGCCGTTGGAGCTCTCTCGACGGAGATGATCATGGAACCGACACAGACCCCCCAGGCCCCCACGCCGAAGACCCGGTCCACCCTGGATACTGTCGCCAACATCGCGATCATCCTCGTGTGCGCGATCGCGGCCTTCATCCTGATCCGCAACAACTTCTTCAACCGCCCGCAGGCTGGCGGCCCGCGGCCGCCCGAAGCCGCGGTCGGCGAGCAGTTCGACGCCTTGCGCCAGGTGGTCCCCGCCGGCACGGACCGCGCCCTGGTGGTGGCGGTCTCCCCGACCTGTCACTTCTGCACCGACAGCATGCCGTTCTACAAGCGGCTGATCGATGAGCGCAACGGGAAGGGGTCGAAGACCAAGGTGATCGCCGCCGTACCCCGTGAAGAGGCCAGGGCCGAGGAGCGGCAGAAGATGGCCAGCGCCGGCGTGAATCCGGACGACGTGGTGGCCGTCGACTTCCAGAACATCAAGGTCCCCGGCACTCCCACCGTCCTCCTGGTCGACAACCAGGGCAAGGTCCTCAACGTCTGGGTCGGCAAGCAGGACTCCTCCGGCGAGGAGAAGATCCTGAAGACCCTGTAGGCCCCCCCCTCCCCGACCCTCTCCCGCTGCGCGGGGGAGGGGTCAGGGGAGGGGCCTGTGATAGGGTCTGACCTTTGCAAACGCGGAGAGGCGGTGGTCCCGTCCACCTTTGCCTCCGGCCCTGTCATGGAAACCTCGATTGCCCATTCCCATCCCCAAGAAAACGGTCACATCCGCCATCTGGGCGCGCTCGCGCTGGGCGCGCTCGGCGTGGTCTACGGCGACATCGGCACCAGCCCGTTGTACGCCTTTGGCTTCTGCTTTCACGGACAGCACTCGGTCGACCCGAAGAACGAGCTCAACATCCTGGGCGTCCTGTCGCTGATCTTCTGGTCCCTGATCATCGTCATCTCGATCAAGTACCTGGTCTTCGTCATGCGCGCCGACAACCGGGGGGAAGGGGGGATCCTCGCCCTCATGGCCCTGGTGCGCACCGAAAAGCGCCGCCGCTGGGCCCTGGTGGCTCTCGGCCTGTTCGGTGCCTCCCTCCTCTACGGCGACGGCATGATCACCCCCGCGATCACGGTGCTCAGCGCGGTCGAGGGCCTGAGCGTCGCCACCTCGGCCTTCGACAACTCTGTCGTGCCGATCACCATCGGCATCCTGGTCGGCATCTTCGTCCTGCAGCGGCGCGGCACCGCGGACATCGGCAAGCTGTTCGGACCGGTGATGATGCTGTGGTTCGCGGTCCTGGGCGTCCTCGGGCTGATCTGGATCGTCCAGGAGCCGGGGGTGCTGGCGGCGGTGAATCCGCTGTACGGGTTCCGCTTCTTCGCCCAAAACGGGGCGATGGGCTTCCTGGTGCTCGGCTCAGTGTTCCTGGTGGTCACCGGCGGCGAGGCGCTGTATGCCGACATGGGGCACTTCGGCCGCCGCCCCATCCAGGCGGCCTGGTTCGCGGTGGTGCTTCCCGGGCTGCTGCTCAACTACTTCGGCCAGGGAGCCCTGCTGCTGCGGCAACCGGCGGCGGCGGAGTTCGTCTTCTACAAGATGGCTCCGTCCTCCCCGTGGATGCTCTACCCGCTGGTGGGGCTCGCCACGGCCGCCGGCATCATCGCTTCGCAGGCGGTGATCTCGGGCGCCTTCTCGCTGACCCGCCAGGCCGTGCAGCTCGGCTACAGCCCGCGCGTCGAGATCGTTCACACTTCCGAGGCCGAGATCGGTCAGATCTACATCCCGTCGGTCAACTGGGCGCTGATGCTCGCGACCGTCGGGCTGGTCCTCGGCTTCCAGAAGTCGGCCAACCTGGCCGCGGCGTACGGTGTGGCGGTGACCACGACGATGGTGATCACCACTCTCCTGGCCAATGTGGTGGCCCGCGAGCTCTGGGGCTGGAGCCGGCTGCAGGCGTGGCTCCTGATGGGCGCCTTCCTGGTGGTCGACCTCTCGTTTTTCGCCGCCAACATCATCAAGGTGCCGCAGGGCGGCTGGTTTCCGCTGGCGGTGGCCGGAGCGATCTATCTCCTGATGGTGACCTGGAAGCAGGGGCGGCGGCTGCTCTCCGAGCGCGTCCGCGAGGGAGCGCTGCCGATCGAGGACTTCGTGCGCAACCTGCAGCCGGGCTCGCCGATGCGCGTCCCCGGCACGGCTGTCTTCCTGACCACCAACGTCCATGGAACGCCCACGACGCTCCTCCACAACCTCAAGCACAACAAGGTGTTGCACGAGCAGGTGGTGCTGATGACCGTGGTCACCGAGGAGGTTCCGCGGGTGCCGCGGCGCGACCGCGTTGGGATCGAGGCCCTGGACAAGGGGTTCTTCAAAGTCGTCGCCCATTACGGGTTCACCCAGGACCCGCGCGCCGCCGACGTTCTGGACGCCTTGCGCGACAAGGGCCTGAGCCTCGATCTGATGAAGACGACGTTCTTCCTCGGGCGGGAGACGCTGATCCCGTCCGACCGTGGCGGGATGAGCGTCTGGCGCAAGAAGCTGTTCGCGCTGATGTCGCGCAACGCGGTGCGGTTCAACGACTTCTTCCACATCCCGCCGAACCGGGTGGTGGAGCTGGGGATGCAGATCCGGCTGTGACCTGGCTTCCCCCTCTCCCGGTTGGGGGGTGTGCGATGGGAGAGGGGGACCGAGGGGGTGAGGTCATACCCCCGGCATGGCCTTCTTGAGCGGCTTGAGCAGGAGGGCGAGGGCCAGGGCGGTCAGCAGCGACAGGCCGCCCAGCAGGGCGAAGTAGTGGGAGTGCGGAATGTCGTCCCAGAGGACGCCGATCGCGGTCAGCTTGTTGCCGACCGCGGTCGCCAGGAACCAGCCGCCCATCATGAAGCCGCGCAGCCGCCGCGGCGCCACCTTGGAGACGAGCGCCAGGCCCATCGGCGAGAACAGCAGCTCGCCGAGCGTCAGAAAGCCGTACCCCCCGATGATCCACAGCGGCGAGACCCTGCCGGTGTCGCCCCCCATCCGGCCGGCGAGGGCCATGACGAAATAGGCGCAGCCCGCGAGGCACATGCCGAAAGCCATCTTGGCCGGCGTCCCCGGCTCGCGCCCGCGGCGGTCGAGCCGGCCCCAGAACCAGATCAGGGGGAAGGTCAGCAGGAGGATCCAGCCGGGATTGATCGCGTTCGAGATGACGCCGCTGACGCTCCAGGCGGTGTTGTCGTTGGCGAAATAGGTCCACGTCGTCTGGTTCTGGTGCAGCATCATCCAGAACACGACGATGACCGGAAAGAGGGCGACCAGGGCCATCACCCGCCGCGCATCGGGGATCCGGTCGATCGGATTCTCGTGCGCCTGCGGCGGCAGGTCGGCGGTCACGGCGGCGGCCGCGGCCGGCGCCCCGCTCCCTCCCTGTCTCGGCTCGACCAGGCGCCGGAAGCGCCAGAGGATCGAGACAGAGACCACCATACCGAGGGCGCCCATGAAGAACGCCGGATGGAACCCGTAGGTCCGGCTCATGTACTCGGCGAGGAGCGGGGCCACGAAGGCGCCGATGTTGATCCCCATGTAGAAGAGGATGTAGGCCCGGTCCTTGAGGTGGCTCCCCTCCGGATAGAGGTTCCCCACCATGGTCGAGACGTTGGGCTTGAAGAGGCCGTTGCCGATGACCAGGCAGGCCAGGGCCATGAACATGACCGGCACCGAGCGGAACGCCAGCAGGGCATGCCCGGCGATGAAGAAGAGGCCGCCGATCGTCACCGCCCTGCGGTAGCCGAGCTTGCGGTCGGCGAGGATGCCGCCGAGAAGCGGGCTGCCATAGACGAAGAGCAGGTAGTAGGACCAGGTGCTGGTCGCGTGGTCCTGGGTCCAGCCGAAGCCTTGCGCGGTGTTCTGGACGTAGAGAGGCCAGAGCGCCGCCACCGTGTAGAAGCTGAAGCGCTCCCACATCTCGGTGAGGAACAGGACGTAGAGCCCCTTCGGATGTTTCTCGGCCGCCCGGGTCCTCGCGGCGTCGGGCACTCCAGCGGCAGTCGTGGTGGCAACGCTCATCACCGTCTCCCTGTGCCCGTCGTCAGTGCACCCCGCTCATCAGGCGGCGGATCGGCTTGATCAGGAGCGCCAGGATGAGGCCGGCCCCGATCGTGATGGCGGTCACGGCGCCGAAGAGCTGCGGCAGCGGCAGCGTCGCGAATTGACCGGCCACCAGACCCGCGGTCAGGTTGCCCAGGGCAATCGACATGAACCAGATGCCCATCATCTGGCCGACCTTGCGGTGCGGCGCGAGCTTGGTCACTGTCGAGAGACCCACGGGCGAGAGGCAGAGCTCGCCGCAGGTGTGGAACAGGTAGGTCAGATTCAGCCAGAGCAGGCCCACCTGATGGGTTTGGCCCCGGGTCAGGATCGACGCCCAGACCATGACGCCGAAGCCGAGCCCCACGAGGATCAGGCCGAGGGAGAACTTGGCCGGGGCCGACGGCTCCAGCTTCCGCTTGCTGAGAGCCACCCAGAGCCAGGCGAACACCGGCGCCAGGGCGATGATCAGGATCGGGTTGACCGATTGCAGATAGCCCACCGGCATTTCCCAGCCGAAGAGATGCCGATCGGTCAGTCGCTGGGCGAACAGTGTGAGGGAGGAGCCCGCCTGCTCGAACCCCGACCAGAAGGTGGCCGAGAAGAGGAAGAGGATGAAGATGACCCCCATCCGCTTCTTCTCGGTGCGGTCGAGATCGGGGGAGACGAGCTGCAGGACGAGGTAGAGGAGCGCCAGCGAAACGATGACCACGCCCATGGCTCCGGCGAGCGTCTCCACGGTGAGCCGCAGGATGCCGATCAGCACATAGCCGATGATGACGGCACCCACGCTGCCGCCCAGCAGGACGAGGTACGCCCGCCGCTGGGCTTCCGGGTTGCCTGCGGCGTTGGGATGGAGCCCTGCCTGGCCCAGTTTCCGGCCGCCGAGCTTGTACTGGACCAGGCCGCAGAGCATGCCGATCCCGGCCACCAGGAATCCCAGGTGGAAATCGATCCGCTCTCCCACGTAGCTGCAGACCAGAGGCGCGATCAACGCGCCCAGATTGATCCCCATGTAGAAGATGGAGAACGCAGCATCGCGCCGCGCTCCGTCCTCGGCGGTGGTGCCCGGGTAGAGCTCGCCGACCATGGTGCTGACGTTGGGCTTGAGCAACCCGGTGCCGATGACGATGCTGAGCAGGCCCAGGTAGAAGGTGGACAGCAAGGGCGCGTACAGCAGGAAGTTGCCGAGGGCGATGAAGAGACCGCCGACGAACACCGATCTTCGCTGTCCGAGAAGCTGGTCCGCAACCCAGCCGCCCGGCAGGGCGAGCAGATAGACGCCGGCCGTGAACAGGCCATAGATGGCGCCTGCCCGCACCTCACTGAACCCCAGCCCCCCCGCGGCGGCTGCGGTCGTCATGAAAACCGTCAGGATGGCGCGGATGCCGTAGTAGCTGAAGCGCTCCCAGAACTCGGTGAAGAACAGCGTGGAGAGACCGCGCGGATGCCCGAAGAACGAGCGGTCGGCAGCGGCTTCGGCAGTGGAGGGTGAGGTCGGGTTGGGCATGACGATCTCTCGGCCAGGAAGTTGACGTTAGCGAAGACAGCCAGTGTTCGCGGGAGCTTACCACGCGCCCGCCTCGTCTCCCTCGAACCTCCGGCGGGAAGCAGCAAGCGGGATGCCACTCCGCCCGAGCCGGACGGGTGACGCCCCCCTGTCCACTTCCCCGGACGGGGGTGTACACCAAAGAGCGCGGGGCGACCGCCGGCCGCCGGTTGGAACCCTTGATTTTCCAATGTTTTCAGCCTTTCTCCCGCATGGCACTCCGCTTGCTCTGGGGAAGGAGTGCCCATCCCGTCCCGCGGTGAGCGATCACTGCGCGGCACCCTGGGGAAGCCGGGGGGGCTCCTCGGCTTCCCTCCCTTCCTTTCTCGCCCTACAATCCCCCGAGCCTTCCAAGGAGGTATCGAGGATGAGCCCGTCTGATCCACTGTCCAAGCTGCGCGACTCGCTGGCCGATATCGATCGTTCCCTTCTGGAGCTCCTGCGCCGCCGCATGGAGCTCGCCGCCGAGGTCGGCCGCATCAAGGCCGAGCACGACCGGCCCATCGTGGTCCTCGACGTCGAGGACCGCGTGCTCACCCGCGCCCGCCAGCATGCGGAGGCCTGCGGCGTCTCGGAAGAGGTGATGGAGGCCGTGTTCGCCGCCATCATCCGCGGCTCGGTGGAACGCCAGTACCGCATCGGCATCGCCCTGCGTCACCAGCGCCACGGCGAGCGGATGCTGATCCTCGGCGGCTCCGGCGGCATGGGGAACTGGTTCCGCGGCTTCCTCGGGCTCATGGGGCACGAGGTGGACATCGTCGACCCCGCGATCGGCGGCATCCCGGACGCCCCCGGACGCTTCCGCAACCTGGCCGAGGTCCCGGACCTCGATGCCTATGCCGCGGTCGTCGTCTCGGTCCCGCTGGCCAGGACCGCCGAGACTTTGGAGGAGATCGTGGCGCGGCGGCCCAAGATCCCCGTCCTGGAGATCACCTCGATCAAATCGCCGCTCACCGGCGTGCTCGAGAAGGCCCGCGCGGAGGGGATCCGCATCTACGCCCTGCATCCGATGTTCGGCCCGGGCAAGTCCTACTATGAGCCGCTCACCTTCGTGCTCGCCGCCCAGAGGGATCTGGGGGAGGAGAAGCAGTGGATGGCCGAGTTCCTGGCCCACCCCTATACGCGGCTGCTGGCGGTCCCCTTCGATCATCACGACCGCCTGATGGGCTGGCTGCTCGGCCTCGCGCATCTGAGCAACATCCTGTTCGGAGCCACGCTCACCCGCTCCGGCGTGGAGCCGGCCGAGCTCCACGACTGCGCCTCGACGACCTTCACGCGACAGGCCACCACGGCCCTCTACGTGCTCAGCGAAAACCCGGACCTCTATCTCGACATCCAGAGCTTGAACCCGCACCGGACCGAGGTCTACGCCGCCGCCCGCGAGGCGCTCACCGCCATCGAGGAGCTCGTCGAGACCCACAACCGGGAAGGTTTCCGGCAGGCGATGAACGAGGCGCGGCGCATGTTGGAGGGATGAGGAATTCCTTCTCCCTCTTTTCTGTTCAGCGGACCAGGTTTCCCCGGAAGTCTCGGGAGCTCGACGCCTCCGGATTCCGCAACTTGGCTCGCCTCATCAAGGAGGTCCGTCCGTTCATGAGAAAGCCTGTCGTTCTCGGGCTCCTCGCTCTCTTCACCTCTCTCGTTCCGGCGTTCGCGGGCACGGTCTACGTGCCGGTGGCCCCACCCCAGCGGATCGGCGACGTCGTCTACCGCACCCAGGTCGTCGTCGGCAACCCGGGCGGGACGGCGCGCCTGACCACGGCCTTCATCGCTTCGGGGCACGACGGCACCCGGACCGGCACCGCACCGTCGACGGCATCGGTACCCGCCAACGGCACACTCGTTCTCACCAACCTCACCCCGACCGGACGCGAGGGGATGCTCGAGATCTCGGGCGCCCCGCAGCTCGCCGTGTCGGCGCGCCTGGAGGCCGTCTCCCGCACGGGCCGGATCCTCTCCAGCGCTCCCCTGCCGGTGGTCGGCTCGCGCGATCTGGTCCCCGGCGGCGGTACGGCAGAGCTCCAGGGGATCGGGCGGACGGCGGCCGGCGTCCTGCACCGCTTCGGGCTGATCAACCTGGGGGCCGAGGAGGCCGCGTGCACCGCGACCGCCTACCGGGCCGCGGGAACGCCGGCCGGATCTCCCGTCCGCGTCACCGCGCCTGCGCGGTCGCACACCATGCTCCCGACGCCGCTCGCGGCGTTCGGCGCCGCGCTGTTCACCGAGGCCCGCGTGGAGGTGAGCTGCGATCAGCCCTTCTACGCCTATGCCCTGCAGCTCTCGCCCGACCGCGCGGCCGCGGCCTTCGTGGGGCCGTCCGTGACCTTGGGCTCCGAGCTGGCGGCGGCGCAGGAGCTCCGCGGCCGGGCCGATGACGGCGGAGGCGATGACCGGGGAGGGCTTGGCGACGGCGGGGAGGGCGACGATGACGGGAGCGGCGATGATCAGGGAGACAACGGCAACGACGCGACCGGCGAGCCGGTGGTCAGCCAGGACCAGCTGTCCTTCCCCGGCCTGTTCCTGAACGCGCGGCAGGGCAATTCGTACCGGCAGCTCGATCTGCCGCTCGCCTCCGGCGTGCGCTACAAGCGGGTCACGGTCGATTTCGACCTCTATCTGAACCAGTGGGCGAGCCCGCTCTTCAACTGCGTCACCTCGCTGCGCCGCACCGACAAGGTCCTCTACTATGGCCTGATCCTGCGCGGCGACCGCGCCAAGACGGTCCTCGACCTGGGCAGGGACCAGCTCGCGCGGGACGACGGTCCGTGGAAGCAGCGCACCAACTACCACATCCGCATGGTGACGGATGCCCAGAGCCGCCGGGTCACCCTGCAGGTGTTCCAGGGCGATCAGCTCGTGCACGCGCTGTCGGGCGCGATGAGCACCCGGGATCTGACGGTGCCTGCGGGCAGGAAGATGCGGGTCGATTTCGGGATTGGCAAGGTGGCGGACGGGGCCTACTTTCCGCCCCTCGGCTGGCGGTTCTCGAACCTGACCGTCAAGGCCGAGCGCTTCTGAGCGCCTGGTCCAGATCGGCGATCAGGTCCTCCGGGTGCTCCAGGCCGATCGAGAGGCGGACCAGGTCCTGGGGCGTGCGCGAGGTGGGCCCCTCGCTGGAGGCGCGGTGCTCGATCAGGCTCTCGACGCCGCCGAGCGAGGTGGCGCGGATGAACAGGCGGGCCCGCGACACCGCGCGCAAGGCGGCCTCCTTCCCCCCGGCGGTCTGGAACGAGACCATGGCTCCGAAGCCGCCGGACATCTGGCGCGCCGCGATCTCGTGTCCGGGATGGCTCGCCAGCCCCGGGTAATAGACCCTCTTCACCTCCGGATGCTCCTCCAGGGCGCGCGCCACGGCCAGGGCGTTGGCGCTCTGCACGGCCATCCGGCAGGCCAGGGTGCGCATCCCGCGGAGGACGAGCCACGAGTTGAACGGCGAGGCCACGCCACCGGTGATGTGCCGCAGGTGATCGAGGCGCTCGACGAGAGCGTCCCGCCGGGCGAAGATCAGGGCTCCTCCCTGGACGTCGCTGTGGCCGCCGAAGTACTTGGTCGTCGAGTGGAGGACCACGTCGACCCCGAGCGCGACCGGCCGCTGCAGGAACGGCGTGGCGAAGGTGTTGTCGACGACCGACAGGGCGCCGGCTTGGCGGGCCAGCCGGACCACCGCGGCAATGTCCACCACCTTGAGGAGGGGGTTCGACGGCGTCTCGATCCACACCAGTCGCGTCTCCGGCCGGATCGCCGCGGCCAGGCCCGCGAGGTCGTCCATCGCCACACTTTCGGCGCGGATCCCCCAGTGCGGGAGGAATTCCTCGCCGGCGATGCGGAAGCCGTAGTAGACGTCGTCGGGCAGCAGGACGTGCGAGCCCGGCGCCAGGGTCTGGAGGAGAGCGATCCCCGCGGCCATGCCCGAGGCGAAGACCAGGGCGGCCGCTCCCCCTTCGAGCGGAGCCAGGGCCGCTTCGAGCTGCGACTGGGTCGGGTTGGATTCGCGGATGTAGGTGTGCCCGCCGAGCGGGACCCCTTCGAGATCGCGCGCGTAGGTGGTGGAGAGGTGGAGGGGCGGCGCCACCGAGCCGGTGGTCGGGTCGGAGGCATGCCCGGCGTGAACGGCCAGGGTCTCGAATCGCATGGCTGGAGACTATCAAGGCTGAAGAAGGAGAGCCGGCGCCACCGGGGCACCGGCTCTCTTCAGGCAGGTCGCTTACGGAATCGAGGCGCCGGCGGCGCAGCTCTGGATCGAGCCCTTCTGCGCGCCGGAGATCGTCCCGTCTTTCTTGAGGTCGTTGGTGAGGTGCGCCACGCAGCTGACGAATCCGCCGTGATTGCCGGCGCCCGCGGCGCACTGCGCGATCTGGTCGGAGATGGTGCAGCCGTTGGTGAACAGCGTGTTGGCCACGCCGGAGTCGCAGCCGCCCACGACCACGTTCACCGCCAGGTTGGAGGGGATGCAGGAGTCCTCGCCGTCCGGGACCATGTCGAGATCGGCGTCGGGGTACCAGCCGATGTCGCGCATCTCGGGCAGCGTGAGATCGACGCCGTGCGTCAGGTCGGAGTTGATCGCCGGCTCCATCAGCAGGTTCGGGAAGGCGATCGTGTCGTAGTGGGAGATGGACGAGCCGAGGGCCACCGGGTCCGGGGCATACAGCAGGGCCCGGCCGCTCGGGTCGGCGCCGGCGCGCACGGACATGTTGACACCCACGTTGCCGTGGACGCCGATGCCGAGCTGGGCCTTGATCGTGTTGCCGTCGGCCTGCGAGACGCTGACGGTGGGAATGGTGATCGTCGGATCGGTGCCGCCCAGGCCCGGAGCGCTGCCCGGCGCGTTGTTGGCGACGATCACGGCTCTGGCACCGGCCGCCTGCGCCTGGGCCGCCTTCACGTTGAACGTGCAGGTTCCGCGGTCCACCAGGGCGATGTTGCCGTTGACCGCCGCGGCGTTGGTGAAGGGCTGGCACCCGTCCGCGGTCGCGCCGATGCCGTCATTGGCGAGGATGATGTTGCCGGTGACCCCAGGCGCGGAGACCGGCGGACCGAAGGACGCCGAGCCCACCCGGTACACGCCGGAGATCGCGGGAGGCGAGTCGACCGTCAGGCCCGGCGTGCCGAACCCCAGGAAGCCGGGCACCGCGGCGGTCACCGTCGGGCCATCGAAGACCACCCGGTTGGTGTTGAACGCCGACGCCGCGCGCTGGGCATTGCTCATCACGTCCCAGTGCAGCCCGTTGGAGATGTCCAGCGTGAACGTCGAGAAGATGTCGCTCAGGAACGGCGGGCCGGCATTCGAGCCGGAGAGCTCGTTGACGAAGTTCGCGAAGCCCAGGCCGTGCCCGAACTCGTGCAGCAGGACGGTGATCAGATCGATGTTCGTGCCATGGTTCAGATCGGTGCCGTAATACCAGCCGCGGCCACCCAGGCAGGAGGGGCTGCCGTTCAGGAGGCTGTTGAAACGGGCGATGATGTCGTCGCCGATCGACCCCGGAGGTCCGGGAGCCAGATCGACACCCGCCAGCTTGTTCGCCAGCGCGACCTGGTACCAGACGTTGGGGTTCGGGGCATTCGGGAAGCCGGAGAAGATCTGGATCGCGCCGGCGGAGCCGAGCGTCGCCGAGGTGGCCGTACAGGTCAGGGGATCGAAGCTCGCCTGAATGAAGATCGGAACCTTGCTGTCGAGCAGCTGGCTCCAGGCGTTGGCGGCGAACTGGAAGGCATAGAGCCGCTGCTGGCCGATGGTGAGGCCGGGGTTGCCGCCGGCAGTCGAAGCCGGGTCGGCCGGGCTCGGGTCATTGAAGCCCTCGCCGGCACCGTCCATGTTGACGATCGTGATCGAGGCGTTGGCGAACGCCGGGTGGAGAGGTAGGAGCGAGAGGACGGCCAGTGTGAAGAGGGAGAGGAGCAGCCGGGTGTGGTTGCGCATGACTTACTGCTCCTCGTAGGCCGGCGCGGCCTGCCCGGAAAGAATGGCCTCGGCGGCCTCATAATTGTTGACGCAGGCGTTGGTCACCTTGCCGTCCGGACTCACGCTCGCCACCCAGACGTTCATGAACCCGCCTTGCAGGTCCAGGGAGATCATGCCGTTCGGATGCTCCTGGGCCTTGAGCCCCTCCGAAGAGCGGCTCAGGAAGCCCTTGAGGCGATCGGACATCGCCTTCATCTCCTGCGCCGTGGCCGGCCGCATCTTGCCGGTGGCCGGGTCGAGAAAGACCTGCATGCCGGCGGCTCCCACGGGAGCCTTGGCGGCCGGGCCTGCCGGGGCTGCGGCGGAGCTGCCCGCTCCGAGCGCGAGCAGGGCCACCGCGCCGAAGGCGGCGACCCACAGCACACCCGAGGCTGTTCTCTGCTGTTTCTTCATTAGATCCTCCTGAAGAGTGAACTGTTCGACGTCCGGTCGCGCGGCTCGAAGCTCTTCGCTCCCCGCGGCCGGAACTGCTGACGAAAACCCGTACCCGGTCCAGACAGTCCCAGACAAGGGACCACCGACCGGCTACGGGGGGGACTCCATCCTTGAGTGCTGCCTGGGTGTCAATGCGGGACGCCGCTCCGGCGACGATCTGGACTACCGAAACGAGGGCGCGTCCCTTCCTCGCGTTTCGGTAGCCCGGCCGTCTCGGAGAGACCCTCGGCTTTGCGTCACCACCTCGCAGTGGTTTTGCCGTTTCGGTGAGAGGTCGAGTGGTGAGAATAGGCAAAACAGCGGATGGAGTCAAGCCGCGACCGGAGGAGGGGAGCGATTGGCACCCTCCTTGCTCTGATCTCTGGTGGCTGGGGACTCGTCTGCCTCGGCCCTTCGTTCGTCACACAACCTGTCAGACTTCAAGGAGGACGATATGACGAAAAGAACGAGCATGATGGCGGCGGTGGCCGTGGCAGGGCTGCTCGCCGTGCTGGCCCCTGCCTTCGCCGCAAACAACAAAGACAACATGCCCAAGGATACGAAGTTCGCCAAGGAGGCCGCCGCCGGGGGCCTGATGGAGGTCACGCTCGGCGAGCTCGCCACCAAGAACGCAGCCAGCCAGGCGGTCAAGGACTTCGGCCAGCGCATGGTCGATGACCACGGCAAGGCCAACCAGCAGCTCAAAGAGCTCGCCGCGCAGAAGGGGATCTCCCTGCCCACGGCGCTGCCCGCCGCCATGAGGCAGGAGCACAAGAAGCTCGCCGCCGCCTCCGGCGCCGCGTTCGACCGCATGTACATGAGCGACATGGTCAAGGACCATGAGAAGGACGTGAAGGAATTCGAGATGCAGGCGACGAAGGGGACCGACCCGGCGCTCCGCTCGTTCGCCGAGCAGACGCTGCCCACCCTGCGCGAGCACCTGGATCTCGCCAAGAAAGTCGCCGCCGAGGTCGGCGCCGACCACGGCCATCACGGCTGATCCGGCCGCCGGACCGTCTCCGGATACAATCCAGCCGATGATCGACCCTGGATTCGATCGCCTCCCGCGAGCCCGGGAGGCGATCGCGGCTGGAATCAGCGACGGGTTGCACCGCGGAGCGCAGCTCTACGTCTCGCGAAACGGCGAAACCGTGATCGACGCTGCCGTGGGCGAGAACCGCCCCGGCGCGCCGCTCACCCGCGATCACCTGATGCTCTGGCTCTCCTCCACCAAGCCGGTCGCCGCCGTGGCCACGGGCCAGCTCTGGGAGCGCGGCCGGCTGGAGCTCGACGATCCCGTCGCCGCGCACATCCCGGAGTTCGCGCAGAACGGCAAGGAGAGGATCACCCTCCGCCACCTCCTCACCCACACGGGAGGCATCCGCCTGCTCGACGTGGGCTGGCCCGCCAAGAGCTGGGACGAGATCATCGCCCGCATCTGCGCCATGAAGCCCGAGCCCCGCTGGGTGCCGGGCGAGAAGGCCGGATACCACCTGGCCTCCAGCTGGTTCATCCTCGGCGAGGTCATCCGCCGCGCCGACGGCCGGCCGTTCGAGGTCTACGTCCGCGACGAGGTCTTCGGCCCGCTGGACATGCGCGACTCCTGGATCGGCATGCCGGCGGAGCGCTGGGCGGCCTATCGGGACGAGGACCGGATCGGGATCATGTGGAACACCGAGAAGGAGCCCGTCGAATCCTACGGCTGGGAGAGCGAGGAGCGGTGCACCCGGCCGCACCCCGGGGGCAACGGCTACGGTCCGATGCGCGAGCTCGGCCGCTTCTACGAGATGCTCCTCGGCCGCGGCAGCTTCCACGGCCGGCGGCTCCTGCTGCCGCAGACGGTAGACCTCTTCACCTCGCGGCAGCGCGAGGGGATGGTGGACGCCACCTTCAAGCACGCGATCGACTGGGGGCTGGGATTCATCCTCAATTCCAACCGCTACGGCGCCGACACGGTTCCCTACGGTTACGGCCACCACGCCTCGCCGCCCACCTTCGGCCACAGCGGCAACCGCTCCTCGACCGCCTTCGCCGACCCCGTGCACGGCCTCGCCGTGGCGCTCGCGTTCAACGGCCTGCCGGCCGACGAGCGCCACGAGAGGCGGATCCGGGCGGTGCTGGACGGGATCTACGAGGACCTGGAGTTGGTCTGAGGCGGGGGCACCGGCACGAAGCAGTCGCGCAGGCGCCGGAGCAGCTCCAGGTCGAAGCCCAGGCGCTGGCCGTCCTCGTAGCCGCGCCGCCAGTCCGAGCTCTTGCCGCCTCCTCCCGACGACGGGCTGAATGACCTCGTCAGCAGGCTCGGGCAGTCTCCGAAGGAGAGGTCGCGCGCCTTCTCCAGCCCGGCGGTGAAGCCCTCGGAGTAGTCGGGCTCCGTGCGCACCCGGTCGGCCAGGCGCGCGGCATCCTCGATCGCGTCGTCCATGCGCTCCTGGACGGCGGCGTTCGTGCGGGCGGCCTTCCAGGCCTCGTGCTCGGCGAGGGTCTTCTCATAGCCCTCGGGGAAGGGCTCGCGGCGGCGGCCGTTCCAGGACCGGGAGGCCTCGGCGGCGCGGGGGGAGTCGTACAGCTCGAGCAGCTCGGCGAGCCGCTTCTCCACCGCTCCCGCATCGGACCGGTCGGGCACCGGCACTTTGAGCTGGATCTTGCAGGTCCGCGGATCGTAGAGGGTGAACGGGCCGTCGTGGAATTCCTCCAGCACCCCTTCGGTCAGGTCGAGGAAGACGTCCACCCGGCCGCGCTTCACGTCGATCCGCTCCACCTGGGCGAGCTCGCCCGCGTCGAAGCGGCGCCGGGCCTTGCTGTCGACCCGCGACCCGATCACGTCGTCGTCGTTGTAGAACCCGTCGCAGCTCGATGCGAGCGGGATCTTCACCACCACCGCCCCGCCCCGCCAGCGGCCGTTGAGGTCGTCCTGGATGCTCGCAGCGCGTGTCACCCCGGGGGCGAATGCCAGGAACAGGAGATATAAAACCGCGAGCCTCGGCTTCACCATCTGCGCATCATAACCGGATCCCACTCGCGTGGTTCTCGCGTTTGCTGTGGTAGATTCCGCCTCCCCATGCCCACCTTGCGGTCCCATCCCGAGCTGATCCGTGCCGGCATCCTCTTCCTGCTGGCGTTCACCGTCTACAACGCCAACCTGCGCCTCATCGCGACCGGGGACTCGCGGGGCACCCGGTTCGTGCCCTTCGCGCTGCTGCGCACCGGGACGCTCGATCTGGGATCTTTCGAGCCGCACGTCACCGGCTCCTCGCCGCAGGCCTACTGGGCGCGCACGATCGACGGCCGTCTGGTGTCGACCTATCCGGTGGTGACGCCGCTCCTGGTCGCTCCCCTCTATGTTCCGGCCGTCGTCTATCTGGAACGGACGGGCTGGCGGCGGATCGGTCTCCTCGCGGGGGCGATGGAAAAATTCGCCGCCTCCTTCATCGCGGCTCTCTCGGTGGGATTGATGTACCTGCTCCTGCGCCGCCGCGCCGAGATCGGCGACGCCCTGCTCCTCACCGTGGCGTATGCCTTCGGGACCAACACCTGGGCGACGAGCAGCCAGGCCCTCTGGCAGCACGGCCCGGCCCAGCTCCTGCTGATCGGCGCTCTCCTCGCCGCCACCGGGGAGCGGACGGCGGGGCGCCTCGCTCTCTGCGGCCTCTGCTGCGGCCTCCTTGCCGCCAACCGTCCGCCGGACGCTCTCCTCGCCGCCGCCGTCTCCCTCTGGCTCGTGATGGATCTCCCGGCGGAGTCACGGCGGCGGCTTCTGACCGCGTTCTTCCTGCCCGCGGCCTCAGCCGGCCTCGCGGTGGCCGCGTACAACCTGGCGGTCTTCGGCCAGCCGCTGGGCGGTTATCTTCTCCTGATCCACCCGGGGTTCTTCGACCATTCGGTCGCCGCGGGCATCGCCGGGCTCTTCCTCAGCCCGGGCAAGGGTCTCTTCGTCTTCTCGCCCTTCCTCCTCTTCCTGCTCGCCCGGCCGTTCGTCCGCGGGACGCCGGAGGACCGCCGGCTGACCCTCTGTCTCCTCGCCGGCTGCGCAGCGCTCGTCCTCCTCCTGGCCCGCGCGGACTGGCGCGGCGGCTACGGCTACGGCCCCCGCTATTTGACGGAGCTCCTGCCGGTCTTCGTCTGGCTGCTGATTCCGGTGACGGCCCGGCTGGGCCGGGGCCTGCGCCCGGCGTTCGTCGCCGTGGTCCTCTTCTCGATGGCTCCCCAGGCGATCGGCGCCTTCCGCTATCCGTTCGGCGGGAGCGACGTCGTCCTGGCCGGCGATGCGGCGAACGACTGGATGCCGGAGAACGCGCAGTTCCTCCTGGAATTGCGCGGCAGCCGGGACATTCAGAGCCCCAGGAAGAAGGACAACCCCTTCCAGATCCACCAGATCCCCACCAGCCGCAAGATCCAGAGGAGCGCCCTGACTCCCAGCAGGAAGAAGTTGTGGACCGGGAACGGGACCTCCACGGAAGCGCGCGCGTTGCCTACGAAGAGCGCGCCCAAGGCCGCGAGGTTCACCGTGAGGCCGATGACGAGCTGAAAAAAGGCTGTCACTGCCGGCAGCGGGACGATCTCCCGCCCGAACGCCGCGGCGGCCAGAGCCAGGAGCAGGGCGAGCAGGGGGACGAAGATCCCCAGCCGCAACGGCCAGCGCCAGGCCTGGAGAAAGCCGAAGGTGCGCGCCGCCGGCTCGCGGTGCCCCGCGCAGCAGCGCGCCGGCAGGGTCTCTGCAGCCGCGCGGAGCTCCAGGACCTCGCCCTCCCCCTCCGGCAGGACCCGGTTGCACCACACGCACTTCCAGGGGAGCGCCCGCTGCATGTACGGCCGCGCCAGGCGGCGGTGCCCGACCATCAGGATCACGCCGGCCGCGAGCGAGAGCCCGACCGGCGCGGGATGCCGGACATAGAGGAACAGCACGACCGGGATGAACAGGAACAGCAGGACGCCGGTGATCTGGAGCCGCAGAGGGCGGGGCGGACAGGAGCTCATGAGGTGGCCGGATTATGGCACGGGTGGCTCGCGGCTTGCATTTCGGCAACTCGGAGCCTTCGGAGCGAATCCGGGTGCGTCGAGGGAGGTCGTGCAGCATGAAGCTGGTCATCTTCGGTCTGACGCTCAGCTCTTCCTGGGGGAATGGTCATGCGACGCTCTGGCGCGGTCTCTGCCGCGCCCTGTACCGCCTGGGACACCGCGTGGTCTTCTTCGAGCGCGACGTCCCCTACTATGCGTTCCAACGCGACCTCGTCGAGCTGCCGGGCACCGACCTGCGGCTCTACCCGGGATGGGAGGAGGCCCTGCCGCAGGCCCGGCGGGAGGTGGCGGACGCCGACGTGGCGATGGTCAGCTCCTATTGTCCGGACGGTATCGCCGCGACCGATCTGGTCCTCGACAGCGACGGGCCGCAGCGGGTGTTCTACGACCTCGACACCCCGGTGACCCTGGCGCGTCTCGAAGCGGGCGAGCCCGTGGCCTACATCGGCCCGCGCGGCCTCGCGGGGTTCGACCTGGTCCTCAGCTACACCGGCGGCGCCGCGCTCGCCGAGCTCCGCGAGCGCCTCGGCGCCCGGCGGGTCGCCCCCCTCTACGGCAGCGTCGATCCCGAGGCCCATTGCCCTTCCGGTCCGCTGCCGCAGTACCAGGGCGACCTCTCCTATCTGGGGACCTACGCGGCAGACCGCCAGCCGGCGTTGGAAAAATTGCTCCTCGAGCCGGCGCGGCGGCGGCCCGACCGCCGGTTCGTGATCGCCGGGGCGCAGTACCCGGAGGACTTCCCGTGGGGACCGAACGTCTGGTTCGTCCGCCACCTGCCGCCGGCCGACCATCCGGCGTTCTTCGCCTCGTCGCCGCTCACCCTGAACGTCACCCGGGCCGACATGGCCCGCAAGGGGTGGTGCCCGTCGGGCCGGCTGTTCGAAGCCGCGGCGTGCGGCACGGCCGCGCTCTCCGACACCTGGGAGGGGCTCGCCGACTTCTTCGAGCCCGGCCGGGAGATCCTGCTCGCCGGGACGGCCGACGAAGCGATGGACGCCCTCTCCCTGCCGCAGGAGGAGGTGGCCCGGATCGGCCGGGCGGCACGGGAGCGCGCCCTCGCCGAGCACACCGCGGCCCACCGGGCGCGGCAGATGCTCGACCTCCTGGAGGTGCAGGCATGAGCGTCTGGGGGATCGTGCCCGCCGCCGGCACGGGGAGCCGCATTCAGCCGCTGGCGTTCTCGAAGGAGCTCCTCCCGGTGGGGAGCCGCCGCGACGGCGAGACCGAGCGGCCGCGCGCGGTCAGCGAATACCTGATCGAGCGGATGATCCTGGGCGGCGCCGGCAAGATCTGCATCACGATCTCCCCGGGCAAGTCCGACATCATCGAGTACTTCGGCGGCCGCCTGGGCGAGGTGAGCCTCTGCTATGTGGTGCAGCAGCAGGCGCGCGGCCTTTGCGACGCCATCTTCCACGCTTTGCCGGTGATCGCCCCGGGCGACCAGGTGCTGGTCGGGCTGCCGGACACGGTCTGGTTCCCCGAGGACGGCTTCCGCCGGCTGCCGGAGGACCGGCTCGCGTTCCTTCTCTTTCCCGTCGAGCAGCCGGAGCTGTTCGACGCCGTGGTGACCACGCCCGACGGGCGCGTGCGGGAGATTCAAGTGAAGACCCGGCGGGCGAGCTCCTCCTGGATCTGGGGAGCGTTCCGCATGCCGGCCGCGGTGTTCCGGGAGCTGCACGCCCTGTGGAACGAGAGGGGGCAGAGCGACGCCTACATCGGCACGCTGGTCAACGCCTGGCTGGAGCGGGGAGGCGAGGCCCTGGGGGTCCGCGCCGGCGAGGCCTACGTCGACGTGGGCACCCTCCACGGATATCGCGAGGCCATCCAGCTCCTGGTCGCCGCGGGCGAGCCGGTTCCTGCCGGCAGGCAAGGGTGAGGTGCATGATCGAAGCCGTCAAGCTGTGGAACGAGCCCAACAACATGTCGCACTGGGATTTCGAGATCGATGCCGGCTGGACGCTCTTCTCCGAGATGGCCTGCCGGGCTGCCGACGCCGTGCGCGCCGAGAGCCCGGACCTGCCGCGGGTCCTCGGCGGCATCTCGCCGATCGACCCGTGCTTCATCCGCCTGATGAAGGACCGGGGGGTCCTCGACCACGTGGACGCCGTCGCCATCCACGGCTTCCCCCTGGACTGGAACCACTGGCAGATCCATGAGTGGCCGGACCTCCTCGGCGAGATCCAGGCGCTGACCGACCTGCCGGTCTGGGTGACCGAGGTCGGAGTCTCGACGTTCGGCGCCGAGGAGGTGCAGGTCTTCGGGCTCCGGCGCACGGCCGAGCTCCTCACCGGCCGCTCGCCACGCATCCACTGGTACAGCCTGTTCGACCTGCCGAAGGCGTGGCCGGCCACCACGCGCCACCGCGAGGCCGAGGGCTCGTCGTACTACCGGCATTTCTATATGGGGCTGATCCGCGAGGACGGAACGCCCAAGCTCGCGTGCAAGGACTTCGCGGATTTCACGCCCGAGCTCGGCATCTGCCAGTGGTTCCACTTCGAGGACCACCGGCTGGACGACGCCGTGCGCTGGATGCGCCGGCTCGGAGTCAGGAAGCTGCGCACCGGGCTCTCCTGGGCCGACAGCTTCCGGCCGGACGCCGACGCCTGGTTCGACCGCCAGATGCAGGCGCTCGACGAGTTCGACGTGACCCTGACCTACTGCTTCACGCCGGAGCACTGCGGCATCCGGCCGCACCACACCAGCCCGCCGCAGTGCCTGGAGGAGTTCGCCGACTTCTGCGCGCGCATGACGCGCCGCTACGCCCCGTCCTGATGAGCTTCCTAGAATAATTCTCAGCCCCCTCTCCCAACTCCTCCGATGGAGCCCAGGCCCGGGCTCCAACTAGCATCACCGAAGACTCGAAGCAGCCGAAAGGAGGACGCGCGTTGCACTGCGGATGGCACCAGGTGGCCTTCGAGCGGGAGATCTCAAGCGAGCTGGCGGCGGCGGCGATCGGCGACCGGCGCTTGATCCTGGTCCGCCGGCCGGACGGATGCGGGGCTTTCGAGGCGGCCTGCCCGCACCGGGGCGCCCATCTGGCGCACGGGGGGCGACTGGACGGCGATGCGGTGATCTGCCCCTTCCACGGCCGCCGCATCGGCCTGGGCGCGTCATCCGGGAGCCATTACCAGGTACACAGCTTCCGCACCCTGGCGATCGGAGGGTTGGTATTCGTCCTGCTCGACGAGCGGCACGACCACGGGTTCGCCGCTCTGATGGCCGAGCTCGATCGGACCCATTTCTTCGTGCCGGGGTTCACCCTCACGGCCCGCACCTCTCCCGAGCTGGTCATCGAGAACGGCTTCGACCGTGGCCATTTCCGCGCTGTCCACGGGCTCGAGAAGCGCCCCGATCTGCGGCTCCTGGCGGGCGACGACGGCGAGTTGGCCGTCGAGGGGATCTTCCTGACCAGCGGCGTCAACCCCTGGCAGACGGCTCCTGCGGTGGGGGAAAGCACGGAGATCCGGTTCTTCGCCCGGGTGTTCAGCCCGAATCTCTGCGTCACCCAGCTCGGCGAGGGCGAGGGGCAGTACCTCGTCCTGTCGGCGGCAAGCCCTGGAGCGGACGGCGGCGCCATCATCCGGGTCTCCCTGGCGGTTCCCGCTCGTAACGGCGCCGTCCCGGCGCCGGGCGTCATTCGGGCGCTGCTGCGCGACAGCCGGCTGGCCTATGAGCAGGACCTGACCATCTGGGAAAACCTGGTCCCCGGCGCCCCTTCCTGCTTAGCTCCGGACGATGACCTGGTGCAGGCTTTCCATGACTTCTCCCGGAGCTTCCTCTAGATCGCAGAGGCGCGCCCGCCGCGCCTGGCTTGGCGAGGGCGTGGCCGGCCGCATCGTCGAAGGTGGGGGCGAGACCGTGCTGTGGATCCACGGCTATACGCTCGACTCCAGCAGCTGGCGGGAGATCTGGCAGCGGCTGCCCGGCTGGCGGCACGTCGGGATCGATCTGCCGGGCCACGGCGGTACCCCGCCGCTCACCCCGGGCGAGACCCTGCCGCGCCTGGCGCACCACCTGCTCGCCGTGGCCGGCCGGCAGGAGGCGCGCCACCTCGTCGCTCTCTCCTTCGGGACCCTGGTGGCGCTCCAGATGGCCCTCGAGGCACCGGACCGATTCGCCTCGATCGCTCTCGCCGCGCCGACCCTGGGCGGCGGTCCCCAGGAGGAGGCGGTAGGCGAGCGCTATGGCGAGCTGGTCCAGCACTACCGCAAACGGGGCGCCGGCCATCATCTCCGGGACCTCTGGATGACCTCTCCGCCCGACCTCTTCAAGGGAGCGGCGGACCGCCCCGATCTCTGGCGAGCCCTGCGGCGCGTGGTGGGACGGCACGCCTGGACCGAGCTGAGCGACGGCTGGATCGCCCGGCTCGGCAAGGAGGTCCAGGCCGAGAGCGAGCTGCGCCGGATCAGCTCCTCCCTCCTCCTGCTGGTCGGCGAGCGGGAGATGCCTGCGTTCAAGCGCTCGGCCGAGCTGATCCGCCGCGCCGTGCCGCGGGCGCAGCGCCAGTACTTGCCGCGGGCCGGCCACCTGTGTCTGCTCGAGGATCCGGATCGGGCGCAGGCGGCGCTGACCGCGCATTTCCTGGCCAACCAGGCGAAAGATGGAGATGGAGCCGCATCTCCCCGTTGAATGGCAGGAGGCGCTCGCCTCCCTGAGCGCCGCCGCGCGGCTCTGGTGCCGCCGCGGCGCGCTCGATCTCGCCGTGGTCGACGCGGTCCGCCACCGCGCCCTCGCCTTCTCCCACCAACTCTATGCGGAGCGCATCCCGGTGTACCGGCGCCTGGCGGGCGACGGGGATCTCTTCGCCGCCGCCGACGTCGCGACTCTGGCAAGCGAGCTCATGCTCACCGGCGATGTCTTCAAATCCTACTCTCCCGCCTGGTTGGATGCAGGCGACTACGCCCGCCTGACCGACTGGCTCGGGGAGATCTGTATCCACCGCCCGGCCATCGATCTCGACGGCGTGAAGGATCTCCGCACCTGGCGGGCGCGGCTGCGTCGCGAGGAGATCTACGTGGGCTGCTCCAGCGGCACCTCGGGCCGTCTCTCGTTCATCCCCCGTGACCGGCTCACCTGGACCTCCCTGCGGCTGAACGGCGCCTGGTGCACGCCAGACACCTTCCAGGGCCGGCCAGTGGCCTGGTCGGATTTCGACTGCCTGATCCTCGGCTTTCCGGGAGACGGGACCGGCATCCAGGGGGCCGGCGCCGGCATGGCCCGCGTCGCGGCGCGCTGCCACTTTCTGTTCGACCTGGAGATCGACGCCGACGATCTCCTGGCGTCCACCTCCTCAAGAACGCTCCGCGATCCGGCCCGGGCGGAGAGCCTGGCGGAGGCGACCGGACGGGGAGCCGAGGCGGCCGCACAGCGGGCCTTCGCATTCCTGCGCGCCGCCATTGCCGGCGGGCGCCCCGTCCTGCTCTTCGGGGCTCCCTTCCAGCTCCTCACCGCCGCACTCCGGGCCCTCGACGAGCGATCTCCCCTCCACCTGCCGGCGGGGAGCCTCGCCCTCTCGGGCGGAGGCTGGAAGTCGTTCACCGGCGAGCGGGTCGAGCGCGAGGAGCTGCTCGACCTGCTGCGGCGCGCCTTCGGCATCGCGCCCGGCCATGCCATCGACACCTATTCGACCTCGGAGATCAACGCCACTCTGGTGAGCTGCGGGCACGGGCGCTATCACGTGCCGCCGCTCCTCGAGGCGGTGGTGCTCGACGACGCCCTGACGCCGATCCCCGGAGACGACGCGCTCGGAACCCTGGGATTCCTGGACCCCTTCGCCTTCTCCTATCCGGGATTCGTGATCACCGGCGACGAAGCCCGCCTGGTGCGGTCTCCCTGCCCGTGCGGCCTGGCGGGCCCGTCCCTGGAAGGGGAGATACGCCGCCGCCCGACGGCGGAGGTCAAGGGGTGCGGCGGCACCCTCGCATCCGTCCTCAGCGGTTGAGGTGCCGTGTCCCTTCTCGACGAGCTCCGCGACCTCCTGAGCCCGGATCCCGAGGGAATCGTGCCGGTCCCCATCCTCGTCAAGGGAGAGATGCGGCGGCCTCCGTCCCTCTCTCTCGGGACGCTGCAGGACGCCGCCCGGGACGCCCCGGCCGGGCCTGGAGGAGACCGACGCTTCCGCTGCGCGGGCGCACAGGTCCTCCAGCTCGCTCCGAAGCAGGACAGTGGCCCATTCCTCCTCCTCCCGGACTTCGATCCGCGCGATCTCCTGGAGGAGGATGCGGGAGCGCTGTCCCGCGGCCTCTACGCACTCCCCTTTCGCGAGGTAATGGCCTACGTGGGCGCCCTGCGCGAGGTCCTCCGCTCGGCCGCCGAGGCCGCGCGGCGGGCGACGGCCTTCACGCAGGCGACTTCGGCACAGCATGGCGGCGAGATCCGTCTCCTGTTCGAGATCCTCCCGGAGCTTTTCGATCCGGAGGCCCTCGCCGAGGCGGTGGACCGCGAGTTGGGAGATGGCGACGCCTCGGGCCGCCAGTACCTGGACGGCTGGGTGGCGGTGACGGCCCCGGGGACGCGCGGCGTCACCGCCCGCCAAGCCGACGCCCTGCTCGGCGCGCCGCCCTCCCCCCCTCCCCCCCTGCGGGTGCGCGCCGTACCGACCCGGCAGCTCCACGTCACCGCCGGCAACTCGCCGCTCCTCCCCCTCCTGTCTCTCCTGCGCGCCTTCGCCACCAAGGGAGCGGCCGTCGTGAAGAGCCCGGCGGCCAGCACGGCACCGGCCGCTCTGTTGGCTCTGGCGATGCGGGCGGTCGACGCGGCGCATCCGATCACCCGCCACACCTCGCTGGTGTACTGGCCAGGCGGCGACCGCCGGTTCGAGGACGTTCTGTTCGCCCCGGGCGCCTTCGACCGGCTGGTGGTCTGGGGCTCGCCGGAGACGGTGCGGAGCGTGACGGCCCGCGCCCCGTTCATCAAGACGATTCTCCTCAACCCGCGCTACGGCCTGAGCTTCATCGGCCGCGAGCCTGTCTCCGATGCCTTCGCGGCAGCCGCCTCCCGCGCCGCGGTCGACACGTTGATCGCGGACCAGAAGGCCTGCACCTCCTCGCTGGTCCATTTCGTCGAAGGGACGGAGGACGACGCGCTCCGCTACTGCCGCGCCCTGCAGGAAGCCCTGGCCCTCTGGGACCGAGCTTTCCCCCGCACTCTCCCGGAGCGGATGGTCGGCCTGCTGCGCCGGCTCCGCCGGCAGGAGCTCGCCCGGGCGGTCTGGTTCGAGAACGGCCCCCGCGGCGCACCGAGCTCGGCCGTCGTCCTCTCGCCGCTCCCCTTCGACCTGTCGCTGCACCCTCTATCCCGCTTCGTCGTCGTCCGGCGGGTCGACGACCTGCGCGATGCGCTGCCGGCGCTCCACTCCGGCGTCTCAGCGTTGGGCGTCTATCCGGAGGAGCGGCGCCGCGACCTGCTCGACGAGATCGCCGGCCGCGGCGTCGACAAGGTCTTCCCGCTGGGAGAAGGCGAGCGCGCCTACGCCGGCATGCCGCACGACGGGATGCGCATCGCGAGCGAGCTGGTCCGCTGGTGCAGTGGTTGAGAAGCCGTCCCTTCTCCCCTCACGGTAGGAGGACGGCGCGGAACCGGACCTTTCCCGCCGCCAGACGATCGTAGGCGCGCGCCACTCGGGCGAGGGGGTAGGTCTCGGCCATCACCCGCACCCGGCCCCGGGCGGCCAGCGCGAGCGCCTCGTGGAGATGCTCCCGCCCGCCGGGGGTGACACCGAGAATGCGGCCGCGCCGGAGGACGAAATCGGAGCTCACCGGCAGCGGCTCCGCCGACAGGCCGAGGAGCACGAGCCGGCCATCCGGGCGCAGCGCCCGCAGCACCTCGTCGAGGGCGCGATAGGAGATCCCCGTGACCAGCACGACATCGGCGCCGCCGGCCCGCTGCAGCGCGCGACCGTCGGCCATCACGTCGTCGGCGCCGAGCTGGCGCGCGCTCTCTGCCTTGTCCGGAGAGCGCGAGACCGCAAACGTCTCGAAGCCGCCGGCCCGGGCATACTGGATCGCCAGATGGCCGAGGCCGCCAATCCCCACGACGGCGACCCGCTCACCGGGCCGTGGCGCGGCCGCGAGCAACCCGCTCCAGACGGTCTGGCCGGCACAGAGGAGAGGCGCGGCCTGCTCGTCGGCGAGCCCCTCGGGCAGGAGCACGGTCGAGTCCGCCGTGGCCAACATGTACTCGGCGTGCCCGCCGTGCACCTGCACGCCCGCGGAGCGCCGCTCGGCGCAGGAGTCTGCCCGGTCCCGCGCGCACGGCTCGCAGCGCCCGCACGCCCCTTGCCGCGCAAGCACCCCGACGCGATCGCCGATCCGGCGCGCGGCGACCCCGGAACCCACGGCCGCGATCTCCCCGGCCGGCTCATGCCCGAGCGTCCGCGGCAGCTCGGCCGGGAGGATCCCCGCCGCGACGTACAGGTCGGTGTGGCAGACCCCGCTCGCCCGCACCCGGACCAGCACCTGCCCCGGCCCGGGCTCGGGCACCTCCACCTCCCGCACCTCGAGCGGACCTCCCGGCCGGGTGAGCATCGCGGCCCGCATCGGCCCGCCAGGATCAATCCAGCGGCAGCGGCGGCGGCTCGGGTCCCGGGATGAACACGGTACCGGGCCGATCGCGCACCGCCACCAGATAGTCGCCGATCGCCTCCAGGATCGACCGGGTCGGCGCATCGCAAGCTCTGAAGTCAGCGCCGACGGTGAAGGTGTGGGTGCGGCCCGAGCGCCCGTACCAGGTGACGGTGTGGCGCACGAAGCCCTCCGGGAAGAGGCCGTCATCCGTGCCGCACCCCCCTGCGCGCTTCCCCACCTCACCGGCGGTCAGGGCTCCAGTGAGCCGGTTGCGCTGCGCGGTAGTGCTGTACCCCTGCATCAGCTGTGCGACCTGCCCCTCCTCTCCCGGCTGGCCGGTGCCCGGCGGCTCCAACCGGATCGCGACCTCCGTCAGGCCCTTGCGGAAGATCTGCGTCTCGGCGCTCACCCGCTGTCCGGAGAAGGTCACGCCCTCGCTGTGGATGGACAGCAGCCGGAGGTCGCTCGCGCTCGTGCTGCAGACGAACCGCACCGGTGAGACGATCAGCGACCAGGAGTGGAGGGTCCCTGCGCTCCCGCGGGCCAGGTCGCCCACCCAGAGCTGCCAGTCGCCGCGCGTGCTCCCCCCGTCATAGCCGGCGAGCTGGCCGGTCTTCGCAGGGAAATCCCATTGCGAGGAGTTGAGCGATGGCAGCCAGTTGCCGATGAACGGCGCCGACGCGGACGGCTCGACCAGTAGGTCCTGCGTGGACTCATCGTCGATCACCGTGCGGAAGAAGTTGTGCCCGTCGTTCGAGCCGAGCGCCTGATCGGTGCCGCCGGCGAGCCGGTAGATCAGGTCGGTCGCCCTCCCGGTGGGTGCCTTGAGCACGATCGCCAGATCGCCGACCCAGACGTGTCGCAGGTCGTCCAGCCGCAGATCGAGGTCGCCGATCAGCAGGTCCTGCCGGATGGAGAAGGTGTCGGTGACCGCGCCGACCCCGCCATCGAAGAAGGGATCGGGGATGTCGACCGCGCCGGCGTCGCGGGTGAAGACCGCCGGCTCGCCCAGGCCGGCAGCGCGGCCGAGGCGCAGCTCGACCGGCTGGGTGTAGGTGCCGAGCGCGCTCTCCGTCTGCAGCCAGCAGACCAGCGACTCACCGCACGCCACTTCGGGATCGGCCGACAGCTCGAAGGAAGCGATCGCCGTCCCCTGTGGCGGGATCGCTCCGTAGGTGGCGGTCCCCCGCAGCACCCGCGCACCGGGATGGACGCAGGTCAGCGCTGCCCGGGTCTGCGGAATGTCCCGCCCCACCTGCCGCCATGGATTGCGCAGCTCGATGGTGAGACGGAACCGCTCGCCGGGATCGGCGAAGCCGTTGCCGTCCGCCCGCGGCCGCGGATCTTCGATCGTCGTGCGGGCGATCTCGACCTGGGGCAGGAGAAACGACTCGCGGACCCCGTGGTGGAACGCCACCCCTTCCGACGCCCAGGCGCCCCAACCGAGGCCGCGGTCGGCGAAGCCTCCCCAGATCGCCGCCTCATGGGCGCAGGCGTTCGCCGCGCAGTCGGCGTCGAGCAGCGCGTCGCGCGCTTCGGTGAAGCTGGGATCGAGGGGTGTCATCTTCAGCGCGTCGACGACGATCTGGAGGGTGATGTGGTTGCCGAGAGCCACGTTGCCGCCGTGCGCCGCGATGATGCGGCTGCGCACCTCCCAGAGGGTGACCGCCCAGACCTCCCCGACGTTGTGGACCTCGTTGGCCCCCAGAGCCTCGAGCCCCAGGGGGCTCGATTCGATCCCTCCGCTGAGATCCGCCGTGATGTCGTCCACGTCGGCCCAGGTCAGCGGATTGATCTTGTTGTCCGTGGTATAGGGGAAGCGCCGGATGCCGTAGACGTAGTTATCGGTCAGTCCCTGGAAGCGATAGGTGACATACGGCCCCGGGGGGTACTGGCCGTCGGGGTCGTCGGCCTGGGTGTTGTTGAGCAGGGAGAGCTCGACGAAGTCGCTCCACCCCTCGCCCATCCCCAGACCGGGGAACCAGTTGAGGCCGAGGGAGTCGCCGATCAGGCGGTTGCTCACGCCGTGGGTCGCCTCGTGCAGGGCGGTGTCGGAATCCAGGCTCCCGTCGCGCTTGGGGGTGGGAGTGTTGAAGACGAACATCCGCATGACCCCGCTCTGCCCGTCGGGAGGGGTCGCGAAGTTGGCATTGTTCGCCCGCCCGATGGCCGCCCCTTGCTGGGCTTCGGCGCGGACCGGATCGTCGTTCTCGAAGTTGCCGGCCGCCGCGTCGAAGCCGAGCTCGGCGAGCCGGTCGTGGTACCAGTTGACGAGATGGAACAGGTTGGTCACCGCGCCGCGCTGGAACGTCGTCTCGCCCGGGTCCTGCCCCTGGTCCGGATCGCCGCCCTGGGGTGCGGGAGAGAGCTCGAAGCCGGGCCCGAGGAAGTCCCGCCGGTTCCCCTGGGCATCGAAGTTCCCGCGCGGGAAACCGTCGACGTCCAGCGCTCCGGGATCCGGCTGATCGTCGGCGTCGCGGTCGAGATAGGCGATCACATTGGGTCCGGCGGTGGTCTCGCCCCCGGGGGGGATCCAGCCGGTGGTGTCGGTCACCACGGTGCGGGCGATGCCGGGGAACTGCGTCCCGTCTCCCACCTGCACCGTGTTGGGCGACTGCGGGGCCGGGTTGTCGGCCGGGGTCGTCCCGTCCGCCTGAACGTACACACTGAAGCGGGCCGGCGGTGCGCCGTCCGCCGCCACCTCCTGCGGTCCGCGGTGGCTGCGGATGTTCTTGCGGTAGAGCAGAACCTTGGTGCGGGCATCCACCACCGTGATCCAGTCGGCATCGCCGGCCGGCAGGAAGATGACCTGGAGCCAGGCCGGCACGAGGTTGTGGGGCCGCAGCGGGAAGTAGACCAGCCGGCTGCTCACCCGGTCCGGGACGGCCGGATGCCGCGCGTCGACCTCGGCGGTCGCGCCGCGCCGCCGCTCCTCCATGCCTGCGGGGTCCACGCTGAGCCCGACGGTGGACAGCGCTGCGCCGAGCGCCTGGCGGGGGGAGACCGTCACCGCCGACGGCGGCGGCACCTGCTCCTCGATCACGCCGGGCGCGAGCCGCCCCACCGTGCGGACGAGGCGCCCTTCCCGATCGAGGATCGCCCGGGTCTCGCTCTGGAATACGGGAAGGCCGTGCACCTTCTGCAGCAGGCGGACCATCCGCAGACCGCTCGGGCTCACGCTCTCACCGATCACCTCCAGGGCATCCACCTGCCGGGGTGTCAGCCCGTAGCGATCGGTATTGGCCCGCAGGAAGGCACGCACGATCTCCGCGGCGGTCCGGCCGGGAGCCGGCGCAGTCAGCGCACCGGAGACACTGCGCACCACCTCGGCGCCAGCGGTGCGGGAGAGCTCCTGCCCGCCCGTACGCCGGACGTCATAGTTTCCCGGTGTCTGCCGGGACAGATCGGCCTTGGCCGCATCCCCTCCCAGCACGAACAGAACGGCGATCACCAGCGATCTCGAGCGTCGAGAAGACATCTGCTTTCTCCTTCCGGGTGGCGCGCTGCGCGCCCCCGTTGCGTCAAATCCAGTCGTTGGACACCGGCTCCTGCTCGCCCGCTGGCCCGAGGAGCAGGACGTAGAGGGTCGATTCGTTGAGGCCGTCCAGACCGAGGTGGCGGTCCACCGCGCGGTCGGCGAAGCCTCCGACATTGGTGGTGGCCAGCCCCATCTCCTGAGCGACCAGATTGGCGTTCTGGGCCAGGTGGCCGGCTTCGAGAAGGACGAACCGGTACCCCCGGTCGCCATACTTGAAGGTCGAGCGGAAGAAGACGGCGGTGATCAGCACGATCGCGGCGGCGCCCAGCGCCAGGTCGCGCTGCACGAGGAGGGCGGCGATCTGTGCCGGGTCCTCGCCGGGGCGCAGCGCATCGAGCGCGTGGTCTTCCGGGTCGTAGTGGTAGAGACCCGGCTGCAGCCCCTCGATCCGCGCCGCGGCGAGATAGATTTCCAGAGGGTAGAGGGCGCCGCCCGAAGGGACGGTGCGGAACGGCCGCGTAAAAGGCGTCCCGGCGTTGTCGCGGTTGACGCCATAGCTCAGGGCGAGGACCTTGGCGAGCTGCTCCAGGGCGACGCTGCCGGCGCCGAACCCCCGCGCCGTGCGGCGGCCGGCGACGACCTCGTCGAAACCGAGCCGCGACGCCGGCCACTCGCGCGGCAAGGCGATCTTGGGGAAATCGCGGTAGGGCTTGACCCGGCGCAGGCGGCGCATCATCCCGACGATGGCGCCTTCCGACGGCCACAGCCGGTAGGTGGGGTGCGGCTCCACCAGGCTCGTCTTGGAGTTCTCGTGGAAGAGCTCCCAGACCGCGTCGTTGTCGGAGCGCAGCAGGAGATCGTCGAGACTCTCGAGCGCCATCGGTCCTCCTAGGGGAACGGATGCGGGTACGGGTTGTCGGGAGCGCCGGGCGCCAGCCCGGTCTGCCCGAGCTTCTGCGGCACCTCGAGCAGGCGTCGCCCGCCGAGCGCGCGATTGCGGTGGCCCATGAAGAGGGGGTGCATGCCGGGCACGACCGAGCGGACCACCCGCAGGCCCAGGGGGGCGATGTCCGGGCTGGTCAGATCGCAGACGATCGGCTCGCGGCCGGCTGCGGCCAGCTCGTCCACCACCGTTCTCAGCTCTGCCTCGGGATCGCCCGCCGAGCGGTCGGGGATCTCGGAGAAGCGGATCGTCTGTGGCGCAGACCAGGCGAACGCCGCGTAGTCCCGGGACTCCTGCGGAGCATAGAAGCGCAGGTGGTGGCGCTGGTCCTGCACCGCCGGATGCCCCGCCTCGACCTCGACCGGGAGCGGCGGAGTAAACTCCATGACCTGCTTGGAGAACTTGCGGGTGTGCGCCAGCTCCTCCAGGCTCTTGACCAGGGCGCGCTCGGGCGACGGGTCGGACGCGGCGGCGATGGTCAGAGCCGGCGAGGAGGTCGCCTCCGAGAGGGCGATGGTCAGGATGGTCGGAATGTGGATGTCGGTGGTGATGTCCATCAGCTCCAGGCGGAGGCCGACGGCGGCGAAGCGCCGGACCAGGTCCTTCCCCGTGGCCGGAAGGCTCTCCGGCAGGATGCGGGGACGACTCATGCGGGCCTGCCAGGTGAGGGTGAAGGCGTCGCGCTCGATCACCTCGAGCAGCCCGGAAAGGATCGCCTCGGCGCGCGAGGAGCCGCAGGCGAGACCGGTGGAAATCGGTTGAGCGATGTGCGCGGAAAGGTCGGCGGTGGCGTACTGGAACGGCAGATAGACCATCGCCGCCGGCACCAGGACCTCCTCGCCGGTGAGCAGCGAGACACCGGGCGTCCAGTGGACCGGGGACTCTTCCGTGAACGGCTGCCAAGGGAAGCCGTCCGCAGCGAGCTGGTCCTCCCGGTAGAGGGCGTAGAGCGACGGATGGGTGGCGCGGACGGAGAGCGCCGCATAGGGGGCCAGCAGCAGCTCGCGGCGCCGGAAGAGGGCCGGACAGTAGCGCTCGATGGCTTCCCCCATAGCCTTGGCCACGGCCACGTAGCGATCCGTCGAGACCCCGCCGTTGTTGCGGAAGTTGCGCAGCGGCGCGAAGCGCGCCGTGTTGCACGAGATCGAGAGATAGTGGAAGAAATCGGGGTCGTCCTCGTCCAGGGGAATCTCGAAGATCCGCTGGATGATTCCGACCCGGGGATCGACGAGCTCGCCCCAGAGCCCGAGGATGCGGTCGAGGCGGTGGCGTTCCGCGGCCAGGAGCACGGCGTCTCTCCTACTCCTGAGGGATCTGCGGCTCGAGCGTCAACGCCAGCGATCCCCGGCGCATCACCTCGCCGCACTCCGGACAGCGGGGGATCTTGAGCACCCGCCGCACCGCCGACCCGAAAGACACCAGGTTGATCTCGAGCACCCGGCCGGTGGCATCGCTGGGCGCGAAACCGCCGAGCTGTTTGGCAATCTCGAGCGCGGCGACATCGCCGAGAAGGGCGGCCATGGGGGGCAGCAGCCCCACCCCGGCACGCGCCTCGGCGTTCTCGGCGAGGTGCTCGCGGACCGCCCGCGCCACCTCCCAGCGGGGCTCGTTGGCTTCGGCCCGCACCTGGTAACAGCGGAAGCAGGCCGTCTCGAAGGGATGGTTCAGCGGCCCGACGTGGCCCACCAAGTCGGCGAGCCAGACCGGGAGGAAGGGGCGGTGCGCCCGCAGGGCGATCCGGTTGACCTCCAGAAGGGCATCGAAGGGGCCGAAGTCGCTCGCCGCGCAGAGCAGCCCCACATCATCCAGGTCTCCCACGCCCGGCATCCGGGCCAGGCGCCGCAGCGTCCCCCGGGCGCCCGGCCGCTCGGCGGGCTGCTCGGAGGCAATCAGGTGATTGTCGAGGACCGGCTCGCCGGCGAGCCGGACCTCCCCCACTCCCAGCTCGAGCAGGCTCCGCACCAGGGCACGGCTGATCAGGTTGACCCCGACCACCAGGACCGTGGACGCGGCGAGGCGCGCCGGCGCGACCTCTCCGAGGCGTCCGAAGTTGCGGTAGAAGGCTGCCTGCAGAGCATCGGCGCCAGGCTCCTCCTCCGGCAGCCCGTCTGGACTCTCGGAGGCCATACCCCGCTGGAGCAGACTGCTCAGCAGGCGGTCGACGTCGGAGCGCAGCTCTCCGGGGAAGGCATCGACGATCTGCTCGCGCGTCGCCGTGCCATCGAGCATCTTGACCACCGGCTCCACCACGGAGCCGACACCCGGGCCTTCCAGCAGGATCTCCTGAACTCCCCGCTTGAGGACCACACGGTCCCCCGAGAGCCGGATCAGTTGCAGTCTCTTCGCGTGCACGTGTCGTCCTCCCCGGAATCGCCGATACCCTGCCGGGCTGCCCTAGTGGGTGAACGGATCGGTCTCGGCGGCGGCACAGCAGCAGCACGGCGTGCAGCTGCAGCAGCTGACGCTCCAGTCCGCCTCGAGCTGCCCCTTGGCTGAGAAGCTGGCCCCCAGGTTCGGCTTGTTGGCGAACGCGTTCAGCACCTGTTGTCGGTAGGTCCCGAACAGGTCCTCCAGGGTCTTCAGGTCTTGTTGGCTGAGGTTCTGCACTACAGCGTTTTTCACCGGCTCTCCGGACGAGAAGACCTTGTCCATGTCCCGGAGATCCTTGACGGTCATGCTCTTGACCCGGTCCGACGCCTTGGCAAGCTTGTCCGCCGGGAAGCCCATCTCCGTCACCTTGAGCTTCGGATTTTCCTTGACTGTCGCCATGCTCGCTCTCCTTTCGAATTCGCGGGCCTGGGCCCGCGAGGGTTACCGGATCAGCTCCCCGCCCGCTCGTTGCCGAGCGCCACAATGTGGAGGACGGACATCGTCAGCCCGTCGGCGCCGAGCCAGGTGTCGAGGGGGCGGTCGTAGTAGTCGCCGACCTGCAGGCAGGCCAGCCCGAGCGCGCGCGCCGCCAGGTCGAGACTGTGGGCGACGGCCCCGGCCTCGAGCAGGAGGAAGCGGTAGCCGCGGTCACCGTCCACCAGCACCTCCCGTTCCGGGACCGCGGCCAGGAAGATCAGGACGGAAGCCCCCAGAACCAGACTCTTGTCGGCCAGCGCAGATGCGATCCTGCCGCTCTGGTCATTGCCGCGCAGGAGGTGGAGCCCGTGCCGTGGCGGGTCGTAGTGGTACAGGCCCGCAGGCAGCCCGTCGACGAGGCGGCTGTGGAAGAAGAGCTCCAGCGGATGGAGCCCCGCCCGCGAGGCGACGGCGCGCTCGCCCGGCTCTCCGACCACTCCATAGGAGTGGTGGAGCAGCGCGGCCAACGCCTCCAGGGAGAGGGAGACGGGCTCCAGCGCCTGCGGCGTCCGCCGGGCTGCGATCGCCGCGCCCAGGGGGAGCCGCAGAGGCTCGGCCGGCGGCAGGTCGACCCATGGACAGGCCTCGAAGGGGAGCGACTCCGGCAGGCTCGCCGCCCAGGCCGCGAGCCGCGCAATGGGCGCGAGCGGCTCGTACGGGCTGCTCTTGGCCGCCTCGTGGAAGAGGCTCCAGGCCGGCTCCTCACCGTCTCCTGCCGGCGTCGCGATCGCGTCCCACAGGAGGCTGCTCACGGCTCCACCTCGCGGAGCGGGAACGGGTGCGGCAGCGGATTGCCCCCGGTGTCCGGATCGATCCCGGTGCGGCCGATCCGCCGCGGTACCTCGCGCAGCCGCCGGCCTCCCAACGGGCGCCGGGCGTGCCCCGCGAAGAGAGGCTGCAGACCGGGCACCACGGCGCGCAGCGCGGTCAGGCCGAGCTGCCGCACCTCGGGGGTGGTGACATCGGCCAGCAGCCCCCGCAGCCCCTCGGCCGCCAGCCGCCCCAGGAGGTCGTCCAGGCAGCTCCGGCGGTCACCGCCGGGGAGACCCGCGATCTCGTCGCTCTCCAGCCGCTCCTGCGAGCCGAGGAACGGCTCGCTGAGCGCCGCGTGGGCCGGGTCCGCCCAGTACCGCAGGTGGTCCTCGGTGGTGCGGACTCCGGCCGGGTCTTCTGCGCCGCCGCCCTGCCGCCGCGCCAGGCTGCGGCAGGCGAGGTGGGTGTGCGCCAGGCGATCGAGAGCCCGCGCCATGGCGCGCTCGGGATCGGGGTCGGAGCCGGACGCGAAGACGCGCGCCGGAGCCCCGGCCCGCGGGCTCGAGAGGACGGCCACGAAGACCGGCAGCGCGAGGTCCAGCCGCGCATCCAGCAACGTCACCGCGGCGCCGGTCCGCTCGAAGCGCTCCACCCGGTCGTAGTTGGCGTCGCTCAGCGTCTCCACCCGGATCTGGGGGAGCGCCAGGCCGGTCTGCCAGGCGATCGCCAGAGCGTCGTGCTCGATCGCATCGCCGAGGGCGGCGAGAGCGGCTTCGGTGGCATCCCAGTGGGCGGCGAGGCCGATCGACGTCACCGGAGCGATGGGGATCTCTCCCGGGCTCCAGGAGGAGAAGTGGACCAGGTCCGAGGGGACGTGGACCGTGGTGCCACGGAGCGGATCGGCGGCGGGGGTCCAGCGCACCGGCGTCGAGGCGTCGAAGCGGGACCAGGGGAAAGCCGAATCGGCGTGCTGCGCCGGCGCGAAGAGCGCGAAGTCCTCGGGTGGCACGCAGGGGAAGGGGGCGGCCGCGGCCACGCAGGCCGGCCGCAGGTCGTCCTCCAGCGGACGCAGCGCCGCGCAGTAGGCCGCCACAGCGGCGCAGACCACCCGCGCCACGGCCGTGGTGCGGTCGACCGCCGCTGCGCCCACCAAGCCCGGGGCGGTCTGAGGGCTGAATGCCCGCGTGTCGGCGAGCTGGGCCACGACGTGAAAGAAGGCGGGGGCGGCGAAATCGGCCCGCACCTCGCGGATGGCATGCAGCACTCCCACGCGATCGTCCACCAGATGAGCCAGCGGTGTCGCGAGGAAGCGCTCGGCGGCCGCGATCACCTCTCCTCCTCTCCCGCGGCCGAGACCAGCGCCACCGACGGGGTGCGCCGCAGCGATGAGCAGACCGGGCAGCGGGGCAGGCGGAGGACTTTGCGCGACCGCATCTCCGTCCCCAGCAGGTTGACCTCGATAACGGTGCCGACTCGCCAGAGCGGCGGCCCGAGGACGAAGAACCGGGTCAGCTCGAAGGCGGCCACCTCGGCCACGACGGCGGGCATGGCAGGGTGGAAGCCGCACACTCCCTGCCCCTCGAACGCCACCGCCTCGGCGGCCCGCTCGCCGCGCGGGTCGCGCAGGTGCGAGGCCTGACGCAGCCGCAGGCACTCGAAGCACGCCGTCTCGCCGGGGATCACCAGCGGGCCGACGCTCCCCACCAGGTCCTGCAGGAGCACCGGGAAGAAGGGAATTCCGTGGAGCACCGAGAGCTCGTTCCACTCCCGCAGCAGCTCCGCGCCGCCGAAGTCCGAGGTGACAACCAGGCAGTCCACGGCACCGGGGTCGAAGCTCTCGGCCCCTCCACCGCGGCGGAGAGGCACGCCGAGATCCATCGGCCATCGATCGGACAGAGGATCTCCCGCGGCCGAGAAGAGCGCCAGGTTGCGCAGCAGCGGGTGGTCCACCAGCTCGACCCGTTCGGCCCCGGCCGCGCGCAGGGTCTGGGCGAGCCGCAGGGAGATGTGGTTGATCCCCAGGATGTGGATGCGTTGAGTGGCGAGCCGGCGGACCGGCTCGGGCGGCAGGAGCCCGAAATGCCAGTGGAAGAGGTCGAGAGCCGACTCCCGCTCCGGGAGAACGGCCGTCCCGTCGTCCGGGACCAGGAAGCCCCGCGCGATCAGATGGCCGACCAGCGCCTCGACGCTCGGGCGATCGGGGGCCGAGAACATATCCGCCAGCTCCTCGCGCGTCGTCCCCTCGCGGGCGGCGGCGAGCAGCGCCGCGAGCACCCGGGAGGCATGCTCACCGCGGATCCTCACCTCGATCCGCCCCCGCTTGGCGATCACGCCATCGCCCATATCGATGAGCTGGACCGGCAGGGCGCGGACCCTCTCCGCTGGGAGCTCGAGCTTCATTGCACGGCTTCCCGCGCGGCCAACAGCTGCAGCTCGATCTCGGGACGCCAGGATGAATAGTGGCCGCCGAAGACGCGGTACAGATTGCGGTACTCGCGCTCGAACTCCTCCTTGGGCAGCCGCGTGGCGGTCACCGGGTGCTGGAGGTCGAACAGGTCCCAGTCGGGCCGGCCGTTCGCCTGGCGCTCCAGGACCGCGTCGAACGTGGTCAGCGACTCCGTCCCCGGGAGCGGGGTCAGCACGGTGAAGGACGGATAGTCCACCTTGTTGTGCTCGATGAACCGCACGAGCTGCTTGAACTCCCTCCGGGTATAGTCGGGGTTCACAATGAACCCTCCGAACACCCGCAGGCCGAGCGACGCCGCGGCGCGCAAGCCGGTCTCGATCTGCACCACCTCGACCCGCTTGTTGTAGTCGCCCAGCTCCCTGGCTGTCACCGCCTCGATGCCGATGAACAGGCGCTCGAGACCCACCTCCCGCCAAGCCCGCATCAGCTCGGGCTGGCGGAGCAGCGTGTCGATGCGGCAGTAGGCGAAGTAGCGCTTTCTCACCCCGGCGGCCTTCAGCTCCCGCGCCAACGCCAGCATGCGGCGACCGTTGACGAAGGCCTCGTCGTCCACCAGGAAGATGCACTCCTCCTCGACCGCCGCGATCTCCTCCACCACCCGGTGGATGTCGCGCCGGTGATAGAGACCGTTCTGGATCTTCCAGAGCGCGCAGAAGGAGCAGCGGTACGGGCAGCCGACTGTCGTCCGCAACAGGGCGACCGGCTTCATCCAATCGATGAAGTAGGCATGCCGATCGCCCGCCGTGAGAGTCCGGTCCGGGAGAGGGAGATCGTCGATCGCGAAGGAGAGCGGCTCGCCGCCGCTGACGAAGCGCCCCTCCACCCGCGACCACAGACCCGGGATGCCCTGGATCAGCCGGCCGCTCTCCAGGTCGCGCAAGAGAGCCCGGAAGGAGTGCACCCCTTCACCGCCCACCACGAAGTCGATCTCCGGCTCGAAGAAGTCCTCGGGCAGGAGCGTGGCATGATGCCCTCCCACCACCGTGCGGCATCCGGGCAGAACCTCCCGGACGCGGCGGCACAGGGCGAGACAACGGGAGACGTGCATCGAGTAGCCGGTCACTCCGACGATCTCGGGAGCGAAGTCCCGTAGGGTCGCATCGAGCGCGTCCTGGTGCAGACGCAGGTCGAGGATCTGGACGTCATGGCCATCGAGCTTCGCCCCGGCGCCCAGGTACTCCAGCGCCAGGGGCTCGGCGATGGCGCCGAGATCCCCGTAACCGATGATCTCCTGGCGCAGATTGGGGTAGATCAGGAGCACTCTCATAGCTCTCTCCCATTCGGCCTTGTTTCAGATCTTCGATAATCCTATGAAGGCCTCGGGCGCGCCGACATCGGAAAGATCCAGAATTTCCGCCCCGCTGTTCCCGGAGAGGAAGCTCGGGATTCCACGGGGAGAGGGGATCAGAAATCCTCGGATGTCTCAGCTTCCGGAGTGGAGACGGAATCCTCGACCGGGATCTCGCAAGAGATCAGGCGCTGGCAGATGGCGAAACGAGTGATGTCGGAGTTGTTGCGCAGCCCAAGCTTGCGGAGGATATTGGCCCGGTGGGTATCCACCGTCTTGATGCTGATGCAGAGGCGTTCGGCGATCTCCTGGTTGGTGTATCCGGAAGCCAGGAAGCGGGCGACCTGGAACTCGCGGTCGGACAGCTGCTCCGTCGGATCTTCGCCGGCGCCGGTCCGGTAGTACCTCTCGGCGAAGGTCTGCCGGATCTCCGGCGGGAGGTAGGTCCTGCCCGCCCGCACCAGCCCGATCGCGCCCAGCAGGTCCTTGAAGCCGCAGGTCCGGCGCAGGATGACGCCATGCGCGCCCGCACGCATCAGACGGAGGACGAGGTGGGCGGTCCCCTGCATGGTCATGGCCAGGATCCGGCTGCGCAACCCGTGCGCCACGATCTCCTTGATCGCATCGAGGCCGTCCTTCCCCGGCATCGCCGTCTCGAGCAGGAGAACGTCCGGATTCTCCTTGCGGGTCAGATCCACTGCGGCGGTGCCGTCCGCCGCCTCCCCCACCACCAGGATGTCGGGATGGGTCTCCAACAGGCACCGGAGCCCCTCCCGGTGAAGAGTGAAGTCATCCGCAATGGCAAGTCTGATCATGTTTTATAGATTGTGTTGGGTTCTACGCAGAGGAGGAATCAAAGATTCTTGGATACCCCTTTGAGAAAATCCCCTAGGTTTCCCGGATTCGGAGTCGCGAATTGGCACCGAACGTGCTTTGACGGGACGGGGAAACGTGGAGAGGAGCGATCTGAGCGAGACACACCGGCCCATCGTCTGCGTGGATTTGAACGGCGTGCTGGATGCCTACACCGGCTGGCGAGGCGCCCACCACTGGGATGCTCCACGCCCCGGAGCCGAGGATTTCCTCCGCGCGCTCTGCGAGCAGGGCTTCCGCGTGGTCGTCTTCACCACCCGCTGGCCCGAAGACGCGCGCAACTGGCTCGAAGCCCATGGTCTCGCCCGCTGGGTCTCCGAGGTGACCGACCGCAAACCCGCCGCCCACGTCTTCGTGGACGACCGGGCGGTGTGCTTCAAAGGCGACTTCGCGGCAACCCTGGAAGAGGTGGTGCGGTTCAGGGCTCACTGGGAGTGAGGTCCCGCAGCCGCCCCCCGTACCCCTCACCCGCCCGCCGCAGGCGCTCGGCTTCCTCGGCGTTCCACCCCACGGCCTGAGCACCTAGGAGGTGCGCGCCCAGCTGGAAGGCCAGGTAGGTGACCTTATAGAAAGAGAGCTGCCGCGGCCCAGGCCGCACCCCCCTCTTCGCCGCGGCCTCCAGGAACCGCGACTCCTCGTCTCCGGTGAACCCGAGCTCCACGATCGCTCCCGCCAGGTCCCAGGCCGGGTCCTGTGCCCCCACCAGGTCGTTCGACGCGTGGTGATCGACGGCGTCGGTTTTCACAATCCTCCCGTCGCGGGTCAGCAGCCATTCCCAGGCATGCATCCGGTTGTAGGTGAGGACCGGCCGCGCCAGCGCCTCCAGCTCCGGCAGCCTCTCGCGCCAGGCGCGCAGCCGCTCCGCGACCTCGGCGCCCAGCGCCTGCCCGATATTGAATTCCGCCATTTCCAGGAGCTGCGTGGGCGACGCTCCCCTCGGCTCGGGACCCGCCGGCCAGCGGGCGGCACGGAACGCCACGTACTCCGCGACCTTCTCGATCAGCTCGCGGCGGTCGAAGGGGGCCATGGGGAGCGGCCGCGCCCTCTCCAGCCAGGGACCGACCAGAAAGCCGTGGCGCAGACCCGCCACGCGCGGCGAGAAGCCGGCCGCCGCCAGGGCCACGGCCATCTCCAGCTTCTCCCGGCCATAGCGTCCGAGCCCGGCGAATTTGAGGAGCCAGCGCGTGCCCGCGGCGCGCAGCAGATACTTCCGCCGCTCCTGCTGCAGATGGGCCGGCGGTCTCACGGTACCGGCCGGGAAGAGCCAGTCCCGCCAGCGGCCCGCGCTCACGTCCTCCGCCGGCGCATCGACCCGGCCGGTCAGATCCTCCACCCAACGCTCCAGCGGCCAGGGTGAGCCCTCCCCGGTGAAGAGCTCCTCGAACGGCACGACAGAGCGCCGGGCCTCTGCCCACCGCTCGCGGTGCCGCTCGCTGGCCTGGGGGCCGAGGTCCCCGGCATGGCTGGGAAAGAAGACGATCGCTTCCCGCTTCACCCCCCAATCCTCCAGCCAGTCCGCGACCGCGCCGAACGAGCTGCCGGAGAGCCCGGGTCCCTCGTCCACCACCGCCCAGAGCGTCTCCGCGCCGGCCCCTTCCGCCAGACGCCAGGCCAGGCGGCCGCCGAGGGAGAGCGTCCGCGCGAAAGGGTGCCCCGCCGGCCGTACCGTGACCACCACCTCCGCACGACCCGCCGCCGCCACCAGCGCCGCCAGGCTCGTGCCGATGCTGCGGATGCCGACCACCCGCAGCGCGCCGCGCCACGAGCCACGGAGCCGGCCGGCCGCTTCCAGATAGGTCTCCGGATAGAGACCGTAGAAGGACGGCGGCGCGCCGCGGTGGCGGAACGAGCCGAGGAGCGCCTCGGCCACCGTCCGCGTCAGCTTGCCCATCCGCGACGAGACGGCGGTCCAGCGCTCCCGGCCCTCCTTCTGGAGCTGCGCGTCGAGGAGCGCCTGCTCCAACTCCCCGAGCGCGATGAGGTGCTCCGCCAGCGCGGCATGCCGCTCGATCCCCGGGCGCAGGTCCCCCAGCCCGGACAGGCCGGCCCGGATCCGCTCCACCTTCCCGGCCGTCTCCTCGCGCCGCCGCGCATCACCGTAGACCAGCATCCCCGACCTCCCGGAAATCACCCCAACGACATACTTGACATGTCAACCATTCATCCGTACACTTCGCCCCATGAGCGACGAGGTGAGCGCGCTGCAGCGCGAGATCGGGCAAAAGAGGCCCTTCCGTTCCCGCAGTCAGGAGGCGGTCCTGGGCATCCTCCGCACGGCCGACGTGGTCCGCCGCTACCTCGCCCGGGTGCTGGAACCCTACGACGTGACGCCCCAGCAATACAACGTCCTGCGCATCCTGCGGGGCGCCGGGACCGAGGGGCTGCCGACCCTGACGATCGGTGAGCGGATGCTCGAGGACTCGCCGGGGGTGACGCGGCTGATCGACCGGCTGGTGGCGAAGGGAATGGTCTCCCGCCAGCGCTCGCGGGAGGACCGGCGGCAGGTGCTCTGCCGGATCGCGCCCCCCGGGCTCGACCTCCTGGGGCAGATCAACGGCCTCGTGGATGCGAGAGACGACGATGCGCTGGGAATGCTCACGCCGGACGAGCAGAAGGAGCTCATCCGGCTGCTCGACCGCATCCGCGCCCATCACCAGGCGTAAAGGCCTGCCGGCGCCGCGGGAAGCGGCCCGGCAGCCACGAGCCTCTTTCTGCCGGGCTGTACAGCCAGGTTGAGGCCCTCCAGCGTGCGGGCTCCGAGCAGTTGCAGGTCTCCGGGCTCGGCGAAGACCACCTCATCGATGGTGAACGCCTTGTTGAGCCGGATGATCGCGAAGCCGATGCTGCGGGTCACCTGCTGGCCGTTCGCGAGCACGAACGCCACGTCCTTCTTCTCGCGCTGGACCCCGATCTTCTCCAACGTCCGACCGAGCGCCCACGTGAATTCGCTCCCCGGATCGACCAGGAGCTTCGATACGACGGCCGAGCGCGTCCGTTCGACCGGATTTTCGAGCTTACAGCGGGCGTAGAACGTTCCCATGGTCAGACCCGAGGGGATTTTACATGGAAACGGGATCAAATCTCGTCCCGTGATTCGCCGTGAAGAGCTGAAACACATCGGTCCTTTCTCGACATATGAGAGCAGGAGCCCGTAGGCGCCCGCTGCCCGCCGGAGTTTGAGCCCCTGGTGCTGGTGTAGGTTAGGGGCAATGCCGTTCGGTTAGCTGTCGCTGGGAGCGCCGGCATCCTTGCCGGCCCCATCAGCGCCCATGGCCGACCGCCCTGGTCGCGGAGAGCGTGGGCCGGCAAGGATGCCGGTGCTCCCAGCGGGCGCAAGACCCGACTTCCGGCGCAAAGCGAACGATATGAAGTTAGGGGGAATGAAAACCAACGCCGCCCGGCTGCTCGATTCCCTCGGCATCTCCTATGAGCTGCGCGAGTACGAGGTGGACCCGGAGGACCTGCGGGCGGAGAGCGTCGCGCGCAAGGTGGGGCTCCCTCCCGAGCAGGTGTTCAAGACCCTGGTGGCGCGCGGCGACCGCACCGGCGTCCTCCTGGCTGTCGTGCCGGGGGACGCCGAGCTCGATTTGAAGGCTCTCGCCCGCCTCTCCGGCGATCGCAAGGTCGACACCGTTCCTTTGAAAGAGGTCCAGCCGCTCACCGGCTACATCCGCGGCGGCGTGACCGTTTTCGGCGTCCGCAAGGACTACCCGGTCTTCATCGACGAGACCCTGGAGCTGTTCGACGTCATCTCGGTGTCGGCGGGCGTGCGCGGAACGCAGATCATCCTCGCTCCCGGCGACTACCTCCGCGCCCTCGGCGAGCGCGCTCAGGCCGGCCCCATCGCCCGCGACAAGGAGGACCCCGCGGAGCCATCCGATCGGCGGTAGAATCGGGGCAGGGACCGCCGTCCATGCCCGAGACCAAGTTCCGTACTCCGCCGGAGCCGTTCTTCGCCATCTCGCCCGAGCGCTTCCTGCAGCGGGCGAAGACGCCGGCGCGCATGCTCCACATCACCAACGGGAGCATCGCGGCCGACGTCCTGCGCGAGTCCGGCGTCCCCGGCCGGGTGACCATCACTGCCGACGTCCTCCACGAGGGGCCGACGCCCGCCGGCCTGCCTCCCGAGCGCTGGCGCAAGGTGCGGGCCCGGTATCTCGCCGAGGCCGGCTATGGCGGCTACGACGAATGCCTCGCCTCGCTGACCGAGTGGGACCACGACATCGAGGAGCACCGCACGGTCGACGAGATCGTCCTCTGGTTCGAGCACGACCTGTTCGATCAGCTGCTGCTCATCCGCACCGTGGACGGCCTCGCCTCGCGCGACCTCGGGCTGACCCGCCTCTCCCTGATCTGCATCGGCGAGCATCCGGAGGTGCAGCCGTTCCACGGTCTCGGCCAGCTCACCCCCGAGCAGATGGCGGCCCTCCTCCCGGCGCGGCAGACGGTGACCCGGGAGCAGATCGTCCTCGCCCGCCACGCCTGGCGGGCCTTCTGCGCCGCCGAGCCGATCGGCGTCGAGGTCGCCATCCGGCGCGACACCTCGGCCCTGCCGTTCCTCGCCGGCGCGCTGCACCGTCATCTGGAGGAGTTCCCGTCGCTCCACGGAGGCCTCTCGCGCTCCGAGCGGCAGGCCCTGGCCGCCCTCTCCACCACCGGCGGCGCACTCGCCTTCGAGGATCTCTTCCGCACGGCGCAGGACATGGAGGAGCGCCGCTTCCTGGGAGACGCCTCGTTCCTCCGCCTTCTCCATGAGCTGTCGGACGATCCGCGCCGCCTGGTCCGCCTGGAGCGCGAGCACGGCGGAGGTCCGCGAGCCGTCCGGTTGATCCTCACCGCCACCGGCCAGGACGTCCTCGAAGGGCGGGACGACTGGATCCGCATCCACGGCATCGAGCGCTGGCTCGGCGGCGTCCATCTCCACGGCCGCGAAGCCCAGTGGCGGTGGGATCCCGAGCGCGACCGGCTGGTGCCGGGGGCCCTGGTGGTGGAGTAGGTCCCTCACCCCCTGGCCCCCTCTCCCACCCCCTCCCTTCCTTCCGGGAGAGGGGGAAGAAGAAGAGGAATGTGCCGGGGGCGCGCGTCGTTTTCTCCGGCATGGACACCCCCCGAGCCCGTTCCTCCCGTTTCGTGTGCGTCGTGTACGTCCTCGCCCTGGGATTGGCGGCCGCTCCCGTGCTGGCCCAGGGGGCGGCTGCGGCGCGCCCGGCGTCCATCCTCGACGACTTCCAGTTCCAGGAGCAGGCCCGGAAGGGTCTCGACTACCTCTACAACATGGACTTCGCGGCGGCCGACGACACCTTCTCGATCATCGCGCTCCGCTATCCCGACCACCCGGTGAGCCCCTTCCTCCAGTCCCTGGTACCCTGGTGGACCATCCAACTGGAGCCGAGCGACACCTCCGAGGATGACGAGTTCTTCGCCTCCATGGAGAAGGTCCTCGACCTCTGCGAGAAGCGGCTCGACGCCAATCCCAAAGATCTCGACGCCCTGTTCTTCGAGGCGGGAGCCCACGCCTTTCGCGGCCGGCTGCATTCCGACCGCGGGCACTGGCTCAAGGCGGCGCGCGACGGGCAGCAGGCCCTCAAGTACCTGAAGGAGGTCGTGGCGCTCGAACCGCAGAACGACGACCTCTACTTCGGCCTCGGCACGTTCCACTACATGGCGGACGTCGTCCCGAAGAAGTACAAGTTCCTCCGCCTGTTCGCCCGCCTCTTCCCCAAGGGCGACCGCGCGCTGGGGCTCCGGGAACTCGACCGCGCCATGACCCGCGGCCGTTTCGTATCCACCGAGGTGGCCTGGACGCTCGTGCAGCTCAACTACACCTTCGAGGAGAACTACCCGCAGACCCTCGTCTACGCGAGATGGCTGCGGCAGCGCTATCCCGACAACGCGCTCTTCCACCTCTATGAAGGGAGGGCTCTCGAGCGGACGGGACGCCTGGGCGAGGCCACCCGCGCCTTCCAGGAGATCGCGGACCGTCACGAGAAGGGGCAGACCGGCTACACGGACGCGGTCGCCGAGCAGGCCCTCTACGTCCTCTCCCGCGTCGAGATGGAGAACCGCCAGTACCCGCAGGCCCTCGCCCACCTGGAGACCCTCGAAGGCCTGATGGCCCGGCGTCCCGTGAGCACCGAATACCGAGCCCTCGGCCGCCTCCGCCGCGGCATGGCTTTAGACGTCCTCGGCCGCCGCCAGGAGGCGGTCCGCTGCTACAAGGATGTGCTGGCCATGGGCCACGACCAGGCGAAGGACCGGGCGAAGGGGTACCTCAGGAAGCCGTTCCGAGATCCGGCGATGCAGGCGGCGAAGTAGAAGCTCTCCCCCACGCACTCACACCCGCCGCACCTCATCGGACGGATCCGTCCGATCGGACCGATCCGTCCGATCCAAGAGACGCCGGCGCTCGCAGGGGCGAAAGCTCCGCACGCAACTACGCGAGAACCGCACCCTTCTACGAAACGACGCAGGCCTCCCGCTCCGGAGTCTGAGCCGTCCGGCTCGGAGTCTGAGCCACTTGGCTCGAAGTCTGAATCACTTGGACTGAAGTCTAGATGACTCGGATTAAAGTCTGAGCGACTCAGACTGAAGTCTGAGTGGCTCGGACCAGAGTCCGAACGACTCGGATGGAAGTCCGAGTGGTTCGGACCGAAGTCTAGATGATTCGGACCGAAGTCTGGATGGCTCAGACCGGAGTCTGGATCGTTCAGCTCGAAGTCTGGATGACTCGGACCGAAGTCTGGATGGCTCAGCTCAAAGTCTGGATGGCTCGGACCGAAGTCTGGATCGTTCGGACCGAAGTCTGAGCCGCTCGGCTCGAAGTCCGGATCGTCCAGCTCGAAGGCTGAGTCGTTTAGATTGGAGGCTGGGTTGTCCGGCCAAAGGGCCGGATCCTCTCAACCGGCGTCGAAGAGGCGCGCCAAGACGCCTTCGACGATGCGGTCGCAGCGGGGACCGTCGAAGAGATAGAGCCGGCGGACCTCGCGGCCGATCCGCTCGTCGAGCTTCTGCCGCAGGCTCCGCTTGGCCCGGTGCAGGCGCACCCTCACGTTCTCCACCGTGAGACCGAGCGCGTCGGCGGTCTGCTCGGTCGAGAGGCCTTCGACCTCGCGCAGGCAGAAGACGGCCCGCAGCGGATCGGGAAGGAGGTCCACGGCCTCGCGGAGGACGGCGTACAGCTCGCGGTTCTCCATCTCCCGGTCGGGTCCGGCCGCCTCCGTGGGAGGGTCGGGCGGCTCGCCGTCGTCGCCGATCTGGACCAGCCGCCGCCGCTTGCGGGCGCGGGCCAGCGCCTCGTGGCAGGCGATGCGGGTGAGCCAGGTGGAGAACCGGGCTTCGCCGCGGAAGGAGGCGAGCTCGCGGAAGGCCCGCACGTAGGCCTCCTGCATGACGTCCTCCGCCTCCGCGTCGTCCGCGAGGATGCCGCGGGCGATACGGAAGAGCCTCTGGTTGTAACGCCGCATCAGGATCTCGAAGAGCAGGGTGTCTCCCGCCAGCACGCGCGCCACGACCTCCTCGTCGGAGAAGACCGTGGGCGCGGCGGCGGTTTGGAGGGCTGGCTGGCTCATCGTCCCGGCTCCATGCCCTGAGTCTACGCCCGGCTCTCCCGCAGGCCGGAGGCGGGCACCGCCGCGGACGCGTCCTGCCGCAGCTCGGCGAGCCGGGCGAGCGTATACGCGCCGACTGCCATCGCGAGGTCGCGGACCGCGATGTCGAAGAGGCCCATCGTCACGAGGTTGACCGCGATGAGGACCAGCCAGGCGGCCGCGATCCAGGCCCCGATCCGGGTCCAGCGCGTCAGCACCAGGAGGCCGACCACGATCTCGATGATCCCCACGATGTGGAGGAAGCTCTGCGCGGACATCGGCAGGAGGCCCGCCATCCAGGGGCTCAGGTACTTCGGCCAGTCGGTGAGGAGGTTGAAGAACTTGTCCAGCCCTGCGAGGAGCGGGACCAGTCCATAGGTCAGCCACAAGGGCCGGTACAGCGACTCCAGTTGCAGGCTCGGTTGCGTCGTCGGCATAACGCCTCCTTTCGCCTGTACAGAGTCGCGAAGGCGGTGAACGTTACAACTATGCCACCGGCTGCACCGGCCGGCGCACCATCCAGAAGACGAGTCCGATCACGATGGCGATCGCTCCGGCGATCAGGTTCCGGGGCGTGGCGCTCGCCGCGAGGATCACGCAGATCAGCACCGCCAGGATCGGGATCACCGGGCCTCCCGGGATGCGCACCGCTCCGGGCGCGTCGGGGAACTTGCGGCGCAGCACCGGCACCGCCGCCGCCGTCCCCAAGTAAGTGGCGAGGCGCGCCACCACCGAGAGCGCGGCCAGCCCGGCGAACGAGCCGGTCAGGGCCAAGGGGAGCGCGATGGCGGTCTGCAGCAGGATCGCCACCACCGGCGTGCGGAAGCGCGGGTGCAGGTAGGCCAGGGCGCGCGGACCGAAGCCGTCCGCGGCCAGCGCGTAGAGGTAGCGCGGCCCGGAAAGCACCGTGTTGCTGTTCGTACCCAGGATCGAGACCGCGCCGCCGAAGGTCAGCAACAGACCGGCCCAGCCACCCAGGAACAGGCGCGCGGAATCCGCCAGCGGCGTCTGCGAATGCGCCACCCCGGGGAGCGTGGAGAGGGCGACCCACTGCACCGCCGAGTAGATCAGGGTGACGATGACGATCTGCGCCACGAGCGCGAAGGGAACATCCCGCTTCGGGTTCTTGAACTCTCCGGCGGGCGCGGGCGTGTTCTCGAAACCGGCATAGGCGAAGAGGAGGAGGAGCGCCGCCTCTCCCAGCGTTCCGGTGCGCGGCGCCGCTCCATTGGCCTCCAGCGCCACCCGCGAGAGGGCGAAGAGGCCGGCGGCGATGTAGATGAGCAGCGGCACCGTCTTCGAGACCGCCAGGAACACCGCCGTCCGCACGCCCCCCTTGACGCCGATCACGTTGATCAGCGTGAGGACCAGGACCGGGAGCGCGATCGCCAGCGCCCTCCACACGCCGGCGTTGGTCTCGGGCCAGATGTAGGAGAGCGCCTGGGCGAAGCCGACCGAGAGGGACGACACCGAGGTCACGCGCGCGATCCAGGTCATCCATCCCACCTCGAACCCGATCAGCTCGCCGAAGGCGGTCCTTGTATAAAGGTAGGCGCCGCCCGGCCGGTCGAAGTAGCTGGAGGCCTCGGCGAAGCAGAGCACCAGGAGGAGGACGGCGAAGCCGGCGGCGACCACCGCGCCGATGCTCGCCACGCCGAGGACCAGCGCCGCGGCGGCCGGCAGGAGGTAGACGCCGCTGCCGATCACGTCGTTGACCGAGAAGGCCACGATCTCCCAGCGGGAGACGACGCGCCGGAAGCCGGGTTCCTGGGATTCGGCCGGCAGGCTCATTCACACCTCGATGCGCGCGCCGGCCGTTTCGGGGAGCGTCCAGACCCAGGCGCCGGCGACGGCCGCGAAGGCCGCGGCGAGCGCGATGCCGCTCGAGAGGCCCCATTGCTTCGCCACCGCGGCGAGGATGAGAGGCGTCACGAACTGCGCGCCGCGCGTGACGTTCATGATCAACGACATGGCCGTGCCCCGCACCCGGGTCGGGAAGAGCTCCGAGAAATAGGGGCCGTAGCACGACCAGGTCCCGGTCCCCACACCGGCCACGAACATGCAGGCGAGCCCCACCGCCGGCTCGGCGGCGAAGGCGTCCCAGAAGACCGTCACCAGGAGGAGGCCCACGGCGGTGATCCCGCAGAAGAGCGCGAAGGCCGGCCGCCGGCCGATGGCGTCCGATATCCGTCCGAAGCTCAGGTAACCGGCGAGCGATCCGGCCACGAAGGTGAGGGTCCACCAGCCGGAGCCGAAGATGGAGAGCCCGCGCTGCTGCTGCAGGTAGCGCGGCAGCCAGACCACTGCGAACCAGTAAGCCGACATGTTGAAGGCGGTGAGCAGGAAGGCGCGGGTGAAGAGGCCGAGCAGGTCCCCGGAGAGGAGCTGGGCGAGGATGGGCCGCCGGGCCTCTGCGAGCTCGTGGCTCTCGAGCTCGCCGGAGCGCAGGCGCCGCCGGTGCTCCAGCCAGACGTCCGACTCCGGCAGGTATCTCCAGGCGAGGAGGATCAGCGCCGGCGCGACCGACAGGAGAAAGACGTTGCGCCAGCCGATCGCGGGCGCCAGGAACGACCCGACGATGGCGGCGGCGCCGAGCCCCGCGGGCGCGCCGCTCTGGGCGACCGCGCCGTAGCGCCCGCGCAGGGCCGGCGGGAAGGTCTCGCCGAGCATGGCCTGGCCGGCTCCCCAGGTGCCGCCGATGCCCAGGCCGGCGAGCGCGCGTCCGGCAATCAGCCCGGCGGCGCCGGGAGCGAGGGCGCAGATCACGTTGCCTAGAGAAAAGGACGCGATCGACACGGCCAGCGAGGCGCGCCGCCCCATCCGGTCGCTCATCCAGCCGAACAGGAACCCGCCGACCCCGCTCATGCCGATGCCCACGCCGGTGAGCCAGGCGAGCTGGCTCTCGGTCAGCCCGAGCTCGGTCTGGATGGGCTTCAAGACGAACGACAGGATCATCAGAGAGTAGAAGCCGGTGCACCACGCTCCCCAGGCGAGAGCGAGGACCCGCCGATGCGCCCCGGTGGGGCGCTGGTGGTCGCTGAGGCGCGAGGGCTGAGACATCGGCGTGGGCGCGAGCAAAGCAGGCAGATCCTACCAGGAATGCCCCCCGTGCGCCCCGCGTTGCCATCCCCGGAGCTGATGCAGATGTCCGCAAAAAAAGGCACCCTCCTGCTCACCGTCCTCGCCGCTCTCCTCCCGGGGAGCCGGGCCACGGCCGAGGACCCGCGCAGCGAGCTGCTGCAGAGGATCAATGCGGAGCGCCAGCGCAGCGGGGCTCCGGCCCTGCGCCTGCTGCGGCCGCTGAGCGAGGTCGCCCAGCAGCACGCGGAGGAGATCGCCCGCTCCGGAACGGTGCAGCTGCCGCGCGGCTCCGACCAGTCGATCAACGAACGGATGCGGCAGGCCGGGTACGACGCGCACCTCTGGGTCGCGACTTCCGGGACCTGGGTATCGGTCTGGTGATCGGCCGGGCGCGCAACGGCGAGTACCGGGTGCTCTGGGTGCAGAACTTCGGGGCGAAGTAGCCCTCACCCCCGGCCCCTCTCCCGCAAGCGGGCGAGGGGAGAGGGTTAGGGGGCTTCGCGGTTGCCGGAAGTTTTCTACCTAACCTACACCCCTCTCCCGCTCGCGGGAGAGGGGCCGGGGGTGAGGGCCTAATTCACCAGCGTCAGCCGCCGCCCTTCCACCAGCAGCACGCCGACCTCGTCCTGGTCGTGGGCGGCGGGGTCGACCTCCAGATAGGTCTCCAGGTCCTGGACTCCCAGGGAGGGATCGCCGCAGCGGATGTGGAGAGCTCCCCTTTCGCGCAGGGGGGCGGGGTCTTCCGGATCGAGGAGGAGCATCCGGTCGAGGACCGGCAGCAGCCGGTCGTGCTCCCCGCGGCTCAAGTAGACGCCGCGCAGGTTGTTGAGGATGCGGTGGATGATCTGCCGGGGACCGGCGGTGCGCAGCAGGCGCGGGTTGAACTGCATCTCGCCGTTGGTCAGGCGCGCCAGAAGCTCCTCGCAGTCCCGCTGCGTCATCAGCCGGCCGGCATCGAAGGGGTCGACCAGCACGTGCGGATGGTTGCCGAGGCGCAGCAGGAAATGACCCGGAAAACCGACCCCTTCCAGCGGCACTCCGACGCGCCTCCCCACCTCCAGGCAGACGATGGCGAGCGTGATCGGGATGCCCAAGCGGCGATCGAGCACCTCGTTGAGATAGCTGTTGCGGGGATCGTAGTAGTCGTCGGCATTGCCGCGGAGACCTTCCTCGCCAAACAGCATCTCGAGGAGGGCGGCGAGCCGGTCGAGGTCGTTGCGGGCCCGGCGCAGCCGCGGGCGCAGCCGCTCTCCCAGGTCGTCCAGGCGGTCCAGCCATGGATCGGGGTTGAGACCGGGTTGCTCTTCCGCGGCGATCACCAGAGCCGCCTCGCCGAGGTCGATCTGACGCTCGGCGAGATGGGCGATCGCCGCGAACCTCTCGCGGGGTGTCTGCCTGCTCATAGTCATTCGAATCGAATCGCTGGTCGGATTATAGCCACTCTTCTCTCGGTTGTGTATGGTTGTTCGCATTCCGGGACACCTTCGATGTTTGAGAAACGACGAACGATTCTCCTTCTCCTCGTGGCGAGCCTCTTCCTACTCGCGGCGGCGGGCCCTTCCACACCACCACCGCAGGATCCCGACACGGTCCGCCGGGACCTGACGATCCTGTTGAACCGCGAGCGCGAGCTCGCCGGCGCGCCGCCCGTGGCACCGTCCGTCCCCCTCCATCAGGTGGCACAGGCGCGGGCCGAGGAGATCCAGGCGCACGGCGGCCTGCCGAATGAGGCCGAGGCGATGGCTCTCTTCCCGAGGGTCCAGGCGAAGCTGGCGAGGGCCGGCTATCTCGCCCACGGCTGGGCCGAGTGCATCACCACGGCGCCGGCCGGCCTGGAGGCCGCGGTCGCCGCGTGGAAGCAGGAAGACCCGACCTATGCCCAGGCCATGGACGTCGACTATCAGCACGTGGGGGTGGGGGTGGCCGAGCTCGGCGGCTCGCCTCTCTACGTCTTTCTCTTCGCATGGCCGCGAAGCGAGTTCTTCGCCCGCGAGACGGCCGGGCTCGCCGACGTGAGCGCCGTACGGCAGCAGATGCTCGAGCGGATCAACCACATCCGGCTGGGGATCGGCCTCCCGCCTCTGGAGCTCGACTCCAAGCTCACCACGGCGGCGCAGGCGCATGCGCAGGACATGCTAGCGCGTACTTATTACAACCACATCAGCCCGGAGGGGACGACGCCGCGCCGGCGCGTGCAGGCGGCCGGCTTCTTCGCGGACGTGGTGGCCGAGAACATCGCCGCCGGGCAGACCTCGGTCGACGACGTCCTGGGCGCCTGGATGCACAGCACGGATCACCGCCGGAATCTATTGGACGCGCGGCTCACCCACATCGGGATCGGCATGGCGCTGGGGAGCTACGACCACCGCTACAAGGTGCTGTGGGTGCAGGACTTTGCACGTCAGGGGGTGTGGGCCTCCCCATAAGGCATCGCCGGCCCCAGCTTGCGCTTGATGCGGTCCTGGATCCAGTGGGGGTCCCACCACTCGACCGGGTTGATGGCGAGCCCCTGGAGGAGCATGGTGAAGTGGAGGTGATCGCCGCCGGCCAGGCCGGTCTGGCCCGTCCGGCCCAGCTCCTGGTCGCGCTTGACCATGTCCCCCTCCTTCACGGCGAGGGACGACATGTGCCCGTAGAGGCTCTGCAGCCCGTAGCCGTGATCGATCACCACCGCGTTGCCGTAGATCCCCAAGTAGCGGGCCAGCACCACCCGGCCGCTGTTCGAAGCGCGGATGGCGTCGCGCTCGACCGAGGCCATGTCGAACCCCAGATGGACCTGCTGGTCCACCGGCTTGCCGTTGTAGATGTAGGTCCGCTGATCGGCGAAGTGCGCTTTGATGGCGGCGTTCATCATCGGCAGGAAGGGCTCGTTCCACAGGAACTGCCGGGCGGATTTCCGCCCCAGCTCGATGAGCGTCTGCGCGTTCTTCTTGCGCAGGTTGCGGTTGATCTCCAGATAGTTGGCCAGCAGGTTTCCCTGGTCCGCCACCTCGGAGGACTGCGACATGATCTCGGGCACGACCTTGTTCATGAACTGGTCGGTGAGCTGGATCGTGTCGGTGTGCGGCGGGACCGGCGTGAACTTGTCGATGAACCCGGCTTCGGCCCGGTTCCCCACGTCGTCGAAAGCGACCAGGCGGACGCCGGACGGATCGCCCGTGTCCCAGGGCACGGCGAAGAGGGCGAAGCGCTGCTGCTTGTCGTTGCTGCCGGGCACGGGAAAGCCCGGGAACCACCACGCGCCCGACTGCACGCCGTCGCGCACCGCCCCTTCGCCGACCCGGTAGACCACGGCCTCGCACCCCCCCTGCCGCAGGTAGTGAAAGGTGGATTGGACCTGCAGCGTCGGAGGCGCCAGGCGGACCGGCAGCTCGACCTCGGCGACGGCCGGGGACGGACTGCGCAGCCAGGTCCCCTCGCGCTCGGCCGTGACCCGGACCGTCGCCGTGCCGGTGCGCAGCCCCTGGACCGTCTCGCGCCCGACGTCGATCGTCATCTCCAGCGGCGGCGCGCCGCCGAAGGCCCAGGCGGATTTCGGCTGGAGCTCGCGCTCCGCGACCTTCTTGACGTCCTGGTTCTGGACCACCTCGACCGTCACCTTGGAGACCCGCTGTGGATCCTCGATGCGGATCTGGATCGGAGTCCGCCGGCCAATCCCTTTGGGCTGGGACTTGAAGGCGACTTTCGGCGTGGCTCCCGTGTAGAACGTGGCCACCAGCGCCACGATCACCACCAGGAGGGCGAGCACCAGGAGGGTGCGGAGAATACAGCCCGCGGCACGGCCGCGCTCTCGACGTTCACGCATCGCTTTAGGAAACCTCCTCCCGCTCCCGTCCGGGCGGACGGCGCAGGATCTCTCGCTTGTCATTCCAGGCGGAGCGGATCTCGACCAGATCGCTCAGGGAGAAGCCGAGCTCGCTCGCGACCTGCCGGATCTGCGTCTCCTCGACGCTGGAGATGGCATCGTCCGCCGCGGACACCGCGAACAGGCAGTCGAGCAGCTCGCGGCACTGCTCGCGGGTGGCGATCTCCTTGAGCTCGCGGGTCACCAGGAAGTTCTCGGTGCCGCCGGCGAGCTCGCTCTGCCGTTTGGCGATCTCCACCGCCAGGATCGCCTGCGCCGCCGGCAGGTGGCCGAGGTCGCGGACGATGCGCTCCATCTTGTGGGTCTCTTCCTCGCTGATCACCAGGTCCGCGTGCGCCACCCGGGCGAGGATGAAGGCGAAAGCCGCCACATAGCGCGCCTGCTCCGGCGGCAGCGCGCGCAGCTCGCCGACGATCCGGCGGACCGTCTCCGTATCCCCCGTGACCTCCCGGGGGTGGTCCCGTTTCAGCCCCAACCATTCCAGGATCGACATGGACGTTTCCCCTCCTCGCGGCCATCCTATCAGGCAGCAAGTTGGGAAATTTTTACAATTCCAGTGAGTTGGGAATGCAGAATCGTCACCCTTCTGTTGAGATCAAGTGAACCACGCACCCCGACGGGCGCAGGAAGGGTTTCCGCGTCCGTCGTACAAGTTCAACGTTGCTCGCACCGGAGGTGTGGTGAAAACTTCCCGCTTTCGCCTCGTCGCAGCCGTCCTCTGCTTTGCGCTCCTGGCACTCGCCTACGTTCTGCTGAGCACACCCAACAGGGTTCAGGCGGCGGCCCCCAAGCGTCCCATCCAGCTCTCCACCCCTGAGCCTGGCTCCTACACCTCCCGGTATTCCCAAGCCGCCCAGGCCCTGCGCGAAAATCATTTGCAAGCAGCGCGCCAGATTCTCGCCGACGTGGCCCGGACGCACGCCGACGAGGCGGTCCGCGCGCGCCTGGTCGAGGGGCTCTACGCGTACGAGGCGGGCGATTCCGCTCTGGCGGAACAGCTCCTCGGAAGCGTGTCGATCCCGGGCGGCGAGCTCGAGGACTGGCGCCTCTTCCTCCTCGCCGAGAGCGCGCAGAAGGACGGGCACGACGAGGACGCCGCGAGCGCGCTCGCCCGGCTGATCACCGACGCTCCGCGGTCGCCGCTGCGCGCCCATGCCTATCTCCAGGCCGCCCGCCTGGCGTTGAAAGAAGGGGACGAGCGGCACGCCCTGGAGCTGATCGACGGTGCCCGTCGCGCCGAGATCCGGGGTGAGGAGGCGGTCGAGCTGGAGCACCTGGCGTGGCAGCTCGGCAAGACGCTGGACGACGACCAGGTGCGGCGCGACGCCGCCCGCCAGCTCCTGGTGCGCGCCCCCTTGACCGCCGGAGCGCTCGGCGTGGTCTCCTCGTTCCGGGCGGTGGACGGCAAGATCGACTGGAGCGCCCTCTCCGCCGGAGAGGTGAAGCAGCGGGCTCTGTCCTTTCTGGATGTGGAGCGGCTCAGCGCAGCCCTGGATACGCTGGAGAACGTCCCGGTGGCCGAGCGGGATCTCGAATGGCACCTGATCAAGGCGCGGGCCCTGACCGACGACAACCGTGGCCGCGATGCCCTGAGCGTCCTCGACGAGGTTGCGCCCAGCGATCGCCTGGACCGGGCGCACGTCGAGTGGGAGCGGGCGCGGGCCACCGCCGAGCTCGCCACCGCTCGCGGCGGCGCCAGCCTCTCCGCGGCCGAGCGCCGCGCCATGCTGGAGACGTCGCACCGGCACCTCGCCAACGTCGTCGAGCTCGGCGCCAGCGACCAGCTCTCGGCCGCGGCCCTGCGCAGCCTCTATGAGGAATTCTCCGACGCCGGCCTGTTCGAGCAGGCGATGGACACCTTGCGCATCCTCCGCCGGGTCGATCCGCGCGACACCACCGGCTCCCGCGAGCTCTGGGAGCTGGGCTGGCAGGAGTACCGCCAGCGCAACTTCACCGGCGCCGTGGCCTACTGGTCCGAGCTCGCCGACATCTATCCCGGCCAGGGAGATGCGCAGCGCGGCCTGTATTGGAAGGCGCGGGCGCTGGAGCGCCTCCACCAGCCGGAGCGCGCCCGCAACGCCTACAGCGAGCTGATCGCCGCCTCCGACACCGCCGACTTCTACCGCCGACGCGCGATCGCCCGCCTCGGTACGGATCCCGTATCGTCGCGGATCGAGCGGGCGCGGACCACCACACCCTGGGTGATCGATCCGGCGCTGCAGCGCGCCAAGCTGCTGACCGACCTGGGGCTCGACCAGCTGGCACAGCGCGAGATGGACCTCGTCCGCAACCAGGCGAACGAGCGGGACCTGCTCGCGATCAAGGCGCTCATCATGGTCCGCCAGGGGGAGCGCCGGGCCGGCATCGCCCTGCTCCGTGAAGCCTTCCCCGATCTCGGCGGGCCGCGCCAGTCCAAGGTGCCGGAGGAGATCTTGCGCGCCTACTACCCGCTGGAGTACGAGGACACGATCCGCGCCCAGGCCAGGGCGCACGGCCTGCCCGCCGCCCTGGTCGCCGGGATCATCCGCCAGGAGAGCGCCTTCGATCCCCGCGCCACCAGCCCGGTGGGCGCCAAGGGTCTCATGCAGCTGATGCCCGCCACCGCCCGGGAGACGGCGCGCCGCCTCGACCGCCGGATGCCGGCCAACGGCCTCTACAACCCCGAGGTCAGCATCGAGCTGGGCACCGCCTATCTCCGGCAGCTCCTCGACAGCTTCCACGGCAACGTCGAGCTCGCCGTGGCCAGCTACAACGGCGGCCCGAACCGCATCCGCCGGCTGTGGGACGAGGACCCCGACGCCGAGCTGGACGACTTCGTGGAGAACCTCAATCTCGACGAGTCGCGCGACTACGTCAAGCGCATCCTCGTCCTCGCCGACAGCTACCGGCAGCTCTACCCGGACATCGGGTAGGCCCTCACCCCCGGCCCCTCTCCCGCGAGCGGGCGAGGGGAGAGGGTTAGAGGGTTTCTTGGTCCCCCAGACTTCTCCTGACTCACCTACGCCCCTCTCCCGCGAGCGGGAGAGGGGCTGGGGGTGAGGGCCCCTGGCCTGCCGATTGCAGATTTCTGTCCGGTGCTTCCCGGGCAGCTTTCGGGCAGAGCTTTTGCATTCCAAGGGGGACTGGAAACCCCTTATGTTCAAAGGAGAAGAGTGATGAATCTGTACGTCGGCAACCTGCCCTACCGCGTCTCCGAAGAGCAGCTCCAGCAAGCTTTCGAGCAGTACGGCGCGGTGACGTCCTGCACCATCATCAAGGACAAGATGACGGGGCAATCCAAGGGCTTCGGCTTCCTGGAGATGCCGGAAAGCGCGGAAGCCGAAGCGGCGATCACCGGGTGGAACGGGCGGGACCTCATGGGCCGCCGCCTCAATGTGAACGAGGCGCGCCCGCGGCCTGCCGGGGGCAACGGAGGAGCGTTCCGGCGCGCCGCCACGATGTAAAAAAAACAAGCGCCGGGAAATCTTTGCCCGTGCCTTCCCTCCCAATCAGGGGCGCACGGGCATCTCTGTTTCTGGAGGATCCACGTCGCCGTCGACTTTCCGCCGCGCGTCACATAGAGTCGACGCTCGCAGACCCACGCCGGAGGATCGTGACGATGTTGCAGGATCTGTCCCACTCCTGGTTCGAGGAGAAGCTCAACACGCCCTTTCGCATCCACTTCGGGGGAGAGGCTCCCCTGGAGGTCGTCCTCTTTGAAGTCCGCCTGCACGAGCCCCATGACGGACCGCGGAAGCAGCCCTACTCGATCTACTTCCGGGGACCTCGCCAGGCGGTGCTGCCGCAAGCCATCTATCGGATCGAGCACGACCGGATGGAGCCGATGGACATCTTCCTCGTCCCCGTCGGGCCGGACGAGAAAGGGATGTGCTACGAAGCGGTGTTCAACTGATCCGCCGCCGGCCGCCATTCCATCAGATCGTAGGGGCCGGTCCCGCCGATGCAGGTGAAGCCCAGACGCTGATAGAGGCGCATGGCGGGGTTGAACTTCTCCACATGGATGGTGAGCGGCTTGCCCGCCGCCTCGGCTTCGGCGAACAGGTCGCGGAGGAGGCTGGTCCCGAGACCGCGGTTGCGGAGCTCGGGCAGGAGAGAGATGTCCACCAGCCGGATCTCCTTCTCCCGCCGGTGCACATACAGCCGCCCGGCCGGCTCGCCGTCGACCAGGATGATGTCGAACGACGCGCCGACGTAGTGCTCCTGGTACCAGGTGTGCTGGCCATTGAACTGCATGAGGACGAACCAGTCCTTCTGCTCGTCGGTCCAGTCGACGATCATGGCCAGCTCGTCCTCCCGGATACTGCGGTAGAGCCGGAGGAGGAACGGCATGTCCTCCGGGGCAATCGGGCGCAGCGAAACGCTCACTCCTCCGGCACCTCCACCGACTCGATCGACATCAGCACGGACACCAGCTCGACGGGTGCCCTCCGGGCGAGACCGGAGAGACCGACGGAGGACCGCCAGGTGTCTGGAGACGTCCCGAGCAGATACAGACCATGCTGGAGCCGCGGGAGACCCGGCTCGTCGTCCAGCGTGAACCGGGTCCGCAACGAGACCGGCGAGAGCCCGCCGGGCCAGACGACGCGCACCACGATCTCCGGCAGGGCCTGCCAGTCGAGCGGAAAGGTGAACCGGATGGGAGGGCTCGGGTCCCAGCCTGGCCGGCGCCGGAAGCTCCAGGCCTCAAACCGCACCGGTGCCCTGGAGACCGCCGGCTCGGGAGGCGGAAAGAGCACATCGACGTCGATCGCCAGCGGAAGCTCCTTCCACCGTTTCCGTTCGAGCGCCGCGGGAGGATAGAGCCCGTCGATCCGCAAGCGCAGGGGCTTGCCCACGAGCTCGGTGTCGCCCTGAAACAGCTCGGCCGCCGGAACGATCCGGACCGCCTCGCCGTCCTCCCACCTCGCCCCCTGGGCCAGCCGGGGTTGACGCATCCAGATCGCGAGATCCCGCAGATCCGGGACATCACGACTGCCTTCGAGAAACCCGACCGAGAGGGGCCGGGCCGTGGATTCATCTGTCAGGAGCGATTCAGCGAGAGCGAGATCCGAAAACCAGGGAGTTAGCGCCAGAGTCGATCCCAAAACAAGAAACTCGCGCCGCCGGAGCCCGCCCTTCCGCCCCGGCCGCGCCCGGTTGCTTCGCATAGCCTCCTCCAAGAGGCAACAGAAAAGAACATAAAGAATCGACAACGATCGGGGGTCGAGCGAATCAGGTCCGTGGCGGGTAGACCCCCTGCAAGGCGATACAGAAGTAGAACGTGAGGTAAGGTTGCATGTTGTTGTGCGGCTGGTCGCCGCCTGCGGGAGCGAGGGTTTCGGGAGCCATCGACGCGAGAGAATTCGCTGGCGCGTAAAGGTTGTCTGCGGTCGGTGCCGCGGTCAAGGCACCCACAGGCGAGGGAGAGTCTGCGGGAACGCCGGATGCGCGTAGCGTATGGCTGTGAGCAGGGATCTCGGACTCGAGCAAGCTGACGGTCTCGCTTCCGCCGGTTTCCCCTAGGTCATGCAATGAGAGCCCGGGCCCCTGGCCGGGGTGCATCGGGGCTCGCCCTTGGAGATCCGGCAGGGCGAAGTTGCTCTTGCCGTCTCCTCCATAGGTTGTACCGAGGAGCGAGAAGAGTGCCGTATTCTGCGACAGCGGCAGAATTTGACCATCGCACCATGCCCAACCCTTCGGGGCAAAGTTGAAAGGAAAAATCCTGATTTCGGCGACGAATGGATCCATATCTCCTCCTAAGTCGGCGACGGAAAAATTCCGAACAAAGAAATGATAAAGTCGACGCACAGGTACGGTTGGAAGTTTGTATGTGGCTGGCTCCCCCCAACCGACGAAATTGCCTGCGGAGACATGTTCACGAAAGGAGTATCGGCGCCATAGATGTCTGTCCCTGTAACAGGGGCGAGGAGCAGTCCCACCGGGCTTGACTGCTGGGCAGGAGCATTCGACGCTAGAAGTGGATGGGAGTGGGCTGGAATCTGGTTCACTGTGAGGGTGATCTCTTCCGCTCCACCAGTCTCCGCAAGAATGAACCCGTTACCCTGGTGGAGGGGAATACGTCCACGCAGATCGGGCAACGCGAAAGTTGATTGCCCGTCGCCGCCATAGGTCGTTCCAATGAGGTTGAACAAAGTTTCGTACTCGGAAATGGGGAGGAGCTGCCCTTCGCAGAACATCCAGCCTGCGGGAGCAAAATTCCCCGCAAACATACGGATCTCGCCAACATATGGTTGTGCCATGGTTCACGTCCCCTAGGTTGCGCTCGGAAAAATACCCTGCAGAGCTATACAAAAGCTGAGAGTTAGAAACGGCTGCATGTTCAGGTGCGCTTGTGATCCGCCCACGTTGGTCACTGTGCTAGGGGATGTGGCAACTAGTTGCGTAGGACCAGAGTAGGTAAGCTGCAGGGTCTTTCCATAGACGTTGCCCGTGGGAGTATTAACTGTACCGTTGGCGCTGGTCGCGTTGAGAACGTGAGTATGCTGAGGAATTTCGGCGATAGATAGAGTGTGGGCCTGCTCGCCACCTCGCTCGCCGAGGGTATGTCCACTGCCAACATGGATTGGTGTGCGGCCACGTAAGTCCGGCAGACCGAAGTTGACGCGCCCGTCCCCACCGAAGGTCGTCCCGAGGAGAGAGAACAGCGCCTGGTTCTGATTGATGGGCAGGAGCTGGCCATCGCAGAGGGCCCAACCCTTCGGGGGGAACACGAAACTCATTATCCTGATCTCGGACAGAAACGGCTCAGCCATCTTTTCTCTCCCTCTTCTTCCACTCGGCCCTCTCGGCAGGCCGGCGGGCGGTATTTTGGCGGCGAGCAATTCGGCCGCCTTGCTTCCCACTGCTCACGGCAACGGCGGCGTTGACGGTGTTTGGCACACTGCGGAAGTGTAGTTCTCTATCGTTGTTCCGCCTGCTCCGAATGCGTCGGTGCGGAAGCCCGCAGCGTCGCTGCCGCCCGGCGCCACACCCAGTGTGCCACCCGTGTTTTTAGAGTCAACGAACGTCTGGACAGCCGTGCGGTTTGAACCACCCACGCCACGAATCTGGAATGTCGTCCCGGTGCGCTGCCTAAAGGTAAACGCGTACACATCAGTTCCTGTGGTGCCGTTGATGACGTTGTTCCCGGCCCCGGCCGCTGTGTCGAGATTCACGCAAAGAGTCTGGGCGTGAGTACCAGTGCTCGCGCCGGATTGGAATGCGAACGCTGGGAAGAACGCTGTATTGATGTTGCTGATCGTATTCGTTTTTAGCGTCAGATGCAGGGCGCCGGTAGATCCAGCGACCGACACTGACCGCGCCTGGAAGTTCATCCCGATACGACCGCTGCCAACCGTGGCGGTGTTGTCGTGGATGTCCGCTCTGCCAACCGAATTATCATTGCTGATGAACTCAAGGAAGCCACCGATACCGTTCTGCGTGCTGGTGTTGTTCTGGACGATCGCGTCGAGTGTGGAGCTACCGGCCGCATCGATGTCGATGGCACGGCTGCAATCGGTGTCAATAGCGCAGCCGACCATCGTGTTGTTGTCCGCCTTCAGTCGGCCGACGGCGGTGTTGGATGTGACGAAATTGATCGCATGGGGCAACGCCCGGTTTTCGTTGAACGTCGTCGTCTGCACAGTCAGATTTAGAGCAGCGGAGTTGATCGCCTGGCCGTCGACGCCCGGGCCGTCGGTGTTGAGAAGGTCACAGTCGTCGACGAGCACGTTCGATGTACCGCCGTCCGCACGAATCGAGAAGCCCGCCTCGCCGAACGTGCCGATGTTGTTCTGAACGGTGACCCGGCGGAGCGTCAGGTTCAGGCTCGTATTGGCCGACTTGTAGAAGCGAATGCCGTACTCGGCAGGATCGTTCACCGTCACGTCCTGGAAAAGTATCGTGCCCTGCGCATCGGTCAGTAGAACACCTGACTCGTCGTTACTCTCACCCACGTTCTTGATCGTGGTGTTGGTCACCGTCAACCCGTTTACCTGATGGCCGCTGATACCGATCTGGCCTGCCGGATTGGCGCCACCCGCCCCGTCTATTCCGTCGTTGCCGTCGATCACCAGCCGATCCACAGTGATGTTCGAGGACGAGCCCTGCATGTCAATGGCTGCCGCGCAGCCGGTAGCGGTATCGAGATCACAGGCAGCGTTATTGCTCACGCCGTCGGCGATATCGACGAAGTTCATCCAACTGAGGGAGACGTTGTGAGCATTCGTAAGACTTACACCATCGTCACTGGTGGACCGGATCGTTCCTCCGCTTCCAGCCGTTCCCGTACCCGTTACCGTTAACCCATTCGTACCAGTGTTCGTAAGCACAATGCCATTCACGGGGGTCCCACTGGTACCAGCAGAGATACTCTCGAAGGTCAAGCCGCCAGCTCCGATCGTCGTGTTCGTGACCGTGAGCGCGGTACCACTCGTCGTTGTGATTGTATTGTTGGCAATCCCGGGAGGATCTGTCACGGTGACTGTCCCGCCGCCCGTTGCGCTGAAGCCGGCATTGGCACCGGTCGAAAGTGTCATGCCGCCGGAGAAGTTGATCGAGCCTGTGTTACTCGTCAGCGAGACACCGGCCCCCGAAGTGATACTGAGAGTACCGCCGTAGTTCACCGTGGCGCTGCTGCTGGCCACCGAGAACGCTGTGCCGCCACCACTCGACTTTGTAATGGCGCTGCCTGAAGGGGCGCGGAACTGCCCGCCGACGCTTGAGAGGGAGAGACCGGACGTGGAAGTCGTGCTCGTCAGCTTATTGAGCCGAAGATCGACGGTTGCGCTAGAGATGTCGACCGCTGGACCAGCCTGGGCGAAGATTTCGCTGGTTCCGCTTCCGTCCGGAGTCGCCGGTGTCACGCTGAAGTTGAAGCCGCCACCGGCGCCGGATACCTGAAGCGCCGTTCCGCTGGTCTGCGCCGCGTACACGTCGAGATCATCGAAGAAGAGGTTGCCTTGGACGGAGCTCAGGACCAAGCCTAAGGTGCCGACGGGATTCCCTGAGGCACCGATCACCAGATTGTCGCCATCGACCTGCTGGAAGCCGGCGACGCCCGAATTGGAGTCGAACGTCGCTTGGCTGATCAGAATGCCTGCCCCGGCGGAATTGCCATGCACGCTGTTACCGGAGAAACCGGTGATCGTCGTGTTGGCTAACGCACCGCCGTTGATGTTCACCGCCGCTCCCGCTCCGGCCGCCGAGATGATGTTCGTGTTGCCGCTGAAGTTGAGGCTCAGCGTACCCGCCGCCCGGTTGATGTCCACCGCATTGCCGGTGTGCGTCCCAGCAGTGTCCCAGCTGTTGTTGGTGATATTGAGCGTCAGCGTCCCGGTCGTGCCGGCGTTGAGGTTGATGTCGATTCCTTCAGCGCCGGCGCCGCGGAACTGGTTGTTGCCGATGCTCAGGGTGCCGGAGCCGGTCAGAGCCGCCGCTGAGGTGAGATCGATCGAGTTGCCGGTCGTGCTCGCGAGACTCAGTCCCACGATCTCGGTCGGAACCGCCGCCGTGATCTTCACGGTGTCCCCGGAGGCGTTGGTGAGCTGCGGCGCGGTGCCTGGCGACACCAGGTCCGTCGGCGACCCGTTGAGGTTGAGGTTCACAGGGATCGAGAGCCCAACACCGCGGCCGATCAGGTGCTGGCTGCTCTCCAGCTCGATCGAGCCGGCCAGCGTGCCGCTGTCGATGAAGATGTAATCGCCGGCGGAGTCCACATCTCCCGCACCGCCTGCGCCATTGAGCGAGGTGAGCGAGTTGAGCGGCGAAGTGGACGTGCCGCTGCCGGCACTGCCCGCCGGATCGACGTACCAGACTCTTGCGAAGCGGCAGAGCGTCACCGTCGCGGTCGTGCTCGCCGGTGCCGGAGCACCGTTGTCCGTCAAGGTATAGGTGAACGTTTCCTTGTCCACCGCCCCGGGACATTCCGGGCCTGGCGCGGCGCCCGTATCCCCTGCCGCCGGCTCGAAGCTAAACCGGCCGTTCGGTTGCATGTGGACAGTGCCCACGGTGGGGTCGCTGCAGTCGAAGGACGGCAGGGTGTTGTCCGTGCAGGTACCGACGGTGATCGACGACACCGCGATCGCATCCCCTTCCACCAGGTCGCTGTCGCCATCGACGACGCCGAAGCCCGAAGGAGTGGTCTCCAGCGCCTCGGGGGTGGTGGCGGTGTCCTGATCGACCTCGAGCTGGGTATTGCCGATGTAGTCGAACTTGTCGTTGTCGGCAGTCGGCGCGTCGTTCACCGGGAGCACAACAACCTGGAATGTATCTATGAAGGTCAGATTGTCGCCCGGTGTACCCAGGTTGTTGTCGTTGCCGCCGTCGGTTAAGGTGACCGTAATGTTCGCGGTTCCGAAGGCGTTGGCGACGGGAGTGTACTGGAGGCTGCCTGTAGCGTTCGGCGAGGTATAGGTCACCGCCGGGTTCGGGATCACCGCCGTATTGTCCGACACCGCCGTGACCATCAGCGGTTGCGTGCCCTCGCCGGGGCCCGCGGAGATGCCGCTGATGTTCACCGTCTGCAAGCTCGCGTCCTCGTTGATCGCCGCAGGATCCGGGATGGTGTTGAAGCTGGGTGCGTCGTTCACGGCGTTCACGACCACCTGGAAGACGTCGGTCGTTGTTCCATTGTCACCCGGCGTGCCGAGATTCCCGTCTAGACCGCCGTCGGTGACCGTCACTGTGATGTTCGCCGTACCGAATGCATTGGCGACCGGCGTGTACTGGAGCGATCCCGTGGCGTTCGGCGAGGTATAGATCACCGTCGGGTTGGGGATCACCGCCGTGTTGTCGGAAACCGCCGTCACCTGCAGTGGCTGACTCTCAGAGTCGCCCGCGGAGATCCCAGACAGATTCACCGTCTGCAGGCCCGCGTCCTCGTTGATCGCTGCCGGGTCCGGGATGGCATTGAGGGTCGGCGTGTCGTTGACCGCATTCACCACCACCTGGAAGACATCGGTCGTCGTGCCGTTGTCGCCCGGCGTCCCAAGGTTCCCGTCCAAGCCGCCATCCGTCACCGTTACTGTCACGTTGGCCGTCCCCGACGCGTTGGCAACCGGCGTGTACTGCAGCGATCCGGTCGCGTTCGGCGAGGTGTAGATCACCGTCGGATTGGGGATGACCGCAGTGGTGTCGGAGACCGCCGTCACCTGCAGCGGCTGACTCTCAGAGTCGCCCGCGGAGATCCCGGTCAGGTTTACCGTCTGCAGGCCAGCGTCCTCGTTGATCGCTAGCGGATCCGGAATGGGATTGAGCGTCGGCGCGTCGTTGACCGCATTCACCACCACCTGGAAGACATCGGTCGTGGTGCCGTTGTCACCCGGCGTGCCGAGGTTCCCGTCCAAACCGCCGTCGGTGACCGTCACCGTGATGTTCGCGGTACCCGAGGCATTGGCGACCGGCGTGTACTGGAGAGAGCCGGTCGCGTTCGGCGAGGTGTAGATCACGGTTGGGTTCGGGATCACTGCGGTGTTGTCGGAGATCGCCGTCACCTGCAGCGGCTGACTCTCCGTGTCGCCGGCGGAGATCCCAGTCAAATTCACCGTCTGCAAACCCGCATCCTCGTTAATCGCCGCTGGATCGGCGATGGGATCGAGCGTCGGCGGGTCATTGACTGCGTTCACCACGGCTTGGAAGACATCGGTCGTCGTGCCGTTGTCGCCCGGCGTGCCGAGGTTCCCGTCCAGACCGCCGTCGGTGACCGTCACCGTGATGTTCGCGGTACCCGACGCGTCAGCGACAGGCGTGTACTGAAGAGAACCCGTCGCGTTCGGCGAGGTGTAGATCACCGTCGGATTCGGGATCACCGCCGTGTTGTCGGAGACCGCCGTCACCTGCAGCGGCTGGACTTCGCTATCGCCCGCGGAGATCCCGGTCAGGTTCACCGTCTGCAGACCCGCGTCCTCGTTGATCGCCGCCGGATCGGCGATGGGATCGATCGTCGGTGCATTATTGACCGCTGCCACCGTCACGGTCTTGGTGGCAGCAGCGCTGCTCGACGTTCCGTCGTTGGCCACGAAGGAGACCACCCGTGGCGTCGTGCCTGGGTTCTGCGAGCTATTGTCGTAAGTCACCGACTGCAGACATGTCTGGTAGGTCAAGGGCGGCTGGCTGCCGGTGATGCTCAGGCTGTTGAGGCCCGGAGTCACGGTGAGGCCGGCGCAACTCGTCGCCGCCAGCACCTCGGCCGCCCCATCCTGCGGGTTGGTGATCGTCACTGTCGCCGAGGCAAGATTGGGGCTGTCGGAGTCGGTCACCGTCACCCCGGCGTCGACGGTCACCGGCCCTCCGCCCTCGGTAAAGACCGTCGTGCCGTTCGTCGTCGTCACGACGGGGGCGAACGCTTCTGGGGTGAAGGTGAAGGTGTAATCACCCGTCATGTTGTCGGGCGGATCGACAGTATCCGTGTCCGCCACCTGATTGGCGATCACCTTTGCCGTGCAGAGGACGCTGTTCGGCAGATCGCTGGACGGATCAAGCGTGAAGCTGTTGGTCCCACCAGGCGGGGCCGGCGTCACGGAGAACGCGACCGGGGAGCCCACCGGGCACTCCAGCGTGAAGGCGCTGGCCGTGACGTTCACGTTCTCGCTGAACTGGACCGTGATGTTGGTGTTCAACGCCACGCCTGTCGCACCGTCCGTTGGCGTCGTGCTCTGGACCGAAGGCGCGGTATCGGATGTGCTGAAGCTGAAGACGTAGTCCGCTTCCATGGTGTCCGGCGGATCGTCTCCATCAGTGTCTGTGACCTGAGTGGCCGTCACGGTCACCGTGCAGGTGACACCGACCGGCAGGTCGGTCGCCGGATCGAGAGTGAAGCTGTTGGCCCCGCCCGGAGGCGCCGGTGTCACGGTGAATGGGACCGGGGAACCCGCCGGACACTCCAGCGCAAAGGCGCTGGCTGTGACGTTCACGTTCTCGCTGAAGTTGATGACGATGTTCGAATTCGTGGCTACGCCCGAGGCGCCGTTTGCCGGTGTGGTCGAGATCACCTTCGGCGCCGACTCGAAGTAGCCCGTAACGTCGAGCACCAGCTGATAAGTACCCGGACTCGGAGGGTCCATGATGGCGCGGACGTCCACGGCGCCGCCAGCGCCCAGAAGCACGAGCGCGCCCATCGTGATCGTCCGGCCCGCTTTGAAGAGGAGCGTGGCCGGAAGCGGTTGCGGCTGTCCCGAGGGGAAGACATAGAGAAGGCCCGTTCCGGTTGCGCCGACGACGGTGACATCGAACGAGACTGCGGTAGCGTTTGCCGGAATACCACAGACTCCGGCCACAGGCACCGTGTACGTCGTCGCATTGTGCAGCGGCCCCTGGAGCGGCCCAGCAGGGCGGCTGTCGTAGACCCGGCACGAGGTGGTCGAGACGAAGTCCTGCTGGGCGGCGGTGGGAGCCGTCCAGAACAGCCCGACAACAGTCAGCAGCAGGGCGAGAGCATAGGGAGCGCGAGCGGACCGGAGCATATTCATCCTGAAGCTTCCTCGGAAGGGCACGGTTGGGCGACTCGGCAGAGGCCGAGGTCGCGAGGCATGAGAGGCGACCCAAAAAATCGAAGAGAAGACATAGACGCTTCCCGCTCAGCGGCGCCCGGACAGATCCGGTCGGTGGATTTCCTGGAGCAAACGCACTCTGGCGCACTCTCGACCGGGCCCGCCTCACTCCTCACTGCGCGGTTAAAGCACACGATACCACAAGTGGAGGCCGTCAATCCTCCCGGATTTCCGATTCACTGCTGTTTCATGCAAGCAAGCGCGCAAAACCGCGCGCCCGTCGCGCTCCCAGGCGCCCGGAGGCCTCGGGAGAACGCCAAGACCCCACGGCTTCGGCGGCGATCGATCCGTCGACACCTCGTACCCGATCCGCAGCCTTTCGCCTCGGTCCGTCTTTGCCGCCACGAAGCATGGCGAGGCCGCCCCTGGCGGCCTGCAGGAGCGCCCAGGCGATCGCCGGTGTGCCCCGGGAGAACGGCAGAAGGCCCCAGGCCCCGTGTGGGACTCCCCAAGCGAGCTCTGCCGGGGCCCTGCGCGTCTGCCGCACCCCCCGGAGCTTCGACGGTTGGCCCCCAACGAACGACGAGACTCCCCCGGATTGGGGCCTGGCACCGATGGGCTGGGGAGTGACGCCGTTCCCTCGGGGAACACCGCAGCTCGGCTGGAGACAACCGGCAGGGGATTGGGGCGGAGTGCACGCCGGCTGGGGACAACGAGCAGCGGATTGTGGGAGAGCGCAGGTCGGCTGGGGACAACCAGCGGTGGATTGGGAAGGACCACAGGTCGGCTGGGGACAGCCGGCAGGGGCTTGGGGAAGAGCGCAGGCCGGCTGGGGCACGGCGCCTGTCATCACCGTAGCCTCCGCCCCCCCTCTCCCGGTGGCAGGGTATGCGATGGGAGAGGGGGAAAGAGGAGGCGAGGTCTACTACTGCGGCTTGCGGCAGAAGCCGTCGGCGGCCTCGGTGTAGCCGGTCGTGACTGTCTGCTGAGTAGCGTCGGCGGTGCTGCCGGCGTCGTTCTGGCCGGCCAGGAAGGACTCCACCGCCGGCATGCTGGTGATCACCTCGCTCGGCGTGCCGTCGCCGTCGGTCAGGCGCTCCAGGATGAAGGTGGAGGCGTCGAGCTGGCTGGTCCGGAACTCCTCCAGGCCGCCGACGCCGGCCGAGGCGTTGCCCGCGATGTCGAGGCAGACCGTCGTCGTGTTGCGCGACTCCACCCGCGTGCCGTAGGAGCTCCCGACCGGGGGCACCCCGTTGTCGTCGGGGGTGTTGACGTCGTTGCCCCGCAGCGTCAGGTCGAGGCGGCCGATTTCCGCGTCGCCATCGTTGTCCAGCCGCGTCTGCACGTAGATGCCATCGAGGTTGGTGTTGCTGACCGCGTTGCTGGTGAGCGAGAGGATGGCGTCGACGTCGCCCTGGAGGTCGACCGCGATGCCATAGAGGTCCTTCGCGCCCGAGTCGAGCGTGCCGTCGCCGATCACGTTGGAGCTCGCCTTCCCCACCAGCTGCAGGTCGTGGGTGGAGGTCGTGTCCGTGGCGATCTGGATCGGGTTGAGCGCATGCCGGAGGAACGCGTTCTCCGAGAGGTCGAACGTCAGGTCGCCGCTCCCGCTCCCGAGCAGGTAGACACCGCGGTTGTTGTCGCGGAAGGTGGCCCCGGACACGCGGACTGTCCGGCGGGTGTTGCCGTCGCCGCTCGCCTGCAGGGCGCTTCCGCGGAGGTTCTGGAACACGCCGCCGGTCACCGTCAGCGTGACGTCCGCCGTGCCGGTCGGCGCGAGAGTGATGCCGTTGCCGCCGGTCGTGGGGTTGTTCGGGCCGATGGTGCTCGTGGTGACTGCGAGGTTGCTCAATACCCCGCTCGCCGGCGTGATGCGGATCTCGTCCTCGGACGAGCCGCTCACCGTGGTGTTGGTGATCGCGCAGCTCCCCAGGAGCTTGTTGAAGCGCAGACCGGCTTCCGTGCCGCCGACCGAGTCCCCGTTGTTGCTCACCACGCTGTTGGCGAGCGAGAAGCCGGTCAGCTGGTCACCGAAGATCCCGCTGCCGTCGTTGTTGTCGATGAACAGGTTGGAGAGCGACACGCCCTGGGTGTTGACCAGCGAGATGCCATCGACACCCTTGTTCTGGATCGCGCCGCCCGAGCAGCTCGCCGCCGTCGTGCAGGTGCCTCCCGCTCCGGAGACCGTCAGACCGCCCGCGGTGCCCGTGTTGCTGAGCACGATTCCGGAGCTCCCACCCCCGTTCGAGGAGATCGAGCGGAACTTGAGCCCTCCGGCCCCGATCGTCGTGTCCACGACGTTGAGCGCGGTGGCCACCGTGGTGGCGAGCGTGCTGCTCGGATCGGTCGCCGTCACGGTGCCGCCGCCTGTGGCGGTGAACGCCGGGTGGGTCCCGGTGGCGAGCGTCAGGGGTCCCGAGAAGCTGATCGTCGAGCCGGTGTTGGCAGCCAGCGAGACACCGGTTCCGTTGCTGGTGCTGATGGAGCCGGGGTAGGTGATGACGGCGTTGCTGCCGTCGACCAGGAAGGCCGTGCCGCCCGAGCTCGTGATGTTGGTGATGCTGCTCCCCGAGCCGGCGGCGAACGAACCGGTGACGCCGGTGAGCGAGACGCCGGTCGATGGGCTGCTCGTGCTCTTGAGGCTGGCGAGATCGAGATGGAGGTCGGCCTGGTCGACATTCACCGCCGGACCGCTGATCGCTTCGACGATGGCGGTGCCGCCGGTGGCGGTGATCCGCAGGCCGGCGCTGCCTGTGTAGTCCGTGAAGCTCGACGCCGACAGGCCCGCGCCACCATCCGCGAAGATGTCGAGGTTCGAGAAGCTCAGGTCCCCTTCGACCCCGGAGAGCACCAGGCCCGACTGCCCTACACCGTCGCCCGGGGCGCCGATGACCGTCACCCCGCCGCTCACCGTATCGAACGAGCCACCCGGCGATGCGTCGAAGAGCGCGCCACTGACGTTGATCCCCGTCCCCGCCGTGCTCCCGGTCACCACGTTGTCGTCGAAGGCTGTGACCCAGGCGGTCCCTGCCGTCCTCTGGATGTCGATCGCGTTGCCGCCCGCGGTCACGGTGTTGTCATGGATCGCCAGGGTCACCGTCCCGCTGCTGGAGTCGTTGACGTCTATCCCCTCGGCACCAGAGCCGCTGATCACGTTGTCGCGGATCGTCACGCTCGCGGTCTTGCTGCCGGCGACCGTGACGTCGATGGCATTGTCGAAGCCCGCGATGTCCAGGCCCCGGACCTCGACGCCGGTCGCGTTGCCCGAGGTCGCGGGCACGTTCACGCCATTGTCTTCACCCGGTGCGTCCGGTGTGCTGTCGTTCTCGATCTTCGGCCGGTCGCCCGTCGTCGCACGAAGGGTCGGACCGACGACCCCGTTGATGTTGACCGATGGCATCGTCAGCGGGACCATCTCACCGATCAGGCGCTGCCCGCTCTTGAGCGTGATGCCGTCGCTCTGGCCGAGCGTCGTGCCATCGCCTTCGAAGAGATAGATCGTGTCGCCCGCCCCCGAGGCGGTCTCCGCCTCGGCCAGGGTGTCGAACGGATCGGTCGAGCGGCCCAGGCCGCCCGCGGTCGCGTCGTTCCTCACGTACCAGACCCGCCCTTCGACATTGATGTAGACCGTCGCCGTGTCGTACAGGGACGTCGGGTCGGTGACCCGGTAGGTGAAGTTGTCGAGGCCCGAGAAGCCCGCGGGCGGGACGTAGGTGAAGGTCCCGTCGTTGTTGAGGGTCACCACGGCGCCGGACGTCGACGAATCGAGCGTCACCGTGAACGCGGTGGGCCCATCCGGATCGAAGTCGTTGGCGAAGATGTTGCCGGTGAACGTGATCTTCGGTCCGGTCGCCGAAGGCGTCGAGGTGACCTCCAGGAGCGTGTTGCCGACGGTTTCGACGTATGGGCTGCCGGGAGAGCCCTCGTCGTTCGCCACCGGCGCTTCGGCCACGTTCGAGAGGTTGATCGTCACCGTCGCCGTGCCCGCCAAGGGCGGCGAGCCACCATCCGTCACGCGCACCGTCAGATTGAAGACCGGCGTGGCCTCGAAGTTCACGGCGGCGCTGTTCGCCACCTGGATCAGGCCCGTCGCGCTGTTGATGATAAAGGCGCCGCCCGTATTGCCCGCGGTGATGGCGAACGTGTGCGATTGGCCCGTGTCCTGGTCGGTGAAGGTCGCCGAGCCCACGCTCGTGCCGTTGACGCTGTTCTCCGGGATGGCGAACAGACCGCCGCTCACGACCGGCGGGTCGTTGGCATTCATCAGGTTGACGACCACGGTCGCCGACCCGGACAGGACGGGCGAGCCGTTGTCGGTCGCCTGCACGGTCAGGTTGAAGGTCGGAGTCGTCTCGAAGTCCAGGGCAGACGGCGTCGCCACGGTGATCTGGCCCGTGGCCGGGTTGATCGCAAAGGCGCCGCCGGTATTGCCGGCCGTGATCGCGAAGGTGTGCGACTGGCCCGAATCCGGATCGTTGGCCACGATCGTGCCCAGGGACGTCCCGGCGGGGCTGTTCTCCGCGATGGAGAAAGGACCGCCGTTCGGCGCCGGCGCCTCGTTGACGTCCGTCAGGTTGATCACCACGGTCGTCGAGCCGGACAGGGCGGGCGAGCCGTTGTCCGTCACCTGCACCGTCAGGCTGAAGCTCGGAGTCGTCTCGAAGTTCAATGCCGCGCTGTTGGACACCGTGAGAATGCCCGTCGCAGCGTTGATCGCGAACGCCGAGCCGGTATTGCCACCGGTGATCGCGAAGGTGTGCGACTGTCCGCTATCCGGATCGCCGTGGGTGACCGTGCCCACGCTGGTGCCGCTGGCGCTGTTCTCCGCGATGGAGAACGGACCTCCGCTCGGCGCCGGGGCCTCGTTGACGTTCGTCAGGTTGATTGTCACCGTCGCCGAGCCGGACCGGGCCGGTGAGCCGTTGTCCGTCGCCTGGATCGTCAGGCTGAAGATCGGAGTCGTCTCGAAGTCCAGGGCCGACGGGGTGGTCACGGTGATCTGACCCGTGGTCGGATGGATCGCGAACGCTCCACCCGAATTGCCGCCCGTGATCGCGAACGTGGACGACTGGCCCGCATCCGGATCACCGGCGGTCGCCGTGCCGACCACCGTGCCGGCCGGGCTGTTCTCCGCGACCGAGAAGGGCCCGCCGCTCACCACCGGCGGCTCGTTGACGTCCATCAGGTTGATGACGACGCCCGTCGAGCCGGACAGGACGGGAGAGCCGTCATCCGTGACCAGCACCGTCAGGCTGAACGTTGGAGCCGTCTCGAAATCCAGGACCGACGGCGTGGCCACGGTGAGGGCCCCGGTCGTCGCATTGATCGCGAAGGCCCCGCCGGTGTTGCCGCCGGTGATCACGAAGGTGTGCGATTGCCCCACGTCCGGATCGTTCGCCGCCACCGTCCCGACCACAGTGCCGGCTCCGCTGTTCTCCGCCAGGGAGAACGGCCCGCCGCTCGGTGCCGGCGGATCGTTGGCGTCGGCCACCGTGATGGTGAGCTGCTTCTCGAAGGTGAGCGAGCCGGAGTCGGTGGTCCGAAGGTAGATCGTGTAGCTCGCCTTGGTCTCGCGATCGAACACCGCGTTGGTCAGCAGCTGGTTGCCGGAGATCTGGAAGGAGCCGTTGTCCGGACCGAGAGGACCGCTCACCAGCGAATAGGTGAAGCTGTCCGCCGTGTCGGGATCGGTCGTCGAGAGCGTCCCGACGAGAGTGCCGGCAGGCAGGCCTTCGCTGACCGCGGTGGAGTCGATGGAAAGATTGGTGGGGGCCTCATCGACGTCGGTGGCCGTGACGGCGAAGACCGTTTCGAAGAAGACGCCGCTGAACTGGTCTCTGGTACGCACCCGGACGCTGTAGGTCTCCTGGGTCTCGTAATCGAAGGCCGCAGTGGTCAACAGCTGGTTGCCGGAGATCTGGAATTTCGAGTTGTCCGTGTCTCCGGTCCCGGTGACCAGGGAATACAGGGGGACGTCGTCGAAGTCGGGGTCATTGGTCGAAAGACGTCCGACCAGGGCGCCGGCCGGCTGGTTCTCGGCGACGCTCGCCGTGTCGAGCGTGGTCGCGCTCGGTGTGCCGCTCCCCGAATAAGCCAGGACGTCGATGACCACTTGGACCTTGGCGATCGACGTGTAGATCTGGAATCCGATGTCCGGAGCTGGTCTCGTCCCAAGCTTCACAACGATGAACTGGCCGAGGATCGCGCCCTCTTTGAAGACCGACACACCGGCTCCCGGAGGCGTCGTCCCGCCTTGGTACAGCGAGAGATACCCCGTGCGGGCGACCGCCCCGGCGGCCGGCTTGTCGCTGACGATCGTCGCATTGACGATCAGCGCCACGGCGTCGGTCGGCACGCCGCAACGTCCCGGCTCGGGCAGATTCATCGAATAGATCCCCGGGGAGAGCGGACCCTGCGGACTGTTGCCCGGGACCCGGCTGTCGTAGATGCGGCACGGCGTGATGACATACAGATCCCGCGCAGTGGCGGCGCGAGCGACGCCGGGCATCGAAAAAATCCCGAGGACCGCGAAGAGCAACCAGATCATCCGTGGAGCGTGAGCAGACCTGAAACCGTTCATCTGAAGCTCCTGTCTATAGATACACGTGGGGCATAAGCCTCAACCGCACAATCTTGAACACCGTATTTTCAGAAATCTTAACGGATGGACCGCGGCCGCGCCCCACCCGGGGGGACGGGACGGCTAACGCCGCGGGGGGAAACGGTGCTGCGCCTTATGGATGGCCTTGATGCGCTGCTTTTCGCGCAGGCGGGCGAGCCCGTCCTGGCGGAGGCGGACCTGCGCCAGCTCGCTCTGGAGCTTGCGCCAGCTCTCCAGGCGTTCGGGCGCGAGCTCACCGCTCGCCACGGCCGCTTCCACAGAGCATCCGGGCTCGCCGCTGTGACGGCAGTCGCTGAAGCGGCACCCCGCGGCCAGCTCCTCGATCTCGGCGAAGGTGGCGCCGAGCCCCTCGCCGGCCTCCCAGAGCTGCAGCTCGCGCATGCCCGGCGTGTCGAGGATGAGACCGCCGCCGGGAAGCATGAAGAGCTCCCGGTGGGTCGTGGTGTGGCGCCCGCGGTCGTCGCTCGCCCGCACCGCGCCGGTGCGCTGGACGTCGCTGCCGAGGAGGCGATTGATGAGAGTCGACTTGCCCACGCCCGAAGAGCCGAGGACGCTGACCGTCCGCCCCCGGCCGAGATAGGGGAGGAGCGCCTCGACCCCCTCTCCGGTCCTGGCGCTCACGGCGTGCACCGGCAGACCCAGGGCGATCCCCTCGATCTCCAGCACGTGCTCTTCGAGCTCGGCGTCCAGGTCGGCCTTATTGAGGACGAGGACCGGGTCGGCGCCGCTCTCCCAGGCGGCGGCGAGATAGCGCTCGACGCGGCGGGGGCTGAAGTCGTGGTCGAGGCCCGTCATCAGAAAGACGGTGTCGACGTTGGCCGCCACCACCTGCTCGTCGGTGCGGGCGCCCGCGGCTTTGCGGGAGAACTTGCTCTTGCGGGGGAGGATGGCGCGGATGAGCCCCGGCTCGTCCGCCCGGGTCGGGAGGCGGACGGCCACCCAGTCGCCCACGGCCGGCTGCCCCCCGCCCTCTTCGCCGTGCCAGAGCCGTCCCGACGCGGCGGCGGCGAGCTCGCGGTCCCCGGTGGCCACTCCGTAGACGCCCCGACCCTCCCGGATCACCCGCGCGGGCACGAGCTCCTGCTGGGCGTAGGGAAGGAACGCCGCGGCAAAAAAGTCGTTCCAGCCGAGATCCTCGCGAGTCATCGCTCGACGACTATACAGCCGGTCTCTTGATACAGTCTTCCGCGATGAGACGGATCGCAGTGCTCACGAGCGGTGGAGACGCCCCTGGAATGAACGCCGCCGTCCGCGCCGTGACGCGGGCCGGGATCGAGCAGGGTTGGGAGGTCTACGGAGTGCGCAGCGGCTACTCCGGCCTGATCGGCGGCAGCTTCCGCCGGCTGCTGGTCCGCGATGTCGGCGGGCTGATGCAGCAGGCGGGAACCTTCCTGGGCAGCGCCCGCTGTCCGGAGTTCCGCATGGACGAGGGGAAGGACACGGCGCTGCACGTCCTCAACCGGGAGGGGATCGAAGGTCTGGTGGTGATCGGCGGCAACGGCTCGCAGACCGGGGCCCACGCTCTCGCGGAGCGGGGATTCCCGGTCGTGGGGGTCGCCTCGACCATCGACAACGACCTCTACGGCTCGGAGATCACGATCGGCGTCGACACCGCGCTCAATATCGCCTTGGAGGCGATCGACCGGCTCAAGGCGACGGCCTCGTCGCACGGCCGCGCCTTTCTGGTGGAGGTGATGGGGCGCCATTGCGGCTATCTGGCGCTGATGGCGGCGATCGCCGGTGGCGCCGAGGCGGTGGTCATCCCGGAGCGGGAGGTCGATCCCACGGAGCTCGCCGAGCAGCTGCGCGCCTGCTACCAGCGCGGCAAGTCGCATGCGGTGGTGGTGGTGGCCGAGGGGGCCAGGCACAATGCCGGGACGCTGGTGCGCCACTTCGAGGAGAACCGCGCGCGGCTCGGCTTCGAGCTGCGCGCCACCATCCTCGGTCACGTGCAGCGCGGCGGCACTCCCGGGGCCTTCGACCGTCTCCTCGCCACCCGGCTCGGCGCCGCGGCCGTCGCCTCCCTCGCCCACGGCAGGCACGGCGTGCTGATGGGGCTGGTCCGCGGCGAGGTCGGCGCCACGCCGCTCGCCGAGGTGGTGACCCACCAGAAGACGATCGATCTGGAGCTGTTCGAGCTGGCGCGGGTGATGGCGCAATAGGCTGGCGTCTTCAGACGGGCGGCTTCGTCTTCGGCTCGTCCTTTTCCTTCTCTCCGAAGAAGTACTGGAAGGCATCGGCCGGCTGGCTCGCCTCCTCGGGCTTCGCCTCGGGCGCAGGCCCGGTCTCCTTCTGGACGGCCTCCGCTCCGAAGAAGTGCTCGATCGCGTCGGGCCCGCCACCATGCGCCGAATTCGCGGCGGGGGCCGGCTTCTCCGCCTTCTCCACCACGGGAGCTGGCTCCTTCACGGCAGGCGCCGGCTCCACGGCGGGCTGCTCCTCCACCGCAGCGGCCTTCTCCTGCCCGAAGAAGTGGTCGATCGCGGGAGCGGGGGTCTCGGGAGCCGGCAGCGGCGATCCGGCACACCCGAGCACGGAGAGAGCGAGAACGGCGGCGAGCAGGCGAAGCGGCATGGAGACCTCCTGACCGGATTCTAGCAGGAGCCGGCCGGGAGGGTTGACGAAATAGGGAGGGGGGGTATACTGGTTGCAGCGGACGGAGGGTGCGATGGAACAGACGGCGCTACAGATCGACGGCATGACCTGCGGGCACTGCATCGCCCGCGTGAAGAAGGCGCTCGCCCGCGTGGAGGGGGTCCATGTGGATCAGGTGGAGATCGGATCGGCCCGCGTGACCTGGGACCCCGACCGGGTGTCGCTCCAGAGCATCCGGGAAGCCGTGGAGGACGCGGGCTACGAGGTGCGGAGGGGGACCGAAGGAGTCGCATGAGCGCGCCGGCCGGACAGATGATCACCATCCCGGTGGGCGGGATGACCTGCGCCGCCTGCCAGGCGGGGGTACAGAAGGCGCTCCAGCGCACACCCGGCGTGGTGGACGCCAGCGTCAACCTGATGATGGGGAGCGCCGCGGTCACCTACGACCCGGAGGTCACCTCGCCCGAGGCGCTGGTGGAGACGATCCGCGACACCGGCTATGGCGCGGAGCTCCCGCACCCCGAGCGGACCGCCTTCGCCGAGCAGGAGGAGAGGGACCGGGCCCAGGAGGAGGAATTCCGCGCGCTGCGGCGGAAGGCGATCGCGAGCGGCACCCTCGGCGCGCTGGCCATGCTCCTCTCGATGCCCGGCATGGTGCCGGTCGACCCACGGGTCCTCTCCTGGACTCTCCTCGTCCTCACGGCGGGCGTCATGGCCTGGGCGGGACGGCATTTCTACAGCCGCGCCTGGACGAGCTTCCGCCACCGCACGGCGGACATGAACACCCTGATCGCCGTGGGCACCGGCGCGGCCTTCCTCTATTCGGTGACGGCCACCGTTGCACCCGGCCTCTTCCTGCGCAACGGCCTGGCCCCCGACGTCTACTACGAGGCCGTGGTCATCATCATCGCCCTGATCCTGACCGGCAACGCCCTGGAGGCGCGGGCGAAGAGCCGCACCGCCGCCGCCCTGCGCTCCCTCGTCTCGCTGCAGCCCAGGAGCGCCCGCGTGCTGCGGGAGGACCAGGAGATGGACGTGCCGGTCGACGCGGTCCGGCAGGGGGACGTCGTGATCGTCCGGCCGGGCGAGAGGGTCCCGGTGGACGGCGAGGTGCTCTCCGGGGCGAGCGCGATCGACGAGTCCATGCTCACCGGCGAGTCGATGCCGGTCGCGAAGGCTCCGGGCGACCGGGTGATCGGCGGCACGATCAACCGGACGGGCGCCTTCCGCTTCCGCGCCACCACTCTGGGGAAAGACAGCGTGCTCGCCCGCATCGTGCAGCTCCTGCGGGAAGCCCAGGGCTCGCGGGCGCCGATCCAGCGCCTGGCCGACCGGGTCAGCGCCGTCTTCGTCCCGGTGGTGATCGCGCTGGCGATCCTCACCTTCGTGATCTGGATGGTCGCCGGCACCGGGCCGTCCGCCGTGGCTCACGCCTTCGCCGCGGCCGTGGCGGTCCTCATCATCGCCTGCCCGTGCGCCATGGGGCTCGCCGTGCCGACCGCGGTCATGGTGGCGACCGGCAAGGGGGCCGGGCTCGGCATCCTTATTAAAGGAGGGGAAGCCTTGCAGCGGGCCGGCGATGTCACGCACGTGGTCCTCGACAAGACCGGGACCGTAACCGAAGGGCGGCCGGCGGTGACCGATCTCGTCCTAGTCCCTGGTACTCCCTGGCCGGAGGACGAGCTGCTGCGCCTGGTGGCCTCGCTCGAAGCCTCCTCGGAGCACCCGCTGGCGGACGCCGTCGTGCGGCTCGCCCGGGAGCGCGGGCTCGCTCTCTCGGCCCCTCAGGGATTCCAGTCGATGACCGGACGCGGCGCCGTGGGGATCGTGGACGGCACCGACCTGGTGGTAGGCAACGCGGCTCTGATGGCGGATTACGCGGTGAAGGTCGAGCCGCTGCGCGCCGCGGCCGAGCGGCTTTCGGCTGAGGGGAAGACGCCGATGTACGTCTCCCTGGACGGCGCGCTGGCCGGCCTCCTTGCCGTCGCCGATCCGCTCAAGCCGACCTCCCGAGCCGCGGTGGAGCGAATGCGGCGGATGGGTCTCTCCGTGGTCCTCTTGACCGGCGACAATCAAAGGACGGCTGAGGCCGTGGCACGGCAGGCGGGGATCGAGCGGGTGGTGGCCGGCGTGCTCCCGGAGGGCAAGGTCGAGGAGATCCGCAGGCTGCAGGAGGCGGGAGCGGTGGTGGCCATGGTCGGCGACGGGATCAACGATGCTCCGGCCCTGGCCCAGGCGGACGTGGGGATCGCCATCGGCAGCGGCACGGACATCGCGGTCGAAGCGAGCGACGTGACCCTGATGCGCAGCGATCTGGCCGGGGTGGCGTCCGCGATCGCACTGTCGCGGCGCACCATGCGGACGATGAAGCAGAACCTGTTCTGGGCGTTCATCTACAACGTCATCGGCATCCCGGTGGCCGCCGGGGCCCTCTACCCGGCCTTCGGGATCCTGCTCTCCCCGATCCTGGCGAGCGCCGCCATGGCGTTCAGCTCGGTCTCCGTGGTCACCAACAGCCTGCGCCTGCGCCGGGCGCGAGTGGCGTAGGATGCGCGCGGGCCGGCTTGCTTCAGTGTCCAGCCGAGGAGTAGGATCGTCAGGAAGATACGAAAGGCACTCATGATCAGAACAGTCATCTCTCAGACGGACTTGGAGGACAAGGCTCGCGAGATCGTGCAGCGAGTGCTCCATGGGGAGACGGCTGTCGTCGAGAGCTCGGGAAAGGAGCAGATCGTCCTGTTGGACGCGACGGATTTCCGGCTGCTTCAGGCGCTCGCCGCCTGTGCGACCGATCCTTCCGAGCCGGACGAGGAGGTCTCCAGGGATACTCGAGTGCTTCGCAGCTATCTGGCGGCCGACATCAATCTTGGAAAGGCCGCGGAGGAGTTGGGTCTCTCCCGCTTCGAGCTGTTGGACCACTTCCGCCGGCTGGGGGTCCCTCTACGCCTCGGCCCTTCCTCGATCGAGGAAGCTCTCAGCGAGATCGCAGTTCTCGAGAAGCATTCTTGACGCGCCTCCTCCATGAAGGCCGCCCTGTCCGATACGACCGTCCTCAGTAATTTTGCGCACGTTGAGCGGCCGGATCTCTTGCAGGCGCTCTTTTCTCCCCTTCTTGTGCCCTCTTCGGTCCTGCAAGAGCTCGCGAGAGGGGAAGAGCTTGGCTCGATTCCCAGATGTCGCTGGGATTGGCTGGAAGTGGTCGTGCCGACACCCTCCGAAGAAGCACTTGCCGCCAGGTTCCGGCGCAGCCTGGGTGCGGGAGAATCCGATGGCCTCGCAGTGGCCCGAACGCGGGGTCTTCTGGTCCTGACGGACGACCGCGACGCCCGGCTGTTGGGAAAATCCCTCGGATTGGACATCTCGGGCACTCTCGGCTGCCTCCGGGACCTGGTCAAACGTTCCATCGTCGAGCTGTCGGGCGCCGATCTCCTTCTGACGCAGATGCGCGAGCAGGGCTACCGCAGCCCGGTTCGCTCCCTCAAAGATCTCCCCCTCGGCTCCCCGGGCTGATCACCTGCCTTCGGCCAGAAAGAGTGGTCTCCGTGGTCACCAACAGCCTCCGCCTGCGCAGGGCGCGGGTGTGAGATACATTTGACGGTATGGACCTGCAGGAGGAGTTCCTGGCTCTCATCGACGCGCTGAACCGGAACGGGGTCGAGTATGGTGTCTGCGGGGGAATCGCGCTGGCCATCCACGGATATCCGCGGTTCACGAAAGACATCGACATCCTGGTCCGTCCCGAGGATCTCGACCGGGTCTTCGCGGTTGCTGCAGAGCGAGGGTTCGTCATCGCGGCCAATCCCCTACGCTTCGACGCAGGAACAGCCAAGGAAAGAGAAGTCCGCAGGATCTCCAAGATCGCCGGAGAAGACGTGATGACGCTCGACCTCCTGCTCTCCACCGGGATTCTGCAAGCAGCCTGGGACGACCGTGAGGCGTTCGAGTGGGAAGGGCGAGTCGTCAAGGCCGTCTCGGCGCCGGCTCTGGTCAGGATGAAGAGGATCGCAGGCCGCGATCAGGATCTCCTCGATGTCAGGAGACTGGAGGGTGGAGACGATGAAAGCGACCGGTGAGCGCCCACCCAGGGTCGACATGTCTCCCGAGGCCATCGACCGGCGCCTGCGGGAGCTCGGCCAGCTCTACAGGCTGGGGATGTCTCTTCAGAAGGCCAGGAGGATCGGCAAGGTAGGCGAGCCGCCACGGACGGCGGAGGCGCCTCCGAAGGAGAGCCCGTGAGCGAGCCCGACCGTAAGGCCGCCGGAGTCGAGCCGGAGATCAAAGAGAGGAATCTGAAGCGCCTGCGCCGCATCGAGGGGCAGGTCCGGGGGCTCCAGAAGATGGTCGAGGAGGACCGCTACTGCGCCGACATCCTGACGCAGATCTCCTCGGTCCAGGAGGCGCTCCGCGCCGTCGGCCGCGAGCTGATGCGCAACCACCTGAAGCACTGCGCCACCCACGCCATCCGCGCCGGCGAGACCGAGGCCGAGGGGATGTACGACGAGCTGATCGACCTTATTTATAAGCACAGCCGGTAGAGGGGGGCTACTCCCCGAACGGCACCCAGATGTTCTTCACCTGAAGCCCCTCGCGGAGGAACTCCTCCCCCTCTCCCTGCTCAGGGTCGGCCCAGGCGCGCGGGTGGCCGTTGCTCACCCAGGTGCGCTTCAGGTTGCCGATCGAGGCGCGTTCCACCGCGGCGCTCCCCTCGCGGCTGCCGAAGTGCCAGAGGCAGTCGACGTCGTCGTGGGCGGCGAGCACCCCGGCCAGGAGGTCGCGGGCTCCGGTGACGATGTTGATCACGCCTCCCGGCAAGTCCGAGGTGTCGAAGACCTGGTAGAGGTCGGTCGCCGCCAGCGGCCAGCGCTCCGAGGGGACGGCCACCACCGCATTGCCCATGGCCACGGCCGGCGCAACTGTTGAGATAAAGGCCAGGAGGGGCCACTCGTCCGGGCAGACGATGCCCACCGTGCCGATCGGCTCGTGGACGGCGAAGGTGAAGTTGCGCAGCGGGACCGCCTGCACCCGTCCGGCATACTTGTCGGCCCAGGCGGCGTAGGTGAAGAGGCGCTCGATTGAGAGGTCCACCTCGCGGCGGGCCTCGTCCTCCCCGGCGCCGGTCATTGCCGCGATGCGGCGGGCGAAACCGTCGTGCCGCGCCGCCAGGTTCTCGGCGATGTAGTAGAGGATCTGCGCCCGGTTGTGCGCCGTGGCCTTCGCCCAGCCGGGAGCGGCCTTGCGGGCGGCCTCGACGGCGTTGCGCACGTCCTTGCGGTTCCCCTCCCCCACCTCGCCGAGGAGCCGGCCCGAGGCGGAGAAGACCTTGCGGGACAGCTCGGCGTCCGGCCGGGCCTGCTTGCCACCGACGTACAGCTTGGCGGTGCGGTCCACCAGCGGCCGGCTGAAGCTGTCCTCTTCAACCGCTTCGTCCTTGCTGTCCTTGCCGTCCTTGCCGTCCTCGATCTTCTCCTCCCCCTCCCACCGCGGCCGCACATACTCCCACAGCCCTTCCTTGCCGCCTTCGCGGCCGAAGCCGCTCTCGCGGTAGCCGCCGAAGCCAGAGGCGGCGTCGAAGAGGTTGGTGCTGTTGATCCAGACGGTTCCCGCCTTGATCTTCGCCGCGATCTCCAGGGCCAGGTTGATGTTCTCCGTCCAGATGCTCGCCGCGAGGCCGTAGCGGGTGTTGTTGGCCAGCTCGATGGCCTCCTCCGGCGTGCGGAAGGTCATCGCCACCAGGACCGGACCGAAGATCTCGACCTGGGCGATCGTCGCCGCCGGCGCCACCTCGGTGAACAGGGTCGGCGGATAGAACCACCCCTCGCGCGGACAGCTCCACGACGGCTGCCAGAGCTTCGCTCCTTCGTCGACCCCCTGGCGCACCAGGCGGTCGATGCGGTCGAGCTGCACCGGCGCGATGATCGCCCCGATGTCGATCGCCTTGTCGCGCGGATCGCCGACCCGCAGGGTCTCCATGCGCGCCCGCAATTTGGCATAGAGAGCCTCGGCCACCCCCTCGTGGACCAGCAGGCGCGAGCCGGCGCAGCAGACCTCCCCCTGGTTGAACCAGATGGCGTCGACCACGCCCTCGACCGCGCCGTCCAGGTCCGCGTCGTCGAAGACCACGAACGGCGACTTGCCGCCCAGCTCCAACGAGAGCCGCTTGCCGGTCCCGGCCGTGGACTCGCGGATCAGCCGCCCCACCTCGGTCGAGCCGGTGAAGGCGATCTTGTCCACCCCGCCATGGCGGACGAGGAGCTCGCCGGTGCGGCCGTCCCCCTGAACGATGTTGACCACCCCCGGCGGCAGCCCGGCGTCGCGGCAGATCTCCGCGAAGGCGGCGGCGGTGAGCGGCGTGAGCTCGGCCGGCTTCAGGACCACCGTGTTCCCCATCGCGAGCGCCGGGGCGATCTTCCAGGCGAGCATCAGGAGGGGGAAGTTCCAGGGGATGATCTGCCCGGCGACTCCGACGGGAACGTACCCGGGGAGCTCCCGCTCCATCAGCTGCGCCCAGCCGGCGTGATGGTAGAAGTGGCGGGCGACCAGCGGCACGTCGAGGTCGCGCGTCTCGCGGATCGGCTTGCCGTTGTCCATCGTCTCCAGGACGGCGAGCAGGCGCGCGTTCTTCTGGACGTGCCGGGCCAGCGCATAGAGGTGGCGGGCGCGGCCGTGGCCGCCCAGCCCCCACCAGAGCGGCTGCGCGGCCCGCGCCGCCGCGACCGCGGCATCGACCTCCGCCGCGCCGCCCTGGGCCACCCGGGCCAACGGCTTGCCGGTCCCCGGGTTCAGGGTGTCGAAGAACTCATCCACCGCGGGCTGCCGGAACTCGCCGTCGATGAAGGGCAGGATTTCCCGGCCGCGCGCCTCCAGCCATGCCTGGGCAGGATCGGCGCTCTCCGGCGCCGGACCGTACTCCATAGTCTCGAAAATTTCGGCGACGCTCATGGAAGACCTCCTCAGGCGAGGGGGTGGCGGAAGGAGGCCGAGTAGCGGCCGGTGACGTGGTGCTCCAGCTGGCGCTCGATGTCGGCCAGGAGGCTCGAAGCGCCGATCCGGAACAGATCGCGCTTCATCCACTCGACCCCCAGCTCCTCTTTCATCAGCGCCAGCCAGTCGGCGGCGACCTTGGCGGTCGAGATCCCGCCCGCGGGCTTGAAGCCGACCCGGAAGCCGGTGCGCTCGCGGTAGTCGCGGATCGAGCGCACCATGACGAGCGAGACCGGGAGCGTGGCGTTGGCCTTCTCCTTACCCGTCGAAGTCTTGATGAAGTCGGCGCCGGCCATCATGGCGACCCGGCTCGCCCGCGCCACGTTGCGCAGCGTGCCGAGCTCGCCGGTGGCGAGGATGGTCTTCAGATGAGCCGGCCCGCAGGCCTCGCGGAAGGCGCGGACCTCGTCGTAGAGCGCCTGCCAGTCGCCGGTCAGCACGTGGGCGCGGCTGACCACGATGTCGATCTCCTCGGCGCCCGCGGCGACCGACTCGCGGATCTCGGCGA
>WNGB01000213.1_pt1 | contig 85291 bp, 60 predicted proteins | sample 5400681 | NCBI WGS metagenome assembly WNGB01 (sample SAMN13153367, study PRJNA577476) | soil metagenome | isolation source: 115 cm soil or saprolite under grassland replicate 2 | place: USA:California | collected 2016-06-15 | reverse complement strand
CAGCCATGGCACAGCCAGTCAGGTTCGGCCTCAACGTCGACCCGAACACGGGCGGCACGCGCTCAGCGAGGCGATCGACATCATCCGGGCCAGCTGGGCCGGCCAGCCATTCCATTACGAGGGCAGCTACTACCAGGCCCCCGAGATCAAGCCCGGTCCTCGGCCGGCCCACGACATCGGGCTGTGGCTGGGCGTCGTCGGCCCGCGAGCCGCCAGGCTGGTGGGCGCCAAGGCCGACGGCTGGTCGGTATCCGCCTTCAACGGTCCCGTCGAGCGCTGGGTCGAGACCCTCACCACGCTCTACACCGACTTCCAGATGAGCACGTTCGTCTTCTGGCCCAGCGGTGACCGCGAACGCCAGCCTCACCTGTTCGCCGAGCAGGTGGCGCCCGCCGTCCGGAAAGCGCTGGCCACCTGACTCCTCGGGGTCACGCCCAGCGACGGTACGCGTTCACCGCCAGCGGGGCGAACACCGCAACGATGCCGGCGGTCCAGAGCAGCGACCAGGCGACGGCGCGCCCTGGCGGAGCGTCGAGCAGCAGCGCGCGGACCGCATCCGACAGCTGCGTCACGGGGTTGACCTTCACCCAGGTCTGCAGCCAGCCGGGCAGCTTGCCGGTGGGGACGAAGATGTTGCTGCCGAACGTGAGCGGGAAGACGAGGACCAGGCTCAGCGCCTGCACGGTCTCCGGCGCTCTGGCGATGACCCCGATCAGCGTGGCGATCCAGCTCGTGGCGAACGCGAATGCCAGCATCAGGCCGGCTGCCGAGAGGATGGCGGTCAGGCTGCCGTGCGTACGGAACCCGAGGACGGCGCCGAACGCGAACACCAGCACGATGGACAGCACGTACTTGACCGAGTCGCCGAGGATGTGTCCCACCAGCGGCGCCGAACGCGCGATCGGCAGGCTCCGGAACCGGTCGAAGATGCCGTTGCGGAGATCGGTGTTGAGCGCCAGCGCGCTGCCGATCGTGGCGAACATCAGCGCCTGCACCGCGATCCCGGGGATCACGAACTGGAGGTACGTGCGCCAGTCGCCGGAGACCGCGTTGCCGAACAGGAACACGAACATCAGCACGAACACGATCGGCATGAGCACGATGTCCAGCAGCTGGTCGGGCGTGTGCCGGAACTTGACGAGGTTGCGCCAGGCCAGCGTGATGCTGTGGCGTGCGGCGCGTACCGGGCTCATCGTGTCTCCTCCGCGGTCGCCAGCTGCCCGGTCAGGGCCAGGAACACCTCGTCCAGGCTGGCCAGCCGGACGCCCATCTCGGCCACTTCGATCCCGGCCGTCTCCAGGCGGCCGGCCAGCGCCGCCAGGACCGTGCGCGCCGAGGTGCCGGCGGGTAACGCGGCTGAGACGAGGCTGCCGTCGCGGTCGCCTGCCGGCGTCGCCCCGGTGACGTCGGCGACGATCGCCGCGACGTCGGCGAGCCGGCCGCGGTCAGCGGGGCGTGCCGTGACCGTCTGCCCACCAACCTTCGCCTTCAGCTGCGCGGGCGTACCGGTTTCCACGACTCGACCGTGGTCGAGGACACAGATGCCATGCGACACCTGATCGGCCTCCTCGAGGTACTGCGTGGTCAGCAGCACCGTGGTGCCGTCGGCGACGAGGCCTCGCACGAGGTCCCACACATCACCGCGCGACCTTGGGTCCAACCCCGTGGTCGGCTCGTCGAGGAACAGCACGCTCGGCGTGCCAACCAGGCTCGCGGCCACATCCAGCCGGCGGCGCATACCACCGGAGTACGTCTTGACCAGCCGCCCGCCCGCCTCGGCCAAGCCGAACCGCTCCAGCAGCTCTGTCGCGCGCTGCCCCGCCCGCCGAGCCGGCAGCTCCAGCAGCCGGGCCACCAGCAACAGGTTCTCGTACCCGGTCAGCGCCTCGTCCACCGCCGCGAACTGCCCGGTCAGCCCGATCAGGCGGCGAACCTGCTCCGCCTGGCGTTGTACGTCGAACCCGCCGACCCGCGCCTGGCCGCTGTCCGGGCGGAGCAGGGTCGACAAGATCCGTACCGCGGTGGTCTTGCCCGCGCCGTTGGGGCCGAGCAACCCGTACACAGCACCCGGCGGGACGGTCAGGTCCACGCCGGCGAGCGCGGTGGTCTCGCCGTACCGCTTGACCAGGCCCGCAGCCTCAATTGCCGGTGACATCGATCATCCTTTCGTACGCCGTACCAAAGGATCGTACCATGTACTACTAGTACGCTGTACGACGTGTCAGGCGACCGCCCTCATGTCCCGGACCTGGTCTGGGCGCGCCCGGACCCCGGAGCCCGCCGGCCCCGCCACACCCGAGAGCTGATCGCCGCCACCGCCCTGGCCATCGCCGACGCCGATGGAATCGAGGCGGTCACCATGCGCCGGGTCGCCGCCGAGCTCGACGCCGGCACGATGACCCTGTACCACTACGTGAAGTCCAAGGCCGAGCTGATCGCGCTCATGCATGACGCGATCATGGCCGAACAGCTCGTCCCAGAAGGTGAGCTGCCCGGCGATTGGCGCCAGGCCCTCACCGCGATTGCCCACCGCACCCGCGCCATGTTCCGGCGCCATCCGTGGGCGGCGAGCGGTTTGGAGGCCGGCGGCGGCGGAGGCGGCGCTGCCGGACCCCATGCGTTGCGCCACTTCGAGCAGTCACTCGCCGCCGTCGCGACCACCGGCCTGCCGGCCGAGGACCGGCTCGACCTGATCGCGATGATCGACGACTATGTCGCCGGGTTCGTGCTCAAGACCGACTTGGAGCCCGGCCTGGAGGATGTCCCTCCGGAGGCGGCACCGGCCGTGGCCGAGTACCTCGACCAGCACCTCGGCACCGGAGAGTACCCGCACATCGAGGCCCTCCTCGGCGACGGCGACCGATGGACCGCACTGGCCCGCCTCGCCGCGGCGTACCCCGCCGACGAGCGGTTCGAACGCGGCCTGGCGCGCCTGCTGGACGGCGTCGCACAAGAGGTTGCTCGCCATCGTCGCGCGACCCGCCGCGCGACCTCGTCGAGCAAGCGGCCGTAGGCGCCGATATTCGGTTGACCGACGGTGGCCGTCGCTGGTTGGGTGATGATCGTTACCGGTCTGCCCGTTGCCGGTGGCACATCGAGCTGACGACGAGAGGAGGCGAGAAATGTCTGTCCAGCTTCGAAGCTCTGCTCTGAAAGGTCACCAGACTTGTCGTTTCCTCGCTCGTTCCAATGTGGACATTGCGGCGTAGAGGTCTCGCTCGACGCGCCGGGCACGTCGCATCGCAACCACTGTCCCAGCTGCCTGTGGTCCCGGCACCTTGACCGCAACGTCCCTGGCGACCGGCAGTCCGGCTGCCCGGGTGGCATGGAGCCGATCGCGGTCACGGTCCGCGGCGAACGGCGCTGGATGCTGGTCCACCGCTGTACCCGCTGCGGGCGGCTGCGGCTGAACCGCACGGCCGCAGACGACAACGTGTTGCTGCTGATGCAGCTGGCGGCGTTGCCGCTCACCATGCCGCCCGTTCCGTACGCCGCTGCGCCCCCGCCAGCCTACAATGACCACCAGCCCGCACCCCGCTGGTAGGGATCGCCTCACGGGGGATAGACGCCGTAGCCGTGGCCCTCCGGGTCGGCGGTGAAACCGAGGTCGTTGACCCACATGTTGACGTACCGGGTGAAGTTGGTCCCGTAGATCGACACGTTGCGGGGGATGACCATCAGCGGGAGCTTGACCCGCTTGTCATTGGACTCGTAGTCGGAGTACGTGCCCAGGAAGGCGCCGCGGGCGGGTACCCCGGCGGCCTTGGCCACCGCGGTGTGGTAGGAGTCGCGTGCCCCCCGCAGGAAGAGCTCCTTGACCTCTTTGACCGTGCGGTCGAAGACCAGGTCCTTGAAGACTGTCGCTCCCGACGACGTCACCCGGGTGGTCTGCGGAAAGAAGGTGGTGTCGTCACCGTAGATCTCGTTGGCCATCGCCTGCGGGAAGTCGAACCTGATGGTGTCGGTGTCCTTGAGCCCGCCGGCTGGCGTTCCGCGGTAGAGCGAGCTGTTGACGAAGCGATGCGTCACCTGGCGGTATGACTCGGTGAACGTGCAACCCCAGCTCCACCAGAACGCGTCGGTGGCGAACGCGGCCTTGAAGCCGGCCAGCTGCGCGGCGGTCATGTTCGGTGGGTTGAAGTCTTTGGTTACGCGGGCGTCTTTGTCGTCCGGGTCCCGCGCCGGCAGCCCGGCATTGCCGTCGTCGCTGTTGACCAGCAACGGGCCTTCCCAGAAGCCGTGGCTGAAGATGCTCACCTCGACGAGCGTGCCTTGGGTGTCAGCGTCCGCGCCGACGGACTGTACCGCGGCGTAGAGATCGGTGATCGACATTCGACCGGCGGGATCGGTGTCGAAGCGGGTGTGGTGCCGCAGGCCCGTGGAGTAGTTGGCAGCGGTCACCGGGCTGTGTGTGTTCGTGGTGCTCACGGCTCGTACCGGTTTCCCCGATGCGTCGGGGGTGACCGCGCTGACGGCGGTGGTGCCCGCTCCGACGTCCATGATGGTGACGGTGATGTCCGGGCGCGCGGCGATCAGCCGCGCCCGGCGGTTGCGGGCGATGCTGGCGAAGTCGACGCCGCCGCCCTGGTAGTCGAAGCCGGCCAGGATGATGGCTTGTGGTGGCTGGGGCGCAGTCGCCATGAATCGCTCCTCCGGCGGCGCATCGGGTGTCTTGCGGATGACGGTAGAACCCGCGGCGTCCCGTCCGGTCGGTAGCGTCCAGTACCTGTCACACGCCTGCCGAGTCAGCTTGGGTACAGCTGGCTGGTGGGGATGATGCGCTGTTTGCGGTTCGGGCTGGCCCACAGCAGCTTCAGGTACGCCTCTCCGGTGCGCTCGGTAAAGTCGATCCGGATCGAGTACTTGTGTCCGGCCTGCAGGGTGATGGTGCCTTTGTTCACCGTGGGTCCGTGCGGGGTGGTGTTGTCGATGACGACCTTGCCGTCGACCCACACCTTCACGGTCTCGTCCGAGACCGTCAGGAACGTGTGCGGGCCGGTGAACTGAGGCTGCACCCATCCGGTCCAGCGGGCGGAGAAGTTGTCGACCGGGATGGTCGATGCCGGTGAGCCCTTCGTACGCCAGGCGAAGTTGAGGCTGCGGTCGATCCGGGTCACCGCCGGTGAGCCGGTGAACAGCGAGTTGGTCCAGTACCTCGCGGTGAGGCCGGTGCCGGTGCCGGTGACCGCCGTCTGAGTCTTGATGGTCAGCTCGATGACCGTCGCGATGCTGTCGGTGGCGGTTCCGGACGGGAAGATGTCGAACCCGTCACCCGCCGCCCGCCAGGTGACCGTACTGGTGCTGCCCAGCACCCGCGCCGCGACAATGCCGAAGGGATCGCGGGTCGTCAGGTGCAACGGTGTGCCGGCGGCCGGCCAGTCGTAGACGGACAGGTACAGCTTGTCGCTCTTGCGGCTGACCGCTCCCCAGGTCGGGTCGGCCACCAGGCCGGTGTATGTGGCCCCGTACACCGCGGAGCTGTGCTCGGCTGTGCCGATCCACTGACCGATCTGGCGGAGCCGGCTGGCCACGTCCGACGGTACGACGCCGTGGTCGTCCGGGCCGATGTTGAGCAGGAGGTTGCCGTCCCGGCCGACGATGTCGAGCAGGTTGCGGGTGAGCTGGGCCGCCGGCTTCCAGGTGTCGTACCGGGTCCATCCCCACCGGTTTCCGGTGGTGAGGCAGGACTCCCACGGCGCGCCGTCCATCGGTGCCGTGGGGATGTTCGCCTCGCGCTCCGGTGTGCGGTGGTCACCGTCCACGACCCGCTTCTTGGTGACCCGGTCGTTGAGGATGAGGTTCGGGTCCATGGCGCGCAGGAAGCTCTGCAGGTTCTCGCCGTCGGCCGGGGTCCACCAGTCGCGGCCCTGCCCGTCGAACCAGAGCACGGCAGGGTGGTAGTTGGTCACCAGCTCGCGCAGCTGGGCGTACATGTCCTTCTTGTACTGGGTGACGTCGGCCTGCGCGTGCCAGTCGGTAATCGAGTAGTACAGCCCGAACTTCACGCCCTGGGCATCGGCGGCCGCCTTCATCTCGGCGAGGATGTCCCGGCTCTTGTCGAAGGACGAGTGGTCGCGCAGGTTCCAGCTGTTCACCTGCGTCGGCCACATCGCGTACCCGTCGTGGTGCTTCGAGGTGAACACGATGTAGCCCTGGCCGGCGTCCTTGGCCAGCTTGACGATCGCGTTGGCGTCGAACCCGGCTGGGTTGAACTTCGCCGCTCCCGCCTCGTACACCGACCACGGGATGTCGCATCTAAGCTTGATCCACTCCGCGTCGCGGCACAGCGTGCCGTCCGGTCTGGTGTACTCCCCACCCCAGTAGGTGTAGGCGCCGAAGTGGATGAACATCCCGAACTTGGCGGTACGCCACCAGGCGGTCCGGGTGGAGATGAAGGGGTCATCGACCGCGTAGTTGGTGCCGGGGCCGGCGAGTGCGGCCACCTCGTCGGCGGTGGCATCGCTCTGGACGGTCGACGAGGCGCTACCGGGCAGCAGGCTCACGACGATCGCGAGGGCAACGGCACCCGCAGCCGCGCCCAGCGAGAGGCGCCGACGGGCTGGCGATGGCATGCGCATGAGTCCTCCTGTACCGGCGCCGACGGTGAACCCCCGCGCGATCGATTAGTCATCGGATGTTTACTACCATGAATGCGCGGGGTACGGAAGCAGCCGCTCGGCTCCGTCCCGGCGGCACGCAGCCGTGGGTGGCACAGCCAGTACATGCGGGCAGTGTCCGGGCGCCCGTGATAGGTGGGCGGCCAGCTCGTCATTGGCGTGAAGTCGTCGAGGACGGCAACCCCGCCAGGGCGTAGCCATTCACCGGGCTCCAGCGGCGGCTCGTCTGCCTTGCCCTGACCGCCGCCGTCGAGGACCAGCAGATCGAACGGACCGTCCCCGGCAAGGTCACGCCAATCGCCGGTACGCGCCGTCACGCGCGGATCGTCGGCGAACACCTGTGCGGCCGTCGACGCCGCGCAGGGTCATGCTCGACGCTGACCAGCCGGGCACCTGGGTGTACGCCACACGCCAGCCAGGCCAAGCCAACGCCGTAACCGGTACCGGTTTCGCCGATCACCCCGTTGCCCACACCGCCGGCCAGAGTCCGGAGCAGCCGCCCCTGCTCAGGCAGGCAGGAGTACGCGAAACCGGCCCGGCGGGCGGCCGCGACTGCCACGGCTACCAGCCGCGGCAGATCCGTACATCCGTCGTAGGCAGCGGTCCCTGACGCGGCCACCAATCGATAATGCCGCGCCGCCTCGCCAGGCGCCGCCCGGCCAGGCGGCGCAACGGCCAGGCGGCGCAACGGCCAGGCGGCGCAACGGCATTGGATCAGACCGGGGACGGCGCCTGCTCCACCGCGGGTCGGGCCTGGCTCGCCCGTTGGTCCCGGCGGCCGGCCTCGCCCGGCAGGAAGGCGAGCGCGAGCACGGCGGCGCCCGCCGCGATGCCGCCGGAGCAGGCGAGCAACACATCCATGCCGTGGACGAACGCGCCGGTGACCATCGCAAGCAGATCCGCCGAGCCGAGCTGGCGCGCCACTGCGACACCGGCGGCCACGTTGTCCCGTACCGCGTCGCTGGCCTGGCTCGGCAAGCCGGCCAGGTGCAGCCGGCTCCGGTACGCCGAGTTGAGCACCGATCCCAGCACTGCGACGCCGAACGTGCCGCCGACCTGCCGTATCGCGCTAATCAACGCCGACCCGACGCCGCTGCGTTCCCCGGTGAGCCGGCCGAGTGCGGCATTGATCCCCGGCGGTAGGGCGAGACCTGTGCCGATGCCGCTGATGGCCAGCCATGTCACGGCGAACCCGGTGCCGTCGCGCGTGCTGGTGAACGCACCGAGGATCAGCCCGGCCGCGGCCACCCCGAGGCCGATGACCAGTGTGGTCTTCGGTCCGGCCTTCGTGGAGATCCGGTCGCCGGCGCCGAGGCCCACGATCAGCCCACCGATCAATGGAAGCAGGCGCAGCCCCGCGCCCATCGCGTCGTACCCAAGCACTGCCCGGAAGTACTGTGGCACGGCGAAGAGCAGCCCGATCAGCGAGAACGACAGCAGTGTGGACAGGATCGTCCCCCAGCTGAAGCTGCGTGACCGGAACAGGTCGAGGTCGACCAGCGGCTGACGGGTGCTCCGGCGGGCGACCCGGCGCTCCCACCAGACGAACCCGACGAGCACCAGCGCCCCGGCGGCCATGAACGCCACCGCGCTCCGGTCGCCCCAGCCCTGGTCGCCCGCCTTGATCACCCCGTAGGTCAACGCGACCAGGCCGGCGGTGGACAGCAGTACGCCCACCGCATCCAGCCGCGGACGCGCCGCACTCCGCGACTCGGGCATCAGGAACGTTACGGCGAGCAGCGCGAGGGCGATCACCGGCACATTGATCAGGAACACCGAGCCCCACCAGAAGTGGGTGAGCAGCCAGCCACCGACGATCGGGCCGAGCGGGTACGAGGCGACCGCCGAGCCAGCCACGACCGCCAGCGCGCGCTGCCGTTCGTCCTCGGCGAAGAGCACCGGCAGGACCGACAGGCTCAACGGGAGCACGAACGCCGCGGCCAGCCCGAGCAACGTCCGGGCAGCGATGAGCTGCCCGGCCGAGGTGGCGTACGCGCAGGCGAGCGAGCCGAGCCCGAACAGGGCCAGCGCGGCCAGCAGCAGCCGCTTGCGGCCGAAGCGGTCGCCGAGCAACCCGGCCGGAAGCATCATCGCGCCGAGGACCAGCAGGTAGGCATCGATGAACCACTGCAGCTGGGCGGTTGAGGCGTGCAGGTCCGTGGCCAGCGTGGGCAGGGCGAGGCTGAGCACCGTCGCGTCGATCCCGATCACCACGCCGCTGACGGCCAGCGCCGCGGCAGCCCACCACCGCCGGTTTCCCGTGCTCTCCACCATCGCAACCCCTCGCTCAATGCCGGTCATCGCGGGCCGAGTCGGCCTCCTCACGACAGCGTGCGCCTGAATGTCAGTGACTGTCAACCCGTCGTCTAGCGCCAATCCGCCATGCACCGACAACCCGTCACCACCTGCCGAGACCGTGCTACGCTGTGCCGACAAGGAGCCCTGATGCCGCACCACACGATCTCGCAGCCGAGCTCGCCGAACGGCGCTTCGGACCTGCGCCGGCGTAAGCGCATCCGCACCAAGCAGATGGTGCAGAAGGAGGCGCTGCGGCTGTTCGCCGACAAGGGGTACGACCAGACCACGGTCGACGACATCGCGCACGCCGCGGCGATGTCACCCCGGACCTTCTTCCGGTACTTCCCGTCGAAGGAAGACGTCGTGCTCTGGGACGAGTACGACGAGCGCCCGATGCGGGAGCTGCTGCGGATCAAGCCGGGCGAGGACCCGCTCGCCCAGCTGATCCTGCGGCTCCGCGAGATATTCGCCGAGATCTACCAGACCGACCGGGAGCTGCTGCTCGCGCGGATCAAGCTGAGCTTCGCGGTACCCGAGATCCGCGCCCGCTTCCTCAACTCGCAGCTGGAGCTGCTCGGCCCGCAGTTCCAGCAGATCGCGAACGCCATCGGCACCGAGGGGGACGACCTCCAGCTGGCGGTGACCCTGGCCGCCCTGTACTCGGCGATGCTCGTCGCGGTGGAACGCTGGCAGCGTCACGACGGGCGGGAGGACCTGCTCCGCATGTTCGACGACGCGGTCGCCGCTCTCGCCGCCGCCGCCATGGATCTGCGGGACACGGCCCAGGCGGCGCGGGCAGGCACTCGTCCGAGGAAGCCCAGAGCGGTTGCGGCCAAGCGGAAGCCGTAACCCTCGGGGGCCGGGTGAGCAGGCACGGCCTGCCCGCGGGTTCCCGATATGGTGACGCCGTGGGAAGCACCGTCTACCGCGACGCGGCCATGGCCGATGGCCGATCTCCGCGCCTGCGGCTCGGTGTCAGCGTCCTCGTCGAGGATGGCCGGGTCAGCTGGATCCGGCCGACTGAGGACGAGGGTGAGTGTCCGAAGGACTGCTTGCTCACCGACGCCGGTGGCTCAACGATCGTGCCGGGCATGGTGGACGGCCACAGCCATCTGACGCTTCCCGGCGGCTCGCACTGGGTCGACCGTGGCGGCGACCCGACCGAGACGCTTCTTGCCGTGGCCGAGGTGAACGGCGAGCTGCTGTACCGCTCGGGTGTCCGGTGGGCTCGCGATGTCGGGTCGCCCCGCCGTGCCGACGACGGCTGCGAGCGGGCGCTGAGCATTGGCATCCGGGATCGCTGGCGCGGGCGTCGGGACCGGCCGTACGTGCGGGCGGCTGGGACCTGGATCACCGTGCCGGGGCTGCTGCCCGCCGGACTGTCGGTGGAGGCGCGTGACGGCGACGAGCTTCTCGCCCTCGCGCTCGGCCAGCTTGACGACGGCGCGGACCTGGTGAAGCTGTACCTCGACGGACCCGATCCGCAGACCGCGCCGTGGTCGGCCGGCGAGCTGGGCCGGGTGGTCGAAGCCGTCCATGCGCGAGGCGCGAAGGTGACCGCGCATTCCACGAGGCTGTCCGGCGCGCGGGTGTGCGCGGCTGCGGGCGTCGACTCCATCGAGCACGGGTTCGAGCTGGATGCAGACGTCGCGCGGACGATGGTCGACCGTGGTGTTGCGTTGGTGACGACGATGACCGTGATGAAGTCATGGCTCACCTTCGCGACGACCACGACGATCCCGCGGTTCGCCGCGGCCGAGAACCGGACGAAGATCCAGGAACGGTTGGAACGGGCCAAGGACAGCGTCCGGCTCGCCCACAGCGCCGGGGTCGCCATCGTCGGCGGTACCGACTTCGGTGGCGGGTCGGCTCGGGCGAACCAGCTTCCGTGGGAAGTGGAGTGTCTGGTCGAGGCGGGCCTTGAGCCGTGGGAGGCGCTGGCTTGCGTCACGTGGCGGGGCGGCGAGCTGCTCGGCGAGCCCGACGCCGGGGTCATCGCGGAGGGCGGTCCCGCTGACTTCTCGCTGGTACACGGCGATCCGCTGAGCGACCCGACGGCGCTCTGGCGCGTCTGGCGGGTCGCCTGACCGGGACCATGGGCCGGCACCTAGGACGCGCGGTACTTGGCGGCGGCGGCGTTCGCAGTTGGACACTGGCCAGCGGCCCGGCCGCAGGCGTCAACGTCGCAGAGCCGGCAGATCCAGGCGCCGCCGTCCTTGCCGCGCACGATGCCGGCCATGAGCCGGCCCATGAGCGAGTACAGCGTCTCCCGCTCGGCAGGGGACAGCTCCTCCAGTGCGTCGCCGAGCACCGCGGCGCGCGCCGCCGACATCCGCGTGGCCACCCTCCGGCCCTTCTTGGTCAGGGCGACCGAGCGGGAACGGCCGTCGTCGCCTGGCCCACGCATCACCAAGCCCGCCTCGGCCAGCCGGTCGACGAGCCGTACCGCGCCTGACGGCGTCAACCCGAGCACCTTGCGCAGCTGGTCGAGGGTCGGCCGGTCGAGGAAATGGTGGAGCGCGGACAGCGCCGCGGCCGCGGAGACGGACTGCCCAGCGGCTGTGGCGACCACGGCCGAGGTGCGGTCCGTGATGGCCAGGGCGAAGGCGCCCAGCAGGTTGGCCTCGCGGTCGAGCGCGGTCACTCGATGACGTACGTGAGTGTGAAGGGCATGAACGGGTAGTCCTCGTGGGTCGACACGCTTTCGCCGTTGCCGCTGATGCCGGTCAGCCCGTCGGTACCCGAGCCTTCCACCACGACCGACTCGCCGCGCGCGGTCGTCCCGTCGTACGTTCCCCGGCCCTGCAGCACGAAGCTGCCGGACCGGCCGCCGAGCTCGCCGGTGACCTGCATCAGCGTCACGTAGGTTGCGGTGCCGTCGGGTCGGTAGTACATCAGCGCCTCGAAGGTGGCCGACGACAACCCGCCGGCCGAGCCGGCGAGGACGACATCCGCCTTGGTGAACTTGCTGCCGTCGGCGAGCTCGCGGTAGGGCTTCTCATCCCACGATGCGATCTTGAGCCTGGACTCCACGGTCTCTGTCATCAGGCTAAAGTATGTGTGACTCAGTCACATGTCAACGAAGCCGAGCCGCCGACCGCGGAACCGGCTCACCCTGGCTGGCTGGGACGATGACGCACAATGCTTCCGTGGACGCTGGCGGCGTGCTGATCAGACCTCGTGAACCCGATGACCTCGGTGGCCTTGTCGACGCTCTGGCGTTGGTGGCGGACAACGACGGTTACCCGAGCCACTGGCCGGAGCAGCCCGCGTCCTGGCTACGCACCAGTGATGCCTACGGTGCCTGGGTCGCCGATCGAAACGGGGACCTGCTCGGCCACGTGGTCCTTCGCCGCCCTGGTGGCCAGATGCCGGTCACCCTCTGGTGCGCCGCCTCGGGCAATGAACCGCACACCTGCGCGATGGTGTCGCGGTTGTTCGTCGTCCCGTACGCACGCGGCGCCGGAGTCGGCCGGGCGCTGCTTGACGCCGCCTGCGCGGCGGCGGCCGACCTGAACCTGCAGCCCGTGCTCGACGTCGCCGACACCAACCAGGCGGCCATCCGCCTCTACCACCGCCTGGGCTGGCAGCATCTGGGCAGCTACCAGCAGGCATTCCAGGATGGCGGGCCGCCCGAGCTGCTGCACTGCTTCGCCGCCCCGTCGCCGTCCTACAGGCAAGGCACGCGGTTGCAGCTCCCTGCTACCGTCACGGTCACATTTCCTGCCATCGGCGGCTCGCCGACGAGTTGGGTGAAGCGACGGGCCAGGGTGGCACGCGAGACGCCGGTCTTGGCGGCGAGCTTCGCCACGGTCCATGGATGAGCCGGGTTGTCGTGCAGCATCCGCAGCGCCCGGCCGACCACGGGGTCTCCATTCGCCCGGTACCAGGCTGGGCTGTTGGCCTCCGACCGGGAGAACCAGCCCCGTAGCACGGCGATGAGCAGCAGGTCGAGCATGCGGTCGAGGACGACGTCCTGTCCCGGCTCGTCTTTGACGATCTCGTCGTCGAGCAGCGCGATGATCGGCGAGTGCCAGGCCTCGTGCGGGAGCACGAGCGTCGGCGGGAGCGCGGCGAGCAGGCGCTGGCTGGCCGCGCTGTGCATCTGATAGGTACCGATGAGCAGCACCGTTGTCCCGTGTGGACTGTTGCCCCAGGTACGCACGCCCAGGTCCATCGCCGCGTGGAGGTCCTCCCCGTCCAGGGTGGTGCAGCGCTGCCCGGGATGGATCACCGCCTGGGGCGGGGTGGCTGGATCGCCGGCAAACGTGTACGGGTCGGGCCCGCGCATGACCGCGACGTCGCCCGGCCGGAGCGCAACCGCGTCACCTTGGTCGGGGACCACCCAGGCCAGGCCCCGCACCACGGCCACCGAGGACAGTGGCGCGCGGTCCTCGATCCGTACGGCCCAGGGCGGCTCGAAGAGGGCACGGAGCAGGAACGCTCCCTGAGCCCGCGGGCCGTCAAGGAGACTCGCGAGCGCGTCCACGCGCCACAGCCTAGACGTACAAACATGAAGTTAGGATCCTCAACCATGGACCGTCTCACGGCATGCCGCTTGACTGATCGCCATGTTCGAGCTGTTTCGAGGCGGCGCGCTGGTCCTGGCCGTGATCACCATGGGGATCGTCACGGGTGTCCTCCAGCTGTACTCGCACACCGTCATGCCCGGCCTGGGACGGACCGATGACCGGACCTTCGTGGGGGCGTTCCAGGCGATCGACCGGGCCATCATCAACCCGTTGTTCCTCGCCACCTTCCTCGGCGCGTTCATCTTCACCGGCTTGGCCGTGGCGCTCAGCTTCGGGGCGAGCTCGCGATCGATGCTGCCCTGGCTCGTGGCCGCGCTGGTCTTGTACCTGGCCGTGCTGGTCATCACCTTCCGGATCAACGTGCCACTCAACGACGCGATCAAGGCGGCCGGGGCTCCCGACCGGATCACCGATCTCGCGGCGGTCCGCGAACGCTTCAACGAGGCGCAGTGGATCCGGTGGAACACCGTCCGGGCGGTGGCCTCCACGGCCGCATTCTGCTGCCTGGCCTGGACGCTCGTGCTGTATGGCCGCATCACCGCCTGACCGCGCCGGGCGGTCGCCGGCTCAATGTCGATAGAGACTGATGCTGTGGCCACCCGCCTTCCGGGCACCGCCCGCCACGTTCTCGTCGCGCTCGCCCTCGGTAGCGCGCTCGCCGCGTGCGACACCCCGCCAGGCCGGACGCTTCCGAGCCCGTCGTTTTCGAGCCCGTCGCTTCCGAGCCCGTCGCTTTCGAGCCCGTCGACCGCCGCCGCCTCCTCGCCCGAACCGGCCGAGCTGGCTGCTCTGCGCGCCCGCCCGTTGCGGTTGCCGACACTCGCGGCCGGCGAGGCGTGCCCGGTCACCCATCCGGCGCCACCGGATCCGCCGCCGCCCAGCGGCCATCCGTTGAGCACCGGCGGACCGCCAAGCGCGCTCGGCCACGCACCGGTGTTTCCAGATGCGCGCTACTTCCGCGGCGACCGTGCCCAGCTATGGGTACGCGCCGAGACAACACATCCCGGCTGGTACTCCGCGAAGGTGCCGTGGGCGAGCCGGACCGGTTACCTCGGCTGGGTGCTCATCCGCACCGGGCGCCTGGACGGCCCGGGGCGGGCGCGGGTGGGCCTGCGCCTCGCCGACGGTACAGCGATCAGCGAAGCGCTCGCGGTCAACGTGCAAGCCGACTGGCAGTTCTGGCCGGGCAGCACCGAGGTGACGGCCCCAGGCTGTTACGCCTACCAGGTCGACGGTTCCAGCTTCACCGAGATCATCGTGTTTCGTGCGGAGCTGGATCCTAACCGGCCGCCGACCACACCTGCGTGACCGTGCCGGTGGGCGTTGCGCCCCATCACCACAAACTCTAAACTCTGGACCTAAGTCCAGAGTAAAGGCCGGTGGGCTCGTGAAGATCGGCCAGGTCGCAGCGGAAGCCGGCGTGAGCATCGACACGATCCGCTTCTACGAGCGGCGCGGGGTGCTCCCGGAACCGCAGCGCCGGCCGTCGGGCTACCGGGAGTACCCGGCGTCCACAGTGGAGCGGATCCGGATGGCGCGCGCCCTGCAGAACCTGGGGCTGGCTCTCGACGAGATCATCGACGCTCTCCATGCCCATGACGCCGGCACGGTGACCTGCGACGGCGACCTCTGGCGGCTGGAGGCCGTGGTCGACCGGATCGACGCCAAGATTGCCGCGTTGCGCAAGACCCGCCGTAACGTCACCAGGACCATCGAGGAGTGCCGGGCCGGCCGATGCCGGTTCTCCCGTTGAACGTCTGCGCGGCGGCGAGCCACCACCGATGGTGTGGTCAGCGCGCGAGGTCCTCGGGGAGCGGCACGTCGAGTACGGCCAGGAAGCGGGCCGCCTTGTCTTCGACAAAGACGTCAGCGTCGTCCAGGTCGTCGTCGTCCTCGTCGTCGTCCAGGTCGATCTCGGCCGGGTCGACGTCTTCGGCAAGGTGCCTGGCCAGCTCGCGTTCCTTCGCCCGGCGCTCGGCTTCGCTGGCCTCACCGCGCAGGTGTGCCCACCAGGCGGCCAGCCCGGCGGACTCCCGCGCCACGTCGGTCGGCGCCGACGCCTCGTCGTCCTCGAAGTAGGTGCGGGGCGTGTATCCGAGGTAGGCAACGCCGCTGCCGGGCCCGGCAGGACGGTAGACGACCGTGGCGACATCACTGTCGTGGATGTCCAGGACGAGCCAGGGCTCCGCGACCTCGGGCAGTCGCTCGAGCTCGTGCGACGCCCAGCGGCGGCCGTCATAGAGGTACGTGCCGAAGAACCCCACGACCATCTCCCTGCTCAGCGGCCCGGTCAGGCGGGTCACCCTGCGCGTGCGGCGCTGGCGCCCAGCTCCCGGACGACGTCGACGAGCAGGTCGAGGTCCGCCGCCGTGGTGCGCCAGTTGCTGATCGCCGGGCGCAGCGCCACCCGTCCACCGTAGACGGTGGTGCCGGCGAACACCCGACCGTCGTCGAGCAGCGCTTCGCCGAGCCGGCGGTTGACGCCGTCGAGCTCCGGTTCGGACATGCCCGGCGGGCGGTACCGGAAGCAGACCACGTTGAGGGGGACCTCGGCCAGGCGTTCCAGGTCGGGTGCCGCGTCGACGGCCGCCGCGAGGTGTGCGGCCAGGTCGCAGTGCCGCTCCACGAGCGCCCGGTAGCCGGTTCGGCCGTACGCGGCGAGAGTGGCCCAGATCGGCAGGGCGCGCGCCCGCCTCGAGGACTCCGGGCCGAGCAGGCCGTAGCCGCCGCGGGGGTCATCCGGGCCCGGCAGGTACGCCGCACCCGGCATGCCGAACGCCGCGCCGAGCCGGTTTGGTTCGCGGACCAGCGCGAACCCGCTCTCGTAGGGCACGTTGAGCCACTTGTGCGCGTCGGCGGCGATGGAGTCCGCGCGTTCCACGCCCGCGGTGAGGTGTGCGGTGCGCGGGGAGAGCGCAGCGAAGAGGCCGAACGCGCCATCAACGTGGAGCCAGGCGCCGAGCTCCTCGGCCAGGTCGGCGAGATCGGCCACCGGGTCAAACTCCCCAGCGTCGGGTTCGCCCGCGGTGGCAATCAGCACCGCGGGGGCGCCGCCCAGCTCAGCCAGCCGCCGCCGGACCGCGGCCAGGTCGATCCGGCCGATGTTGTCGCGGGCGTACACCTCGACCGTGTCCCGGCCGTGGCCGAGCATCTGCAGGGCCTTGCGCGCGCTCGGGTGTACGTACCCGCCGGAGAGCACCGGCATCCGGGGCAGCCCGGCCAGCCCCGCCGAGGTGACGTCGACTCCATGCCGCTGCGCCCACCAGTGTGTGGCCAGGGCCAGACCGGTGAGGTTGGCGAAGGTGGCGCTGGCGGTCAACGCGCCGCCCCAGCCCGTCGGCAGGCCGAACAGCTGGCGCAGCCAGTCCAGCGTGACCGTCTCCACCGCGTCGGCGAAGCGCGACGAGGCCCGTGCGTACGCGTTCTGGTCCAACATGGACACAACCCAGTCGGCGGCCAACGCGGCGGGCGTCGAGCCGCCGATCACGAAGTGGTAGAAGCGCGGCCCGGCCGAGGCGGTCGCGGTCGCCGTACCGACGCGCAGCAGTGTCTGGACCGCGGTCCGGGTGCCGAAGCCCTGTTCGGGTAACGGCCCGTCCAGCTCGCCCAGCAGCGGCTCGGCGGTCCGGTCGTAGACCAGCCGCGCCGGCAACCGGTCCAGGTATGGCCCGGCCGCGTCGATCACCTGGCTGAGCGCTGCCATCGTCTCGGCCTGTTCGTACAACGGATCGCCCACGTCGCCACTGTCCCACGACCGCGGCGGCGCGTGGTCCCCACAGCGTTCCCACAGCCCAGGGTCGTTAGGATGGTGTGCCACGACCGCGAGGAACGGGGGGAGCCCATGTTTGGCCGGCTGGGCAGGTTCGTCGTACGTAGGGCATGGTGGGTCATCCTCGGTTGGGTGGCGGTGGCGGTCGGAATCATCGTCGCGGCCCCGTCACTGGCTGATATCACCTCGGCCGACCAGGGCAGCTTCCTGCCGTCGTCGTACGAGTCGGTCAAGGCGATCGAGCTTGGCAAGAAGGCGTTCCCGCAGCAGACCATGTCCTCCGCGATGATCGTGGTCAAACGCTCCGACGGGCAGCCGTTGACGCAGGCGGATCAGGCCAAGGTGGGCCAGTTCGCGGAGAGCCTACGAGGCAAGGCCATCCCGCACACCATGGGTTATCTGACCGGCCCGCAGGCCGTCGCCCCGGACAAGTCGGTCCAGGTTGTCAACGTCGGGCTCAGCGCGCCAACCCCGGACGACCCGGCTCTGCTCGACGCCGTACGGCAGCTGCGCGCGCAGCTGGGGCCGGCGCTGGCGGGCAGCGGCCTGACCGCGGGTGTGGCTGGCGACGTCGCCAACTTCGTCGACAACGAGAAGACGTTCAACAGCGCGTTCGCGATCGTCGGCATGGCGACCGTCGCACTCATCATCGGTTTGATCCTGGTTATCTTCCGCAGCCCGATCGCGGCGTTGGTTCCCATCCTGGTCATCGGCGTCGTGTACGCGGTCACCACAAAGCTGGTCGCGGCGGTCGGCGAGGCGTTCGACCTCAACGTCAGCCAAGACCTGCAGACCGTCCTGCTCATCGTGCTGTTCGGTATCGGGACCGACTACATCCTGTTCCTCGTCTTCCGCTACCGGGAACGGCTTCGAGCCGGCGACGACAAGCGCGCCGCGATGGTGGCGTCGGTCGAGCGGGTGGGCGAGGTCATCGCGTCGGCAGCGAGCGCGGTCATCGTGGCGTTCCTCGTGCTGCTGCTCGCATCGCTCGGGTTCTTCGGCTCGCTCGGCCCGGCGTTGGCGATCGCGGTCGCCGTCATGCTGGTCACCTCGCTGACGCTCATTCCAGCCATCGTCTCACTCCTCGGGCGTTACTTCTTCTGGCCGTCAAAGTCGTGGCAGCGCCAACCCAAGGCCACTGTCATGCACCGGCTGGGTAGCTCCATCGGACGCCGACCCGCGGTGGTCGCCGTCGCGTCCGGAGGTTTGTTGGTGGCGCTGGCCGCGGGCTGCCTGTGGTACAAGGCCGACTACGACTTCAGCGCTGGCTTCCCGCAAGACACCGAGTCGGCCCGGGCGGCGAAGGACCTGCAGCGCGCGTTCGCCGCCGGAGCCCTGGCGCCGACCGAGGTGTACCTGGTCACAAACGACGGATCGCCGCTCACCGACCAGCAGCTCAGCGCGTTCGCGACCGCGGCGGCGTCGGCACCGGGGGTCGGCCAGGCGCAGCCACCGGTACGCGGGAACGACACGAGCGTGGCTCGCATGAACGTGTTGCTCGATCGCAACCCGGTCTCCAACGAGGCGATCGTCCTCGTCCGCGGCGAGCTCCGGGATGCGTTGCACAGCGCTGCACCACCGGGAACCAGAGCGGTGGTCGGCGGAACCACGGCAATCTTCGCCGACATCAACACCGCCAACAACCGGGACCTGTCCGTGATCCTGCCTGTGGCGGCGCTGCTGATCGGGCTGATCCTCGCGCTGCTCCTGCGCAGCCTCGTCGCTCCGGTCTACCTCGTGATCGCGGTGCTGCTCAACTTCGCGGCAACCCTGGGTGCCACGGTCTATGTCTTCCAGGGCCTGCAGGACCATCCAGGGGTGACGTTCCAGCTGCCGATCATCCTGTACCTGTTCGTGGTCGCGATCGGCACCGACTACAACATCCTCATGATCGCCCGGCTGCGGGAGGAGGCGCGCGAAGGGAAGGAGCCGCGCGAGGCCGCGGCGATCGGCGTCGAGCATGCCGGCCCGACGGTCAGCGCGGCTGGTTTGATCCTTGCCGGTACCTTCGCCGTGCTGATGCTCGCGCCCATCTCGTTCCTTCAGCAGATGGGGTTCGCGGTGGCGCTGGGCATCGTGCTCTCGGCGTTCGTCATGTCGATGTTCTTCGTCCCCGCGCTCACCGCCTTGCTCGGGCACAAGGCATGGTGGCCGGGCCACGGAGACGTCGCGGCCGCGGTTCCGGAGCCCGAGCGGGCGGAGGTCGGCGTATCCTGACCCGCGCCGGGAGGCCCGAACCCGTCAGCCGTCGTTGGCCAGCAGCTCGCCGAGGCGGCGGGTGATCGGCCATGCCCCGTCGGAGCTGTTGGAAACCACGGTGTACGTCAGGTTCGACGCGGGGTCGTGCACGCTGCGAAACGAGACACCGGCGTCGAACCCCTCCAGGACCACGGCGTCGCTCGACGGGTGGAGCCAGAAGCCAAGCCCGTAGCGCATGGACTGCCGCGGCACGTCACTGCGGGGCCGCACCATCCCGGCCACCCAGCCGGCGGACACGATCTTCCCGGCGAACAGGGCCCGCCAGAAGAGGCTGATGTCCGCCACCGTGGAGTAGATCCCGCCGTCGCCGTCGCCCAACACCGGCAGGTGGAACACGTTGGTCCTCGACCGGCCGTCGATGGGCATAGCCGACCGCGGTCCGTTCCGGCAGTTCGTCGGCGCGGAGGAACTCGGTGTCGCGCATGCCGGCGGGTCCGCACACGCGTTGCCGCACGAGATCATGGAATCCCGCGCCGCCGACCCGCTGGACGATCAGCGCGAGTACCACGTACCCGCTGTTGCAGTAGGAGAATCGCTCGCCGGGCGCGAACCTCGCGGGGTGTCCGTCGAGTACCGCCAGATACTGTTCCGTGGTCGCGAGCTCGTGTACCGGTACCGTCAGCACGTAGTCGGTGATGTCATAACCGGCCTCCTCGTCGAGGTAGTCACCGATACCCGATCGATGCGCCAGGAGATGTTCGATGGTGACATCGTTGGCGATGAGCGGGAGATCCCGGCCGAGCACCGAGCGCGCGGTCGTGGACAACCGCAGCGCGTCGTGCTCGATCAGGCTGACAACCCGTGAGCGCGGTCAGCCCCTTCGATCCGCTGGCGATCGCGAACCGGGTGTCGGCCGTGTTCGGTACCTTGTGGCCGGAGGCGAGCGACGCCGTTGCCGGGATCAGGTGTCGAGCAACCGCCTCTTGGCCGCGACGAACTCGTCGTCGTTGATCGCCCCGTCGCGATGCAAGCGGGCCAGTTTCTCCAACGCCGATGCGATTCCCGATGGCAGCTCCGACGCTGCGACGGGGAGACCTGCGGTTGCCTGCGCCGTCGCCGAGCTGACATGTGCGCGCCTCAGCTTGATGTACCGGTAGGCGACGTACCAGCCGTAGATCAGCGTGACCAGAGCCAGCGCCATCGTGACCCGGGCGATCCCGGGGATCGTCGGCAAGGCGTCCAGGCACGACGCCAGGCCGGAAGGCACCGACGTCAGCAGCACAAGGCCCGCGACGATACTGGCGGCCCCTCCGGCTCCCAGCAGCCTCGCCAGCCGGAGCGTGCCGATCCGGTAGTCCTCGATGGAACCGAGGCCGGACCCATCCATGGCCGGTGTCACGGGGCTCCCCTCGTGGCGCATGGTCTGATCGTGCGGTCACGCACTCAGTGATCGCCCTCGGCCATCAACGGCGACCGCTGCGAGTGCACCGCGCGAGATTACCAGGCGCCACGGCGCACCTGCCTTGCCGACGTCACAGCTCAGCCAGCGGATCCCTGACAAGACGGGTCCGTGGGCCCGGGGTTGCCAAAAGTGGGCGACAGGTCCAGCTGCCCTAAAGGGACGAGAATGGTGACCCCGCGCTCCATGTCGTCTCTTCGCCGCTGCCGGCATCGACCCGATCGGAATGTCGTTGTCGCAGCTCATTGGCGGTGTGCGGAGCCGGCGACTCTGCTCGCTCGCCAACTCGGCGACCAACATTGAGGTGGCGGCGCAAGGACCCGCTATTGACGAAGCTGCGCGCGACGCTCGATGATTCGGCCTGCTGTTCAGACCCAACACATCCTTCGCTCGGAGGGTGTGACGACTGGCTGATTGTGAGGCAACGGATGGCCGCGCAGCGCTCGAATGTCGAGCGGCTCCGCGTGCCCAACAATCCTGTATGGCGCCTGCTCTGCGCCGCCGTTGTCCTGGTGGGTGTCGCATCGTTGACGCCAAACCCGCTCGCGCGAAGGCTTCCATCGACGGCGATGGAAGGTCGTGCGGGCGCGCCGGTTGCCGCCAAACCGATCGCTATCAACCCCGACATCCTGCGAGCCGCGCTGATCGTGCGGGAGCTCCGGCTGCGCGCCCAGGCTCGGGGACCGGTCGCGCTCACCGCGGTCAGCGCGCCGAGGACAATGACCGGCGCCGATCTACAGTCGCTGGTCGCGCGGGCAGCACTGACGTTCGTCAGCATCGAGGGCGGTGCCAGCGTGAACGCCGGCAACCCGCACTCCGGCGGCCCGCGTGCCGGCCACCCGGGCGCCGGCAACCCGCACGCCGCGGCCGAGATCGACGAGCTCGCCGCGGCTGAGCTCGCGAAGCTGGCGGCGACCCGGTCTCCCACCATCACCGGGGTCGACCTGGACGCCATGGTGAAGCGGGTCATCGACGGGTATCACCGGTCGGACCGATACCACCGGCCGGCCGGCTCGGGCGATGGCGAGCACGCCCTCACTGCGGCTTCGGCGCCGCCGGCCGGAACCACCGCCGACGCGCCGCTGGCCGACGGCCAACTGGCGTCCGCGCTCACCCAGGCCAAGGCCGATTGGGCACGGGCTCGGCCCGGAGTCGACTTGGGCGACGTGTCGGCCGACATCGCCGACCTGCCGGACCTGCAGATCGGCCACAACGAGGGCAAGCACATCACGATCGACGCGACCGCCGCCGGCTTTGGCTGGGACGCCACGTACCCCGGCGAGCAGGCGAGCCGGATGGACCTGCTCACGGCCGTACGGCACGAGATCGGGCACGCGCTGGGCCTGGAGCACTCCGCGGACGGCCTGATGGCCGAGACGCTGGCGCCCGGCGAGACGCACGGTGTCCCGCCCGCGCCGGCTGCTCCGCCGGCGCCACCGGTTGCTCCACCGGCACCGCCGGCTGCGGCCGACCCGCCCGGCGAAACCCCGGCCGATCCGCCGGCCGATCCGGCGAGCCCGCCCGCGGATCCGGCCAACCCGCCAGCCGACCCGGGCACCGCGCCGGACCCGGCCGCAACCGATCTGTCCACAGTGGAGCCTTCCGCGGCCGAGCCGTCCACAGTGGAGCAGTCCACGGTGGAGCCATCCGCGGGCCAGCCGGCCGCGCCGCAGGTGATCTACGTCAACCTGACCGGTGCGCGGGGGATCACGTACCGCGGGCCGGTCACGGTGCACCTCGATGTGCCGGCGCTCGTGGTCCCGCGCCACCTGCGTGGCCAGGAAGCCGCTGTCAGGGCCGCGCTCAAGGCCGACCTCGACAGGTTGCTCAGCGGGCAGGGTGTCGTCGTCACGCTGGCCGACCCCGGTCCGACCGCTCACTCGACGATCTACGTCGGTGGCGACGGCTCGGCGTTCCCGGCCGCGTGCGGCTCGATGTACGGCATCTCGGAAAAGGTGGACGCGGGCAACCGCAGCCCCGACGACCTCGCGCTGGTGTTCAGCGAGAACATCCCGTCAGTGGCGAGGACCGCCGAGGGCTACGCGAAGGACCTCGCGAAGTACGTCGCACACGAGGCGGGGCACCTGCTCGGCTTCGAGCACGCGCACACTCCAGGCCACGACCATGGCGGCAGCGCCGGCGGCGGCGCGGTGTGCCACGAGCTCGCCGAGCTGGCGTGGAAACCGTTCACGCACGTGGAGATCGCCAAGGACGTCCGCGCCGACATCATGGCCGACGGCAAGCTGGCCATCGGCGGCAAGCAGTACGACGTACACCCGGCGATCCGGACCGCGCTGGAGCAGTACCCGGCGTTCTACTACGCCGGCGCGGTCGGGCCGGACGGCTTTCCCGACCTGGTCTTCGGCCAGAGCCTGATCCATCCGGTCGACACCGGTACCTGGATCGCGCGCGCCTTCGACATGGCGTGGGCCGCGCAGACCGACCCGGCGTACACCTCGCAGGAGCGACAGCAGATCCTGGCTTGGACCTACGGCTTCGCCACGCACGCCGCTGGTGACTTCTGGGGGCACACGTTCGTCAACGAGCTCAGCGACGGCGTCTTCCCGGCGATCAGCGAGGTGGCCCAGGACAACCAGGACCTGGCCAATGCGGTGCGGCACCTAATGGTCGAGGCGTACGCGGGCGACGCCACCCCGGGGTTCGACAACAACCCCCAGCGCAGCCTGCTCCCCGACGGCGACATCAGCGACGACGCCACGCCCGGCAGCGCCTTCGACGCCCCGGTCGACTTCATCTACCAGGTACTGATCAAGCCCTTCCCGGGCGACCCGACCGCCGCGGCGAGCACGCTGCTCACCTCCCTGGTGGCCAACGCCGGCAGCAACACGTTCACCCGCGTAACGGGCAGCTTCCTGGCCGACGGATTCAAGGCCGGCCAGCTGATCCGGGCGTACGGCTTCACGCTCGGCAAGGGTCCATTCCATGTCGTGTCGGTGTCCGCGACCACCCTGACCGTCGCCGAAACGCTTGTCAGCGAAGCCGCCACCGGCGACGAATGGCTGTCCACACAGGGCAGTCGCGGCGCGGTCATCGACAGCTTCTTCGAGCTGCAGAACAAGGTCGACGCGCTGGTGCTGATCGCCGACGCCGGCAAGCCGCCGCTGACCCAGACGTTCGACCAGCTGGTCGCGCAGGTGATCGCGGCGCTGCAGGACAACGACCCGACCACGCCGAGCGCGTCCCTTGTGGACCAGCTCTTCCGGGCGTACCTGCACAACTGGACCGCCGAGATCACCAGCGGCCTGCGGAACTGGGCGCGGCTGGGCCTCGCGACCTCCAAGGCGCTGTTCGACGCCGATGCCCGCCGGCACCTGCAGAACGCTGTCGGCGCGAACCGCGGCGTCGACAGCGACCCGACCCGGGCAGACGCCGAGAACGGCGTCGGCCTGCTGGACACGTTCCTGGACCAGCTGGACGACCCGAACGGCGACGGGCTCATCGACGACTCCTTCATCACCAACCACCTGCTCCCGATGTACGGCGTACCAAAGCTGCTCGCCGACTTCCGGACCGCGCTCGCCGCCTTCGGCGACCTAGTGGACGACAACATCGTCGGACCGGCGCGGCTCGCTTTGAACCCGATCCTGCAGTCCCTGGCGGAGCTCAAGGACATCCCGAAGCAGTTCCTCAAGAACCTCGTCGAGCAGCGCTTCGGCGTGCCGTTCGACCTGTTCGAACAGCTCTCCGGGCTGGGCGCCAAGATGGATCTCGCGTCGGTGACCATCGGCACGGACGTCGTGCCGATCTTCGGTCCGGGCGACCACGCCAAGGTCGATGGGTACCTGTACATCAACGGGATCCCGCTGTCCGACCCGCTGAACCCACTCCTGGTGGGCCGGCCGGGCCTGACGTTCTACCCGGGTGCCCGGCAGCGCCTCGACGACAACGTCGAGTTCGACAAGGAGGCGTTCGCGCCGTACTTCAACAGCGTGGTCCTGTCCAAGCTGTTGCTCCTGCACGAGGACCCGCTGTTCGGCAGCACCGCCGCCGACGACAACGGGCTCAGCAAGGTGATCAACGACCAGCTGCTCGCGCTGAACCCGGGCGCCACACCGGCGTACGACTTCTCCAAGCTGAACCTGGTCGGCGCGCATGGTGGCAACGTGATGACCGCGACGCTGCCGATGCCCGGACGGGCGGCGCCCGAGCTGCGCGACGTCGGCCCGACGTTCGACTCGACCAAGGTCCTGCTCGGCGGGCCGGGCGACCAGCGGGAGTGGCGGCTGGACGCCCGGCCGTGGCTACGCCTGATCGACGGCGACCACAACTGGCGCGAGAACGGCTACACCACAACGACGATGCTGTTCCGGGTCAGCATCCCGAACACCGCCGGCGCCACCGCCACGTGGGATCGGGCGCTTCCGCCGGGCCAGTACCGGATCCAGGCGAGCTGGCTGGCCAACGTGACCCAGCGCTTCGACTCCGCTGACCCGCTCGCACCGTTCGACATCCAGCCGGCCCGCCAAGCCGTGTACGACATCTTCGCGGTCGGCGCGGGCGGCGTACTGACCCGCCTGCTGCCACCCGTCACGGTCGACCAGCGCCAGTTCCCCAACGACGACACCGACGGCGGCATGGGCTTCGAGAACCTCGGTGTGGTCACCCTTCCGGCCGGCAGCACGCTGCGTATCGTCCTGCACAACGGCGGCAGCGCCCGCGAGAGCATCCTCGCCGGTCCGGTGCGGGCCGTCCCGGTGGCCGGCGGCACCGCGACGCGCATCCAGCGCGACCGCGACCCGAGCACGCTCGCACCGATCGCCGGCAGCGGGTACAGCGACTCGGACGCGCAGTGGAAAGACCTCACCTACCAGACCGGCACCGGAAACTTCCCGCTGTGGGAAAGCACCTTGCTGCGGCCCGTGTTCCGGGCGCTGTTCAAGGACTGGCAGAACGGCGCGCTGCAGTTCCCCGACCTGGGCGACACCCCGTCCGACGACCCGAACGCCACGGGGCCTGGACCGGCGGTGACACCAGGCCCGTACGTCACGCCGTTCGACCAGCCGGCCCCGCCCGCACCGCCGTCCGGCCTCACGATCGTGGTCACCGGCGCGCAGACCGTTACCCTGCCGGGCGGCGTGACGATCGCTTCCATCACTGGCAACGGCGACGGTACGCCCGACTCGCTGGTACTCCTCGTCGCCGGCGACCTGACGCTCACCGGCCCGGCGGGTGGTGGCGGGCTGGCGAGCCTGACCATCAACGCCGACGGCACCATCACCGTCCTGCCGGGCGTGGTCATCTTCACCCGCCAGATCGCGGCCGGCGCCAACCCGTTCACCGCGCCCTCGACCGGCAGCTCCGGCAATGTCTTGCTGCGGGCTAAGAACATCCGGGTCGGCTCGGGCGCCGCCATCCTGGCCAACGCCGACAACGGGTTCACCTCCGGCGACGTGACCTTGGAGGCGAACCGGTCCCAGGTGCTCACCTGGTTCGCCGGTGTCATCGGCTTCACCAACCTCTTCGAGCTCGCTTCCGTCGAGGTGGGCGAGGGCGCCGCGATCCGCGGCCGGGACATACGCCTGAGCAGCCGGGCGGCGAACTTCAAGAGCGCCGACGAGCACGTGCTCGCGCCCGCCGACTTCGGGCGGTTCGCCGAGCTCGCCGCGCCGGTGCAGACGTTCCTCGCGCAGTTCCACGGCCAGGCGATCGTGGTGGTGGCCGACGCCCGCGCGCTGACCGAGATCGGCGTGGGTGCGACGGTCACCGCGGACCGCGACCTCACCGTCGAGGCGCACGCCGAGGTGGACCTGCTGCTGCGTACCCTCGGCCGGCACTTCGGCCTCACGTTCGGCAGCGCCACGCCGACCGCCGAGGTGTCCATTATGGACGGTGTTCTGCTGACCGCTGGCCGCTCGGTCGACCTGCACTCGTCCACCGGTACGCACCTCGACGTGGCGGCCGTGGTGCCGGACGGCGGCGACGTGGCGAACCTGTCCGTGGCGTTCGGAAACGTACGCGCGACCTCGACGACGCTCGTGCGGCCGGGCGCGCTCATCAACGCCCTCACCGTCACCGTCTCGGCGGACAACAGCAACTCGTACTCGACAACCGCGGTCGCCGCGCAGTTCCTGGCGATGGCCGAGCCTGACCTGTTCGGTACCGGCTTCTCGGCCGGCATTGGCGCCGCGGCAGCGATTGGCTTCTACCAGTCGTCGGCGAGCGCCTCCGTGGCCGGCACGGTCAACGCGACCAACCTGACCGTGCGGGGAACCTCGGAGAACACCAGCAACCAGACCCGGGCGTTCGCCTCGATCAGCAGCCCGGCCGGCGCGAGCGAGCTCGCCGATGCGTTGCGCGCCTTCCTCGGCACGGTCAACCTCACCACCCAGGCCGGCGGCCGTACGTTCAACCCGAACGGACCGGGGACCGACATCGTCCTGGCCGGTGCGGTCACCCTGGCCGAGAGCGAGAACAAGGCCGCGGCGCTGCTCGACGACGGCGCCTGGGTGCGCCTGGCCGGTAGCCTGACCATCGACTCGCATGCCATCGAGCGGTTCCGGGGCAGCGCGGTCGCGCACGCCAACCAAGGCGCGACCGGCGTGGCAGGTGCCGTGATCTGGTCGCGGCTGGCGAACCAGGCGACCTCGTTCATCGGGTACAACGCGGCAGCCGACGTGGTCCACACGATCACGATCACGTCGACGGCCGAGGTGCGCAGCCCCGTACCGACGTTCGACCCGGCCATCGACCTCACCGGTGGCGCGAGCGGCACAGGTCTGGACCGGATCGGTTCGGAGCTCGCCGCCGCGAACCGCCTCGGCGGGCGGGTGTCCGCGGCGCTGGCTCCGGTCGCGGCGTTCCTCGCGCCGTTCCTCGCCGACCCGGTGCTGATCGGCACGACGTACGCGCATGCCGGTGCCGGCGGGACGACGGCCGCGATCGCGGGTGGCGTCAACTACGTCGACATCTACAACCTCGCCGCGTCGGGCATCGCGCCGGGCGCGAGGGTCAACCAGCATGGCCTGTTCGCCGGTACCGACCAGGACGTGGCGCTGGACGCGCGGGCAAGCGTCGCGACGGTCAACATTGCCGGGCTGCCGTCCGCGCTGACCCTGCGCGGCGCCGGCGGCGCACCGGACGTCAGTGTCGGCGGGTATTGGGGCGGCGGCTTCATCGACAACTATGCCCGCGCCACCATCGACGATCTCGCCCTGGTCCGGGCGGCCCGCGACGTCTCGCTGCACTCGCTGACCGACACGCGCGTGCTCGATGTGGTGGTGCCGGGCGTGGCGGGCGGCGACGTGGCGGTCGACGGCTCGGTCGGGGTTGTCGTGCTCGGCCACGAGTCCATCGCCGCGATCGAGGACCGGGCCGCCGTGGACGCCGGTCGCGATATCGCGCTCACCGCGGACAACGCCACGATCGTGGTGAACCTCGCCGGCGCACCGATCGTGGGCGCGGGCACCGGGGTCGGTGTCGCGGTCGCGTTGACCGTGCTGGCCCGGCCCCGGGCGCTCGCCGACCGGGCCGAGCTGGAGCCGGCCAACCCGATCGCCGCCGCGCAGCGGGAGCCCGTGGGTGGCAGCAGCGTGCGCGCCTTCGCCGGCAATGCCGCCAAGGCGATGGGTCCGACCGGCACCGGCGGCGCGCGCGGCAAGCTCCACGCGGGTACCGGCAGCATCCGCATCCTGGCACGCAACGACCCGCTGGCGAACGAGCTCTGGACCGCCGCGGTCGCCGGCACGCCGTCGACCGGCGCTACCGCCATCCCCGCGGGCGACCAGCTTCAGGGCCTCACGTTCGGGTTCGGCCTCTCCGCGGAGGTCGCGGCCAACGTCGTGGAGCGGCGCACGCAGGCGTACGTACGGGACCTGACCGATGCACAGGATCTGACCGACGTCCGCGTCACCGCCGCGGGCGAGGTGCACCTGGAGGCGTCGGACTCGCCGCTGCTCGTGGCCGCCGCCGGCGGCACGGTCGGCGCAAGCTCAACGGCGATCGGTGGCTCGTTCGCCGACAACCACCTGACCGACACCGTCTCGGCCTTCACCCAGGACGTCACGCTCGCCGCGGCCACCATCACGGTGCTCGCCGACTCGCACGCGATCCTGCTCGGGTACGCCGACGGTGGCGGCTCGGCGGCGAGCGGGGCGAGCGTGGCGGGCTCGGCCGTCGTCGTCAACACCGACGACCTCGCCGAGGCGGCGCTGGGCGCCCGGACCCGCGCCGTTGTCGCCGGCGCCGCACGAGTCCGCGCCGACTCCACGTGTGACGCGACGACCGACGCGGGTGCGGCGGCGTTCACCGTGCGCGGGTTGCTCGGGGTCGGTGCGGCGCTGGGCAACGTGAACCTGGGTAACGGCGCGCGCGCCTTCATCGGCGAGGACGCCATCATCACCGCCTCCGACGGCGACGTTGACCTCACCGCGTCCAGCCGCGAGCGGGTCCGCGGGTTCGCCGCGGCACTGGCCCAGGCGAGCGCGATCGGCGAGCCAATCCGGGTGTACGACAACCGGGGTCCCCCCGCCTTTGTCGGTAGCAACGTTGGACCCTCCCGCAACACGACCTCGGTCGCCATCGGTGACCTCAACGGGGACGGCCGCCCCGACCTCGTCACAGGGAACTTCGGCCAGTTCAACCGCCGTTACCTCGGCGATGGCGCCGGCGGGTTCGACGCCGGCAAGGACATCGGCACCGACCTGCTGCTCTTCGCCGCCATGGTGACCGCTCCCACGGCCGAGCAGCTCGCCAACTCGCAGATCCCCGACCTGACCACCTCCGTCGCACTCGCCGACGTCGACGGTGACGGGGACCTCGACCTGGTGGCCGGGAACTTCCTCCAGCCGGCGCGGCTCTATCGGGGCGACGGCAAGGGCAACTTCCTGCCCGGTACGAACATCACCGAGGCGGGCCTGCGCACCAGCTCTGTAGCGCTCGGCGACGTGACCGGCGACGGCCGGCCGGACCTGGTGCTCGCCACGTACGACGGCCACAAGCGCCTGTACCGCAACCTCGGCGGCGGGCGGTTCGCGCCCGGCGAGGAGATCGGCAGCGAGAGCGGCGACCTCACCACCTCGGTGGCGCTTGCCGACCTCGACCGCGACGGCGACCGGGACCTCGTCGTCGGCAACGCGGCGATCGACCTGGCGCCACTGGTCGACCAGGGCCTGGTGGCTGCGCAGGATCTCGTCAACGGCGCCGTTGTGCGCATCGTCGATCTGGTCAACAGCGGCCTGGTGCGGCTGGTCGACCTCGTCGAGCACGGGCTGCTCGACATCCTGGACTTCAACGGCCTGCGTAACGTATCCATCGCGAGCCTGGTCAACTCCGGCCTGACCGGGCTCAACAACCTTGTCCTGAGCGGCCTCGTGACGCTGGGCAGCTTCGTCAACATCCCGCTGGACCGGAACGCCCTGATCGCCAGCGGCCTGGTCACCGCCGCGCAGCTCAACTCGGTCTTCGGCCCGCCGCCGGCCCCGGTGACGCTGGCTGCCCTGGTGAACTCCGGGCTGGCCAACCTCAACTCGTTGGTACGCAACGGCTTGGTGACGGTCGAGAACCTCGCGCCGGGGAGCACCACGCTGCCGCTCGGCGCCCTGGTGAACAAGGGCGCGGCGAGCCTGCGCGACCTGATCGCCAAGAACCTGGCCGACCTGCAGGACCTGCTCCTCGACGCGCTGGACCTGCGCAAGCTGCTCGACTCCGGGCTGACCACGCTTGGCCAGCTGGTCAACAAGAACCTCATCAGCCCCAAGGACCTGGACCTGACCCACCTCAACCTCGACACGCTGCGCGGCGCCCTGCGGCAGGGCACCCCGAGCCGGGTCTACCGCAACGACGGCACCGGCGCCTTCGGCCCGCCCGTCACGATTGCCACCGCACCGACCATGGCCGTCGCGGTCGGCGACGTCGACGGGGACGGCAACGTCGACATCGTGCTGGGCAACGCGCTGGCCCGCCCGCTGTTCGTCCGCAACCTCGGCATCAGTGGCGGCGTGCTCCGGTTCGCCGCACCGGTCAGCATCGGCTCCGTACCGGCGGACGTGGCGCTGACCGACGCCGTGGCATTGGGCGACCTGGACCGCGACGGCGACCTCGACCTGGTGGCCGGCAACCTGGGCGCGCGCAACCGCCTGTACCTGTTCAACCGGACCAGCGGTGCCTTCGGGCCCGGCACCGACATCACCACGGATGCGTTCTTCACCACCTCGCTCGCGCTGGCCGACCTCAACCGGGACGGCGACCTCGACGTGGTCGCCGGCAACAACCGCCCGAGCCTCGGCGTGGCGGGTTCGCTCAGCTCCGCGACAATCGACGCGCACACCGAGGCGTTCGTCGACAACGGCGCCAACGTCAGCGCCGGCCGCAGCGTCACCATCGACGCGCGGGATACGGCGGACGTGGTGAACCTGGCTGGCGCAGCGGCGGATGGTGCCACGGTCAGCATCGGCGCCTCGGTCGCGTACACCAACGTGGTGCGCCACCTCACCGCCTCCGTCGGTACTGCGAGCGTCACGGTCGCCAGTGGCGCCGGGCTGACCACGCCGCAAGGGCTGACCGTCAACGCTACGGCCACCGACGTCATCCTTACGTTCGCCGCGGGCGCGGCCGGCGCGGAGCAGGGCAGCATCGCGGCCTCGGCGGCGTACAACGCCATGGACAGCACGACGGTCGCCGCCGTACGCGAGTTCGCGATCGTCAACGCGACCAACCCGGCCGCCGCCGGTGAGATTTCGGTCCGCGTCCAGGCCGACCACGTGAGCGACGTGCTGAGCCTGACCGGCGCACGGGCCGGGGCCGACACGCTCAGCCTTGGTGCGGCCGCCGACGTGACCAACCTCAGCAAGACCGTCGAGGCGTACATCGGTATCGGTGCCAGCGTCACGGCGAACGACAACGTCCTGGTGCGGGCCACCTCAACGGACCATCTCGTCGGTCTTGCCGGCGGTGTCGGCGCGGCCAACTTCCTGGCGCTGGCCGGATCGGCGGTGCTGATCACGACTCTTGCCACCACCCGGGCCCACATCGACGGGTTCGTCGACGCGGGCGGCAACGTGATCGTCACCGCCGACCGGCTTGCCGACCTCGGCACGCTGACCGGTGCGGCAGCGCTGGGTGCTCGGTTCGCCCTCGGCCTGTCCGTGTCGGCCATCGTCCACAGTGAACAGACCGAGGCGTTCGTCGGTACCGGTGCCGACGTGCTCGCCCGCGGTGTCCGGGCCGCAACCGCGGTGCGCGCCGACCGGGACCCCGCTACCGGCGCCCCAGTGACGCGCGGCATCCTGGGTGTCGCGGTCGTCGCGACGTCGGTGCAGCACATCACTCCGGTCAGCGTGGGCGCCGCTGGTACCCTGCTCGCCGGGCTGGCCCCATCGGTGAACCTGGGCGCGGCCAGCGGTACCGTCACGGCGCGCATCGACGAGGGCGCGCGGGTGCGCGCGCTGCTGCCCAGCGACCCGGCTCTTCCGCTCGGCCAGATCGTCCTCGTCTACGCCGACCACGAGGCGCGGCTGTCGGGTCTAGCCGGGGCGCTGTCCGCCTCGCTTGCCGCCGGAGTCGGCGCGGGCGTCGACGCCACGGTTGTCACCACAACCACCCAAGCGGCGGTTGACGGCTCAGTCACGGTAAACCTCGACGTGGAGATCCGGGCGCTGTCGTTCGAGCAGATCGCCTCGCTCTCGGCATCGGCGGACGCGGCGCTCGCGGCGGCATTCGGCGGTGCGTTCGGTGGACACCTGGTCGCGCCGACCACCCGGGCGCTGGTCGGGGCGGACGCCGACATCCTGGCGCCAGGCAGCGTCCTGGTGACCGCCGACGACCGGACCGACATCGTGGTCACCGCCGGCATCGCCACCGCCGCCCTGGTCGCCACCGCGGGAGCCGCCATTACCACGGTGGTGCTCCGCAAGACCGTCGAGGCGCTGGTTCTGGGAACCGTCACCGCACTGGGCACCCGGCCGGCGATCCTCGCCAACACAGGCGACCTGGTACCGACACTGGTCTTCGACCCGCTCGGCCACATTCCGGGGCTCGTCGGGTCTATTGCGCTGAACGTCATCGGGTTCGTCTTCGACAACCCGCTGCGGCGCATCCTCGCCGAGCAGCTCAACTTCAACGGAGACCTCGACTTCCTGGACTTCACACCGGTCAGCGCGCCGCCGGACGACCCGGATCTGACCTCGAACCGCACCGTCGCGCCGGTCCGCCGCTTCGTGCAGGGCTTGGCCGTGGCCGCCACCTCCCGCGACAGCGTGAAGACCTTCGCGGTCGGGTTCGCCGCCGCAGTGCCGGCCGCGCCCGCCATCTCGGCGTCCGCGGTCGTCACGCTCAACCGCACCTCGGCGGCGATCTCCGATGGGGCGCGCGTGAACCCGGACAACGCCGGGGTCGGGGCGAACCAGGCGGTACTGGTCGGCGCCGGCAGCGACCTGTTCCACCTCGCCGTCGTCGGCTCCACAGGCGTCAGCGCCGTGGTCTCCGTGGGCGTCGCGGCGGGCGCCCTGATCACCGACAACCTCACCGAGGCGTCCATCGGTGCCGGCGCCCTCGTGCAGGCCCGTGGCGACATCCTCGTGACCGCTGTGGCAACCGAGGACGTGCTCCTCTTCGCCGCCGGGTTCACCGCCGGACCAGCCGTCCTGGCGCACGGTGCCGGCTCCGTACCGGTCGTGTCGCTGGGCAGCCACGCGCACGCCTTCATCGGCGCGGCGGCGACCGTGACCGCCGGCGGCAACATCCTGGTACTCGCGCGCGACGACACCGACATCGACCTCATCGGTGGCTCGGCCGCGTTGGGCGGCGGAGTCCTCGGCGCCGGGGCCAGCTTCGCGGTCGCGTTGGTGCGCAAGGACACCCGGGCCTGGATCGCGGCAGGCGCGATCGTCAACGCGCTCGGTGGTACGACCACGACGATCGCCGTCGCCGACGGCACCGTGAAACCGGCGTTCGGCGTACAGCTCATCCACGGCCTCGGCGTGCAGGCACGGTCGACCGAGAGCGTGTTCAACCTCTCGGTCAGCGGCGGCGACTCGGGTCCGCAGCTGATCGCTGGTGCGATCGCCGGTGCGGTCGGCTTTGCCGTGCTGGACTCCGACACGGCGGCCTCCGTGGAGGCGGGTGCCCTGGTCAACACCGACACCGCGGCTGCCGACCCGCGCCAGACGGTGAACGTCTCGGCCACCAACGATGCCAAGGTCTTCGGGTTGGCGGTCAGCGTGGTCTCCGCGACGCTCACCTTCGGCGTCGGCATCGACGTGGGGATCTTCGACAACGACACCACGGCCCGGGTCGCGCCGGGCGCGGAGGTCCGCGCCCGCCAGGACATCGACGTCCACGCGGCCACCCGGATGGAGGGCGACAGCTTCATCGGCAACGTCGGCCTCTTGGCCAAGATCGGCCTCGGGGCATCGGTCTCGCTGTACTCGATCCGGGGCAAGCTGACCGATCCGATCTGCCTGGTGCCCTTCGTCGACAGCTGCGTGCTGCCGATCAACTTCCTCAACAGTGTCGACGGCACCGACAGCGTGCAGGGCTCCCTCGACGACATGGTCAAGCGGCTGTTCGGCGACACCACGACCGGCCTGGGCGGGCTACTCGCCAAGTACGGCGCCACATTCCCTGCGCTGCAGCCGCTCGCCGGCCAGCTCACGGCGCTCGCGCCGGCCGGCGCGGTGAACGCCGCCGTCACGCTGCCCGGCGACGGTTTCGGCACAACGTCCAACGTGGACGGTGCGGCCCTGTCCGCCGGTCGCGACGTCAACATCACCGCCCGGGAGAAGACGAACCTGGCCCTGGACACCACGACCGCGCTGGACATCATGTACTTCGTCCGGGCCAACGCGAGCCTGCTCAACACGTACAAGGACGGCGGCGTCGCGAGCGTGCACGACATCGCCACCGCCACTGTCACCGGGGGAGCGCAGGTGGCCGCCGGCCGTGACATCAACGTCCGGGCGGCTGTCGAGAACGACCAAGCGGTGGCGGCGACCTCCGCCCTGTTGCGCACCAAGAACGCCGTCGGCGCGTTCGTGGACGCATCGCTGGTCAACGCAACCGGCGGGTTGACCGTCGACGCGGCCAACGACACGTTCTCCACGTCCTGGTCGATCCTGCCGCGCTACGACGGCGCGCAGTTCAAGGACGGTACGAACAACGTCCAAAACACCGTCGACGCCCGGATCCGCAACGCCTCGACCGTCCACGCGGGCACAACGATGGCGGTCCACGCCACCGACGACACCGTCGCCCTGGTCGTGGCGGACTCCATCACCGTGGACAAGAGGGGCCCGCTCTTCGGTGCGGTCCCGGCCTTCGGCATCGCCCGAGCGGTTAACGACATCGCCAGCGCCGTGCGGGCCGCCATCGAGGGCTCGACGGCGTCGGCCCAGACCGTCGACGTCCGAGCGGTCTCCTCGCCGGTGGCTGTCTCGGTGGGCATCGGCATCGCGCAGGCCAACCAGTGGGGCACCGCTGCCGGTTCGCTGGGCCAGAACTCGATCGCGAACACCGTCGACGCCCACATCTCCGCCGGCTCGATCGTGCTCGCGACCGCCGGCCTCGCGGTCGCCGCGAGCGACGGCGGCAGCATCGTCGCGGTTGCCGGACACCTGTCGCTCGCCACCGCGAACAACGCGACCGGCCTTGCCTCGATCGGCGCCGCGGTGTCGCTGAACCAGGTGCACAACACGGTCCTGTCCTATGTGGACAACTCGACGGTGGGCGCCGCGACCCTCGACATCACCGCGCACGAGAACGCCGATGTCACCGCCGTCTCGGCCGGCGGGCAGCACGCCGAAGAGTTCAACCTCGGCGGCAGCGGGTCGTCGAACGAGCTGGGCAACACGCTCGACGCCCGCATCTCTGGCGCTGCCCAGGTGGTCGCGACGGCCGCCCATGTCACGGCCACCGACGACGGCCGCATCGTCGCCTTCTCCGGCAACGTCGGCATCGCCGAAAACATCGGCGCGATCGGCGCGGCCGGGTCGACCAACACCATCCGGGACGCCGTTTCGGCGGCTGTGACCGGCGCCGGCACCGCGGTCAGCGCCACCACGCTGGAGCTGACCGCCGGAGCCGGCGAGCAGATCAGGGCCGTCTCGGTGGGTGGCGCCTCCGCCCAGAACTTCGCGGCCGGCGGCTCGGTGACCCGGGGCGACATCGCCGACACCCTGGACGCCTGCATCTGCGCCAGCGCCGCCGTGGCCGGCGGCACCGTGGGCATCACGGCTCGCGACACGTCGTCGATCGTCGCCGATGCCGGCGGTGCGGGTCTCATCTACCAGCGCGAGAGCAGCTCCGTCGCCGTGGCGTTGGGCGCCTCGGTCGCCAAGAACAACATCCACAGCACGGTACGGGCCCGGATCGCCTCCGCCTCGGTGACCGCCACCGGCGACGTGTCGGTCACGGCGACCTCGCAGTCGTCCATCGACACCCTGGTGGTCGCGGGCGGCGGCGCCGGCGCCAGCGGCTCGGCAGGGGAGTTCCTACGGTTCCTCGGCGCGGGTGCGGTGGCCATCAACTCCGTCCACAACGTGGTGGACGCCGTGGTCGAGGACGCCTCGGTGACCGCTGCCGGTACGGTGCGGATCACGGCGACCAACAGCTCTGGCATCCACGGCGACGCGGGCGGTGCGTCGATCTTCCTTACAGGCAGCAGCGGCGGGATCGAGATCACTCTCGGTGCAGCCGTCGCGGTCAACGAGATCGGCAGCACAATGACCGCACACACCGACCGCTCGACGGTCCGCGCCGACGCTGACCTCGCGGCCATCGCGACCTCGGGTGGCTCGATCACGGTGCTGGCACTGGGCATCGGCGGAGGGCTCTCCGGTGGCTCAACGGGCGGCGGCTTCTCGCTCGTCGGTTCGGGCAGTGTCGCGAGCAACACCATCAACAACACCGTCCAGGCGCTGATCAACGGCGGCATGACCGTCGCCCGGCACGTCGACCTGGGCGCGTTGGGCGCTGGCACCATTGACGCCGACGCCGGCGCCGTGTCGCTGATCCTCGCGCGCGGCCCGCCCGCGGTTGGCTTCGCGCTCGGGGTTTCCATTGCCATCAACGACATCCACGACACGGTCACCACCGCGATCACCGGCGGCGCAGCGGTCACCACGGCCACCGGTGTCCTGCTCAGCTCGTTGGCCGCCGCGGTCATCCTGACCCGCAGCGTGGCCGGCGGCATCACCCTCAACGGCGACGGTGCAGGTCTGCTCGTCACCGGCGCCGGTGCTATCTCGATCAACCGGATCGGCAACACCGTCACCGCCCGGATCCCGACCGGCGTGTCGGTCTCCGCCGGGACCGGACAGGTGGTGCTCAGCGCCACCGATGCGGCCATCATCGGGGCCGGGGCCGGCGACATCGGCCTCACGCTTGCCACCAGCGGCGGCGCCGAAATCACGATCGGCGCGGCGTACGCCAGCAACCAGATCACCGACACCGTCCAGGCCACGCTCGACGCGCCGGTGGTCGCGCCGGGCGGCGTGACTCTTACGGCTCGGGAGCTGGCGAACATCACCGGCACGGCGTACGGGATCAAGGCCGCCATCTTGGGTGGCACCGCCGGTGTCACGTTCACCGGCGCCGGTTCGGCAGTCACCAACACGGTGGCGAACCGGGTCGAGGCGCTGGTGACCGGCGTGACGCTGGCGACCGTCGGCCCGGTCACTGTGCAGGCGGAAGACACCGTGCACGTCAAGGGCGACGCAGGCGCCGCAGCGCTGGCGATCGGCGGCACCGTCAGCATCGCGGTGGGCGCGTCCATCGCCAGGAGCTCGGTGACCGAGACGGTCCGGGCGATCGTGGACGGCTCGCGGCTGGGCGCCATGGCATCACCGGCCGGTACCGTGCTGATCAGCGCGACGTCGGCCGCGGTCATCGACTCGCTCGCGCTGATGGGCTCCGGCGCCGTCGGTGTCGGCGGTGTCGTCGCCTTCGGTGCCGCCGCAGCGGTGTCGGACAACACCGTCGCCAACGCGGTCGAGGCTCAGCTGCACAACGGATCCAGCGTCGTCACGGGTACCGGCGCGAGCGTCACGGTCAACGCCAGCGACTCCTCGCACATCGACGCCGACACCGCCTCCGCTGCCCTGGCACTGGTGACCAGTGCGGGCTTCGGGGTCAGCGTCGCCGGTGGCGGCGCGATGGCCACGAACCTGGTGGCCAACTCCGTGCGGGCTATCGTCGACCACGCGAGCGTCACGGCAGGCGGCGACCTCACCGTCACCGCCACCTCCAACGCCGACATCGACACCTTCTCGCTCGGCATCGGTGCCACCCTCCACGGCGGTGCCGGCGGCGGGATCGCGTTCAACGGCGTCGGCTCCGGGTCGGGCAACACGGTGGTCAACACCGTCGAGGCGAGCATCCTCGCCAGTACCGTGCTGCCCGGCCACGACGTGACCGTCCGCGCGCAGGACACCTCAACCATCTCCGCCGACGCCGGTGCGGTATCCATCGCCGGTGCCGTCGGCGCCGGCGGCGGGCTCTCGGGCGGCGTCGGCATCTCCTCGGCGTCCAACCACATTGGTGACGCGATCGTCGGCGAGGTCCACCGCGACCACACCATCCGGGCGGTGGTCGACGGTACGACCATCGGCAACGCCGCGCCAGACAAGCAGGCGCACAATGTCACCGTCGACGCGCAGTCCACCGCGACCATCAAGGCGCTCGCTCTGGCCGGCCTGCTGGCTTTCGGCGGCGGCACCGCGGGCGGTGCCGCGTTCGGTGGAGCCGGCTCCGGTACCGGCAACACGATCAAGGTCACTATCGAGGCGCTGGTACACGGCGGCCGGATCCTCACCGAGGACAACGGCGACGTGGCCGTCACGGCGACCGATGCCGCGAAGATCACGGCGTTGTCCGGCTCGCTCGCGCTGGCCGTGGGCGCCGGCAACGGTGGAGGGGTTGCCTTCGCCGGTACCGGGGCGCTCGGCGACAACGAGATCGCCGACACCGTTCGCGCGGCCATCGACACGGCGACCGTCACCGGCGGCGGGTTGGTGGCTGTCGACGCGAAGTCCGCCTTGACCGTCAAGTCAACCGTGATCGGGGTGGCCGGCGGGCTGGCCGGCGGCTCGGGCGCCGGGATCTCCTTCACCGGCGCCGGGTCGGTCGCCAACAACAACATCAGTGGCTCGACCCACGCCGAGATCGTCGACAGCACGGTCACCGGCGGCGGTGGGCGGCCGGTGCGGGTCAGCGCGACCGACGGCTCCAGCATCAACGCTCTCGCCGGCGCCATTGCCGCGAGCATCAGCGGCGCGGCCGGTGGCGGCGCGGCGGCCGGTGTGGCCAAGTCCATCGCGGTCAACGACATCGGCACCACCACCTCGGCGCTCATCGCCCGCTCGACGATCGTCGCGGGCGGACCGGTCCAGGTCACCGCGACCGCCAACGGCTCGATCACCTCGTACGCCCTCGGCGGCGGCCTCAGCGCGGCCGGTGGCACCGGTGGCGGCCTGACGTTCACCCTCGGCGGAGCGCAGACTGAGAACTCGATGCACGACACGGTCGAGGCGGTGATCCGCGACATCGACCAGATCGCCGGCCAGCACGTGACGTCGGTGGACGACAACGTGACGGTCAGCGCCAGCGACAGTGCCAAGATCGACGCTGTGGCGTTCGGCGCCGAGCTCAGCATCGCCGGCGGCACCTTCGCCTCGGCCGCCGGCGGGATCGGCCGGACCGAGGCCGACAACACCATCAACTCGGTGGTGCGGGCCGGGGTGTACCGGGCGCTCGTGGAGTCGGTGTTCGGCTCGGTGGCCGTCGAAGCGACCTCGACAACGAGGATCGCCGCCACCTCGGTGGCCGCCGCGCTCGGCATCTCGGTCTCGACCATCTCGCTGGCCCAGGCAGACGCCGGCGCGCACTCGTCCAACCACACCACCGCGACCGTCGAGGCCTTCATCCGCGACGACTCGGTGGTACGCGCGACCCGGGGCGGGGTACGCGTCCAGGCCCGCGACAGCTCCGGGATCGACGCCTCGGTACTGGAGCTCAGCGGTACCGGCAGCCTCATCGCGGGCGCCGCATCCGGCCGGTCCAGGTCGGACAACACCGTCACCAACACGGTCTCCGCGTTTGCCATCGGCTCCACGATCACCGCTACCGAGGCCGGCGTCCTGATCGAGGCGGACGCCGACCAGGTGGTCGACGCGAGCGCCCTGGCGATCTCGATCGCCGGCGCGATCCTCAGCGGTGCGGTGTCCGGCGCTGACGTGTTCTCCATCGTGCGCGGCACGACCCAGGCGTACGCCCGTGACGTGACCCTTACCGCGATGGGCGGGCGGGTCATGGTGAAGGCCGACTCCCGGCTGACCACGTCGGCCACCGCCAACGGCGGCAACGTCGGCAGCATCCTCGCCCTGTCGTCCATGCACGCCGAGGCCCGCGTGGAGGGAACCACCGCCGCCTACCTGGCCGGCACGGTGACCGTCGTCGCGGACCGGCTCGACGTCCTCGCCGGTGGCCTGCACAGCGCCACGACCAGCTCGCTGAACTTCAGCGCCGGGTTCGTCGCCCACCCTGACACCGACTCGATCGCGACGGTGAGCCGGACCACCGAGGCGGCGGTCCTGGCCGGTACGACAGTCAGCACCGCCGGCGCCGTCACAGTCAAGGCCGACGTGGTGAACACCACTGATGCCTCGGCACCCGGCGGTGCGACCGGCGTCGTCACGATCGAGTCCCTCACGCCGCGCGCCACGGTCGCCGCCCCCACCCGCGCCCGGGTCGACGGCCGGATCACCGGCGCCGCCGCGCTCAACGTGACCGCGCTCGCCGACAACGGCGCCACGGCCAACGTCACGGTCATCAACCTGTCGGTGGTCGGCGTCAGCGGCGCCCACGCCTTCGCGCTGGTCAACGAAGCGGCGGTGACCGAGGCACTGGTCGGGGCGACGGGGCTGGTAACGATCCCGGGCGCGGTCGTCATCAGCGCCGGCCCGCACGCGCAGGGCAACGTGGCGACCGCCGAGGCGAAGATGTTCTCCGGCACCGTGGTTGGTATCTCGTTGCTCGGCACGACCGCCACCCTCGCCGCCACCACCCGGGCTCGGCTCGACGGCCGGATCACCCAGGCGCGGTCGGTGACCGTCCAATCCGAGATCGTCAACGTCGCCGACGCCTCGACCCTGGTGGTCGCCGCCGCGGCGGTACACATCGACGGCGGCGGTGGTGCGCTCGCCGAGATCGTCGCCGGCGCCACCGCCGAGGCGCGGGTGACCGCGGGCGCCTCGATCGAGGGCACGGGTGATGTGACGATCCGCGCCACGTCGCACAACTCCGCGACCGCGCTCGCCGAGCCGCGCTCCATCGCCATCGTGAACATCGGCGTGCGTAACCCCGGAGCCGTCATCTCCGGTGGTACGACCGCGGCTCTCGACGGCCGGATCACCGGCGCATCGGCGATCACGATCGAGGCCATCGGTACCGCAGGCGCCTCCGCGACCGCGAGTGTCGTCGACATCGGCATCGTGGCCGTGTCGAGCTCGTCGCCGGAGGCCCGTACCGCGACGGCCGTCACCGCCAGCGTCGGCCGCACCGCCGAGATCGCCTCGCCCGCGGCGGTGGTCCTGGTCCGGGCGACCGGTACGAACAGTGCCACCGCAACCGTCGACGGCCCCAGCATCGGCGTGGTGAACGTCCCGGTGGCCAACCCGACCGCCACCGACACCAGCCACACGCACGCCGAGCTGCTCGGCAACGTCCGCGTCGCTATCGGCCCCACCGAGACAGCCGGGGCGCGGTCGGTGACCGTCCTGGCCGAGGGCGTCGACGCCGCGACCGCCAACCTCGACAACACCTCGATCGGCGCCATCAACGTGGACTCGCTGACGACGACGGCCAACGCCGACCCAACCGTCGACACGACCATCGGCGCGGCCGGCTCGGTCGTCATCGTGACCGCGGACATCGGCGCCAAATCCCTCGGTACCACCGAGGCCGACTCGTCGGCGAACAGCAGCAACATCGGCCTGGTCACCGTCCCGTTCTTCGCGTCGAACGCATCGAGCAACGGCACGGTACGCACGACCGTGGCGACCGGCGCCCGGCTCGACGCGGGTGGGCTCATCGAGATCAGCGCCACGCACAACCGGGCACCGAGCCACGGCGACAACACCTTCAACGGCGGCCCGCTCAACCCGGCCACCGGTGGCGTCGATACGAGTGACGATCCCGGCGGCAACAGCATCACCTTCGCGGTGCCGCACGGCCTGTCCACCGGCGACGCGGTCGCCTACGACGCCCGCGGTCTGACGCCGATCGGTGGCTTGACCGACGGCCGGCAGTACGGGGTGGTTGTCCCGGCCGGTAACACGGTGACCGTGCAGCTGGGCGCGGCGTTCACCGGATTGGCGGTCAACCCGGACACCGACACGATCACCTTCGGTACCCCGCACCACCTGCTGACGGGCGACCCGGTGTTCTACTTCGCGAGCGGGGCGCCGGTCGGCGGGCTGATCCCGGGTCACCGGTACCAGGTGACGAAGATCGACGACTTCACCATCAAGCTGTTCGACCCGGCGACCCCGCCGACGACGGTCACCGCGCCGGGTACGTCCATCAACGGGAACACCGTCAACGCGGCCAACTCGTTCAGCAACGGCGACCCGGTGACCTACCGCTCGCTCGGCCCCCTGGCCGGGTCGTTCACCAGCATGCTGGTCGACGCCCAGGTCGACGCCTCCCTCAACCCGGTCCTCGGTCCGAACGGCCAGATCGTGACCGAGAACAACGACACCATCTACCTCATCGTCGACGCCAACCACGACCGGGTGCTCGAAGACCACGGCATCCAGACCGGCCAGCCGCTGGTCTACCGCAACGACGGCACCGGGCCGGCGATCGGCGGGTTGGTGTCGGGCACCACGTACTTCGCGATCCGGGTGGACGCCCGCCGGATCCGGCTCGCCGCGACGCCGGGCGGCCCGGCACTGGCGCTCAACCCGGACAAGAGCGCGACCGGCCGCGGGGTCCAGCACACGCTGCAGCGCCCCATCAACGCCCCACTGCCCAACCTCATCGACGGCGGCGCGTACTTCGTGGTCAACCGCACGGCCAACTCGTTCCAGCTGGCGAGCACCGCCGGCGGTACCCCGTTGTCGCTCAACCCCGGTGCGCTCACCGGCGGCCCGCACCGGTTCACCCGCGATGGTCTGGATCTGACCGGCCCCGGTGTCAACGAGCAGCAGCGCCTCGTCATCGACCTCACCGGCACCTCGCCCGGTACCCACCAGCTCATCCTCAGCGCACCCAGCTTCGTCGGCGCACCGTCCGGCGACCGCACCACGACGGCGTCCGCGGCCGGCAAAGCCTTCTCCCTGGCCCAGTTCGGACGCGCCACCGCGACCGCCACGGCGCGGGCGACCGTGGAGGCGATCGTCGAGGCCGCCACGCTTCGCGCCGGCCGGATCTCGGTGACCACCGATGCGGTGGTCAACAGCCGGGGCGACTCCAGCAACGGAGGCGGTGCGCTGCTCGCGATCGGCGGAGCGTCGACCACCGCGGTGGCCTCGACGAACAGCCGGGTGGTCGTGGTCCAGGGCGCCCAGCTCACGGCGACCGGTGACATCACTCTCGCTTCGGGCTCGGAGGTCAACGGTGTCTCCGCGGCCGCGCCCACGAAGATCGGCCTGTTCGGCGGCGCGGGTGCCGAGGCCGGTACCGACCTGGGCTACACGACGACGACCAGCGTCGACGGTACGGTCACGGCCGGCGCGACGCTGCTGGTCGGCGCCCGTACCGTCGTCAACGGCGTGGCCGACAGCCGGGCCAATGCCAGCGGCATCATCGCCGACGCGGACTCCGACGCGAACCTGCTCATCGGGACGGCGCAGGTGGCCGAGACCCGGGTCGACATCCTCGGGCACGCCGTGCTGACCGGAGCCAACGTCGTGCTCGACTCGGCCGTGGATCCGATGAGCGCCAGCTCGTTCGCTCAAGCGACCAGCACGGCGGGTGGCGCGGTCCTCAACGCTGACGCCAACGTGTTCGTGGGCGGTTCGGCCGTGGTGGTGCTGCAGGGCGGAGCCCGGATCCTCGGCACCGCGACCACTGTCGTGCAGGCCCGCTACTCCCACGTCGACGTGCACCCGAACGCGTTCGCCGATTGCAGCTGCTTCCTCGGTTCCACCAGCGTGTTCGGGCGCGGGTTCTACCAGACCACGGCGCAGGTGATCGGCTTGGTCGGGGCCACGGTCACCACGGCGGACCTGTCGGTCAACGCGACCCAGGCGTTCGACCGGTTCCACATCGACTTCTTCGAAAGTGGCGCCACTATCGGTCCGGAAAACTCCAACCATGAGGGCGGGTACACGCCACAGCGGCTGATCTTCTGGGAGTCGCGTGTCGTCATGCTCGGCGCGGCAGACCCGGAGCTGGAGGTCGACCGGACCGGGCGCATCACCAAGATGGTCAACATCGCGGTACGCGACGAGAACGGCGTCGCCTATGGTCTCGGCGACACCATCGCCGGCAACGTGATCCGCGTACAGGACATCAGGTACAACGCACCCGCCGGACACGTCCGCTTCACCGCGAACGACCCGGGCGGCCGTGACGAGTTCGGCCCGCCGCCGAGCGTCGTGTGGGGCAACGCCATGGTCCTGGAGGTCCCGGAGGCGTTCACCTTCGTCCACATCACGAACTTCTCGCCCAAGACCCTGGTCACCGAGATCATCGATGTCGCCAACTCGTCCGCGCCATTGGGCACCAGGGCGCGGGTTGACATCACCGCCGACAACATCCCCGGACCGGTTGCCGTGCCGCCGTTCGGCACCTCGCTCGACCCGACCAGCCCGGGCACCACGTTCGAGCTCGACATCAAGCACATCTTCCCGGTCACGCAGGTGGAGATCCGCAACCTGCAGCCGGTACCGGGTGTGGCGAGCTCCGCCGTCCTCATCGACGCCGACATCCGCAACCCGATCGGTCGCACGTTCGTGGAGAACGATCGGGGCGACATCCGGGTCGGCTTCCGCTTCGACCGCGAGGCGATCATCCGTACCAACATCCTGGAGCTGGACGCCGACCTGGGTTCGATCGGGCTCGCCGATGGGGTCGACCCCGAACGGGGGCGCGAGGCGATCGTCGGCGAGCTGGTGCAGTACCGCGACGCTGCCGGGGTGCGGCACGCGCCCAACCTGCTCGCCGAGGCGGGCGTCGACGTGGTGCTCAACCTGTCCGGCGTCCGCCGCGAGCTCGTGCCGCTCACCGATCCGTTCGTCGTCCCCGCCGAGTCCGTGCGGGCCGGCCGCGACATCGACATCCTCATCACCGACAGCGTCCAGGGCGTCGACTTCGGCAACATGGGTCAGGTCCTGGTGAACCTGTTCGACCCGAACCCGACCCCACCGGACTCCGGCCCGCTGCCGCCCGACAGCATGGCCTACACCAACCACTTCCGGCCGGACGAGCCCAACCCCGCCGACGCCGTGATCAGCGCCTTCGGGTTCCTCAAGACTGTGATCAACTCACAGTGGACCTTCGCGGACGTGCGCGCCGGCCGCAACATCAACATCCATCAGTCCATGACGCCGCAATCGGGCGTGGCGCTGACCGTGCACACCGACGTGGATGCCACGCTCAACGACCTGGACACCGGCGCGGTTGTCTCGGTCGCCGACGGCGACGGCAAGGTGGACCTCCTGACCAACGGCGCCATCGTGGCCACCGAGGAACCCGGCAAGGGTGACCTGCGGGTCGGGCGCATCCAATCGACGTTCGCCGACGTGACGCTCAGCTCCGGCCGGATGATCGTGGACGCCGACCACGACAGCGGTATGACCGTGGAGCCCGACGTGAGCGGCGAGAACATCACGATGACGGCCGGTACCGACGGTGGCCTCGGCGGCATCGGTACCGCGGCCGACCACCTGGAGGTCGACGTCGACTCGACCGACTCCTTGGCGCTCGGCGTGCTGCGCGCCTTCGACACCGCCGGGTCGAGCAGTGCCGGGGTCTTCCTCACCGAGGTCAGCGAGGATCTGCCGGTGGACACCGTCGACACCGACGGGGACGTCTGCCTGGCCAGCTCGACAGGTTCCATTGTGGACGGTCGCAACAACGGCCTGGGTGCCACGTCGGTCGGCGTGAGCGGCAACAGCATCGACCTGTTCACCGGCGACGGCTCGATCGGCGCGCCCGACGGCACGAACGACCTGGAGATCGACTCCTCCCGGGGCGCCGCCGGCGACGTGGGCCTGATCGCGCATGGCGCCATCTTCGTGACCGAGACGGCCGGCACGCTCAATCTCGTGCTGGCGGAGGCGTTCGGCTCCGACATCCGGCTGACCGTAAGAGAGAGCGCCGCCCGCGTCGACGAGGACCTCGCGCTGCTGGCCTCGGGCTCCGCGCGATTCGGTGAGGGCCTGGTCTTCACCGTACCCAAGGGTCGCATCGCCGCCGGTGGGTTCGTGGAGCTGCGGGTCGGCGACGACATCACCACCGACGCCAACAGCGAGATCCTTGCCGGTAACCGGATCGACATCTTCGGCGACGACGTCAACCTCGATGCGGGTACCGGCGCGGCCATCACGCTGCGCGGTTCGATAACCCCGGGCTTGAGCTTCCTGACCCGCGTCTTCGGTAACGCCGACGCTGACACGGTGCTGTTTGACCAGACGGTGCTGGGCGGCAAGACGCGGGCCTTCGGGGGTAACGGTGAGGACGTCCTGAGCGTCGCCCAGCTGCCGACGATGAACGTGGCTGCGGGTCACACGCTGACCCTGGACGGGCAAGGCCAAGGGGACAAGTACGTGGTCACGACCACAGGCAGCCAGGGCTCGCCGCGCAACTACGTCATCAACGTGCTGGACACCGGCGCGCCGGGCGATGGCGCGGACTCGTTGCAGGTCTTCGGCCGCGACGCGGGCACGGTCGCCGAGACCGCGCCGGTCGACGACATCTTCCTGCTGCGGCGGGCCACCTCGATTCCCGGCGAGAGCGCGGACCGGCCGGCCTATGTGGCGCTGCTGCACGGCGCTCTCGCGCTGCACCGGGATCTGGACCCGAGCAATGCGCCCGCCGAGGTGCAGCGGGTCAACTACGACGCCGCACTCAACGGCCGGCTGAGCGTCTACGGACTGGGCGGCAACGACTACTTCGCCGTCGACGACAACAGCGCGATCACCACAGTGGACGGTGGTGGCGGCGTCGACCAGTTCCAGGTCGGCCAGCTGTACGGGCTGCGCCGCGACACGGTCGAAGGGCTTCTCCCGCCGGCCGACGTCTTCCCGGAGCTGGTGGCGACCACCCGTGGCTGGCTGAGCCCCGGCGGCAGCGCCCCGTTGCTGGTGCGCGGCGACTCCGGCAAGGACACGGTCACCGTCTACGCCAGCCACGCCGAGCTGCGTATCGAGGGCGACGACGGCGACGACAGTGTCGAGGTACGCGCATTCGCCCTCGCCGCGGTGGTGGACACCGACGCCAACGGCGACGGCCGGCTCGACGTGAACGACATCGACCATCCCACGGTTGACCGCAACGGCGACGGGGTGGTCAACGCGGCCGACGCGCACACCACCGACACGTACCTGGACGATGTGATCGTGCTGGTGAACGGGGCGGCCCGGCCGGTCCTCGGCACCGGGTTCGTGGCCGGACGGCCGACCGACGTGCGCAGCGGCGGCAACGAGAACCAGGTGCGCTATCACGTCAGCGGACCCGTCTCGGTGGACGGCGGCGGCACCGGTGGCGCGCCCGGCGCTGACAAGCTGGTGGTGCTCGGCACCGAGTTCGCCGACCGGATCGCCGTCATCGAGCGAGGGGTCCTGGGCGCGGGTCTGGACGTACGGCTGTCCACTGTGGAGAGCCTTGAGGTCGACGCGATGGAGGGCGACGACGCGTTCTCGGTCCTCGGTACCCAGTCCGGCGTCGCAACGAAGGTCATCGGCGGTACCGGCATCGACAAGATCGAGGTCGGCCGGGACGTGCCGAGCGACATCGTGACGCGCGAGCTCGAAGGCGCGAGCGGTGTGGTCAACCACGTGACGCGTGCCCTGTACGACCCGGGCTACGACGGCTTGGCATACCCGGGTCTCGACCTTAACGTGGCGGGCCGGACCACGGGCCTGGTCATCATCACGGAGTCGGGCGGCCGGACGGCGGTACGCGAGGGCGCGACGACCGACTCGTACACCGTCCGGCTCGCCCAGGCACCGACCAGCACCGTCTACGTCACCGTCTCCGCCGCCTCCGCTCTGCTGCAGGAGGAGCAGTCGGGCGGCGACACGCTGCTCGTCTCCACCGGCGGCGGGCCGGCCCGGCGCGCGATCGTGCTCGTCTTCACCACCGCCAGCTGGAACGTCGCGCAGACGGTCAACGTCACCGCCGTCGACGACCAGCTGGGCGAGGGGGAGCGGGTCGTGGCGATCAGCCACAGCACCGGCTCCGCCGACCCCGCCTTCGACCACGTGACGGTACGCAACGTCGAGGCGCTGGTCCGCGACAACGACCGCCCCGGCGTGGTGGTCATCGAGGTCGAGCCCGGTACGTCCACAGAGGACACTCGCAGCTCGGTTCTGGAAGGCGACGGCTCGGTGGCGATCAACGACGAGGTCACCATCCAGCTGACCAAGGCGCCGGCCGCCGGCAAGATAGTCGTGGTCCAGCTGGTGCTCAGCGACTCGGAGATCGTGCTGTCCAGTGGCGACAGCCGGTTCAACGCCACCGCCAAGACGATCACGTTCACCACGGCCAACTGGAGCTCGCCGGTACGCATCGTCCTGAAGGCCAAGCAGGACACCACCACCGAGGCTCCCGGCAGCACCGTGGTCACCTTCAAGCGGGGGACCGCCACCACGGACAGCGCGTTCACCTTCGCCGACCAGGCGCTCGCGGTCGAGGTGCTCGATGACGACACGGCGAGCATCATCGTCGTTCCCAGCAACGGCTCCACGCTGGTCGCCCCGGGGCTGACTGACACGTACGCGCTGCGGCTGAGCCGCAAACCGGTCGGTGACGTGACGATCTCACTGCTGACCGACGGGCAGACCGATATCAAGAGCATCAACGGTGTGCCCGTGACCCTCCAGCCCATGGGCGGTACCGGCACGCTGCCCCCGATCGTCATCAACGCGACCTTCTCCGGCAAGACCATCACCCGGGACACCGGCAGCTGGCTCGCCGACGGCTTCGTGGCCGGAGGTGGGCTGCGCATCATCGGCAGCCCGAACGCGGGCGACTACACGATCGCCACGGTGACCGACACCAGGATCACCCTCACCACGGCGGTCATCTTCGACGGCTTCGTCGTCGGCGTAGGGTTCCAGCCGTTGGGCAGCCCCGCCGCGTTCACCGGCCAGGTGAGCTTCGACCCGGTGCGCAACCGGCTGACCCGTACCGACGGCGGAAGCTGGCTCGCCGCGGGCTTCCTGGAAGGTCAGCGCATCCGCATCGAAGGCGCCGGTGACTTCAAGATCGCCGTGATCCGGGGCACCAACGCGACCAAGGACAACGTCCTCGAGCTCACCGCCGAGCACGTCCTGCCGGCACTGCCGACCGGGGTACGTTCGGTCAACCGCCTCGTCGCCGTCACGACGTTCACGACCACGAGCTGGAACGTCGCGCAGACCGTGGAGCTGGCCTTCGACCCGTTCTTCATCCCGCAGCCGAACCGGACCGACATGAAGGACTTCGCGCGCCAGCCGCGCGTACCGTCCCGGTTGCACGGACCGGTCACCGTGGTGGACGACACGACCGGCGCCGACCGCTCGCTGCGCAGCGCCGTGAAGCTCCCGGGGGAGGCTGACGCGGCACTACGCCCGATCGGCCGGCTGGCGACGGCCGGCGGCGCCGGGCCGGTCGCGCTCGGCGGTAGCCAGCTGCCCGAGCTTGGCGCGGACTCGTTCGGCGTGGGAGTCGTCGGACTCGTCGATCGCGTCGAGGATGTCCAGCGCCTGTCGCCAGGCATCACCGGCGGGTTCGCGGTCGCCGGTGGCGAGGTAGGCATCGCCGAGGTCGATGAGCGTCTCGGCTTCGCCGTACCGGTCGCCGACGTCGCGGAACAGCTCCAGGGCGCGCTCGTAGCAGGCGATGGCCTGGCGCCGGTGGCCCAGGTGGCGGTGGGCATAGCCGAGGCTGTCCCAGGTGAGGGCCTGCCCGTGGCGGTCGCCGAGCTCCTTGAGCAGGTCCATCGCCTGAAGGCAGTAGGTGAGGGCCTGCCCGTGGTCGCCGAGCTGGGCGTAGGACCAACCGACCGTGTTGAGGGCGTGGGCGGCACCGGCCTGGTTGCCAACGGCGCGGTACAGGTCGACGGCCTGCTGGGCGTGGCTGAGCGCATCCTCGTGGCGGCCTAGCCGCTCGTACACCACACACAGGCTGTGGTGGGTGTGCGCCTGGCCGGTCCGGTCGCCGAGCTCCCCGAACGCGTCAAGGGCGTGCTGGTAATGGGATCGGGCCTCGTCGTAGTGGCCGAGGCGGGTGTGGACCCGGCCGAGATAACGGTGCGCGCGAGCCAGTCCCGGCCGGTAGGCGAGCCGTTCGGTGGCGTGCAGGGCCGCGGTCTGGGTGCTTACCAGCTCGTACCAGTGCCCTCGCCGGTCGAGGAAGTCGGCGAAGGCCCAAGCCAGCTGCCACGTTTGCGTGTCCAACCGGGCGCCGGCGGCATAGTTGATGACCGCCATGAGCACCCGATGCTCGGCGGTGAACCAGTCCAGCGCCTGCCCGTGGTCGGCGATGTCCTCGACCGTCACGCCGGGGCGCATCGGGTCCAGGGCGAGCGGCTGGCGCAGCGGGTCCAGGATGGTCGCGGCCGTGTGAGCGGTGTGCAGGTAGTGGTCGAGGACCCGGTCCCGCGCGGCGTGGGTGTCGTGTTCGTGGTCGGTGTCGTGTTCGTTGTCCTCGGCCAGCTCGGTCGCGTAGGCGCGGAGTAGGTCGTGGAAGGCGTACCGGCCCGGGGCGCGCTCGGTGACCAGGTGCGCCCGGGTCAACGCGGCCAGCAGGGCGCGGGCCTGCCGGACGGGTACGCCGGCCAGGCTGGCCGCCGCGGCAGTGCTGAGGTCCGGGCCGGGGTGGAGCCCGAGCAACCGGAACATCCTGGCCGCGGCGGGGTCCAGCTGCCGGTAGGACCAGGAGAACACGGCCCGTACGTTGGTGGCGCTGTCGCCGCCGTCGAAGGCGTCCAGACCACCGCTGCGCCGCAGCTCGCCGGCGAGGTCGGCCAGCGAGAAGCGGGGGTACGCGGCGGCACGGGCAGCCACGATGCTCAACGCCAGGGGCAGCCGCGCGCACAACGTGATGATCTCGGCGACCGCCTCCGGATGATCGGACGTACGGGCGGTTCCCAGATGGCGGTCGAGCAGAGTACGCGCCTCCGTGGTGGACAACAGGTCCAGCACGATCGGGCGGGCGCCTTCGGCGGCCAGCCCGGTGAGCTGGTTGCGACTGGTCACCACCACCAGGCAGTCCGGCGAGCCGGGCAGCACTGGACGGATCTGCTCCACATCGCGGGCGTTGTCCAGCACCAGGAGGACTCGCCGCTCCGCGAGGATGCTGCGGTACAGGCCGGTCTGCGCCTGCAGGCTGGCCGGAATCTGCTGCGCCGGCACGCCCAGCGCCTCCAGGAACCCCCGCACCGCCTCCGCCGAGCTCACCGGTGACCCGCTCGGGTCGAAGCCGCGCAGGTCAACGTACAGCTGTCCGTCGGGGAACCGGTCGGCCACCCGGTGCGCCCAGTACACGGCCAAGGCGGTCTTGCCGACGCCGGCGGTACCCGCGATCGCCGAGATCACCACCGTGCCGCCGACCCGGGTGCCCTCGTCGAGCAGACCGGTCAATGCCGAAAGCTCCCCGGCCCGCCCGGCGAAGTGGCGTATCGCGGCCGGCAGCTGCCGTGGCACCGGCCGGTGCGGCTCGGTCGGGGTTGCCGGCGGCGGCACGGGTACGCGGCTGGCGCGGCGGCTGATCTCGACCTGGGCCGTGGCGGCCAGCCGCCGGTCGCGGTGAACGTCGTCAACGGCCTGCAGCAGGCGCCAGTGCACGGTATCCCAGCCAGCCAGGTCTGCCGCGTCGGCCGGGAGCGTGATGCCGGCCTTCTCGGCGTGTTCCCGGCAAGCGCTGACGAACGAGACCACGAAGTCCCACTCCGGCAATGAGCGGGCGTTGAGCTTGTCGCTGATCGTTGAACGGCGCAGCGGCCACTCGTAGCCGGCGCTCAACGCGACAAGCTCGTTCAACGACGGCGAGCCCGCCAGCTGCCGCAGCCGGCTCAGCTGGTCGACGAACCGGATCAGTGCCTGCTGGCCTGGGCCACTCACCCGTACTGCCTTTCCCCTGCCACCCGTCGCGCCCCGCTGGCCGCAGGCTCCGCCACCCCCTCGGGCGGCGGTGTGTCCCGCGCCCGGACGCCTCCGGACACACACCGCGGGCGAACGCCGTTGACCAGCCCGATCCCGGCCGGTGCCGCCTTGCCGTCCGGGAATCCGCCGGTAAGACACGACTCATAGCACCATGGGCGCGCAACCCGCAACGCGTCTGCGGTTGAAGTATGGCCCGGGGGGCAACATGGAACGTATCGCGGTCTATGTCCAGGCGGATGACCCGATATCCCAGGCCGGCGTGGCCAGCCAGCTACGTCGCCGGCCCGAGGTACGGATCCTCGATGGCGCCGAGCCCGACTCGGCCGCGGTGGCGGTCGTGGTCCGCGACCGGATCTGTGAGCGCACCATCCAGGTGCTGCGGACGCTGCAGCGTGGCGGCTCACGGCCGGTCCTCGTGGTGGCGGAGGTCGACGACAGCGACCTTGTTGCGGCGGCGGAGGCCGGGATCGCCGGGCTGTTGCGCCGCGCCGAGGCGACGCCGGAGCGGCTTGTCACCGTGATCCGAGCCGCGGCGGCCGGTGAAGGGGCGGTGCCACCCGACCTGTTGGGCCGGCTCCTCGACCAGGTAGGTCACCTGCAGCGCCGGGTGCTGTGGCCGCGCGGCCTCACCTTCGCCGGGTTGGCCGAACGCGAGATCGAGGTGCTGCGGCTGGTCGCCGATGGGCTGGACACCGCCGAGATCGCCACCAAGCTGTCGTACTCCCAACGCACCGTCAAGAACGTCCTGCACGACGTCACGACCCGCCTGCACCTGCGCAACCGATGCCACGCCGTGGCGTACGCGCTGCGCCACGGCCTGATCTGAAGGTCCGATGTCAGTATCCGGGGGGCTTGACGAACCCAGGCAGGATGCCGGCTTCCTCCAGCGCGGCGGCGATCTCCAGCAGCCGCGTCTCCGACCACCGCGGCCCGACGATCTGGACGCCAATCGGTAGGCCGTCCTCGTCGAGACCGGCGGGCATGGTCAGGGCGGGCAGGCCGGCGAGGTTGGCGAAGACCATCAGGCGGCCCTGCTCGGCGTACCCGGTGGTGTCGTGGTGGAACGCGGTAGTCGTCGCCGGCGGGAGGATCAGCGCGTCATGCCCCTCGAAGAACGTTTCCCAGGCGCTGATGAACCGGTCGCGCCGGTCCAGCGCCGCGAGGTACCAGGCCAGGCTGCGGTGCTCGGCACTGAGCTGGGCGCCGGGGTCGAACACCCCGGTGACCGCGGTCATCAGCTCGCCGAAGAGCTGTAGCTCTGCCCAGTCGACGCTCGGCAGCTCCCGCACCACCCGCGCCCCGGCATCGGAGGCCTGCGCCGCGACCCGCTCGACCTCGGCGCGCAGGCTCGCCGCCACCGTCGTACCGGGTAGTGCGGAAGCCATTGCCAGCCGCAGCCCAGCCAGCCGGCATCGGGTGAGGGTTGCCAGTGGCACCGGCGGCACATCGGTATCCTGCCCGTCCGGGCCGGCGATCACCCGCAGGACCAGCTCGAGATCACCCAGGTCGCGCGCCATCGGCCCGAGCGAGCCCAGAACTCGCACCGACCGGGGCGTGCCGTGCGGGGGAGAGAAGAACCCGGTGGTCGGCACCCGGTGTTCGGTGGCTTTCAGCCCGTAGACCCCGCAGAAATGCGGCGGCAACCGCAGCGAGCCGGCGAGGTCCGAACCGACCTCAATCGGCGTCAACCCCGCCGCCAGTGCGGCCGCGGCACCGCCGCTGGAGCCGCCGGGTGTGCGGCCCCGATCCCAAGGGTTGTTGGTACGACCAAAAATCGGGTTGTCGGTCCGGTAGTCGGCGAGGAACGGCGGCACGTTGCTGTGGCCCACGATGATCGCGCCGGCCGCACGCAGCCGGGCGGCTACCGTGCCGTCCCCCTCAGCGATCCGGTCGAAGAGCTCGGAGCCAACGGTGGTACGCAAACCGGCGACGTCGTGCCCGTCCTTCAGCACCATGGGGACACCGTGCAGCGGCCCGGTTGCATCGCCCAGCGCGAGCGCCCGGTCCGCTGCGGCGGCGGCGTCACAAGCCCGGTCGAAGTCCACCGAGACGACCGCGTTGAGCGAGGGGTTGTGCTCCTCGATCCGCTCGATCCAGGCGTTGAGGACCTCGGTGGCCGTCAGCTCGCGACGCCGCAACCGATCCGCCAGCACCCTCGCCGGTTCGTACCACAGCGCTTCCACGTCGTCCCTCCTCAGGCCGGTACGACCGGCTCTTGCAGTTCCGGTACGCATTGGCGTCGATCCAGCGTGCCAGCGTTTCATGGCTGGGCATCACGGGTTCTATTGGACCCCGGTGCACGATCGTCGCCGCCTGCCGCACGGCGGCAGATCGACGATCGCGAACTCATGACGGCCATCGCGCTCCCCGGCGACCGGCAACCCGGCGTGCACCATGACGCGGCCGTCTGTGGCGTCTTCGTGGCACGCGACCGCCGGCGAGCGTACGGCCAGCTCCCGCGGCCCGTGACGAGAACGGCCCCACGCCGCCTGGGGTACACCTTGGACGGGTACCGTCGAAGGCACGGCGGGCGCCGGGTAGAGGCCGGCGCCCCGCCACCGGACCTCTACTCCGGGATAGGTGCCTCAGTGCAGCGTTCCGTCGTTGACCCACGCTTCGCTGCCACACTGCGCCAGTTGCGCGCAGACCGCGGGCTCTCGTTGCGCGACCTGGCAAGGCGAGCCGTGTACGGCAAGAGCTACCTGCACGAACTGGAGACAGGATCCAAGCAGCCCTCGATGGAGGTCGCCGAACGACTCGACGTCGCTCTGCAGGCCGGCGGCCAACTAACCGGCCTTGTGCATGCGGCTGGCGAATCGCCACGTATCGACGATGGTGAGGTGGAGGCGCTGGAGTTGGCCCGGCGAGTCGCCACATCAGACGTAAGCGCTGAGACCCTCGACCGGCTGGAGCTGGCCGCCGACGAACTGGCCGTCGCGTACGCCAGGGTTCCAGCGATCGAACTGCGGCCGCGGGTACAGCAGCACCTGGCGTACATCGGCCAGCTCATCGACACCCGCGCAACGCTCGCCCAGCGTCGCCGGCTGATGGTCGTCGGTGGCTGGCTGGCCCTGGTTGGTGCCACCGTCGACATCGATTTGCGTCGCGACGCCGCGGGGCGGGCCTGGTTGACCACGGCCCGGCAATTGGCCGAGCACGCCGAGCACGCGGAGATCCAGGCGTGGTGCCGGGAGACCGAGGCGTGGAGCCTGCTCGGCGACGGCAACTACCGGCGAGCCGTGAAGCTGTCGCAGGAGGCTCAGCGCCTGGCTCCCCGGGGTAGCTCGGCGCTGATCCAGGCCATGGCGCAGGAGGGTCGGGCGGTTGCTCGACTGGGCGATGCAGCGGGTACGCGCAGGGTACTCGGTCGGCTGGACAAGCTGGTGTCGCCGCTATCCAGACCGGACCGTCCCGAACATCACTACCGCTACGACCCAGGCAAGGCCTTGTGGTACACCGCAACCACGCTGGCGTGGGTCGGAGACCCTGCCGCAGTAGACTTTGCGCGAGCGGTGGTGACGCAAATGGAGAAGCCCGCCGACGGTCCGCCCCGGCTGCGGCGTGCCGCGTTGGCTCGCGTCGACCTGGCTCTTGCGTTGCTACGCGTCGGGCAGCCGGATGAGGCTGCGGCGACCGCAGAGGTGGCGATCGCAGCGGGAACGCTGGTGCCGAGCAACTATTGGCGCGCCGCTGAGGTGGTGGCCGGCGTAGAGCGGGCCGGCGTCGAGCGGGCGGCAAGGCTGCGTGAGGCGTTCGAGGCGCATCGACCCACGGCCATTGTTGGCTCGGCGTGTCCGCGGACAGCAGTGGACAGCTAGCGGACAGCCGCCAGCTTCCGAGCCGCGTCACGCCGCGCCTACGGTCGGTGCCAGGTCCCCGCCGCTGTGCCGAGTCTGCGACTCCGCGGCGGTGGGCGACCGAAGGGGCGCGACGCACCGGTGGGCATGGCTCCCGGGTCCGCGGCGTTGCGCCCCTTCCCCAATACCGCCAGGGAGGTGGCATGCAGCGGCACGAGACGCCACAGAGCGCTCCGCCGTGGCGGGACCTGGTCGACCTGTTCGCCGCCCTCGGCCCCGCCGACGTCGCCCGTCTCGCCGCCGATGTGGATGACGACGACCTGGACGACGCCGTGTGGCGCGCGCTCGCGCCGATGCTGCTCGCGCCGATGCTGCTCGCGCCGAAGGCGGTACAGCGGTGAACCCTCGGCCCGGCCCGTGCCGGCACTGCGGCCGGCCGGTGGTCCACGATCCGCAGGGCAAGCCCATCCTCACCAGCCGCGAGTACGCCTGCCGTGACCCGTGGGGTTCGCTGACCAACACCCACGCCGAGCTGGTGCCGGCCGTGGGTCGCGCCTCGGTCCCGGGCGCCGGTCGCCGCATGACCAAGAGCCGCCCGCAGTCCACTGTGGACGAGTAGAGATCGCCGTCCGGATCGTTGGCAACAAGGCCAAGCGGCAGCGGGACATCGCGCGCCACGTCGTAGCCGCGGCACCGGGCCGGAGTGCCACCGGATCGCCGATCGGCCGGGACCTCACGACCCGGAATACGATGCCGGAATAAATGCGTTGCCGTATGGTGAGCAGAAGCCCTACCGTGACTACAGACCCAGACTGATCGAGAGGAACGACCCGTGAGCTTGTGGCAGGCCCAGCAACCGCAGCGGTGCATACCGCGCGGTCACACGGGCGTGCCCAGTTATGGGCGGCTCATCAACCCGACCGACGCCGAGGAGTCGCGCCTGGGCAGGTGGCGTACCTAACGCGAGTCATCGCGTGACATGGACGCCGCCCACCGGGACCCGGACAGGGCGGCGTTTGGCATTCCGGACCAGCTTCCATACGGGTGTAGCTCAACCAGGTAGAGCAGCGGCCTCCAAAACCGCGCGTTGAGGGTTCAACTCCTTCCACCCGTGCTCGGCCCCGGCCACGCCGGCGGCCATGATGGTTGGCAACTCCACAGTGGATGGTGTACAAGTCCCCGGTCCCGCCGGCGCTTCGGCGTGCGGCCTGGCCGGGGCATCGGGAGCGACCGGCACGGTGACCGGACCTGATTTGGGATCAGGAAGCGCGGGGTTCGACTCCCCGGTTCCCGACGTTTGGGGTTGGAGCGTCGGCGTGGCACGCCGAAAGGCTCCGGGTTCGAGCCGAAGTTGCATAGAGATCAAGATTCGTGCTCTCTTGGCGTAACCGGAAGCGCGTGCCCCTGAAGAGGGCGAGGTCCGGGTTCGATTCCTGGGGAGAGCACATGAGGCCGATTCGGCTATGGGTAGGCCGCCGGGGTCTCAGCCCGGCAAAGCGGGTTCGAGTCCCGCATCGGCTACGTCACGCGGTAGTAGCTCACCTGGTAGAGCCGCAGCCTTCCAAGCTGCCGGACGGGGTTCGAGTCCTCGCTACCGCTCCACGTTGGGGAATGGTGTAACTGGCAACACGCCCGGTTTTGGCCCGGGAGACGGAGACCCCGCTTGTGCAGGTTCGAGCCCTGCTTCCCCAGCTCCCGCCTCGGTAGCCCAGCGGGAGAGGCGACCGGCTCAAACCCGGTACAGCGCGGGTTCGACCCCCGCCCGAGGTACCTCACGCCTTCGAAGCTCACGCGGTGGAGCGGCGCCACGGTACGGCGCAGGTTGAGGGTTCGAGTCCCTCCGGAGGCTCGATGCGGTTGTAGCTCAACGGCAGAGCGTCGCCTTGCCGAGGCGAACATCGGAGTTCGACTCTCCGCAGCCGCTCCAACGTCCACGCTTGTCGACCAACGGGACGTGATCTGGTGGCCTGCGCGGCTCCGCCGGCCACATTGGGAGCTGATGTAACCGGCAGCGTGGTTGCCTCTGAAGCAGCTCGTTCAGGTTCGAATCCTGGGCTCCCAGCAACGCCCTCGTAGCCCAATGGGAGAGGCGCCAGGTCGAGAACCTGGTCAGGTGCGCGTTCAAGTCGCGCCGAGGGCACAACGCCGGTGTAGCTCAGTGGGTCAGAGCGTTCCCCTTGTAAGGGAAGGGCCGCGAGTTCGACTCTCGCCGCCGGCTCTACGCCAGCGCAGCACGACAGGTGGTGCGTCCGTCTCGTAAACGGAAGGTAGGGCGTTCGAGTCGCCCCGCTGGCTCTCTTGTTTGGGGTAGGTGCCGGTGCACAGGATCGCTTTGCAAGCCTTCCGTGCGCGGTTCGACACCGCGCTACTCCACTCAGGTGCTCGTGATGGAACTTGGTAGACATGCTGCGTTCAGACCGCGGTGCCAGTGATGGCGTGGGGGTTCGACTCCCTCCGAGCACACATGCCCTGTTAGCTCAATGGAAGAGCGTCCGCCTGTCGAGCGGAAGGCCGCCGGTTCGATCCCGGTACGGGGCGCGTGGGAAGGTTGCCAGAGCGGTAATTGGGACGGCTTGCTACGCCGATGCCCGGGTCACACCGGCGGGGGTTCGATCCCCTCACCTTCCGCTCGTGGGCGGCGACCCAGCCGGTGACGGGGCCGATCTGATAAGTCGGTAGCCGCGTGGTTCGACACCACGGCCGCCCACCATGCCCCTGTAGCTCAACGGAGGAGCAGCGGTCTACGAAACCGTGGCATGCAGGTTCGACTCCTGTCAGGGGTACTCGTCGGGACGTGGCGCAGCTTGGAGTGCGCGCCGGCCTTGGGGGTCGTCGGTTCGAGTCCGGCCAACCCCAACACGGCCGACCCGACAGTGGAGGAGCCAGCCGACGTGGTGACGGCACCCCGTTCGAAGCGGGACGAGCGCAAGCCTTGGCGGTTCAACTCCGCCCTCCTCCGCCATCTGGAAGGCGACCGGCTGGTCGAGGAGCACCGTTGGAAGCGGTGTACAGCGCGCGAGCGCTGGGCGGGTTCGAATCCCGCGCCTTCCGCCTTGGTGAGGCCACCCGGTTGGCGACGGGCGCGGTCCTGAAAACCGTTAGAGCGCAAGCTTCGTGGGTTCGACCCCCACCCTCACCGCTCGCGGGCCGCGAGCATGATCCGGTCAATGCTGCGGGCTCTTACCCCGTAGATCAGGGTTCAAATCCCTGGCGGCCCACCAACCGTTGCGTCGCGTGCGCTGGATGCGCTCTGGGGCCTCCTAAGCTCCTGGTGCCGGGTTCGACTCCCGGGCGACGCACGCCCCTCCCTCGGTAGCTCAACGGAGAGAGCAGCGGGCTTCTATCCCGCCGTGTGCGCGTTCGAATCGTGCCCGAGGGACTCGCTTGCCGCCGGCGCCTGATGGCCGGGCACCTGACTTTTAATCAGGACTTCGGGGGTTCGATTCCCTCCGGCGGTACTGCGGGATGGCGCACTTAGGTAGCGCGCTGGACTCATGATCCAGAGGTCCCGGGTTCGAATCCCGGTCCCGCTCCCGTCCCGATAGCTCAGCGGGAGAGCACGGCTCTGACGCAGCCGAGGTCGTTGGTTCGACACCAGCTCGGGACACGCACCGCGCGTTCGGTTATGGGTAGGCTCTCGGGCTTTCACCTCGAGGAAGCGGGTTCGAGTCCCGCACGCGCGACCATTCCGTGGTAGCTCAACAGGCAGAGCAGCCGGCTGTTAACCGGAAGATCGCAGGTTCGAGGCCTGCCCACGGAGCCGATGCGCCGGAGCCCACCTGGTCGGTGGGGCCTGCCTTATACGCAGGACGTGGTCGGGTTCGATTCCCACCCGGCGTACGTGCCCGTAGCTCAACGGCAGAGCGCCTGCCCTACAAGCAGGAGGCCAGAGGTTCGACACCTCTCGCGGGTACTCGTGGTGGCTGTAGCTCAGTCAGGTCAGAGCGCCGGGTTGTGACCCCGGAGGGCGCCGGTTCGAGGCCGGCCAGTCACCCCAAGCGGGCGCGCCGACGTGGGAGAGTCGGGCCTGCCTGTAAAGCAGGTGCATTCGCTCAGGGGGTTCGAATCCCTCCGCCCGTACGGCACACCCTCGTAGCTCAGCGGAAGAGCGCGACCCTCCGAAGGTCGAGGCCGCTGGTTCGACTCCAGCCGGGGGTACAGGCAGCCCGACGGCGTTCCTGGCGGAGCGCCTCGCCTGCAAAGCGAGTGACCTTGGGGTTCGATTCCCCGTCGGGCTTCGACACACCATCCACTGTGGAGCGCCGCGTGATGCCTGGAAGGGCCGGTCAGGGATCGACGATCCTTGCCAGGAAGTAGATCGCGCCGGTGTGCGCGTGCCGGACGACGACCAGGAACGGCCGGTCGACGTGAAAGGGCACCGGCGTGCTCAGGTCGAAGGCGACCGCTCGCATGACCACGGCCGTGGCGGCCGCGCCCTCGAAGCCCTGCTCGTCGACCCGGAGTACGGCCTTGTGCACCACCTTGTCGATCCAGATCCGTTCCGCCGGGCTGATGCCGGAGAAGTCGGCATCGCGGGTGAACGCCGTGACGACGCCGAGCCGACCCAGGGCATCGTTGAGAACCGCCTCGGTCTCGACCCGGAACCGGGGGAGCGCCAGGTCGACCCTTGTTGCGGTACTGCGGCGGTAGAGCCCGGTGAGCGTCTCGGGGGTCAGACGGCCGTCCTCGTCGGAGAGCAGCACATCGACGACCACGTCGCTGGCCGTGGACAGCGTCACCATCCGCCAGCCGTCGACCGCGGCGTAGCCCATGCGCTCCTGCTGCCGCATGGTCGGAACCTCGCGGGTGCCCGACGGCGCGTGGAACGGGGCGGGCTGGGTCGCCGCGTCGGCGAACGGGTTGCGCCAGGCGACCTTCAGGTACAGCGCGTTGACGATGACCGCCGCCGTCGTCGGCGTGATCGTCCCTCGCTGCAACAGCTCCTTGATCAGGCCTTGGGTGGTCTTCTCGACGTCAGCGTTGATCGTTCCACGGGACCCCTCGGGATCACCGCGGAAGTCGGCGGTGTGCAGGGCTCCGCCGGGCCAGTCGAGCATCTCTTGCCGGTAGGCGTCGCGGAGCTCCAGGCCGAGGCGTACCCAGATGGTGTTGGCGACGGCGGCGGCAGCGTCGTCCAGCCGGGCCGACGCCGCAAGCGTGCGGCCGAGCTGGACGAGATCTCCGCCGGGGGCAAGCGCTCGCGCCAGCTCGTCGTACGTCCGGCCGCGCGCGCCCGTCGCGGCCAGTCCCAGGGCCGACGCGACAGAGTACGGCGACCAGGGCAGGTTGCCGTCGGCGGGCAGCTCATCGTGCAGTGCTAGCGCGAAGTCCACCTGCGACAGATCCATGCCGTCTCCCAGGTTCTCGGGTGTTGGTAGATCATCCACGCTGGAAGACGATGTCTCCTCCGAAGACCGACGGCGGCTCCGGCTGAAGCCGGCGCGCCTTCTCGAGGAAGGCCTCGAAGCGGGGGTCGTGGTCATGTGCCGAGTGCTCGGCCATGCTCGGGACCTCTACGTAGATCAGGTACAGGGCGACATCGTCGCGCTCCTCGCTGCCGAACCCGACACGAGCGAGCCGTGCCTTCAGAAACTTTCCGTCCGCCGCGAACTCGTCCCAGATGGGCAGCTCCTCGGCTTCGAACAGCCGCTCGAACTCCTGCGCCTCACTCGCCCGGATCCTGATAATGATCGCGTTTGCCTGCGGCATCGATCGCTCCTCGGTTCGGCGGCATCGCCGCCATTCACCGTACGCCTGCGACTCTGCGTTCGGTCGCCGTGACCACGTGACCCATCAGGACCATCGTGGTCACCGGGCCGACCCCGCCGGGTACGGGCGTCACCGCCGCCGCGAGCGGCTCCACGCCTGCCGTGTCGACGTCGCCGACGAGACCCCCTTCCGGCGTCGGGTTGGTCCCGACGTCGATGACAACGGCGCCCGGCTTGACGTAGTCACTGGTGACCAGCTTCGGCCGGCCGACCGCGGCCACCAGAACGTCTGCCCTCCTGACCTCGGACGGCAGGTCGACGGTGCGCGAGTGGCACACCGTCACCGTCGCGTGCTGGTCGAGAAGCATCAGCGCGGCCGGCTTGCCCACCACATTGGATCGTCCAATCACGACCGCGCGCCGGCCTTTGAGCGGTACGCCCTCGTGCTCCAGGATCTTCAGCACCGCGGCTGCGGTGGCGGGCGCGAACGCCGTCGCCGAACCGGAGGCGAGGCGGCCCAACGAAACCGGGCTCGCCCCGTCGACGTCGACCTCGGGGTCGATCGCGTCGCCGACGTCGACCAGACGTAGCCCGCCCGGCAGCGGGGTCTGGCAGATCACCCCGTGGACCGCAGGGTCGGCACTGGCCGCCGTGAGGGCGCGCCGGATCTCGTCGCGCCCGGCGTCGAGTGCGAGCTCCGTCTTGCGTATCTCGATGCCGAGCCCGGCGGCGGTGCGCTGCAGGGACCGCACGTACCACGCGGTGCTCGCGTCATCGGTGGCGACCACGATCGCGAGCGTCGGCGCCACGCCGGCCGCCCGCAGCGTCGCGACCCGGTCGGCCAGCTCCACTCCGAGGTCGGCCGCGATCTTCTTGCCGTCGATCAGCATCAGCCGTTGATCCTTGCCCGCACATCGGCCACGACGCGGCGGCCAAGCTCGCCCATCGTCAGGTAACCGTCGAGCTGCTTGCGGAGCTCGTCGCGTACCCCATCGTCATGCAAGCCGGCGAGGTTGACCTCGACGTTGATCGCCGCTGACTCGAGGGCTGAGACGGCCAGCGACGCGGCCACGCCGACGTCGGAGAGCACGTTGGGGTTGGACCGGCCCGGCAGGGCGGCCGCCAGCTCGACCACCTTCGCGGCCACCTCGGCGACGCGCAATGGCGGGCGGGCTGCGGCCGCGGTCGCGGCTTCGATCGCCGCGGCTCTCGCGGCGCGCTCCTCGTCGGTCTGCCGCGGCAGGCCATACGCGGCCATCACGGCACCGAACGCGGCCTCGTCGTCGGCGGCCAGGTCCCAGGCGCGCTGGCGCAGCGTCGCGGCTTGCTCTCCGATTAGGCGTACGTGCGACTCGTGCGCCGCGTACGCCGCCCTGCCCTGGGTCAAGTTGACGACCATCTCGACCAGTGCCGCCGCGGCGGCTGCGGCAAGCGCGGCCGCGGCACCGCCGCCCGGCGTGGGGGCCGAGGAGCCGAGCCGTTCCAGCCAGTCACCGACCTCGCCTTGATGCACCAGGCGACCTTATCAGGGCGGCTCGACCGGAGCCGCCCCAGCTGGGGTCACCCGGCGAGGTCGGGTGTTTGCCATCGTTGGTTCGCGCCGACCGAGCAGTCCCCGGGAGTCTTGTCCACAATGGACGTGCCGGGGCCGCCCAAGGTCACCGCGTGTCGGGAGGCACGGCGACGATCCTGACACCGAGGCTTGACCGTGTCGCAAAACTGTATACAGTTATCAGCACGTGGCGAGGCTGGCCGCAACGGGTGCACCCCACTGACATGCCCCATCGTGATCCGGAAGGCACAGTCACATGTCATCGACTCCATCCTCGGACGCGACCGCGACGGTGCGCGCCGACATCGACGAGGCGATGCGGCTGCGCATCGCCGAACAGCTGGCCGCCGGCTTCAAGGGCGACAGCATCGCGCCGGACGACGCCGGGTACGACCAGGCACGTGCGGTCTGGAACGCCATGATCGACAAGCGTCCCGGGCTCATCTTGCGCCCCACGAGCACCGCGGACGTGGTCGCGGCGGTGAACGTCGCGCGGGAGCACGGCCTGCGTCCCGCGGTTCGCTGCGGCGGGCACTCGGTGTCCGGCAAGGCCATGTCGGACGGCGGTCTGACAATCGACCTGGGCCTCATGCGCGAGGTGACGGTCGACGCCGAACGCCGGCTGGTACACGTCAGCGGCGGCTGCCGGCTGGGCGACGTGGACGCGGCGACCGCGCCCCACGGCCTGGTCGTGCCGGCCGGCATCATGTCCGAGACCGGCGTCGGCGGCTTGGCGCTCGGCGGCGGGATCGGCTGGTTCTCGCGCAAGCACGGGCTCACCTGCGACCAGTTCGTGTCGCTCGAGGTCGTGCTGGCCAGCGGCGAGACGATCGAAGTCTCCGCCGACGAGCACCCCGACCTGTTCTGGGCCATCCGCGGCGGGGGCGGCAACTTCGGCATCGTCACGCGCTTCACGTTCCGGGCATACCGGTTCGGCCCGAGCTGAACGCGATCGCGCAACCGGTGCTGATGGTCCACGGTCACGACAACCGCGTCGTCCCGTGGCGGTCGTCCTCCGGGCCCCTGGTCGACCTGCTGCCCGACTGCCGGCTGCATATCATCAGCGGCTGCGGTCACTGGACGATGATCGAGAAGACCGCCGACTTCTTCGCTGTGGTGGAGCCGTTCCTCGGCCATTAGGCGTGCCACGCTCCACCAGGTCGAGGGCGCGCGGGACAGCCCTCATCGGGTAGTCGGGAGCGCAGTCGAGCAGCACCCGCTCCGCTGTCCGGGCGAGGTGGTGGGCCAGCCCGGACAGCGCCGCGCGATGGTCGTGCTCGACGAGCGCTTCGAGGATCGCGGCGTGCTCGACGTCGCCGGCGGACTGCCAGCTCGCCGGTTCGGACAGCTGGTAGATCCGGATGTAGCGGATCGTCCGGTCGGCGAACACCGTCAGCTGCTTGCGCAGCGACGCCCCGGCGCCCGCGGTGATGAGGCGGTGGAACTGCCCGTGCGCGTCGAACCACACGCCGAACTCGCCCGTACGGGCGGCCCGCCGCATCGCCGTCAGCAGCTGCTTCGCCTGCCGCTGGTGGGCTGTGGTGAACCCGTCGAGGGTCATCGACAGCGCGAGCGTCTCCAGCAGGATGCGGCTGGCGTACACGTCGTCCAGCTCCTCGACATCCAAGCCGGCGACGCGGGTGCGCTGGTTCGGCTCGATCTCGACCAGGCCCTCCTCCTGCAGCATGCGCAGCACCTCGCGCAGCGGCGTCCGGCTCACCCCGAGCTGGTCGGCGAGCGCCACCTGGGACAGCTTGGTGCCCGGCGTCAGCGTCCCGTCGAGGACGCACTGGCGCAGGTACGCGTGCAACGCCGGGATCGCCTGCCGGATCTCGGGGATGTCCACCTTCCGCAGACCGGGGACGAGCGTGGGGGTACGGGCCATGGATCCATTGTGGCTGACCGGTGGGGGAGAGTGCATACACCTCGCGGGTGCGAAACACCCTCTTGACGGGCCCGTAGAACTGTATACAGTTTTACCATGGATGCGGATCGCGGCACCAAGCCCGACCGGAGTGCGCTGCTCGGTCAGGACTACTGGCTCGTGCTGTCGACACCCGCCCAGAGCACGACCGGCGCAGACATCGAGCGGCACGTCGACCAGCACATCGCGTGGCTGCTGAAGCTGGAGGCCGACGGCGTGGTGTTCCTGTCCGGGCCACTGGTCAGCGGTCCCGGCACCGGTCCCGGCTCCGGCGTCACGGTGCTGCGGGCCGGCAGCGCGGAGGAAGCGCGCGCCATCGCGCGCACCGATCCCTTCGTTCTTGCCGGCCTCCGCATGTTCGAGGTGTACGGGTGGCGGGTCAACGAAGGCGCCGTACGCGTCCAGATATCGCTCGGCACGGGAACGTACAGCTGGGGGTGACAGCCGTGGTCAACGTCGGCATCATCGGGCTGGGCAAGATGGGCCTGCCGATCGCGCGAAACCTGATGGAGCGCGGCTTCGCGGTGACCGGGTTCCGCCGCTCCGGCTGCGAGGAGCTGGTGGCCGCCGGCGGCGTGGCGGCCGGTTCACCCGGCGAGGTCGCCGAGCGGGCCGATGTCCTGCTGTCGATCGTTCCTGACGCGTACGCCGTCGAGGAGGTCGTGTGCGGGCCGCACGGCACGCTCACGGCCCTGCGACCGGCACCGTCCACATCGAGATGAGCACCGTCGACGTGGCCCACAAGGCGCGGATCCGCGACGCCGTCCGCGCGGCAGGAGGCGACCTGCTGGACTGCCCGATCAGCGGCAGCCCGGGCATGGTGGCACCGCGCCTGGCAACCACCTTCGTCTCCGGTGATGTCGACAGCGTCGAGGCGGTGCGGCCGGTGCTCGACGCGATTTCCGGTCCTCCGGCATGCGCATCACATCGGCGCGTCCGTCGCCCGCATCGCGACGCACTGCACCGAGGCGGATGTGTCGGTCCAGCACTTCGGCGCCGCGCGCGAGCTCGGCATGGAGACGGTCGGCTTCCTCATGCTCAGCCACCGCATCGGCCCGGCCGAGCTCGCCAGACAGGCCCGCATCATGGTCGACGCCGGCGCCCAGTGCGTGTACGTGGTCGACTCGGCCGGCGCCCTGGTCCTCGCCGACGCGCAGGCGCGGGTCTGGGCGCTCGTCGACGAGATCGGTCACCAGGCCCAGGTCGGGTTCCACGGCCACCAGAACCTGTCCCTCGGCGTGGCGAACAGCGTTCTCGCCGTGCAGGGTGGCGCGCGCCAGATCGACGGAGCGCTCTGCGCGCTCGGCGCGGGCGCCGGCAACGCGCCGACCGAGGTGCTGGCGGCAACGTTCGACCGGCTGGGCATCGAGACCGGCATCGACGTACCAGGCGTGCTGGCAGCGGCCGACGAGGTGCTGCGCCCGGTCATCCCGCGCATCCCGGTCGCCGATCGGTCCGCGATCGTGCAGGGGTACGCCGGCGTGTACAGCAGCTTCCTGCTCCACGCCGAACGGGCGGCGCGGCGGTACGGCGTACCGGCGCACGAGATCCTGCAACGCGTCGGCGAGGCGGGCTATGTCGGCGGGCAGGAGGACATGATCATCGACATCGCCATCCAGCTCGCCACCGAACGAAGCCCCGGTTAGGCGCCCGGCGCCCGGGCGCCTAACCGGGTGCCCGGGCACCTAGCGCCGGACCACGAGCGGCGGGTCAGTAAGGGCTGAGCCCGTATCCCAACGGATAGAGCGGCGTCTTGCCGTCGCCGTTGTTGATCGGTTCGTCGCTTACCGCCCTCGGCCAGCTGACCGGAAGCTTTCCGGTGAACCCGCCGCCGAAGAGCGCGTCGGTGATGCCCTGCGCCTCGGTACCCGGCAGCCATGCCGCGACGAACGCGTTGGCCTTGGGTACCTGGTCGGTGATGATGACCGGCCGTCCAGAGTAGAGGATGGCGATGCAGACCGTGACGTGTGCGCAGATGTCGCTCAGCTGGCTGGAGTTGTCGTTACCGAAGGCCAGTGTCGAGCTGTCGCCCCTTCCCTCGGCGTACGGTGTCTCGCCACCGACCCAGATGCCGACGTCACCGGAGTAGCGGCCCTTCGTTCGCGTACCGACGTTCTGCAGCGTGATGTTCGTCCCGGCGGTGGCCTGTTGGAGCGCCTGCCAGAACGTCGTACCGGTCGTGGTGGTACCGCTGCCGCCCTGCCAGCTGATCGACCAGCCGCCCAGCTGGTAACCGAGGTTGCCGGCTGACTTCCCGCCGACCACGATCTTGTACGTGCCGGTCTTGGTGAGCGGCAGCACACCGTCGTTCTTCAGCAGGACCAGCGACTCGTGCACCGCCTGCCGGGCCACGGCCCGGTGGGCGGCCGAGCCGACCTGCGCGGTGTACGTGCGGTCGGTGAACGGGTGGTTGAACAGGTCGAGCCCGAACTTCGCGTTGAGGATGCGGGTGACCGCGTCGTCGACCCGCGCCAGGGGGATCTTGCCGGTGTTGACGTCGTTGACGATCGCGTTGATGGTCGAGACGTAGGTGTCAGGCACCATGATCATGTCGATGCCCGCGTTGACCGCGTGGGCCACCTGGTCGGCGTACGTCGGGTCGGGCAGCTGCTTGATCCCGGCCCAGTCGCTGACCACGAAGCCCCTGAAACCGAGCTCACCCTTGAGAATGTCGTTGATCAGATGGCTGTTGCCATGGTCCTTCATGCCGTTCCAGCTGCTGTACGAGATCATGACCGAACCCACGCCGGCGGTTACCGCGGTCTGGTACGGCGGCAGGTGCACGGCCCGCAGCTCGGCCTCGCTGATCTGGGCGTCGCCCTGGTCGATGAGGTACCCGCTGTCCCCGGTGCCGAACTTGGTGCCGCCGTCGGCGATGTAGTGCTTGGCGGTGGCGAGCACCGAGGTCGGGCCGAGTGACGGGCCCTGGAAGCCGTTGATCGCGGCTTGTGCCAGTGGCGAGACGACCGACGGGTCCTCGCCGTAGCCCTCGTACGTGCGACCCCAGCGGTCGTCGCGTGGTATGCAGACGCACGGCGCGAACGTCCAGCGGATCCCGGTTCCGAGCACCTCTTGGCGAGTCACGTCTTCCGCCTGCTGGACGAGCGCCGCGTCGCGGGTCGCACCCATCCCGATGTGGTGGGGGAAGAGCGCGGCTCCTTGCACGTTGTTGTGGCCGTGCACCGCGTCGACGCCATAGATCAGCGGGACTCCGAGCCGGCTCCGCAACGCGTAGCCCTGGAAGTCGTCGACCATGTCCGCCCACTGGGTGGCTGTCCCGCCGGCGCCGTTCGGCCCGCCACCGCCGCCGCTGAGCACCGAGCCCAGCGCGTACGTCGTGATGTCGTTCTTGTTGTTGATGTAGCTGTTGGCGACCTGGGTCATCTGGCCGGCCTTCTCGGCGAGCGTCATCTTGGCCAGGCAGTCAGCCGTCGACACGCAGCCGGCGGCGGCTAAGGCCGGCGGGGCGGACACCGGACCCAGGAGGGATAAGCTCGCGCTCGTCGTGACCAGCGCGAAGCGGACAACCGTACGGCGGAGCGCAGCGGACCTCGTTCGCTTGCCGGGAGCAGGCACCATGGCCTCCATTGGTACTGCGGCGGTTACCAACATCAGCTGTTGTTCGCCCATCGAGCGGAGTCGCGGTGCGACCCCGGTCAATGCGCCTTTAGTTCATAACCTTTACTAAGCCTTGACGTATCGCCGAGTCAAGGGCCGCCGGCGCGGTGCGAAGTCACGCAGCGGGGACCGGGCGCGGGCGCGGCAGCCACCCGTAGTCACATGGGCGTGGCGTCGGACACGAGGTCCAGCAGCTCATCGGTCAGTGCTCGTCGGTTCGTGACGCCGCACGGCGCGTACCCGAACGACAGCTGCCCGACGGTGATGGCGTAGCCGAACATGTCGGCGCACCGGCCCGGCGGGGCTGAGCCGCGGGCCTCCTGCGCCAGCGCGGGATCGGCGGCGATCCGGGCCAGCTGCTGCCGCTGCGCCGGGGTGAGCCGGCCCCGCTCCACCTTGGCCGTGCGCTTGTCGGTGTAGACCCACGAACCGTCCGGCGCGATGTCGATCTCCTGCATAACGCCGGCGAAGCCACCGGTACGAACGATGACCATCCTCGGCAAGGCCGGTGCGGTCGCGGCACTGGTGGCCGCTGACGCCGAGGGATCCGCGGTACCAGGAGCCCGCTCACACGCCGGCACCACCAAGGCCAGCACGGCCATCGCTGGAGCGGCTGCGGTGGTGAGCCGGCGGAGAGTGTGCCGCATGCTGACCCCATCCCTCGTGCGCACGCGTGCAGGCCGGTTTCGGCCACACTGTAGCCGCAGGACCGGTACCGAGGCTGAATCGAGGAGTGTGTCATGGCTGACCTCGGCGTGCACGGGTCCGCGATGGGCGTGCGTGCCGGTGCCCCGGTGACCGTCAGCGGGCCGTTCGACCGGCGGGTGATCGCGGTCGGCGGGATCGTTTTCGCGGTGCTGATGGCGCTGTCCACCCGGTACGGCTTCCAGCGCGACGAGGTGTACTTCCTGGACTGCGCCCGGCATCTGCAGGCCAGCTATGTCGATCAACCCGTGTTGGCGCCGCTGCTGGCCCGGGTGTCGCTGTCGGTGTTCGGCGTGTCGCTGCCTGGTCTGCGGCTGTGGCCCGCGCTGGCGGCCTGGGCCACCGTGGTGGTCAGCGGGCTGACCGCGCGTGAGCTGGGTGGTGGCCGGCGCGCACAGCTGCTGGCCGCGGTCGCCACGGCCACCATGCCGGCCCTGTGGGGCAGCGCCCACGTGGCCAACACGACGGCATACAACGTGCTGGCGTGGGCCGCGCTGGCGCTCATCGCCGCCAGGATCGGGCGTACCGGCGACTGCCGCTGGTGGCTGGCCGGCGGCCTGGTCCTCGGCGTCGGGCTGGCCAACAACCACCAGGCCGGCTTCTTCGCCCTCGCGCTGGTCGTCGGCGCCCTGCTCAGCGGTGGCCACCGGTTGGTGCTCAACCGCTGGTTTGTCGCCGGCGCCGCGATCGCGGTGGCATTCGCCGTCCCCGACATCTGGTGGCAGGCCCAGCACGAGTGGGCGTCGATCGCCATGACCCGACAGCTCAACCGGGAGAATGGCGGGCTGCGCAACATCCCCGTCTGGGTCATCGGCCAACTGTTCCTGGTGACCCTGGCCCTGGCCTGGGTCTGGGTGGTCGGGCTGCGCCTGCTGTGGCGCTCCGGGCTGCCGCCGTGGCGGGCGCTGGCGTGGGCCTACGGGCTGCTGTTCGTACTGTTCGCTCTCACCACCGGCGCGAAGATCTATTACCTGACCGGGGCGTACGTGTACCTGCTCGCCGCCGGTGCCGTGGCCATCGACGGGTGGCTGCACGCGAGGCCGGGCCGCCTCCGCAACCTCACCCTGGCGACCACCCTCACCACCGCGATGTTCGCGCTGCTGGTGCTGCCGGTGCTTCCACCCACCGGCATCGGTCCCAACCACAAGATGGACCAGACCCTGGCCGAGACAATCGGCTGGCCCCAACTCGTCGACACCGTCCATGACGTGTGGACCTCGCTGCCACCCTCGCAACAGGCTGACGCCGTGATCTTCACCGCGGACTACAGCGAAGCCGCGGCCATCAACGAGCTGGGCAGGGGCACCGGGCTGCCGACCGCGGTGAGCGGGCAGAACAGCGAATGGTGGTGGGGGCCCGGCAACCCGGACGCCACCACGGTGGTGGCCGTCGCGCCGGGCACCCAGCCCGGCTACGCCAGCTACCTCAGCCGCTTCTTCACCGACGTGCGGGAGGTGGCCACACTGTCCAACCCGTACGGCATCCAGAACATCGAGTCGGGCGGACACGTCTACCTATGCACCGGGCCCCGCCAGCCATGGTCCCAGCTGTGGCCCCGGCTGCGGCACTACGACTGACCGCGGACCGCCGCAACCGCCGAGCCCACAGACGGGCGGCCTGACCTGGTGTACCAGTAGGCGCCGTCGCCGACTCGTCACCACCGGGCGGATCGGCCTACGGTGGGCAGGTGGGAGCTGGCGGGCGGAGCTGGCGTGGGCGGGTCAGCCGGCACCATCGGTGGCTGCTGGTGGGCGCCGGGGTGCTGGTGACATGCCTCCTTCCGGCCATCGCCGCGGCCCGGCCGGCGCCGGACATCCGGGTCGACGCCGGGCTGTTGCGGGACCGGATCCTCGCCTCGGCGTCGCGTCCGTACCAGGGCGTGGCCGACAGCCGCGGCGGCGTCCAGCTACCGAACGTGCCTGAGCTGGACGAGGTGAACGCCCTGTTCGCCGGCGCCACGATTCGGGTCTGGTACGCCTCGGCGGGCGCGTGGCGGGTCGCGCTCATCCACCAGACCGGCGAGCGCGACATCTACCGGACCGGCCAGCTCACCTCTGTCTGGGACTTTGAACGCCACCTGTTGACCGAGATCACCGGCGAGCTGCCGATCCGCCTGCCGTGGGCGGCGGACGTGGCGCCGCCGGAGCTGGCCCGCCGGCTGCTGCGCGGCGCGGCCCCCAGCGATCCGGTGGTGGCGATCGCGGCCCGCCGGGTGGCCGGCGTGGCCGCCGCGGGACTGCGCCTGACCCCGTCCGATCCGGCCACCACGATCGATCACGTGGATATCTGGGCCGACCCGCGCACGGGCCTGCCGGTCCAGGTCGAGGTCGGCGGGCGGGGCACCGGTACCAGCGTCCTGACCACCCGGTTCCTGGAGCTGCGGCAGCAGGCGCCGGCCGCCGATGTGGTGACGCCGCCGGCTCGCGGGTCGGCCGGATTCACGGTGACCTCCGCCCCGGACGTGGCGGCGCGGATCAACACGGTCGTACCGGGACCGTTGCCGTCCAGCCTCGCCGGAACGCCCCGATCGGCGTTTACCGGCCTGGTCGGCGTCGGTGGTTACGGCAGCGGCCTGGCGATGTTCGTCGCCGTACCGCTGCCGGGCCGGCTCGGGTCGCGGATCGTCGGCGCGGCCCGGGACGCCGGCGCGCTGCCGGTCGAGGTGGCCGGCGGCGAGGCGTACGAGGTACGCGCGGCGGCGCTCACCACGCTCGTCGTCCGGACCGCCGGTGATCGGCAGTCGCGCCGGGCGTACCTGCTCGCCGGCTTCGTCGACGGGGAACGGCTGCGCCGGGCAGCGGCCGAGCTGGTCGCGTTCGCGGGACCGACCAGATGATCACGACCACCGCGCTGACCAAGCGGTACGGCCACGTCGTCGCCGTCGACGGGGTGCACCTGCAGGTCCGGGAGGGCGACCGGTTCGGTCTGCTCGGCCCGAACGGCTCGGGCAAGACCACGCTGCTCCGCCTGGTGCTCGGGTTGGTGTACGCCACGGACGGGGAGATCGAGCTGATGGGTTGCCCGGTGCCCAAGCGGCTCGGCGAGGCGCTGCCACAGGTCGGCGCCCTGGTGGAGGGGCCGGCCGCCTACGGGCACCTGTCCGGGCGGGCCAACCTCGCGCTGCTCGACGCCGCTGGCCCGGGCGGGTCGCGGCGGACCCGCCGGGTGCGCATCGCCAAGGCGCTGGAGCAGGTCGGGCTGGGTGGCGTGGACAACCGGCCGGTCAAGGCGTACTCCCTCGGCATGCGACAGCGGCTCGGGCTCGCGGCCGCACTGCTGCGCACGCCCCGGCTGCTGGTCCTCGACGAGCCGACGAACGGCCTTGACCCGCAAGGCATCCGGGAGGTACGCGACATCCTGCGCGCGCTCAACGAGGCGGGTACCACGCTGCTGCTGTCCAGCCATCTGCTCGCCGAGGTGGAGCAGCTGTGCACCAGGGTCGGCGTGCTGGACCGGGGTCGGCTGGTGCTCCAGGACGACCTGGCCACGGTGCGGGGACCGACGGGGCGGGTCATTGTGCGTACGCCCGATGCCGACCGGGCTGCAGCGATGCTGGACGGCCACGTCGAGGCCCGGACCGGGGACCGCCTGCTCGTACGGCACGCGGATCCGGCGACCCTGAACGCCCGGCTCGTCGGCGAGGGCCTGCGCGTGGCCGAGATCGCCGCCGAATACCACACGCTGGAGGAGGTCGTGCTGCGGGTGACCACGGCCGGTAGCGACCGGATCGACCGATGATCGGAGTGGAGCTGCGCAAGCTCTGCCGGCGCCCCCGCACCTGGGTGAGCATCGGCTTGCTGTGCGCGCTGCCGATCGTCGTGGCGATCTTCCTGGCCGCCACCAAGATCGGCCCGGGGCCCGGGCAACAGCCGGCGTTCCTGTCCGCGGTGCTGTCCAACGGCGCGCTGTACCCGGCGGCCGCGCTCGCGCTCGTACTCCCGCTCTTCCTGCCGGTCGCGGTCGCGATCGTGGGCGGCGACGCGATCGCCGGTGAGGCCAGCGCCGGGATGCTGCGGTACCTGCTGGTCAGGCCGGTGCACCGCGGCCAGTTGCTGGTGGCCAAGCTGCTGTCGATGATTGTGTTCGTGATGCTGGCCGTGGTGGCCGTCACGGGTACCTCGTACCTGGTAGGGACCAACCTCTTCCCCGCCGAGCCCACCGCGGTCACCTCGGTGTCCGGTACGACGCTGACCACCACCCAGCTGATGCTGCGCATCGGCGCCGCGATGCTCTACGTCGGCTTCTCGATGCTTGGCGTCGGAGCCGTCGCGCTGTTCCTGTCGACCATGACCGACTCGTCGTTGGCGGCCACGCTCGGCGCGCTCGCCGCGCTGGTGGCCAGCCAAGTGCTCGTGACGCTCGACGCGGCCGGTTCGGTGCGGCCGTACCTGCCGACCCGCTACTGGCTGGCCTGGATCGACCTGTTCCGCGAGCCCATTCTGTGGCGCGACATCAACCGGGGCTTGGCCATCCAGGCGGTGTACGTCCTGGTGTTCCTCGGCGCGGCGTGGGCCAACTTCGCGACGAAAGACATCAAGTCCTAACAGCTAGCCGGTGTGGTCAGCGGACCGGGCCCGAGGGCGGCGAGCACGAACCCGGTCGCCAACGGGCTGGTGGGCAGGTCGCCGTGGCCCAGCACGGCTGCCGGGCAGACCGACTGGATCGCGAGGTTCACCGCGCCCTCAAGGCGGGCCGACTCCACCGGCGTGACGGTCTCGTCCTGGATGGTCCACAGCGCCAACCATTGCGGCGGCCGGGGCACCGGGGTGTGAAGCCCAGCCAGGAAACGGCTCCCCGGGGCCAGCTGCTGGCAGGCGACCGGGCAGGCACCAGGGCCGAGCGCCGTGCCAGCCGCCGCGAGGCCGGCGCCGTGGTGCGGGGAGCCCAGCGTGACGATCCGCCGCGCCCTGTGCGCGCCGTCATGGTCCTGTGCCCACAGGCGGGCAACGACGCCCCCGGCCGAGTGCCCGACGACGTCCACCGACGGCGCGCCGGCCCGCAAGGCATCGGCCGCGTACCGGTCCAGGGCGGCCGCCTGCTGGTGCAGGTCACCGGTGGCGTCGTCGGGCAGCTGGACGACGATCGCTTCCCGGCCGGCGGCTCGCAACCGTCCAGCGAGGACGGCCATGCCTGACGTACCGCCGCCGAAGCCGGGCACCAGCAGCACCGGTCCCGGCCGGTCCTGCGGCGGCACCGGCCGTGCCCGGTTCAGGATGCGCGGGCCCACGACAAGCCCGACCACCGCCACCGCGAGCAGGGTCGCGGCCGCCGTGACCACGGTCAGCAGGGCGCGGCGGCGAGGGCTCAGACCAGCGAACGGCCGGTCCACGTCACGACGCTACCTCGGCCACGCTCCAGGACCCGGACGCTAGAGGTGGCGGGTGCGGATCAGCAGGACGGCTCCGCGAGCCAGCAAGCCAGGAACCGCGGTGAGGAGGATCGGCGCCAGGAGCACGGTGACCGTGAGGTTGTCGGTCACCTTCGACAGCAGCGCGCCCATGGCAAAGGTCCACGGGACCCATCAAGATGGCGAGGAACAACGCGGTCGTCTTCGAACCGAGATAGCGGCGCACGCGCAGCCCGACCCATGCCCCGACCACCGATCCGACCCACAGCAGCGCCAGGCCGAACAGGATGGCGATGATCAGGAAGAAGGTAGCCCCGCGGCGTCTTCCACGGGTTGGCTTTGACCTGCGACGGCGGCACCACGACCGCACACGAGGGTCCCACGCTCGCCGCTGCCTCGGGGGCGGTGGCATTGACCACGTCGACCCGGAACAGGTGCCTCGCCGGCGGAACCCCCAACGGTGGCTCGATCCGGACCACCACCTGGGCGGTGGCCCCGGGACGCAGGTTGAGCTCGGCCTTGCTGGCCAGCGAGAACCATTCCGGCGGCGCCGAGTCGAGGGGAACCACGGTCGCCCTGCCCTGTAACGGCTGGTCGGTCATGTTCGTGACGATGAACCGCATCTCGCCAAGGCGGTTTTCGGTGAGCACGACATTCGTGTCGGGAGTGGTGATGGCGAACGGCGATGTCATCACGCCTCCTGGATGACGTGGAGTGAGTGGAGGAAGTGCAGCACGTCGCGCCACCCCGCGACAATCATGGATCCGTCAGCGATGCCGGGCCCGCCACCGCTGCCGGCGTCGCCGGCGCGCGCCGGCCAGCGCCAGCATCAGGACGACGGCGGCCACCGCCGGGACGCCACCGACCATCACGCTGGCCGGCCACCGCGTACGGGTCGCCCCGGCCATCCGCGCGGCCCGGCTGGCGGGCACGCCAGCGCGCGGCGAGGCGAGGATGGCCGCTGCCTCCCCCGGTTCGACCAGCCGGCCGACGGAAGCGTCGGGCGGCAGCGTGAAGCCCCAGTCCAGCAGCGCCGCGCCCTGCTGCCAGCCGCGCACGGGCTGCGCCTCGGCGCCTAGCAGGGTCACCACGAGCCGCCGACCGCCGCGCTCGGCCGCGCCGACGTACGTGTGGCGGGCCTGTTCGGTATAGCCGGTCTTGCCGCCAAGCGCGCCGGGGTACCGAGACAGCAGACGGTTCTCGTTCTGGATCTGGAAACCCCGCGGATCCAGCGGCGGCTGCGCGGGGATCTGCGCCCGCTCGGTGGTCGCGTACCGCCGGAAGTCCTCGCGGGCGAAGCACGCGCGCGCGATGAGCGCGAGGTCGTACGCGCTGGTGTACTGGCCAGGGCCGTCGAGCCCGCTCGGGGTCACCGCATGGGTGTCGTACGCGCCGATCTCGCGCGCCAACGCGTTCATCGCGTCGATGGTGCCGGCCACGCCGGCCGGCCCGCCGCCGACCCGGGCGAGCACGGTCGCCGCGTCGTTACCAGAGTTGAGCAGCAGGCCCAGCCAGAGGGTCTCGATCGAGTACTTGCCGCCGACCAGCAACCCGACCGCCGAGCTGCCGCGCTCGAAGTCGAGGTCGGCTGGAACCACCTCGACCACCTGGGCGGGATCCAGCTTGGGGAGCAGGGTGGCGGCCAGCAACAGCTTCTGGACGCTGGCCGGCGCCCGGTACTCGTGTGGGCCGCACCCGCCCAGGACGGCACCGCTGTCCAGGTCGGCCACCAGCCATGCGGTGGCGGACAGGTTGCTCGGCGGTGGCGGAGCGCCGGCGGGCAGCGTCAGACCCGGCGTACCCAGGGCCTCGCCACCGATGACCAGCCGGGTCGGGTCGTGCGTCGGTGGGGTGGCGGTCGGAACCGGATGGGCCGTCGGCACGCCGGAGGCGATCGGGCATGGCCCGCTCGACGGGCGCGCAGCCGGCGTCGCAGGCGGCTGCGGCGTCGGAGTGGGCGCCAAGGCGATGCTCGCTGCCGCAGCGGCGAGGACGTGCCGGACCATCGCGAGGGTCACGGTGCAGGAGGGTAGTCGCGTACCGGCGTATACGCTCGCTAGGTTCCCGCGATGGCCTGGCGGATCGCGCTGGCCAGGACGGCGAACGTCACGACCGCGAGGGCCAGGACTCCGAGCATCAGCAACGCCTTCACGAGCGGGGACTGCGGCAGGCGCGCGACAGCCAGGTTCGCGATCACGCCGAACGCCCCGATCAGGCCGCCAAGCGCGCCGAACCCGACGAGGACGATGGGGACCAGGGCCAGGATTCGCAGCGGCATGGGGACCGGTGGGCCGGTGCGGTGCTTGAGGCCGTTGATCTCCAGGCTCGGGTACGGGTCGAAGAAACCCCCACGCACCACGGCCTTGACCGTCCCGCCGCCCGCGGCCGGCAGCGCGTACCTGGCCCGGCCGATGCGGGGGGCCGGCCGGCCGCCCACGGTGACGGTGTACCTGCCGGTGAAGTTGTTCGCCTCGACGACGACGGGACCGGCGAGGCCTCTGATCGCCAGCGGTTCACTGCGCACGAGCGAGGATCGTATCGGACCAGGGTTGCCCTCGGAATGTGTGAACGGTCCAGCTCATATGTGAATATCGCTGTACCGTTCTGAACATGGCTGTTCGCACGCTCGGTCGGCGCGGCGCCGTCGCCTCCCTGCTCGACGTCGCGGTCGACGTGCTCGTGGCCGATCCGTCCGCGTCGCTCGCCGAGGTCGCCGAGGCCGCCGGCATCGGCCGCACGACGCTGCACAAGCACTACGCCACGCGGGACGACCTCATGCGTGCCGTCGGCCATCGGGCGATCGACCTGTGGGAGCAGGTGATGGCGGCCGCCGACCGCTCGGAGGCGGACGACGGCAGCCTGCACGCGCTTGCCGAAGCGATGGTGCCGATCGGTCCTCACTTGGCGTTCCTGTGGCGCAACCCGATCTTCGACCACGCCGAGGACATCGGTCGGCGGTGGCGCAGCGTCGAGCCACAGGCGCTGGCCGTGCTCAAACGCGGGCAGGCCCGCGGCGTGCTGCGGCCGGACGTCGCCGACTTCTGGCTGCTCCAGACGTTCTACTCGCTGGTCTATGTCGCGGCCGAGTCGGTCGGCTCCGGACATCTGGCGCCGCGCGACGCACCCGATCTGGTCGTCGAGACGTTCGTGCGCGGGTTGGGCGTACCGCAATCGTGATCCCGTTGTCAGGAAGGACCGCAGCCGTGGGGCAGCTCCGCCAGACTCGCCCACGCGGGTGGGCAACTGGGTGACCACCAGCCACCGCGTCTGCAACCTGGTGTTGCGTGACCGGCGCTCTGGCGTACGCCCGGCGGGCAGCCCGAAGCCCGATCCTTCCGCCGGCGACTTCGACCTGTCGTTCCTCGACATGAACCCACCGGATCACACCCGGTTGCGCCGGCTCGCCCAGCCGGCGTTCAGCTCCAAGCAGACGGCGGGCTACCGGCGGCGCATCGAGGACCGGGTCGGCGACCTGCTCGACCGCGCCGAAGCGGCGGGTGAGTTCGACCTGGTATCCGCATTGGCGTCGCCCTTGCCGATCGCGGTCATTACCGACCTGCTCGGCATCCCCCGATGCCGACGCGGAACGCTTCGCGCGTTTCGCGACCGTCATCGGCGGCGCGATCGACGGCATCAGGTCGCTGTCCCATGCCTCCCGCCTCCAAGGGGCGAACAGGGAGTTGACGGTGCTGTTCAACGAGCTGTTCGAGCTACGGCGCCGCGAGCCGGCCGATGACATCGTCAGCCACGTGGTCGCAGCGGAGGGCGACCAGGTGCAGCCGGACGAGATGCTGCCGATGTGCGTACTGCTGCTGGTCGCCGGCTTTGAGACCACGGTCAACCTGATCGGCAACGCGGTGAACGCGCTGCTCGACCACGCCGAGCAGTGGGAAGGTGCAGCGCATCGCGCGGGTGGCACTGCAGCCACTGGAGCTCGAAGGCCAACCGGTGCGGAAAGGTCAGTTCGTGGTGACGCTGATCGGCGCCGCCAACCGCGACCCGGAGGTGTTCACCGACCCCGACCGGTTCGACATCCACGCGGCTGGCGAGACCAGTACCGGGCGGTTGAGCTGTCCGGAGATCGGCGCCGGGAGGTTATCGCCGCCTACCGGGCCCGCTGGGGCACCGGGCAGGTGCGCCGCCTCTTCGACCAACTGCCCGACCCCGCCGATCACCCCGTGTTCCGCCTCGACCGTCTCTCGTAACGGTCGGCGCGGAAATCGGCTCGTCGCCGGCAGCGTGCTGGCCGAAAGCACCTGGCCGCAACGAGAATCGATACCTGGTGGAACGATGACGGCATGCAGACGTGGGATGCGATCCGGGCGCGGCGCGACGTCCGGCTGTTCGCCGACCGGCGGATAGCTGACCCAGAGCTGGACCGGGTTGTCGAAGCCGGCCGCCGGTCACCATCGTCGCGGAACTGGCAGCCCTGGGACTTCGTCGTCGTCACCGACCGCTCGCAACTTGTGGAGCTGTCGCGGGTCTGGCGCGGCGGGGGACACGTGGCCACGTCAGCGGCCACGATCGCCGTAGTCGGCCCGATCCCGGCCGACAACCACCAGCGCGAGATGCTGTGGTACGACCTCGGCCAGGCGACCATGAGCATCATGATCGAGGCGGCCGACCTGGGGATCGGCAGCGGGCATTCCGTCGTGGCCGATCAGGAGCTGGCGCGGGCGGTGCTCGGGTTCCCGCCAGACCGGTTCTGCGCATGCCTCATCCCGCTCGGCTACCCGGCCGACCGGCCGCTGCGGCCGATCGAGCGGCCCGACCGGCGGCCCTTCGAGGACATCGTCCATCGTGGACAGTGGTAGCCGCGCGATGAGCGACGCGTCCTGGCTCGGCCCCCGCATCGACGTGCGGCCGCTGTTGGCCAAGCAGCAGTCGGTGGTCCTCACGCTCCTCAAGCAGCTCGACACCGACGACTGGGCACGCCCTACCATCTGCCCAGGCTGGACGATCCACGATGTGGCCGCCCGCCAACCGACACGATGGGCAATCACCCGCAGTCCGCAGCCCAACGCGGACGCGTCTGTCGTACTCGACCAAGACACTGCCTGGAGGCTGTGCACCCGAGGCATTTCCCCGAACCAGGCGGCCCGCCAGGCCCACATCGAGGGAAACCAACAGCACACCGACGCCACCCTCAGAGTCGTGTCGATCATCTACTAGCCACAGGATCGACGCCCGGGAGGCGAGTCTTCATCCGCGCCTGGACCCGCGCCGGATCCGTGCGTGGACGACGGGTGCGGCGACCGCGAACGCGACGGCCAGGTAGATCGGCAGGTACTTGACTCCGACCGCGCGACTGAGCACCACCACGCCGATGATGCCGATGATCTCGGACAGCACGATTCCGGTGACGAGTCCGGCGATCAGCCCGATGGCGACCGCTAGCGCCGTCCTCATGCGGTCCTGCTTTCGGTGACCGCCGCGACGGGCGTTTCGTGGGCCGGCGCGTGTTCGAGGGCGATGCGGGGCAGCCGCCGGTTGAGCCACCCGGGCAGCCACCAGGCCCGGGCGCCGAACAGCTGCATCACCGCGGGCACGATCAGGCAGCGGATGACGACGGCGTCGAGGAGCACCGCGACGGCGAGGCCCAGGCCGAACTGTTTGAGCATGCGCCCCGGGTCGAGCAGGAACGAGGCGAAGACCACGACCATGATGGCCGCCGCGGCGGTGACGATGCGGCCGGTGGTGGCCATCCCCTCGCGGATGGCTCCGGGTGCGTCGTGGCCGCGTTCCCAGGCCTCGTGCATGCGGGAGAGCAGGAAGATCTCGTAGTCCATCGAGAGCCCGAAGGCGATCGCGAAGATCATCACCGGAACGAACGCCTCGATCGGGCCCGGCTCAACACCGAGCGGGCCGCCCAGCACGCCGTACTGGAAGACCAGCGTGATGGCGCCCAGCGACGCGCCGACGCTGAGCAGGTTGAGCAGTGCGGCCTTGACCGGGATCAGCAGCGAGCGGAGTACCACCAGCAACAGCAGCGCCGACAGGCCGACGACCACGACAACGAAGAGTGCGAGCCGGGCGGCCACCGCGTCGGCGAAGTCTACGGTTGCCGCGGTGCTGCCACCGACCAGAAACGTCGCGTTGGTGGCCCGGGCCAGCGGCGGCAGCACGTCGGCGCGCAGCCGGGTCACCAGCTCCTGGGTCTTCGCGTCCTGCGGTTTGGAGTCCGGGAAGACAATCAGCGTCGCGGTGCGGGCTTCGCGCGTCGGCAGCGGGGCGGTCACCGCGGCCACGCCGGGCGTACTGGCGAGTGTGCGTTGCGCCGCCGACGCGGCCTGTGCGTCGCCCTCGACCACCACGATCAGGGGGCCATTGAAGCCGGGGCCGAACCCCTGGGCCAGCAGGTCGTAGGCGCGCCGGCTGGTCCGCGACGCGTCGCCGTTCCCCGCGTCGGCAAAGCCCAGGCGCATGCTCGCTACCGGCGCCACGAGGGCCAGCAGCGCGAGCACCGCGACGATCGCGACGGGCCACGGCCGGCGCTGCACGAACGCCGACCAACGCGCCCACCGCGCGCCCTCGCTGAGCCGGCCGCGCTGTGCCTCCTGATTCCGGCCGCTTGACCGCGGACTCCGCTCCGCTCCGTCCGCTGGCGGCCGATGCGCCCGGCGGCGCTCGGCGCGGCGGCGCACCGAACGCTCGATCCGGCCGCCGATGGCGGCCAGCAGCGACGGCAGGAGGGTCAACGAGGCGATCATCGTCATCAGTACGGTCAGCGCGACGGCGACCGCGACACCCTGCAGCGAGCCCAGGCCCAGGGCGACGAGGCCGAGCAGTGCGACGATCACCGTGCAGCCGGCGAAGAACACGGTGCGTCCGGCCGTGTCCAGCGCCCGGCGCACCGCCTCCTCCCGCGGGGCGCCGGCCACCAGCTCGCCGCGGTACCGGGAGAACAGCAGCAGCGCGTAGTCGATGCCGACACCGAGGCCGACCAGGAACATCAGCGGCGTGGTGTAGTCGGCGACCGTCGCCACGTGCGAGGCGAGCACGATCAGTCCCGTCGCGGTGCCCACCGCGAAGATCGCGATCGCGATCGGCAGGCTGGCGGCGATCAGCGAGCCGAACAGCAGCACCAGGATCACCAGCGCGGCGAGCAGGCCAACGCCCTCGGCTGGTCCGCCGCCCTCCGGCTCAGAGCCGGTGACGGGGTCGCCGCCGACCTCCACCCGCAGGCCCTCGCCGGCGGCGGCCCGCGCGGTGTCGATCAGTCGACGGACGTCGCCAGCGGGGATCTCCTCCGCCTGGCCGTCCAATGTGACGGTGGCGAAGCCGATCGTGCCGTCCCGGGAGACCGCCGCCGCATCGGCGTACGGGTCCCTGACATCGACCACGTGCGGCAGGGCCCGTACCTTGTCGAGCATCCCCTCGACACGTTGGCGGGTGGCTGCCGTGGCCAGGCCGCCGGGATCCTGTACCACGATCCGCACGGTGGCACCCGCCTGCGCCGGAGCCCGCTCCCGCAGCGTGTCCAGGGCGCGCTGGGACTCGGTACCCGGTAACGAGAAGTCGTTGTGGTAGTCGCTGCCGATCGCCTGGGCGCCGGTGGTGGCACCGGCCAGGACGACCACCCACATGGCCAGCGCCCACCACCGACGCCGGTACGACCAACCGGCGAGACGCTCGAACACGCTCGCCGGCCGGCGGGTGATGCACCGGTGAGACTCGGTCATGCTGGCGACCTCCGCGAGAGCTGGTCTGGTACCGCAGCGACGCTAGGAGTGCCGGCCATCCGCTCGAAACGCGCTGGAGGGTGATCTCGCCGTCCCACCAGAGGGATACGGCGGATACCCACGCAGGGTGATGGGCGGTGGTGCCAGCCGCCGTACGCTGAGCACCGTGACGCGCCGCAACACAGCCATCGACCTGGGCATCGCGGTGCTGGTGCTCGGCCTGTCGCTGGGGGTGCTGGCTTCCGGCGGCCTCGGAACACCGGATCCGCGTTCCCGCGCCCTCGACGGCGTCGGCATCCTGTTAGCCGCTGCCGCGGCTGTGCCGCTGATCGCGTGGCGGCGCGCACCGCTGGTCGCGTTCACCGCGACGTCCCTGGCGAACCTCGCCCTGATGGGCCTGGACTACCCGGTCGACGTTCCGTTCGGCCCGGTGGTCGCCTTGTACGCCGTGGCCGTCGCCCACAGCGGGGACGCTCGTCCCGTGCGGCGGACGGCCGCACTGCTGGCGGCCGGCGCCTTCATCGCCGCCACCGTTGCCGTGCTGACGGTCGGCGGCCACCAGCTCCGCGGGACGCTACCGGGGTTGGTGTTCTGGGCCCTGATCCTCGCCGGGGTGTGGATCGCCGGCGCGCACACCCGGCTGCGCCGCGAGCGCATCGGCGAGCTGGAGGAGCGGGCGGCGCGGACCGAGCGCGAGACGGTACGGGAGCGGCGCCTGGCGGCCGCCGAAGAGCGCACCCGCATCGCCCGTGAGCTGCACGACTCGGCCGGCCACGCGATCAACGTGATCCTCGTCCAGGCCGGTGCGGCCCGCCTCTTGCACGTCCGCGACCCCGAGGGCTCCCGCCGGGCTATCTCCACCATCGAGGAGGTGGCCCGCGCCACGGTGGGCGAGATCGACCAGCTGGTACGGGCGTTGCGCGACGACAGCGGCGCCGAGCCGCCGGTACCGGCCGATCCCGCGGCACTGGACGAGCTGCTGGATCACCATCGCGCCAGCGGCCTCACCCTCACCACCAACCTGCGCGGCCAGCGCCGAGGGCTGCCCCGCAGCGTCAGCTGGGCGGCGTACCGCATCCTGCAGGAGGCGCTGACCAACGCGGTACGCCACGGCCGGGGCAGCGCCGAGGTGGCCGTCAGCTTCCAGCCGGACGCTGTCGAGATCACCGTGACCAACCCGACCGCGGGCGGCACGCCGTTGGCTAGCGAGCCGTCCGGTGACGAGCCCTCCGGTGGCGGGCACGGCATCGTCGGGATGCGCGAACGCGCCACGCTGCTCGGCGGCACCCTTCACACGCATGCCGGCCACGGCACCTTCCGGCTACACGCTCGCCTTCCACTCACGAAGGCCGCTCCGTGACATCGCTGCGCGTCCTGATCGTCGACGACGATGACCTCATGCGCGCCGGGCTGCGAGCCGTACTCTCCAGCGACGAGAGCGTCCAGGTGGTGGCCGAGGCCGCCGACGGCCACGAGGCTGTCGAACGCACCGCTCTCACGCGGCCCGATGTGGTGTTGATGGACGTACGCATGCCCAACCTGGACGGCATCGCTGCCACCCGCAAGATCATATCCGCCGCGCCAGACACCAGAATCCTTGTCCTCACCACGTTCGAGGACGATGACTACGTCTTCGGAGCACTCACCGCCGGCGCCTCGGGCTTCCTGCTCAAGCGCACCCAGCCCGAGCAGCTGATCGCCGCCATCCATACCGTCGCGGCCGGCGACTCGCTGCTGTCCCCGTCGGTCACCCGCACCGTGATCGACCGCATGACGCGCCACCCGCGACCCGACCCCTCCGCCGAGCGGCGGCTGCGCCAGCTCACCCCGCGCGAGCGGGAAGTGCTCAAGCTCGTCGCGCGCGGGCTGTCCAACAGCGAGATCGCCGCCGTCCTCGTGGTCGAGGAGTCGACCATCAAGACCCACATGAAACGGATCCTCGCCAAGCTCGACCTCCGCGACCGCGTGCAGGCCGTCGTGCTGGCGTATGAGACCGGATTGGTACAGCCGGGCGGGATTGCCGGTGGACAATATTGACCATGAAGGGCGACCGGGTCGAGATTGTGGTGGATGCTGGCGGTGACTCGCGGACCTACGAGATCAGCGCGACCCGGGCCGGCCGCCGGGTCGAGGTGTCGATCGTCCGCAACGTCGTCACCGTCGCCGAGGTGACCCGCGGCGGGAGCGTGGTACGGACTGCGCGCTTTATGGCCAACCGGGTGCTGGCGCTCGTCGAGTACCCCGCGCAGCGCGCACCGCTGCCCGACGAGCTCGACGCGGAGACCAGACCGGACGCGGTCCCCTGAACCGTCAACGAACAAGCCCGAACGTACCGCTGGCGTTGACTTCGTCAGGCGCGCCCGCGCATGCTGGCCGAACGTCGCGCATCCGATCGGTGCTGCGGAGGAGTTCACGATGTCCGTCAGAAAGCACGCCGGCCGCCGCCTTCGCCTCGTCTTGGTCGGCGCTCTCGCGCCCCTCCTGTCGGTCACCGCTGCGACGCCGGCCCTCGCCGGCCACACGCCGAACCCGGCCAGCGTTGCCATCGCGGGCTCGCTCGACACCGAGATTGGTTGCCCCGGCGACTGGGACCCCGCCTGCCCCAACGCCGACCTCGGATACGACGCGAACGACGATGTGTGGCAGCGTTCCTGGAGCCTTCCCGCTGGCGGGTTCGAGTACAAGGCTGCGCTCAACGACTCGTGGGCTGAGAACTACGGCCTGGGCGCGGTGCAGGACGGCCCGAACGTACCGCTGAGCCTCGGCGGCCCGGCGACCGTCAAGTTCTACTACGACCACAAGAGCCACTGGGTCACCAG
>WNGB01000041.1_pt2 | contig 85559 bp, 95 predicted proteins | sample 5400681 | NCBI WGS metagenome assembly WNGB01 (sample SAMN13153367, study PRJNA577476) | soil metagenome | isolation source: 115 cm soil or saprolite under grassland replicate 2 | place: USA:California | collected 2016-06-15 | reverse complement strand
GACCGGCGAATGTCAGTCTGATCCACCGTCGCTGCCAAGGACCATCCGCTGCTCCAGGCCGAGAGCAAACCCACCAACCCGAGCCGGACCCCTTGACCCTTTGCTCCATGTCAGTGATGTGGCCGGTGACGTTGCCCGGCGAACGTTGCCGGTTACATCACTAGCTGCCCGCCGTCCGACGCACACGCGACGATCCGCACGTGCACCTGCTCGCGCTCCATTTCAACATGAGGGACACGCTGCGCGTCGAAGAGATCGCCGGCGCACTCGCGGCGCTCGCAGGCGTGCTCCTCTTCTTCGGCGCCGTGACTCCGCTCGCCCGCCGGACGGGCCAACTCTTCGGCGGCGCGGCGCTCGCAGCGTCCGGCGTGCTCTTCGTGCTCGCCGTCCGCTACGGCGTCCGTCCGTAACGGTTGGTTAGAGGATCGCGCCCTCGAGCCGGAGCAGGTGCTCCTTGCGGTCGAGCCCGCCGCCGTAGCCGGTGAGGCTGCCCGAGGCCCCGATCACCCGGTGGCAGGGGAGCACGATCGGAATCGGGTTGCGGTTCATCACCGTGCCGACGGCGCGCGCTGCCCGCGGGTTGCCGGTGAGCGCGGCCAGCGTTCCGTACGTCGTCGTCGTTCCGTACTCCACGCGCGCGAGCTCGTCGAGGACACGGCGGTAGTACTCCGGCACGCCGCGCACGTCGGGCTCGACGTCGAAGTGCTGCCGCCTGCCCTCGAAGTACTCGTCCAGCTCGCGCCGCACGCGGTCGACGGGCTTCGAGGAGCGAAGCACGCGCGGCCCGAAGATCCTCGCGAGTAGCTCGAGATGATGCTCGGGCTCGGGATCGAAGCTGATCCGGCAGACGCCGCGATCGGTGACGCCGACGAGCAGCGTGCCGACCGGGGTGTCGGGCAGGACGTCGTAGGCGACGTCGAGCAGCTCCGCCGCAGCCGCCGCCGCGCGAAAGCGCTCGTCGAGAGAGGGGGAAACGGTCACTGTTGCTCCTTTCGCAGCCGGCGGACGCCGGCCGATGCCGCCTGCCGCGCCGCGGACTCGGTCGAGCCGAGCGCGGCGCCGATCTCGGCGTAGTCCAGGTCGTACCCATAGCGCAGCACCACCGCCGCCCGCTCTTTCGGAGGCAGGTCATCGGTCAGTGGTGCCAGATCCTCGAACGCCGGCAGGCCGTCCTCCACCGCGAGCTCGGGAAGCTCGCCTTCCGGCTTTCGCCTGCGGGCGTCGTCGACGATGATCCGGCTCGCGATCGTGAAGACCCAGGCGCGGAGATGCTCGCCGTGCTCGAGCCGCGGGTAGGCCCGGAGAGCCCGGAGAAACGTCTCCTGGAAGGCATCCTCGGCCGACTGGCGGCCGAGGCGCCGGCCGAGGAACCGGTACACCTCGTCCCGGTGGGTCTCGTAGAAGGTCTCGAAGGGCGGGATCATCTTCACCTGAAACGTACTCGGGCGCGAAGATGTGAGATGTGAATCTCGCGGTCGTCGGCCACGTGGAATGGGTGCAGTTCGCACGCGTCGAGCGCTACCCGCAGCCGGGCGAGATCGTCCACGCCGAAGAGGTGTGGGAGGAGCCGGCGGGCGGGGGAGCGGTCGCCTCGGTCCAGCTCGCGAATCTCAATGGGTCGGTCCACTTCTTCACCGCCCTCGGCAACGACGAGCTCGGCCGGCGGGCGCGGGAGGAGCTCGAGGCGCGAGGCGTCACCGTCCACTCGGCAGCGATCGGCGAGCCGCAGCGGCGTGCGTTCACGCACATCGACGAGAACGGGGAACGGACGATCACCGTGCTCGGCCGCAAGCTCCTTCCCTCCGGCGAGGACGGCACGTTGCCGTGGGAGGAGATCGCGCGCTGCGACGCCGTCTACTTCGTCAGCGGCGATGCGGCGGCCGTGCGAGTCGCACGCCGCGCCAGGGTGCTCGTCGCCGGCGCGCGCGAGCTGGCGACGCTCCGGCGGGCCCAGGAAGAGCTCGACGTCCTCGTCGGCAGCGGCGAGGACGCAGTCGAGCGCGAGCACGGCGAGCTCGCTCCGCCGCCGCGGTTCGTCGTCACGACCTCGGGCTCGCTCGGCGGCTGGGTACGGCCGGGCGGCCCGTTTCGGGCCGTGCCGCCGCCGGGCCCCGTCCACGACGCCTACGGGTGCGGCGACTGCTTCGCTGCCGGGCTCACGTATGCGCTCGGCGGGGGGCGGCCGATGGAGGAGGCCGTGGCCCTCGGCGCACGCTGCGGCGCCGCCGTCCTGAGCGGCCGCGGCCCCTACGAGGGCCAGCTCGTGGCCGGTCCTTCGGGCCTCGATCCCGTGGGCTGAGCCGAGCGTCCCCGGTGAACGTGGACGACCGCGCGGCCGCCGCCGTCTGGATCCGGGAGCACGTCGACCCGGTGGGCGCCATCGAGACCGAGCACGAAGAACCGTGGGCGACGGTGCTGCGCGTGCCGCTCGACGGCGGCGTTGCCTGGTTCAAGGCGTGCGCTCCGGTGCAGGCATTCGAGCCGTGGCTTACTGCAGGGCTCTTCGACCGGTGGCCCGACCGGGTCGGCGAGGTGCTCGGCCATGACGAGGAGCGCGCGTGGCTTCTCCTCGCCGACGCGGGCACGCCGATCGGCGCGTTCGGCAACCCGGTGGCGGCGTGGCTCGAGGCATTGCCGCGGTACGCCGAGCTCCAGCGCGGCGAGGCCGCGCACGTGCACGAGCATCTCGCGCACCAGGTCCCCGACCTGCGTGTTGCGACCCTGCCGGCGCGCTACGAGGACCTCCTCGAGCGTGACCTTCCACTCGAAAGCGAGGAGGTCGGTCTGCTGCGGAGGTTTGCGGCTCGCTTCGGGGAGCTGTGCGGCGAGCTCGCCGCCCACGACCTACCCGAGACGGTTCAGCACGACGATCTCCACATGGCAAACGTGTACGCAAAGGGCGAGCACCTGCGCGTGCTCGACTGGGGCGACACGTCGATCTCGCATCCCTTCGCGTCGCTCGTCGTCACCTTTCGGTTCCTCGAGGAGCGCAACAGGCTGCCGCCGGACGATCCGTGCTTCGCCCGGCTGCGCGACGCGTACCTGGAGCCGTGGGGTCGCGGCCTCGCCGGGACGTTCGCGCTCGCGATCCGCGTCGGCGCGTTCGCGCACGCCTTCGCCTGGGCACGGCAGCGGGACCACCTGACAGAGGAGGAGCGACTCGACTTCGACAGGTGGTTTCCGGTCGTGCTGCGGCGCTCGCTCGCTCGGACACTCGAATAGCCCGGCCCGCTCGGCCGGGAGCGGCGCCCTGTACCCCCTCCGGGGGGGTGGACAAGTGGGGAAACGTGGTTTATCGTGGGGGAAAGTGGTAGATACGGAACCGATCCCACGATGCTCCTCGGCGAATACGAACACACCATCGACGACAAGAACCGGCTCACCCTGCCGGCCCGATTCCGGCACGTCTTCGGGGACGGGATCGTCGTGACCCGCGGCATGGACGGCTGCCTCTTCGCTTATACCCGCGGGGACTGGGACGCGCTCGTCCAGGGCCGGCTCGCGACGCTCGACCCGCTGAGCAAGGAGGGCCGCCGGATGCAGCGCTTCTTCTTCGCCGGCGCAACGGAGGCGGAGCCCGACAAGCAAGGCCGGGTCGGCATACCGGCCGCGCTGCTCGAGCACGCGAAGCTCGGCCGCGACGTCGTCGTCGCGGGCGTCAACGACCACCTCGAGATCTGGGATCGCGCCGCCTGGCGCCGCGAGCTCGCCGAGGTCGAAGGGAGTGCAGAAGATGTTGCCGAACGTCTTGCAGCCCAGCGCGACTGATCACGTCCCCGTCCTCGCGAACGAGGTGCGCGAGTCCCTCGGCGTACACCCGGGTGCGACCGTCATCGACGCCACCTTCGGCGCCGGTGGCCACGCCATGCTCCTCGCCGCCGAGCTGCAGGGACGCGGCAAGCTGATCGCAATCGATCGCGACCCAACCGCGCGCACGTACTTCGAGCGCTTCGAGAAGCGCTCCGGCGTGCAGGCGCGCCTCCTCCGCGGCGATTTCGGTGTCGTCCTGCCGCAACTCGCGGCCAACGGCGTTCGGGCAGACGCGATCCTGCTCGACCTCGGGGTGTCCTCGATGCAGCTCGACCGCCCCGAGCGCGGCTTCTCCTACTCCGTCGATGCCCCGCTCGACATGCGCATGGACACCTCGCAGGAGATGACGGCGGCCGACATCGTCAACGAGTGGCCGGAGCGCGAGCTGCTGACGATCTTCCGCCGCTATGGCGAAGAGCGGTACGCGAAGCAGATCGCGCGGGCGATCGTCCGTCGCCGCCAGGAGCAGCCGTTCGAGCGGACGGGTGAGCTCGTGGACGCGATCAAGAGCTCGATCCCCGCGCCCGCGCGGTTCGGTGAGGGTCATCCTGCAAAGCGCGTCTTCCAGGCGCTGCGGATCGCGGTGAACGACGAGCTCGGCTCGCTCGCCGCTGCGCTGCCGGCGGCGCTGGAGATGCTGCGTCCGGGAGGACGCCTGGCTGTCATCTCGTTCCACTCGCTCGAGGACCGGATCGTCAAGCAGTTCCTGCGCGAGAAGGAGCGCGGCTGTGTGTGCCCGCCGGACTTCCCGGTCTGCGTGTGTGGGCACGAGCCGGAGCTGCGCGCAATCGAACGCCGCCCGATCAAGCCGACCGCGGACGAGCTCGCAGCCAACCCGCGCTCGGCGTCGGCGCGGCTTCGGGCTGCGGTGAAGGCGTAGTGGCGGCGGTCGACTGGTTCGCGACCGATGTCGCGGCGCCGCCGATCCGCAGGGCGCCGCGGCCGCGCGCTGCGCCGGCTCCCCGCCGGCGCACGCAGGGACGGCGCCTTCGGGGTGGAATTTTCTGGATATCGGCGTTCGCGGTTCTGCTCGTCGGAGTGGTAGCGCTCAACGTCGCGGTGCTCCGGATGAACATGGCGGTCAACAACCTCAACCAGCAACAGCTCGAGTTGCAGGCGCAAAACGCGACGCTCGCATCGCAGGTCTCGAGTGCCGGCTCGTCGCTTCGGATCGAGCAGGCCGCACACCGGCTCGGTCTCACACCGGCGCCGGCCGCGGACACGAGCTACCTCGACGTCGCACACAAATAGGCCGGTGCCCCGGGTCGTCAACTCGCGGATCCGGCTCCTCCTCCTTTGCATCCTGCTCGTCTTCGGCGCACTGCTCGCGCGCGCGGCGTGGATCGGGACCGTCCGCGCCCAGTCGCTCTCGGCGATGGCGCAGCTACAGACGAAGGCTTCCGTCGTTCTGCCCGCAAGCCGAGGCACGATCTTCGACAGCATGGGCGCTCCGCTTGCGCTCGGCGAGCAGGCGACGACGGTGTTCGCCGACCCGCGTCAGGTGCGCCGCCCGCTCGCCGAGGCGCGCGTCGCGGCGAGGGTCCTCGGCCTGAAGGCGCGCGATCTCTATCCGCTGCTCGCCGACCGCTCGCACGCGTTCGTCTACGTGAAGCGCAAGGCGGACCCGCTGATCGCCGCGAAGCTTGCGCGCAAGAAGCTCTCCGGCTTCGGGTTCTACGGCGAGGAGCAGCGGCGCTATCCCCAGCGCTCCGTCGCGGCGCAGGTGCTCGGCTACGCCGGGGTCGACAACAAGGGCCTCACAGGGCTCGAGTATCTGCTCGACTCGCGTCTCAGCGGCGCCGACGGCTCGCAGGTGGTCGTCCGCGATCCCTTCGGGCGTCCGATCAAGATCGACAAGGTCACGCCGGCGCACCCGGGCAAGTCCGTGTTCCTCACGCTCGACCAGAAGATCCAGGCGAACGCCGAGCAGGTGCTGCGCCGGACCGTGACGGAGTGGCGTGCGAAGAGCGCGTCAGCCATCGTGCTCGACCCGAGGACGGGCGCAGTCCTCGCGATGGCGGAGGCGCCCTCCTACGACGCGAACAAGTACCCGAGCGCGCCCGCGCGTCTGCAGAAGAATCATGCGGTCAGCGACGCGTTCGAGCCGGGGTCAGTCTTCAAGATCGTGACGGTGGCCGGCGCGCTCTCCGAAGGGCTCGTGACGCCGCGGACGAAGTTCACGCTGCCGTACTCGATCCAGGTCGCCGACCGGCGCATCCACGATGCCGAGTTTCGCGGCACCGAGACGATGACCGTCTCGCAGATCCTGCAGCGCTCGTCGAATGTCGGCACGGTCACGATTGCGCGCACGCTGCTCGGCGAGGCGCGGCTGAAGAAGTGGATCAAGCAGTTCGGGTTCGGGCAGCCGACGGGGATCGACTTCCCGGGCGAGAACCAGGGGCTGCTGCCGACGTACTGGTCAGGCTCCACGATCGGGAACGTGCCGATCGGGCAGGGCATCGCGGTCACGGCGATCCAGCTCGCGTCGGTGTACGCCGCGATCGCGAACAAGGGTGTATGGGTGCAGCCGCATCTCGTCGACCACGTGCAGGGTGAGAAGCCGCCGGCGCCGAAGACGCGGCGCATCCTGTCGCCCGCCGTCAACCGCACGCTGCTGCAGATGCTGAAGGGCGTCGTCTCCGACGTCGGCACGGCGGCGGCGGCGGAGATCCGCGGCTACAGCGTCGCCGGGAAGACGGGCACCGCGCAAAAGCCTGGGCCGCACGGCTACGAGGCGGGCAAGTACGTCGCGACCTTCGTCGGCATGGTGCCGGCGAGCAACCCGCGGCTCGTCGTGCTCGTGAGCGTCGACGAGCCGACGCGGGCGATCTTCGGCGGCGTCGTCGCCGCTCCTGCGTTCGCGCAGATCGCCGGCTTCGATCTTCAGTACCTCGAGGTTCCGCCGGACCAGGCGGTGAGATGAGCGACGCCTGCGTGGTTGTTGCGCGTTGAGGCTCGGAAAGGCGTTGGTGCATTACCCGATTGAGGCGGCATGGTGGTCCGTCGCCGGCGCTAGACTCGCCGGGCGATGATGGATCTGGAGCGCCTCGCCACCGCGCTCGGTGCGGTGGAGGTGGTGGGACGCGCTCCAGTCGAGGTGCGCGACCTTGCCTACGACACGCGGGACGTCGTCTCGGGCTCGCTCTTCTTCTGCGTTCCCGGCGCTCGTGCCGACGGTCACGACTTCGCCGCCGAGGCTGTGACGGCGGGCGCGGTCGCGGTCGTCGTCGAGCGGCCGCTCGACGTCCCGGTGCCGCAGGTTCTCGTCGCCGACGCGCGGGCCGCGATGGCGCCCGCGGCCGACGAGTTCTTCGGTCGCCCGACGGACGACCTTCAGGTCGTCGGCGTCACCGGGACGAACGGGAAGACGACCACCGCGTTCCTCCTCTACGCGATCCTCGCGGCCGCCGGGTGCCGGCCCGGCCTCGTGGGGACGATCGAGGCGCGCGTCGGCGGCGAGCGCCGAGGCGTGAGGCACACGACGCCGGAGGCGATCGACCTGCAGCGGCTGTTCCGCGAGATGCTCGACGCGGGCGACCGCTCCGTCGCGCTGGAGGCCTCTTCGCACGCCTCGGCGTTGCATCGTCTCGATCGCGTGCGCTTCGCCGCGCTCGTGTTCACGAATCTCAGCCACGAGCATCTCGACTTCCATTCGGACATGGAGGACTACTTCCAGGCGAAGCGCCGGCTGTTCGTGGAGGGTCGGCCGCCGGCCGCCGTGAACACGGGCGACGAGTACGGCCGCCGTCTCGCCGCGGAGTTGCCCGACGCGCTGACCTTCGGGTTCGGGGACGATGCGAAGCTCGGGCCTGAGGCCCTCGCGGGCGTCGACCTGAAGCTGCGCGGGCGCTTCAACGTCGAGAACGCGCTCGGCGCGCTCGCGGCGTCGCGTTTGCTCGGCATCGATGAGGATGCGATCAGGCGAGGGCTCGAGTCGGTACGGGGCGTCCCGGGACGGTTGGAGGCGGTCGACGAGGGTCAGCCGTTCGAGGTGATCGTCGACTACGCGCACAAGCCGCTCGCGCTCGAGACGCTCCTGCGCACCGTGCGCGAGCTGAGCCCCGGCGGCCGCGTGATCTGCGTGTTCGGCTGCGGCGGCGACCGTGACCGCGAGAAACGTCCGCAGATGGGGCGGATTGCATCGGAGCTTGCCGACAACGTGATCATCACGAACGACAACCCGCGCAGCGAGGATCCGCAGTCGATCATCGACGCGATCGTCGCCGGTGCCGCAGGCGAGGTCGAGGTGCTGCCGGACCGGGCCGAGGCGATCGCGCGCGCGATCGAGCTCGCGCGCGACGGAGACGTGGTGGTGATCGCGGGGAAGGGCGCGGAGCAGGGGCAGGAGTTCGCCGATCGCACGGTGCCGTTCGACGACCGTGAGGCGGCGCGCGAGGCGCTGCGGACGCTGGGAGCGCGCACCTGATCCCGCTGCCGCTGGACACGATCCGCGGGCTCGGCCGGCTCGAGGGCAGCGCCCGCGAAGTGACCGGCGTGGAGATCGACTCGCGCCGCGTCTCACCCGGGGATCTCTTCGTCGCGCTCGGCGGCGGAGCGGCGTTCCTCGACGACGCGCGCTCGCACGGCGCGGCGGCGACGCTCGTTCCCGACGACGGCTTCGCCGCGCTGGCGGCCCTCGGGCGGGCCGTACGCGAGCGGAGCAAGGCGCGTGTCGTCGCGATCACAGGCTCGGTGGGGAAGACCTCGACGAAGGACATCCTCGCCGCGCTGCTGCGGCCGCACGTCCGGCTCGTCGCCGCCGAGGACGGATTCAACAACGAGATCGGCCTGCCGCTGACGCTCTGCCGCATCGAGCCCGACACCGAGGTGGTCGTCACCGAGATGGGGATGCGCGGCGCCGGGCAGATCCGGGCCCTGGCCGAGATCGCGGGCCCCGACGTCGGCGTCATCACCGCGATCGCACCGGTGCACCTCGAGCTGCTCGGCAGCCTCGAGAACGTCGCGCGGGCAAAGGCCGAACTGCTCGAGGCCCTGCCCCCCGACGGGGTCGCGATCATCCCGGGGGATGCGCCGGAGCTCGAGCCGTTTGTCCCGGAGGGGCTGACCGTGTTGCGGTTCGAGCCGGCGGAGGTGGAGGTGAAGGGCGGTCACGCGCACGTGCGCCACGCCGGGCGGGAGGTCGCCTTCTCCTTCGCAGCCCGCCACCAGGCGGCGAACGCCGCGGCGGCGCTCGCGACGCTCGAGGCGCTCGGACTGCCGCTCCCGGACCGTGTCGTGGAGGTGTCGTTCTCGCGCTGGCGCTCGGAGGAGAGCGAGCTTCCGGGCGGCGGCCTCTTGATCAACGACGCGTGGAACGCGAATCCGGTCGCGATGCGCGCGGCGCTCCGTCACCTCCTCGACCGTGCGCAGGGCCGGCGGACGGTGGCGGTCCTCGGCGAGATGGCGGAGCTCGGCGACGACGCACCGCGCTACCACGCTGAGGTCGGACGCGAGGCGGAGACGATCGACCTGGTGCTCGGCGTCGGGGCGCTCGCGCGGAACTACGACCCCGACGAGTGGGTCGCGACGGCGGTCGAGGCGGTCGTGCTCGCCCGCGAGCTCGTGCAGCCGGGTGACGCGGTTCTCGTGAAGGGCTCGCGCTCGGTCGGGCTCGAGATCGTTGCCGACGCGCTCACGGGAGTCGCCGCGCGATGACCCGAGTCCTGATCGCCGCGCTCGTCGCGCTTATCGTCTCGATCCTCATCGGGCCGCGGTTCATCGCGTTCCTGCGCCTGAACGAGTTCGGCCAGCACATCCGCGAGGACGGGCCCGAGCACCATTCGGCCAAGTCCGGCACGCCGACGATGGGCGGGCTGATGATCCTATTTGCGGCGACGATTGCGTTCCTGCCGGTGAGCCACTACACGCTGCAGGGCCTGACCGTGTTGTTCGCGACGCTCGCGTGCGGGGCAATCGGCTTCCTCGACGACTTCATCAAGCTCACGCACCGGCGTTCACTCGGCCTGTCGGGCCGCTGGAAGATGCTGATGCTGCTCGGCGTGGCGGTGATCGTGAGCCTCGTCGCCGATCATCTCAAGATCGAGCACCGTGTGTTCGTCCCGATCCTGAACGTCGACGTGCCGCTCTCGTTCGTCTGGTACCTGTTCATCTTTCTGATCATCGCCGGCACGGCGAACGCGACGAATCTCGCCGACGGCGTTGACGGCCTCGCGGCCGGCACGGCGATCATCGCCCTCTTCACGTTCACCGCGATCAACGTGGTCTCGTTCGTGCGCTCGTCGGCCGACCCGGCGCACCGCAACCTCACCGATCTCGATCTCGCGATCATCGGCGCCGCGCTCGTTGGAGCCGCGATCGGCTTCCTCTGGTACAACGCGTTCCCCGCCGAGGTGTTCATGGGCGACACCGGCTCGATGGCGTTCGGGGGCGCGCTCGCGAGCATGGCGATCATGACGCGACGTCACACCGAGCTGCTGCTGCTCCTGATCGGAGGCATCTTCGTGATCGAGGCGCTCTCGGTGATGATCCAGGTGTTCGCGTTCAAGTACCTCGGCCGGCGCGTCTTCCTGATGACGCCGATCCACCACCACTTCGAGATGAAGGCGTGGTCGGAGACGAAGATCATGGTGCGCTTCTGGATCGTCGCCGGGATCCTCTGTGCAGCCGGGTTCGCGCTCTACTACCGCTACTACTTCGGGCAACGATGAGCGGCTGGGCCGACTGGCTCGTCGCGAACGGGCAGGCCGACGAGGAGATGGTTGCGCAGGCGGAGCGCGTGCTCGAAGCCGCAGCGCTCCAACCAGGCGACACCGTGCTCGACATCGGCGCCGGCCTCGGACTGCTCACGCTGGCCGTGCACGAGCGAATCGGTGACGGCTGGGTGATCGCCGTTGACCCGTCGGTCGGCGCGCTCGAGGAGCTGCTCAGGCTCGCCCACGAGGCGAGCGCGAGCGGGATCATGTATCTCGTCGGCGACGCCGAGGTGCTCCCGCTCCCCGACGCCGCCGTCGATGCAGTCGTACTCCGCTCCGTGCTCGTCCATGTCGGCGACACGGAGGCCGCCGTCAAGGAGCTCGCGCGCGTGCTTCGCCCCGGCGGGAGGTTGTCGCTCCGCGAGCCGCTCAACCGCGGCGGCACGTATCTCTCGACCGCCGTCGACTGGTCCCCGCTCGGCAACCTCGGTGACCGCGTACACGAGGTCTGGGCCACGGTCGCCGCCGCCGATCCACTCCAGCGCCTGGACGCCGACGAGCTGGCGGGGCAACTCGCGGCTTCCGGCTTCACCGGCGTCGAGGCCGCGGTCGAGGACCCGGGCGAGGAGTGGCTCGTCACCGAGGCGTCCGTCGCCGCCCGCCTCGACGCGACCGGCGCTCCGAATCACCCGTCCCTCCGCGAGCGCTGGCAGAAGGCGTTCGGACCGGCGGAGACGGCGACCCTCGTCGCGTACCTGGAGAGCCTCGCCGGCACGACGATCCGCTTCCGGCGGCCGCAACTCTTCCTCAGCGCCCGCCGCGCCTGAGGGAAGTCGCTCCTCCGTCACGAATTCGGCACTGACGTGTCACACACCCACCGTTACCGTGACTGCAGGGGCCCTCACGCTCCCCCCGGGGGGAGGCGTGCCTCGTGAGCGGGACAGGTCCGCAGGAGGCACCTGAGTGGCTCCCCCGCCGGGCGCTCGTGCTCGGGCTCGGGCGCTCGGGGCGGGCGGCGGCGCTCGCGCTTTCGCGCCGAGGGGTGGCGGTCGTGGCGGCCGACCGGTCGGCCGACGCCGATCCGGGCAGGCTCGCCGAGGCGGGCGTCGAAGTTCGTGCCGGATCAGAGGAGGAGTCACTGCTGGAGGGTGTCGAGCTCGTCGTGAAGAGCCCCGGCGTGCCGGCCGAGTCGCCGCTCGCCGCGGCGGCGCGCGCCCGCGCGATCCCGATCTGGAGCGAGGTCGAGCTCGGCTACCGGCTGCTCCCGGGCAACCCGCTGATTGGCGTCACCGGCACGAACGGGAAGACGACGACGACCGAGCTGCTCGGTGCAATCCTCCGCGCCGACGGGCGCACGGTGGAGGTGGCCGGCAACGTGGGCCGCGCGCTCACCGACGTCGCCGAGCAGATCGAGCCCGGCGCCTCCGTCGTGTGCGAGCTCTCGAGCTTCCAGCTCGAGGACGTGCACGCGTTCGCGTGCGACGTCGCCGTGCTCCTCAATCTCGAGCCCGACCACCTCGACCGGCACGGGACCTTCGAGGCGTACCGCGACGCGAAGCTGCGCATCTTCGAGCGAGCGCGCGTCAAGATCGTGCCGCCTGGCCTCGGGCTCGACGGCATCGAGTTCGCCGCCGACGATCCGCTGCCTGCGGCGCTCCGGATCCCGGGCGCGCACAACCGCGAGAACGCGGCAGCTGCGACCGCGGCCGCGCGCGCGGCAGGAGTGGGGGACGCGGCGATCGCCGAGGCGCTGCGTACGTTCGCAGGCGTCCCGCACCGGCTCGAGCTCGTTCGAGAGCTGCGCGGCGTCCGCTACGTCAACGACTCGAAGGCGACGAACACCGCGGCGGCTCGGCGCGGTGTCGCCGCCTACCTGGAGCCGCTGCGGCTGATCCTCGGCGGCTCGCTCAAGGGTGAAGACTTCGGCCCGTTCGCACGCGACCTGCCCGCGAACGTCCGCTCGATCTATCTGATCGGCGAGGCGGCGGACGAGCTCGCGGCGGCGCTCGACGCCGCGGGGCGACCGTACTCGCGCGCCGGCGACCTCACACATGCGCTCGCGCACGCGAGTGCCGACGCCGAGCCCGGCGACGTGGTCCTGCTCTCGCCGGCGGCTGCGAGCTACGACCAGTTCGACGACTTCGAGCAGCGCGGCGACACCTTCCGAACGCTAGTGGAGCGCCTTCCATGAGCCCGCGGCCCCGGTCGAAGCAGCGCTCGCTCGAGTGGCAGCTGCTCGTGCTCGTCCCGCTCGCCTTGACCGCGTTCGGGCTCGTGATGGTCTACAGCGCGACGTCCGCGCCGGCCGCGCTCGGCAACGGGAACCCGATCGGGTACCTGGAACGGCAGGGTGTGTACGCGTTCATCGGCATCGGCTTGCTGATCGCCGCCGCGCGCACGGACTTCCGGAAGCTGCGCGCGCTCGCGCCCGGTCTCGTTCTCACCGCGCTCGTGCTGTGCGTCGCTGTCCTCGTCGTCGGCGCGCGTATCAACGGGGCACGACGGTGGATCAGCCTCGGCCCCGCCGCGTTCCAGCCGTCCGAGCTCGCGAAGCTCGCGCTCGTGGTCTGGTGCGCGGCGTACCTCGCCCGCAGGCCGCCGCCGCGCACGCTCAAGGATCTCCTGCGCCCGGTCGGGACACTCGTCGGCCTCTTCTGCCTGCTCATCCTCGTCGAGCCCGACCTCGGCACCGTGATCACGATCGTCGTGATGGTCGGAGCGATGCTGCTCGTCGCCGGCACGCCGCTCCCCACGCTCGCGACCGCATACGGGCTCGTCTTCAGTCTGGCCGCGATCGCGGCCTGGACGTCGCCGTACCGACGCGCGCGCCTCCTCGTCTTCCTCGACCCGTGGAAGGACCCGACGAACGACGGCCTCCAGAACGTGCAGGCGCTGATCAGCCTCGGATCGGGAGGCGTGTTCGGCCGCGGCCTGGGCCAGGGCGTCCTCAAGAACCACTACCTCCCCGAGGCGCACACCGACATGATCTCTGCGGTGATCGGGGAGGAGCTCGGCCTCGTCGGCCTCGCACTGCTCGTCATCGCCTACTGCGCGCTCGCCTACGCAGGATTGCGGCTCGCCATCTCGTGCAAGGACGCCTTCGGCAAGCGGCTCGCGGCCGGAATCACGGCGCTCCTCTGCGGCCAGGCCGCGATCAACCTCGCGGCCGTCCTCGGGCTCGTCCCGCTCACCGGAATCCCGCTGCCGTTCGTCTCGTACGGCGGCTCGAGCCTCGTCATCGCCCTCCTGTCGGTGGGAATCCTCCTTAACATCGCCCGTGGTCATGGAGGAGCACAGACAGCTGCGGTGCCTGATCGCGGCCGGCGGAACCGTCGGGCACGTCGCCCCGGCGCTCGCGGTAGCGGAAGCGCTCCGCGCCCGCGGGGTGGAGGTGACGTTCGCCGGGTCGCCGGATCGCGTCGAGGCGCGGCTCGTTCCTGAGCGCGGCTACGCCTTCGACGCGTTCCGGGTCGAGGGCTTCCCCCGGCGTCCGGGAGCACGCCTGGCTCGCGCGCTCGGGCTCGCCGCCGCCGCGCCCGTAGCGTGCGCGCGGATCCTCCGCCGCCGGGACCCCGACGTCGTCCTCGGCGGCGGGGGCTTCGTCGCCGGCCCGATGCTGCTCGCGGCGTGGCTCAGGCGTACGCCGGCAGCGCTGACGGAGGCAGACGCTCGTCTAGGCCTCGCAAACCGGCTGGCCTCGCCGTTTGTGCAGCGCCTCTTCCTCGCGTACGCGATCCCGGGCGTGAACGGCAAGGCGCGCGTCGTCGGGCGCCCGATTCCGGCGACCTCACGCACCCTGCCGCGCGACGAGGCACGGCGCATGCTCGGCCTCCCGCGCGAAGGGCCGCTCGTCGCCGTGTTCGGCGGCAGCCAGGGCGCCCGGACGCTGAACGAAACCGCCGTCGCCGCGTGGGGTGAGTCGGGGCCGGCCGTGCTGCATCTCTCCGGGGAGCGTGACCACGACGAGCTGCTGATCCGCGTGTCGCGGCCGGACTACCGGCTGCTTCCGTTCGTGGACGACTTCGGCGCTGCGCTCGGCGCGGCGGACGTCGTCGTCTCGCGCGCCGGCGGCTCCGTATGGGAAATCGCCGCGGCGGCGAAGCCGGCGATTCTCGTGCCCTACCCCCACGCGACCGCCGACCACCAGCGGCGCAACGCCGAATACTTCGCGCGCGCCGGCGGGGCACTGATCGTCGACGACGAGGACGCGCCGGCTGCGGTGCCGCGGCTCGTCGACGAATTGCTCTCCGACCCCGGACGAATGCGCGCGATGGCGGATGCCATGCGCAGCGCAGCCAAGCCGAATGCCGCCGACACGATCGCCGATGAGCTCCTCGCCCTCGCAGCCACTCGCCGGTAGGCGCCTCTGGATCGCCGGAATCGGCGGCGCCGGAATGAGCGCGTACGCGCTCCTCGCGCATGCCTGGGGCGCCGAGGTCGCGGGCTGGGACCGCGTCGACACGCCGTACCTCTCACACCTCGGGGGCATCGACATCACGATCGCGGCCGAACCACCGGCGCCGCCCGACGGCTGGGAGGTCTACGTCTCGACCGCGTTTGCGGGACGCGTCGAGGGCAGGCCACGCGCCGACCTCTTGGCCGAGCTCGTCTCGCTGCGACGCTCGATCGTCGTCGCGGGCGCGCACGGCAAGACGACGACGAGCGGGATGATCGCGTTCTGCCTCGACCGGCTCGGGCTCGACCCCGCGTTCCTGATCGGCGGCGAGGTTCCGCAGCTCGGCGGCAACGCGCGTTCCGGCGAAGGCTGGCTCGTCGTCGAGGGCGACGAGTCGGACCGCTCGGTCGCCGCGCTGCGCCCGGAGGTGGCGATCCTCCTCAACGTCGACCTTGACCACCACGCGACGTTCGGCACGCGCGCAGAGGTCGCGGCGCTGTTCGAGGAGTGGCTTGCGCACGTACCGCATGTCGTGCGCGGCGATGTGCTCGAGCCGGTGGAGCTCGAGCTCGCGATTCCCGGCGAGCACAACCGGCGGAACGCGGCGGCTGCACTCGCTGCGCTCGAGCTCGCCGGCGTCCCGCGGGCCGACGCCGCGCGCGTGATCGGCGGTTTCAGAGGCGCGGGTCGCCGGCTCGAGCCGCAGGGCGACTCCGGAGGCGTATCCGTGCTCGACAGCTACGCGCACCATCCGGCCGAGCTCGCGGCCGACATCGCCGCCGTTCGAAACGGCGGACGCGTGCTCGTGCTCTTCCAGCCCCACCTCTACTCCCGCACCCGGCACCTCGCCTACGACTTCGCGGCGGCGCTCGCGACCGCGGACGCCGTTTGCGTCACCGAGATCTATGCCGCGCGCGAGGCGCCGCTGCCGGGGGTCAGCGGACGGCTGATCGTCGACGAGCTCGCGCGGGTGCGGCCGGGGATGCGCATCGGCTGGACGCCGAGCCTCACCGACGGCGCTCGCCTCGTCGCCGCGTGGGCCCGGGTGGGCGACACGGTGCTCACCCTCGGCGCGGGTGATGTGGACAGCGTGGCGCCGCTGTTGCTCGAGGAGCTCGCGTGAAGCTCGAGGAGGGCGTCGAGCTCTCGCGCTTCACGACGCTCGGCACCGGCGGGCCGGCGCGCGCCTTCGCGAGGCCGACGTCCGTCGAAGAGGTCGAGGAGCTCCTGCGCTGGGCCGCCGCCCGGGAGCTCGCGGTCGCGACGATCGGGCTCGGCTCGAACCTGCTCGTCGCCGACGAGGGCGTCGAGGCGCTCGTCCTGAAGCTCGAGGGCTCGCTCGCGACCGTCGCCGTCGAGGGCGGGCGGGGGCTCGCGGCCGGCGGCGGCGCAGCGAACGCGGTCGCACTTCATCGCGCGCGCGCTGCGGGCCTCGGCGGCTTCGAGTTCGCCTGCGCAATACCGGGCACGATCGGCGGCGGCGTCTGGATGAACGGCGGCGCCTACGGCGGCGACTTCTCCCAGGTGCTCGAGCGCGCGCTCGTCGCGACGAGGGAGGGGACGGGCTGGCTGACGCCCTCGGAGCTCGGCCTCTCGTACCGCCAGTCCAACCTCCGCCACGGGCAGGTGGTCGTACGCGCTGAGCTGCACCTGCACGAGCGCGATCCGGATGAGATCAAGGCGCAGGTCCGCGAGCTGAACGCACAGCGGAAGGCTGCGCAGCCCACGAACCGGCGCACCTTCGGGAGCGTGTTCAAGAACCCGGACCACGAGCTGACAGCGGGCCGGATGCTCGAGGCCTGCGGGCTGAAGGGGCACCGCATCGGCGGCGCCCAGATCTCTCCCAAGCACGCGAACTTCATCGAGAACGCGGACGGTGCGCGAACCGAGGAGGCGGTCGCGCTGATGGCGGAGGCACGCCGGCGCGCGCACGAGGCCTACGGCGTCGAGCTCCGGCACGAGGTCGAGTTCGTCGGAGAGCTCGAGCTGCCGCTGCTCGGGTAGGAGCGGCCACACCCGCGGCGAAGCTTGGCTCGTGGCAGGCCAGCGTCGCAGTACGCAGGCTCGGCCGCCGCGTTCGCGCGCGGCGGTCCTCCCGCTGCCGCGGGCGAGGGCTCCGGTCGCCCTCACACGCTACGCGCCCTCACGGCGCTCCCTCCTCGTCGGGCTCGGACTCTTCGCGGTCGTCGGCGGGGTCTATGCCCTTGTGCGTGAGACCTCCACCTTCGCGATCGGCCGCGTGGAGGTCGCGGGAGCCCCCGCAGACGTCCGCAGGCAGGTGCAGCGGGCGCTCGCGCCGTTCGTGGGCAAAAGCCTCCTCAGCCTCGACGGCCGAGCGCTCGCGCGCCGGGTCGAGGCGCTCCCGACGATCGTCTCGGTCGAGTACGACCGCGCGTTCCCGCACACCCTTCGGGTCACCGTCGTGCCGGAGCGGGACGTGGCCGTGCTCCACCGTGGCAAGGAGACGTGGCTCGTCTCGGCGAGGGGGCGTGCCGTCTCCCGCATCCCGAACCTGACGTACGGCTCGCTCGCGCGCATCTGGGTGCCGCGCTCGACCGCGGTCGAGGCAGGCGCGTTTCTCGCGCCGGACCAAGCCGGGGCGATCGCCAGGGCGCTCGCGCTCGCGGCGCGCTTCCCGGCGCGGATCGCCGTCGCCTCGCTCGCGCACGGCGAGCTCGTCTTCAAGCTGCGCTCGGGAGTCGAGCTGCGCCTGGGCGAGCCCACCGACGTCCGCCTGAAGCTCGCGATCGTCCGGCGCGCGCTCCGGCACCTCCCCCCGGGCTCCGCGTACGTCGACGTCAGCGTGCCCGAACGCCCCGTGGCCGGACCCGCCAACCCTCAACTCTCAGGTGGAGGTTGAGAGTGTGAAGCGTCAACCTCCGATTGACAGCGAGAAATTCCTTCTCTACCCTGCTGCGCGAACCTCGGTTTTCCGCCCCAATCCTCCACTGAAGGTTCAGGTGTCGGCCTTATGAGCATGCGCGACCAATCGGGCAACTACCTCGCGGTCATCAAGGTCGTCGGCGTCGGCGGCGGCGGCACGAACGCCGTCAACCGGATGGTCGACGCCCGCCTCACCGGGGTCGAGTTCATCGCCGTCAACACCGACGCGCAGGCGCTCATGATGAGCGACGCCGACATGAAGCTCCACATCGGCTCCGCCGCAACGCGCGGTCTCGGCGCCGGCGCCGACCCGGCCGTGGGCCAGGCCGCCGCGCACGAGAGCCGGGACGAGCTGAAGGAGGCGCTGAAGGGCGCCGACATGGTCTTCGTCACCGCCGGCGAGGGGGGCGGCACCGGAACCGGCGGCGCCCCGGTCCTCGCCGAGCTCGCGCGCGAGATCGGGGCACTCACGGTCGGCGTCGTCACGAAGCCCTTCGCCTTCGAGGGGCGCAAGCGCGCCCAGCAGGCCGAGCTGGGCATCGAGAGCCTTCGCGACCGGGTCGACACCCTGATCGTGATCGAGAACGACCGCCTGCTCCAGGTTGTCGAGAAGAAGACGTCGGTCGTCGACGCGTTCCGGATGGCGGACGACATCCTCCGGCAGGGCGTTCAGGGGATCACCGACCTGATCACCGTGCCCGGTCTCGTCAACCTCGACTTCGCCGACGTGCGCACGATCATGCGCGACGCCGGGTCGGCCCTGATGGGCATCGGCACGGCGTCGGGCGAAAACCGTGCCGCGGAGGCCGCGCGCACCGCCGTCTCCTCGCCGCTTCTCGAGACGTCGATCGAGGGCGCGACGGGGATCCTCCTGAACATCACGGGCGGCCCGGACATCGGGCTTTTCGAGGTGAACGAGGCCGCGGAGGTCGTGACGAGCGCCGCCGACCAGAACGCGAACGTCATCTTCGGCGCCGTGATCGACGACGCGGTCGGCGACGAGGTGCGCGTGACGGTGATCGCGACGGGCTTCGGCGGCGCGCGCCGCCGCCGTCGCGCCGGCTCGGCGCTCGAGGCGCCGATCCCAGCAGCGCCGCTCGCCGGCGGCGGGTTCGAGGTCTCCGACGAGGCGCTCGATGTGCCCTCGTTCCTGCGCGACCAGTAGCCCGCGCGTCGTTTCCGAATCCGGAGGTTTAGCCGCCCGCGGGTGCGGTTACAGAACTCGGTGCCCTCAAGGGTTGGCCCTTTGAGCCAGCCCCACGACCCGGTCCGCCGCCCCGGCCCATCCTCGGATGAAGCCGGGGCGGCCCCGTTTTAGAGCCAGTCGCAGCCTGACGGGCAGACACTAGGATCGTCTGCGCATGTCCCAGACGCTGCTGCAGACGGCGCTCCACCACCGGCACGTCGCGCTCGGAGCCCGCCTCGTCCCGTTCGCCGGCTGGGAGATGCCCGTCCAGTACGAGGGCGTGATCCAGGAGCACCGGGCCGTCCGCACGGACGCCGGCGTCTTCGACGTCTCCCACATGGGCGAGCTCGAGGTCGAGGGCCCGCGCGCCCACGCCCTCCTGCAGAGCCTGCTCTCGAACGATCTCGACAAGATCGCGCCCGGCGAGGCGCAGTACACGCTACTGCCGAACGAGCGGGGCGGAATCATCGACGACCTGATCGCCTACCGGCTGGACCGCTGCCGGTACCTCCTCGTCGTCAATGCGTCGAACCGCCAGACCGACTATGACTGGCTAAAGGAGCACGAGGTCAGCGGCTCCGACGTGCGCGACATCTCCGACGAGTACGGTCTGCTCGCGGTACAGGGGCCGAACGCGATCGCGAAGCTCGGTCTTGCTCCCGCGCCGAAGAACACCTTCGCGGAGGTCGAGATCGACGGCGTGCAGGCGATGGCCAACCGCACCGGCTACACGGGCGAGGACGGCTGCGAGCTCCTCTGCATGGCCGAGGACGCCGTCGTGCTCTGGGACGCAGTGCTCGCCCGCGGCGTGACGCCGTGCGGCCTCGGTGCGCGGGACACGCTGCGCCTGGAAGCGTGCCTGCCGCTCCACGGCAATGACATCTCGGCCGACACGGATCCGATCTCCGCCGGCCTCGGCTTTGCGTGCGCGCTCGAGAAGGAGTTCACCGGGGTCGCCGAGCTGCGCCGCATCAAGGAGCAGGGGCCGGAGCGGAAGCTCGCTGCCTTCGTGATGGAGGAGAAGGCGATTCCGCGCCAGGGCATGGCGATCGAGGGCGGTGGCGAGGTCACGTCGGGCTCGCATTCGCCGATGCTCGACGTCGGCATCGGCATGGGGTATGTGCCGGCTGCCCGGGCGGTGCCCGGCACGAAGTTGACGATCGACGTCCGCGGGAAGCCTCGCGCGGCGAGGGTCGTGAAGAAGCCGATCTACAAAAGGGAGGGCTGAATTGGCCGCCGCGGAGTCGTATCCCGACGACCTCAAGTACCACGCCGAGCACGACTGGGCCCGTATCGAGGGCGACGAGGCCGTGCTCGGGATCACCTGGTTCGCGCAGGACGCGCTCGGCGAGCTCGTCCACTTCGAGGCTCCGACCCAGGGGTCGCAGACGAGGAAGGACTCCTCCTACGGCGAGGTCGAGTCGGTGAAGGCCGTCTCCGACGTGATCGCACCGCTGTCCGGCGAAGTGCTCGAGGTGAACCAGGCCGCCGTCGACGCGCCTGAGACGGTCAACGACGAACCCTACGGCGCCGGCTGGCTGGTCCGGATTCGCCTGTCGGATCCGTCTGAAGTCGACGCGCTGCTCGACGTCGCCGCGTACAAGCAGGTTCTGGCCGACCAGTGAGCGTAGGCTCGACGCAGCTCACCAGGGAGCGGAGGCGCCGGCTTGGCCGGCGCCGGGAGCGCCGGGAGCGGGAACAGTGAGCGTAGGCTCGACGCAGCTCACCAGGGAGCGGAGGCGCCGGCTTGGCCGGCGCCGGGAGCGGGAACAGTGAGCCACCCGTATCTCGCCCTCACCGACGCCGACCGGGAGGAGATGCTGGGCACGATCGGCGTCTCCTCGGTCGACGAGCTCTTCGGCGACATCCCCGCCGGCGTCCGCCTCGACCGCCCGCTCGACCTCGAGCCGGCGCTCTCCGAGCACGAGCTCTCGGCGCATCTGACCGAGCTCGCGGCGCGCAACCACGACACGACCCGCGAACTTTCGTTCCTCGGGGCCGGGATCTACGACCACTACGTTCCCGCGGTCGTCGACGCGGTGCTTCAACGCGGCGAGTTCCTGACGGCATACACGCCCTACCAGCCGGAGATGAGCCAGGGCGTGCTCCAGGCGATCTTCGAGTACCAGACCGCGATCTGCGAGCTCACCGGCATGGACGTCTCGAATGCGTCCGGCTACGACGGCACGACCGTCACCGCCGACGCGTGCTACATCGCGAAGCACGCGACGGGCAAGACGAAGGTCGTCGTCACCGAGACCACGAATCCGCAGGTGCGGCAGGTCGTCAAGACGTACGCGCCGGGCTTCGGGCTCGAGGTCGTCGAAGTCGCGCACCGTGGCGGCACGACCGACCCGGACGAGGTCCGCGCCGCAGCCGAGGGCGCTGCCTGCGTGATCTTCCAGCAGCCGAACGTCTTCGGATGTCTCGAGCCGGCACCTGAGCTCGCGGCCGCCGCGAACGACGCCGAGGCGCTCGCGATCGCCCACGTCGATCCGCTGTCGCTCGGCGTGCTCGAGGCGCCCGCCCGCTACGGGTGCGCGATCGCGCTCGGCGAAGGGCAGGCGGCGGGGAACTTCCCCGCGTACGGCGGGCCGCACTACGGCTTTCTCGCGGCCCGGCAGGAGTTCATCCGCCGGATGCCGGGGCGAATCGTCGGCGAGACGGTAGACACCGCGGGCGAGCGCGGCTATGTCCTCACCCTGCAGACGCGCGAGCAGCACATCAGGCGCGAAAAGGCGACGTCGAACATCACGACGAACCAGACCCTCCTGGCGCTAGGCGGGCTCGTCTACCTGACGTGGCTCGGGCCGCAGGGGCTACGCGAGCTGGGGGAGACCTGCCTTGCGCTCTCCGCGTACGCGAAACAGCAGCTGCAGGAACGCGCAGGACTCGAGCCGATGTTTTCAGACCGGGCAACATTCAAGGAGTTTGCCGTGCGCGTCGGACGGAATGCCCGCGCGGTGATCTCGGCAGCGCGCGAGCACGGTGTGCATCCGGGCTACGCGCTCGGCCGCGACTACGAGGGGATGGACGACGTGCTCCTCGTCGCGGTCACCGAGAAGCGGACGCCGGCGGAGATCGACCGGCTCGCCGACGTGCTCGCCGAGGTGGCGGCGTGAAGCTGATCTACGAGAAGTCGCAGCCCGGCCGCCGCGCCTCGCTCATCCCGAAGCACGAGGCCCTGCCGCGCGCGGAGGTGCCCGAGGAACTACGGCGCAGCGAGCCGCCGCGCCTGCCGGAGGTGCCGGAGTTCGAGCTGATCCGCCACTTCACGGAGCTCTCGACCCGGAACTTCGGCATCGACTCGGGCTTCTACCCGCTGGGCTCGTGCACGATGAAGTACAACCCGCGGATCAACGAGCGGCTCGTGGCGCTGCCCGGCTTCGCGAATCTCCACCCGCTCCAGGACGAGGACGGCGCGCAGGGCGCGCTCGAGCTCGAGTGGCGCCTGCAGGAGATCCTCGCCGAGGTCACCGGGCTGCACGCCGTCTCGCTTCAACCGGCGGCCGGCTCGCAGGGCGAGCTTACGGGCCTGATGCTCGTCCGCGCGTACTTCGCGGACAAGGGAGAGTCGGAGCAGCGGCGCAAGGTCGTGATTCCGGACACGGCACACGGCACCAACCCCGCCTCCGTGACGATGGCGGGCTACGAGCTCACGAACGTGAAGACGGATCCGCGAGGCAACATCGACATCGAGGACTTGCGAGGCAAGGTCGACGAGCACACCGCTGCCCTGATGCTGACGAATCCGTCGACGCTCGGACTCTTCGACGAGAACATCGAGGAGATCACGGAGATCTTCCACGGAGTCGGGGCGCTGATGTACTACGACGGCGCGAACCTGAACGCCGTGTGCGGCATCTCGCGCCCCGGGGACATGGGCTTCGACATCGTCCACATCAACCTGCACAAGACGTTCTCGCAGCCGCACGGCGGCGGAGGGCCCGGCGGCGGGCCGATCGCGGTGCGGGACATCCTCGAGCAGTACCTGCCGGTGCCGGCGGTCGTCCGCAAGGACGACGGGACGTTCGGCCTCGACTTCGACCGGCCGAAGTCGATCGGCAAGGTGCGCGGCTTCACCGGCCCGTTTGGAGTCTTCGTCCGCTCGTACGCGTTCATTCGCATGTACGGCCCGCGTCTGCGCGAGATGTCGGAAGCTGCCGTGCTGAACGCGAACTACGTCCTCGCCCGGCTCAAGGAGGCGTACGACCTGCCTTTCGACCGCCTCTGCATGCACGAGTTCGTGCTCTCTGCGCGCACGCTGAAGCGGGAGTACGGAGTCACCGCTCTCGACGTCGCGAAGCGGCTGATGGACTACGACTTCCACCCGCCGACGATCTACTTCCCGCTCATCGTCTCCGAGGCGCTGATGGTCGAGCCGACGGAGTCCGAGACGAAGGAGACGCTCGACGCGTTCTGCGACGCGATGCTCGGGATCGCCGGCGAGGCGGCGGAGAGCCCGGAGGTGCTAAAGGAGGCTCCGCACGACCGGCCGGTCAAGCGTCTCGACGAGGTACGGGCCGCGAAGCATCCGGTCGTGAAGTACGGCTTCGAGCAGCATCCTGACCTGAGCGCCGAGCGGCGACCGGTCGCGGTCGAGGCTCCCAAGGGCGTTTAGTGGCCCTTCAGGCACGGCGCCGCACCGCGGCGGCGGCGGCGGCGCTCGTCGTCCTCGCTGCGACCCTCGTTCACGACGCGATCGTTCCGAGCCGCCTCTCGCATCCGCGACCGCTCGTCGTGCTCGTCGTCGCCGGCGTGCTCGCGGTGGCGCTGCTCACGCTTGCACCGCGCGTCCGCTCGCTCGTGCGCGGCGGGATCGCCTTCAACCTCGCCGACGTCGCGATCGCGGTGGGCGACGCGCTGCTCGTCTCCGGCGCGCTCGTCCGCGCGTGGACGAATCGGGCTCGGCTTCGGGAGCCGATCTGATGTGGTGGGAGAACGCCGTGATCTATGAGGTGTATCCGCGCTCGTATGCGGATTCGAACGCCGACGGGATCGGCGACCTGCAGGGCGTGCTCGGCAAGCTCGACCACCTCGAGTGGCTCGGCGTCGACGCGATATGGCTGAGCCCGACGTTCCCGTCGCCGAACAAGGACTGGGGCTATGACGTCGCCGACTTCTACGACGTCCATCCGGACTTCGGGACGCTCGGCGATCTCGAGCACCTGATCGTCGAGGCGGGCCGGCGCAACATCAGGGTGATGCTCGATCTCGTCCCGAACCACACGAGCAGCGAGCACCCCTGGTTCACCGACCCGGAAAGGCGCGACTGGTATGTCTGGCGCGACCCGAAGCCCGACGGCTCGCCGCCGAACAACTGGAAGGCCGTATTCGGCGGTTCGGCGTGGACCCTCGATCCCGAGAGCGGGCAGTACTACCTCCACAACTTCCTGCCGGAGCAGCCCGACCTCGACTGGTGGAACGAGGACGTTCGCGCTGCCTTCGACGACATCTTCCGGTTCTGGTTCGAGCGGGACGTCGCGGGCTTCCGCATCGACGTCGCGCACGCGTGCGTCAAGGACAAGCTCCTGCGCGACAATCCGCCTGCGCGACCCAACGAGTCGCCGACCTGGAAACGGCTTGGGCAGTGGCCGAAGTACAGCATGGGGCTGCCCGAGGCGGTCGACGTGCACCGGCGCTTTCGCGACGTCGCGCAGGAGTTCGATCCGGAGCCGCTCCTGCTCGGCGAGACCTACGTGATGGAGCTCGAGAAGCTGATGCAGTACGTCGTCCCGGACGGGCTCCAGCTGTGCATGAACTTCATCTTCCTGCACACGCCGTTCGTCGCAAAGCAACTCGCCGATGTCGTCGGCCGCACGGAGGAGCTGTTCCCGGCAGGGGCGACGCCGGTGTGGCACGCCTCGAGCCACGACGACCCGCGCTTCGCCAGCCGCTGGTGCGACGGCGACGAGGACGCGATCCGGTGCGCGCTCATCGGCCTCTTGTCGCTACGCGGTGCGTGCATCCTCTTCCAGGGCGACGAGATCGGTATGGACGCAGTACCGGTGCCGCCTGAACGAGAGCGCGACATGGCCGGTCGCGATCCGTGCCGTACGCCAATGGTCTGGCGGGACGAGGAAGGCGCGGGCTTCACCGAGCCGGGCGTCGAGCCGTGGCTGCCGATCGGGCCGCGGAACCGGAACGTCGCCGACCAGCGGGACGACCCGAGCTCGATTCTCGCGCTCACGCGCGACCTGATCGCGCTCCGCAAGCACCGGCGACTCCTTCACGGAGCCTACGAGCCGGTCGAGGCGCCGAAGGACGTGTGGGCGTTCCGCCGTGAGGGCGGTGCGTTCGTCGCGTTGAACCTCGGCGCCGAGACGGTGCGGCTCGACGGCGTCGACGGTGCGATCGTGATCGGCAGCGACCGCGCGCGCGACGACGAGGTCCTCGACGGCACGCTCGAGCTGCGGTCTCGTGAGGCGGCGATCGCGGCCGTTCAGCCGTGAGGCTTCGGTAACGTTGTGACGCTCCTACCGATCTGAGGTACCCGGTGACCAGGTTCGTCGTCGACGCCAGCGCCGTCCTCCACCTGGCGAGCGAGGGGGTCGAGGTCCCACGCACGCACAAGCTCCTCGCACCGACGCTCCTTCGTTCCCAAACGCTGTCGGCTCTGCACGAGGCCGTCCAGCGGGGCGAGATCCCGGTCGACGTCGCGCGCGACCGCCTCACCCGCATCGGGCGGATGCCGATCAGGCTCCTCGGCGACGCCGTGCTCCGGCGTCGGGCCTGGGACCTCGCGGATCAGTTGGGATGGGCGTCGACCTACGACGCCGAGTACGTGGCACTCACTCAACTGCAGGCAGACGCGTTCGTAACCCTGGACGCGGAACTGGCGCGCAGCGTCGAAGGGATCGTCGCGACCGCCTCGATTGACGCGCTGCGCTAGGGGAAGAATCGAGGATTACGCAAGCTGACGGCGTGTCGAGCCATCACGACTTCTCGCATGGCTCCGCTCCTCGTGCATGATCACGAGCATGGTTCCGACGCGGCACCGCGAGGGCTGGCTCCCCCGCTCGTACCCATAGCCGCCGGCTAGGTCTGTGTCGGGCAGAACTTGTCGCCCGCCGAGAGTTGCAGCTGCCGCGCCTTCATCTGTCGTTGATACGCCATCTTGTCGGGATCGCTCGGGTCCCATGCGCCCGGGTCTTGGACGACGACGCCGAGGTTCGGCGTGACACCCGGGCCCTCCACTTCGATCCGGTACTTCGATCCGTGTCCCGCCGGGCGACGGGGATTTCCCGGAAGCGAGACGTCGTTCGTCGGCCAGAACGAGTAGCAGAACACTCCGGTCGGATTGCGGAAGACGATCGAGGTCTCCCGCTTCCAGCCGGGACCGTATGCGGAGTCGAGCGTGTTGATGTAGAGGCTGCGCCCGTAGCGATCCTTCGGCGCTCCGGTGCCCTTGACCGTATGGAAGCCGTGAACAGATACGCCGCCGTACAGCAGCCGGCCGAACAGGTTGTGGACCTCACCGTTGAAGGCCCAGTCCGCGTGCACCTCGAGGTCGGCGAGTGGCCCGGTCCAGTGCGAGACGTCGAGCTCCCAGTCCGTCTGGCCCGCCTTGTACGGCGGGTAGCCACGGTGCGGCAGCTTCGGTTGCCAGGCCTGCAGCGCCCACGACGACCCGTCGGGCGCGGTGCACGCAGCGACGAGCGCTGCGAGCGGCGGGCCGTCGTACGGCGTGCAGTGGTTACCGACTCTTCGCCACCAGTGCGCGTTGCGATGCGTCTCCCAGCCGCCTGTCCAATCGATCTTGAACCGCACCTGCGGCACCGTCTCGCTCGGCGGAAGGGCGTTGATCGCGCCCCAGACGAGCGCATGCCGGACGCGGCCACTCTGACGGTAGGTGACGACGGCCATGTCGCCGTCGGCCGAAACCGCAAGCCGCACGTGTGAGGCATTCAGAGCAAGCCGGTCTGAGGCCGCCGCAGCAGAAGCGAACGCACTCGCGAAGACAATCGCGGCGGCAAGCAGTCCGGCGAATGCGGATCCAAATCTCCGCTGCACGCAAATCCTTCTACCTCGCGCGGTGCTTTTCACGCGCCCCCGGTCGCTCGTGCGGCTCAGATCGGGGTTGCAGCCCGACTCGCACGAGCCTTCGGCGCCGCCGCGAGCTGCCCGCACGCCGCCTCGATGTCGCGCCCGCGCGTCAGGCGCACGGTTGCAGGCACTCGCGCGCGGTCGAGCTGCGCTTTGAAGGCGCCGATCCGCTCGCGCGGCGAGCCCTCGAACCGCCCGGTCGGGTTGTACGGAATGAGGTTCACTTTGAAGTCGTCCGGACCGAGCAGCTCCGCGAGCGCACGCGCCTGTGCCGGAGCGTCGTTCACGCCGGCGAGCATCACGTACTCGACGAAGACGCGCCGGTTGACCGCTTCGGCGTGACGGCGACACTCCGCAAGCACGTCCGCCAGGGGGTACCGGTCGTTCACCGGCATGATCTTCGACCGGAGCTTGTCGTCGGGCGCGTGCAGGGACAGTGCGAGCCGAATCGGCGCGTCCACCTCGTCCACGAACCGCTTCAGCCCGGGCAGCCAGCCGACCGTCGAGATCGTCGTGCGCCGGTGCGTGATGCCGAGGTCCGGCAGCCGCCGCGCGGACGCGAGGACCTCGTCGAGGTTGAGCATCGGCTCGCCCATGCCCATGAAGACCGCGTGGTCGACCTCGGTACGCCGGCGGAAGTGCAGCGCCTGGTCGACGATCTCGGATGTGGTCAGGTTGCGCCCGAACGCCATCTGTCCGGTTGCGCAGAACGTGCAGGTAAGCGGGCATCCGGACTGCGAGGAGAGGCAGAGCGAGCGCCGGCCGTCGCGGTAGCGCATCAACACCGCCTCGACCGGATGGCCGTCGGCTGTGCGGAAGAGCGTCTTCACCGTCCCGTCCCTCGACTCGCGCTCCGTCTCGACCGTCAGGGTCGAGAACGGCACCGAGGCTCCCAGCTCCTGGCGAAGGGGGCGGGGCAGGTTCGTCATCGCCTCGTAGCCGTCGGCGCCGCGCGCCGTCCACTCCCACACCTGGCGGGCGCGATAGGCGGGAGCGCCGAGGCCGTTGAGGGTCGTCTCGAGAACCTGGAGATCCACGAAAACCAGGGTACCGGGCCTTGCGATGACTTGACAGCGTGCGCTATCTAGATGAAACTGACGACATGAGCGAGGGCGACGAGATGTTCACGATGCCCCTGCCGCCGCCCCCGCCCGGGGCGATCGAGCGGGACGTCATCTTCATCCGCCACGACGCGCCGGGGGAGCGCGAGGACGAGGACATCATGCTGCGGAAGGTGCCGCGCGCAATCGCGCAGCGCTTCCGTGCATCTGCGGGCGGCCGGGGCATGACGCATGCGCAGTACCTCGCGGCGCTCGTCGAGTTGCACGAGTCGATGCGCACCCGCGCGGACGCGGGCGACAGCGAGCTCACGGCCGAGCTCGAGCGTCTCGGTCTGACGACCGTCACCGTGTAGCGCGCTAGGCTCCTCGGCTCGACGCTCTCACCGAAGCCGACGCATGATCGATCTCCGCTCCGACACCGTGACGAAGCCGACGCCGGCGATGCTGGCCGCGATGACCGCCGCCGAGGTGGGCGACGAGCAGTACCTCGAAGACCCGACGGTCAACGAGCTCCAGCGCCGCATGGCCGAGCTGCTCGGTCACGAGGCGGCGCTGTTCCTCCCGACCGCGACGATGGCGAACCAGATCGCGCTCCGCACCCAGACGAAGCCGGGCTCGATGCTGCTCGCCGAGGAGCGGACGCACGTGCTCGTGTACGAATGGGGTGGTCCGGCGATTCACTCGGGCCTCGTGATGAAGGGCGTCAAGGCCGAAGCCGGCCGTGTCACGCCGGAGCACATCGCGGCGGAGGACACGTGGGACCTCGGGCCGGGCGGGATCGTCGTGCTCGAGAACACCCACCGGAGCTCGGGCGGGCGCATCTGGCCGCTCGACCAGTTCCACGCGACCGTCGACGCGGCCCGCGACCGGGGTCTTGCCGTGCACCTCGACGGGGCGCGGCTCTTCAACGCCTCCGTCGGCGCCGGCATCGAACCGGACGCCTGGGCGCGCCGGGCGGACTCGGTCACGATCTGCTTCTCGAAGGGCCTCGGCTGCCCGCTCGGCGCCGTCCTCGCAGGCTCGGCGGAGCTCATCGAGCGCGCCTGGCAGGGGAAGTACCTCTTCGGCGGCGCCATGCGCCAGGCGGGGGTCGTCGCCGCGGCCGCGATCTATGCGCTCGAGCACCACGTCGCCCGTCTCGCCGACGATCACGCTCGTGCCCGGCGGCTTGCCGACGCTCTCGGCCTCGACTCGGAGACGAACTTCGTCGCGATCCCTGATCCGGGCGACGGCGAGGCGCGCGCCCGCCGGCAGGGCGTGCTGCTCGGCGACCTCCGGCCCGGCTGGTTGCGTGCGGTCACGCATCTCGGCGTGACCGACGACGACATCGACTGCGCGATCGAGCTCATCCCGGAGGCGCTTGGTGTCCACGCCTGAGACGGTCGCGGCCGAGCTCGAGCGACTCGTTCGCGACGAACAGCGGAAGCAGCGGCTCCCGAGCGTCACGGCGGCCGTCGTCCGCGACGGCGAGCTGGTGTGGGAGACCGCAGTGGGCACGGCCGACGTGAAGGCGCGCCGTGACGCGACGGCGGACACGCAATATCGCGTCGGCTCGATCACGAAGACCTTCACGGCGGCGGCGATCATGCAGCTGCGGGACGAGGGAAAGCTCGACCTCGAAGACACCCTTGACCGGCACGTCGAAGGCGCCGCCCACGCGCCGACGATCCGCAGGCTGCTCTCGCACACGTCGGGCCTGCAGCGCGAGACGCACGATGACGCGTGGCTGCACGCACGCTTCGCCGACGTCCCGGAGTTGCTCGAGACGTTCGACCGCGCGGAGCAGGTGCTTCCGCCCGGCGCCCGCTTCCACTACTCCAACCTCGCTTTTGCGCTGCTCGGGATCGTCGTCGAGCGCGTCGCCGGCGCCCCGTACGCGCAGTACGTCGAGCGGCGCCTGCTGGAGCCGCTCGGCCTGGTGCGCACAACGTTCGAGCCACGGCAGCCCGCAGCGACGGGCTACCTCGTGCAGCCGTACGTCGACGGCGTCTGGGACGAGGCGCCCGTCGAGACGGGAGCGTGGATCGCCGCCGGTCAGATGTGGGGCACCGTGCGCGACCTCTGCCGCTGGGCGACGTTCCTCGCCGACCCCGACGAAGCCGTGCTGAAGAAGCAGACGGTCGAGGAGATGCGGACGGTGCAGTCGATCGACGACCACGTTCGCTGGACGGGCGGCTACGGGCTCGGGTTGATGCTGCGCCGCGACGGCGAGCGCGTGCTTGCGGGCCACGGCGGCTCGATGCCGGGCTTCATCGCCGGCGTCTACGTCTCGCCGGCGGAAAGGATCGGCGCGGCGGCGCTGACGAACTCGAGCACCGCCGTGCTCGGCGACCTGACGCTGAAGCTCGTCGCGGTGACGAACGAGCGCTGGCCGGTCCCGCCCGAGCCCTGGCAGGTGGAGCAGCCTCCGCCGGACGACGTCGTCCCACTCCTCGGCATCTGGTTCATGGAGGGCTCCCAGCTCGTGATCAGCTGGCGCGACGGGACGCTCGAGGCACGCTTCCCGGAGGACGCCGACTGGAAGCCGCCTGCGGTGTTCAGGCGCGAGGCAGAAGACCGCTGGCGCATCGTCTCGGGCTGGGAGCACGGCGAGGTTCTGCGCGTCGAGCCCGACCGGCTCGTGCTCTCGGGCTATCCGGTCACGCGCGAGCCACAGCTCTGGGTCTAGGACGGTTATTCGTACTGCAGCGCCTGCAGCACGTTGAGCCGTGCCGCGCGACGCGCGGGGAAGATCGCGGCGACGACGCCGGCGAAGACCGCGACGACGACGAAGACGACGATCGTGACCCAGGGGATCGTGAACGTCGGGTACTCGATCGCCTTTCCGATCATCAGCGCGAGCGCGATCCCGACCGGGATCGCGAGTGCTGCGCCGAGGAGTGCCGTGATGATGCTCTCGTGACGGATCATGCTGCGCACCTGGCGGCGTGTCATCCCGATGGCGCGCAGCATGCCGATCTCGCGCGTGCGTTCGAACACCGTCAGCACGAGCGTGTTCACGATGCCGAAGAGGCTGATCAGAACCGACAGCGAGAGCAGCACGTAGAGGAAGAGGATCAACCGGTTGATGAAGCGTTCCTGGTTCTGGACGAACTTCTTCTTCGTCGCGATCTTCGCGTCCGGGAAGCTCGCGAGCGCGCGGTCGAGCGCCTGCTTGTTGGCGTCGGTTGCTCCCCCGCGCGTGTCGATGAAGGCGTAGAGGTTCTGCGGGTTCGCGTACTCGCGATCGAAGCGCTGCGCCGAGATCGTGATATCCCCGAATGGCGTGCCGCCCTTCGGGGGATCGAAGATGCCGCGCAGGACGAGCGGAATGTGCCCCCCGGAAGGTGTTTCGAGGGCGATGCGCGAGCCGACAGTCAAGTCGTGCTTCTTCGCATAGTCCTTCGCGACGAACGCGCCATCGTTGCCGAGCTGCCCCGGCGTCGCCGGGCTCCCGTCCTTCCACTTCAGGTCGATCACCTTCGTGACGTTGGGCTCCACTGCGGTGATGTTGATGCGGTCGTTGAACGCTTCGCCCTGCCCGGCACGCACGCCGCTCACGAGGTCGACGACCGGCTCCTTCTGCAGCGCCCGCTCCGAGGCGAGCGAGATCGGCGAGAAGTCGTTTTCCGCCGTGAGTGCGTAGTCGGCGGTGAAGAGCTTGTCGACCGAGTCCTCGAACGTCGCCTTGATGCCGGAAGCGAGGACGGCGACGAGCGTCACGAGCGTCAGGCCGATCATCAGCGCCGACGCAGTCGACGCTGTGCGCGACGGGTTCCGAATCGAGTTGCCGCGCGCGAGAGTGCCGGCCGCGCCGCCGAACCGCGCCGCAGGTGCGCCGAGCACGCGTGCTATCGGCGGGACGAGGGTCGGCGCGAGCATGGCGACGCCGATGAAGACGAGCAGCGCGCCGACGCCGAGTGACAGCAACCGCAACTTCGTCGAGACGCCGCCGGCAAAGAGGCCGACGAGCATGAGCGCGACGGCGACGACGATGACGGTGGACGCGATGTAGGGCCCGAAGCGGGCGAGACGCGACGGCGGCAGCACGGCACCCTCGCGCACGGCCGCGATCGGCTCCACGCGCGTCGCGCGCAGTGCGGGCCGCACGGAGGCGATCAGCGTGACGAACACGCCTACGAGCAAGGCTACGACGATCGTGCGGGTCGCAAAGACGGTGCCGACCTGCGGCAAGTCGATGCCGATCGCAACGAACGCCATGTTGAGGAGCTTGGCGAGCCCGAGGCCGCTGAAGAGGCCGATCACGGACGCGATCGCGCCGATCACGAGTGCCTCGAGCACGACGGACCAGTAGACCTGGCGGCGCGTCGCGCCGAGCGTGCGCAGCGTCGCCAGCTCGCGCATTCGCTGGGCGACCGTGATGCCCATGGTGTTGGCGATCACGAAGATCCCGACGAACAGGGCGACGAAGCCGAACGCGAGCAGGAAGTACTCGAAGAAGGTCAGGAACTGGTTCGTGTCCTTCGTCTGCTGCTCGGCCTCCTGCTGGCCCGTACGCACCTGCGCGGTCGCCGGAAGCAGCGGGCTGACTTGCTTCACGAGCTCGTCGGGCGTCACGTTCTGCTTGCTCGCGATGCCGATCGAGTCGAGCTTTCCCTCCTTGTCGAAGAAGCGCTGCGCGGTCGGCAGGTCGAAGATCGCCATCGTGGCGCCGCCGAGCGAAGAGAGGCCGCCGAAGCGGGTGATGCCGGAGATGCGGAACCGCTCCAGCGGCCCTCGAGCGACCACGCCGATCGTGTCGCCGACCTTGAAGTGGCTCGCCGACGCGGTCTTCGAGTCGATCGCGATCTCGTGCGGGCCGCTCGGCCAGTGGCCCTCGGTCAGGACGAGCGGATTGAAGCGCTGGTCGCCTTTCGGATCGACGCTGAACGCGAGGTTCGGCGCTCCGCCGCGCGAGATGACCTTGCCGCTGCGGTTGACGAGCTTCGCGTCGTCGGTGATGCCGCCCTCGGCCACCGCGACGCCGGGCAACTCGCGCACCCGTGGCAGGAGCGACTCCGGCAGCGACGGAGGGATGACGCCGTCGTTCTGGTTCCCGCCGATCGCGCTCTTGCCCGTGATGACGGCGTCGCTGTTCTTGTAGACCTGGGTGAAGACGGTGCTGAAAGCGGCCTTGATCGTGTCCGTGAGGACATAGGTGCCACTGATCATCGCGACGCCGAGGACGATCGCGACCGCCGTCAGCGTCGCGCGGAGCTTGCGGCCGAGGAGGCCTTTTAGTGCAACTCCTGCCACCAGCTAGTCGAGGTGGCTCATGACCTCGAGCACCTCGGCTGCGGTTGCGTTGTGCAGCTCGCGCACGATCAGGCCGTCGGCCAGGAAGAGGATGCGGTCGGCGATCGCGGCGGCGCGCGCCTCGTGCGTCACCATCACCGTCGTCTGGCCGTACGCGGTGACGGAGTCGCGCAGGAGCTCGAGGATCTCGCCGCTCGTCTTCGAGTCCAGGTTGCCCGTCGGCTCGTCCGCGAAGAGAATCGTGGGCCGGGAGACGAGCGCACGCGCGATCGCAACACGCTGCTGCTGCCCCCCCGAGAGCTCCGAGGGCCGGTGGGAGCGGCGGTCGGCGAGCCCGGTCTTGCCGAGTAGCTCGTCGAGCCAACGCCGGTCGGGCTTCTCGCCGGCGATCGAGAGCGGGAGGACGACGTTCTCCTCGGCGGTCAGCATCGGTAGCAGGTTGAAGAACTGGAAGACGAAGCCGATGTGCTCGCGGCGAAGGCGCGTCAGCTTGGCGTCTGCGAGCGTGGTGAGCTCGTTGTCGGCGATCGTGACGGAGCCGCTCGTCGGCTTGTCGAGGCCCGCAAGGATGTGCATCAGCGTCGATTTTCCCGAGCCCGACGGGCCCATGACCGCGACGAGCTGGCCTGCCTCCACCTCCAGCGAGACGCCGCGTAGCGCGTCGACGGCGGTCGAGCCCTCGCCGTACCGGCGGGTGACATCGGTCGCCTGGACGACGGTGCCCTGCTGTGCGGGCGCGGGAACGCCCTCTTCGACGACGGCCATGGGGCCCTAGGCTAGCGGTCCCCCGCAAGGAGGAAGCCGATCGCCACGAGCCCATATGAGGCCACGAGCACGCCGCCTTCCCAGCGCCGCGAGTGCCCGTCGCGCACCATCGCGACGGTGATCAGCACGGCGGCGCCCATCGCCGTCATCTCCTCCCACCGGAAGGTCAGCGGCAGGTGGTGCGTGAAGAAGAGCGACAGCAGCATCACGACGGGCGTCACGAAGAGCGCGACTTGCGCGCTCGACGAGATCGCGATCTCGCTCGCGAGCTTCATCTTTCCGGCGTGCGCGATGACGATGGCGCCGCCGTGCTCGGCCGCGTTGCCGACGATCGCGACGATCACGGCTGCGACGAAGAAGTCGCTCGCGCCGACTGCGTGTGCGAACGCGTCGATCGAGTGGACGAGGATCTCGCTGATGACTGCCGTGATCCCGGTCGCGACGCCGAGGACGAGGAGTGAGCGCGGGAGCGTCCAGGCGCCCGCGGCCGGTTCGCCGTGATTGGCGTTCCGATGCACCCGCAGATTGCGAATCGTGATCACGACGTAGACGGCGAGCAGCGCAGCGGCAATCGGGATCGAGACATAGACGGCGGTGTTGCGCTCGGTTCCGCCGGTGTAGCCGAGCACTACCGCCGGCATGAAGAGCAGAACGGCCAGCCCGCAAAGGCCGAGTTGTGTCAGGAGCGAGCGACGGTCGATGTCGGCCCGCTTCGGGCCGACGAGCTGCGCGACGCCGAACACGAGCAAGAGGTTCGAGATGACACTGCCGGCGAGGGAGCCGCGCACGACGTCGGGCAGGCCGCTGCTCACCGCCAGCATCGCGATGATCAACTCGGGTGCGTTGCCGAAGCTCGCGTTGAGAAAGCCTCCGATCCCGGGGCCGGTGTGCTCGGCCGCGTGCTCGGTCGCCTCGCCGATCAGCCACGCGAGCGGGATCAGCGCGCCGCACGCGAGCAAGAAGAGCACGGTCTTGTCTGCGTGGGTGAGCTGGTCGACGAGGATCGTCGCGGGCGCAAGGGCGAGCAGCGCCCAGAGGATCCGCTTCGTCACGACGCGGGTAGCCTACCCAGGGGTGCTCGAGGCGGTCCTTTTCGACTGGGGCGACACGTTGATGCAGTGGACGTGGGAGCCGGAGCTGCTCGAAGCCGGGCACGCGGCAGGACTGCGTGCGCTCGGGCGCGATCCGCTCCCGTCGCTGACGACGCGCTTCCGCGACGCCTATCTGCCGCTGCTGCTCACGCCGGGAACGCTCGAAGAGGTCGAGTACCCAGGGCTCGTTCGCCGCCTCCTCTCGGAATCGGGGATCGACGTCGACGACGACGGACTCGAGCGCTACCTCGAAGCCGAGCACGCGGCGTGGGGCACGGCGCTCCAGCTGGCGTCGACCACACACGCGCTGCTCGAGGCGCTGCGCGAGCGCGGGCTCAAGCTCGGGCTCGTCTCGAACGCGATCGACCCGCCGGGGCTCCTGCACCGCGACCTGGCGCGGCTCGGGATCGCGGAACGCCTCGATACGGCGGTGTTCTCCTCCGAGGTCGGCTGGCGCAAGCCGCATCCGGCGATCTTCGAGCGGGCGCTCGAGGCCCTCGACGTCGCGCCGGAGCGAGCCCTGTTCGTCGGGGACAAGCTCTCGACAGACGTGGCAGGCGCGTCCGCGCTCGGCATGACGACCTGCCAGGCTCTCTGGTTTCAGGCCGACGCGGACGAGGCTCCCGAGCCGGACTATCGGGCCTTTACGCAGATGGATGTCCTCACGATCGCCGGCAGGCTCACCGTGTGAGTCGCGACTCCGTTTGTGCAAGCACCAACCGGGCGACAAGTCAAGTCTTGCGGCGCTCCCGAATTCGCACTCACAATGTGTGGCAATGAGTGAACAGCTCGCGCCGGCGCTCCCGCTGCGACCCCAGGATGAGGTCGAGTGCCGCCGTTGCGAGGTCCACTGCGAGAAGGTCGTCTACCCCTCGGCCTGCATGGCGCGGTCGTGCCCGTTCGCCTACGCGTACGAGGAGCATGGGCACACGTTCATGGGATGCATGCAGAAGGTCTTCGAAGCGGAGATCGACGTCGACATGCTGCGAGCCGCGGAGCGCAGGCGCGACGGCTTCGGTGCGGTTCGCGCGACGCGGAAGCCGCTCCCGATGTGCCACTCCGAGGTCGACCCGTGCTATGAGCACCGCGCCGGGGAGCTCGGCTGCGTGAACCCGGAGTTCAACGAGCTGCCGGCGGCATCGCCGACGTTCCGCGTCTTCGCGCGGCTCCAGTAGACCCTCCTATGGGTCTGGCACCCGCCAGAGGGCGGCGAGGCCGAGCACGGGCCCGAGCACGCAGAGCGCGAACGCCGTACGCCATGAGCTCGCCGTCACGACCGCGGCGAACGCCGGCGGGAACCCCGCTCCGACCACGCCGAGGAGCGTTTGCTGGAAGCCGAGCGCCGCGCCGCTGCGCGCGAGCCCTGCGCTCTCGGCCGCTGCCGTGAACGAAAGGCCGTTCCAGGAGATGCCGAGCACGCCGGCGACGACGAGCGCCGGTATCAGCACGCCGAGCGGGGCGTCGAGAAGCGCCGTCGCAAGTGCCATCGCTACGGCCAGTAGCACCCCGATCAGCCGCAGCGGGCCCAGGCGCGAGCCGATCCGGTCGGACCAGCGGCCCGCGGCGATCCGAGTCGCGATCCCGATCACGTTGATGCCCGCGAGGACAGCTGCCGCCCGGTGCGCCGACAGGCCGCGATAGTCGTGGAGGAAGAGGACGACGAAGCTCGCGATCGCCATCTGCGACAAGAGATAGAGCGACGACCCTCCCGCGAGCAGCCACATGCCCGCATCGCGCAGCGGCCCACGCCCGCCCGCCGTCGCGACGACAGGCCGCGCGGGCGCGTTCCGCATGAGCGTCACTGCGACGGCGGCGCCGACGACGCAAGCGGCGGCGAGCGTGAAGAACGCACGGCGCGTTCCGCCCGTGGACGCGAGCCACGGCAGCGTCGCGGCGGCTGCAGCGCCGCCGATCGGGATTGCCGTCTGCCGGATGCCCAGCGCGAGGCCGCGCTCCTCGACCTCGAACCACGCCATCACGGCGCGGCCGCTCGCAGCATTCACGCTCGCTCCGAACGCACCCGCGACCGCGAGCCAGACGGCGAGCGATGCGTACGTCCGTGTGAGGCCCGCGCCGGCGAGTGCGCCGGCGGCGCCGACCAGACCGACCGCGATGATCGTCCGCTCACCGAGCCGGTCGGAGAGGAGTCCCCACGGCAGCAGGGTCAGCAGCATGCCGATCCCGACCGCGCCGAGGACGACGCCGGTCTCGCCGAGGGTGAGGCCGTAGTGCGTCCGCAGCGCGGGGGCGAGCGCGGGCAGCCCGACCGAGACGGTTGTGAAGCTCGCCTGCGCGAGCGTCCCTGCGGCGAGGATCACCCAGCGGTAGCGCGAGCGTGTATCTCCTTGGCTTTGCGAACCTCGTTCGCGTCCGGGCCCTTGTTGTCGGGGCCTGCCACTTCGAGTACGGCCGGTAGGCCCTGCAGCCGGCCGTTGCCCAGGAACACGCCGAGCTTCTCGCCCAGCAGTCCTTCGCCGATGTTCGCGTGGCGGTCGCGGTTCGACCCGAGCGGCGTAGCCGCGTCGTTCACGTGCAGCGCGCGGAGGCGGTCGAGGCCGATCGCTCCGTCCAGCTCGTCGAGCAGCGCGTCGAAGGCGACCGGGTCGGTCACGTCGATCCCCGAGACGTAGAGATGGCACGAGTCGAGACAGACACCGAGTCGCGGATGCCGGTCGAGCCGGTCGAAGAGCGTGGCGAGCTCGTCGATCGAGCGGCCGATCGTGCCGCCCGCGCCCGCAGAGTTCTCCATCAGCAGCCACGTCGTGTCAGAGCTGATCTCGAGCACCTGCTCCATCGCCGGCAGCACCCGCTCGAGGCCCGCCTCGAGGCCGGCGCCGAGGTGCGACCCGACGTGGAAGACCACGCCGTCGGCGTCGATCGCGCAGGCGACCTCCATCGTGTTACGTAGAGCGGCGACCGACTTCTCGTACACGTCGTCGTTCGGGGCGGCGAGGTTGCAGAGGTAGAGTGCGTGGCAGAGGACATCGTCGATGCCCGCCTCGGCCCGGTGCTCCTTGAAGCGCTGGAGGTTCGCGGGATCGTGGTTCGTCGGCCGCCACGTGCGCGGGCTCTGTGTGAAGACCTGGACCGAGTCGGCCCCGATCGCCACGGCGCGGTCGATCGCGGTGTGGATCCCGCCCGAGGTCGAGACATGGGCGCCGATCTTCACTCTGCGACGCTAGTACATCCGGCCGCAAGTTCGGTGGGTTGTCCGGCGAGTGGCTCGGCGTTCGTGGCAAGGACGCAGGGAGCCCCGATAGTCCAACTATCGGGGCGACCGAGGACGCGGCCACGGGCGGCGAGACGCCGCCGGGAAGCTGCCGAACTTGCGGCCGGGTGTACTCAGCGCAGCCAGGCTTCGAGACGCGCAGCCTCGTCCTCGACCTCGCGGCGGGCGGTGCGGGAGACCGGGACCGCGAGCTCGGTCGTGACCGTCCCCTGCCTGACGTACGTCCAGGTGCCGACAACGACGCCGTCGACGAGGACCGTAGCCGCGACATCGCCGTTCTTTGCGATCACGCCTTTGCGCAGCTCGTCCGAGACGACCCGGCGCCGGTCCGCGTGCGCAAGAAGCGTGTTGTCCCACTTCGGGAGAAATCGGACCGGGGCTGGTGTATCGGCAGGCGGAAGCGGCGCCCGGGGAACGTCGAGCAACTCCTTGCCGTCTTCGTTCCGGAAGCGGCGGAGCGGCTCGAGGACGTCGAGAGCGGGAGCGAAGTCGGCAATTCGCAGGCCTGACCAGTCGGCGATGTCGGCGCGCGTCGCCGGTCCGAATGCTGCGAGGTAGCGGCGGACGAGCTCGGCGCGAGCCGTGAGCACATCGATCGGGTCCGGCTCGGGATACGGGTGGTAGACGGCGGCGGGCCGCGTCGTCCAGAGCGCGCTCTCGGGGCCGTGCAGCAGGTGGGCGTGCCTTCGGACGGCGTGGAAGATCCGCCGCGCTTCGATCTCGACGTGACCGTGGCTCTCCTCGAGGTACGCAAGTGCCGTCTTCATGGTCAACGGCTCCGCTTCGGCGAGCTCTCGTGCGCCCCGCAGCGCCCTCAGCGCGTGGCCGAGATGCGTCTCGTTGAACCACGTCGGCATGTCCCGGAGTGCGGCCCAGAACAGCGCGTAGTCGCGCGCAGTGATCAGGTGGAGCGTCCCGCGCATCACCGTGGGCTTCAGAACCTTCCGCTCGAGGATCGCGCGCTCGAGCGTCTCTCGCTTGAATCCCGTCACGCGTGACCACAGCCCGATGTACGGCGACGGCGGCCACTGCGCCTGCATCCCCGCGAGGCGCTCGATTGCGGGAAGCACGCCGATCTTCTTGCGCTCGAGGAGCAGCTGCCGCGCCAGCGTCGCGCGGTTCAGCTCCCGCAGCGTCAGGATTCGCTCTGCCACGGCACACGCCTGAACTCGACCGAGCCGCCGGTGACGATCGCGTACTCCGAGACGGCTACCGGCTCGGGCTCGTCGGCGAAGCGGTCATACGCGAGGCCGACCGACCCGGGGTTGACGTAGAGCGCCCCGTCGACGTAGCGCGTCCACTGGAGGTGCGTGTGGCCGCCCGCGAGCAGGTCGACGCCGGAGCCGCCAAGGAGGCGTTCCACCTGGCCGTCTCGTGTCTCGGGCAGCACGACGTCGTCGTAGGAGTGCGGCGAGCCGTGGAACGCGCGGAGCGTCAGCCCTCCGTCGAGCTCGACGTCGAGTGTGGGGAGAAAGGAGCGGATCTGCTCGAGGTGGCGCGGCTCGAGCCTGCCGAGCGACCACTCGCGTCGCTCGAGGTGCGCCTCGGTGATCGGCTCGGGCGAGTCGGCAGGCACCTCGAGCAGGAACGCGTCGGCGTTGCCGAGGATCACCGGCCAGCCGAGCCCGGCGAGCCTGTCGAGCACCTCGGCAGGCTCTGAGCCGCCCTGCGCGACGTCGCCGAGACAGACGACCTGAGGGATGCCGAGCCGCTCGAGCTCAGCGACGACCACCGCAAGCGCGGTGTCGTTGCCGTGGATGTCCGAGACGAGCGCGACGGGCACCGCTCTACGATAGGCAGACGATGAGTGTCCGCGTCCGCATGGCCCCGAGCCCCACCGGAGCCCTCCATCTCGGCGGCGTGCGCACCGCGCTCTTCGACTGGCTGTTCGCCCGCAACCGGGGCGGCGAGTTCCTCGTGCGGATCGAGAACACCGATACGAGCCGCGAGGTCCAGGGGGCGGTCGAGCACGCGCTCGAGTCGCTCGGGTGGCTCGGGCTCGACTGGGACCGCCCGCCGACATTCCAGCTCGACCGCCTGGACGACTGCCGGCGCGTCGCCGAGCAGCTCGTCGCCGAGGGGAAGGCATACGAGGACGAGGGCGCGATCCGCTTCCGGATGCCGGACGAGGGGACCACGTCGTGGAACGACGCGGTCCGCGGTGAAATCTCGTTCCCGAACGAATCGCTCGAGGATCTCGTGCTCGTCCGCGCCGACGGCCGTCCGACGTACAACTTCGCGTCGCCGATGGAGGACGTCTGGGACGGGATCACGCACGTGATCCGCGGCGAGGACCACGTCTCGAACACCCCGAAGCAGATCAACATCATCCGTGCGGTGGGCGCGGAGCCGCCCGTGTACGCGCACGTCCCGAACGTGATGGGCCCGGACGGGAAGAAGCTGTCGAAGCGACACGGGGCGACGGGAGTCGACGAGCTGCGCGCGCAGGGGTACTACGCGCCCGCGTTGATGAACTTCCTCGCGCTGCTCGGCTGGGCGCCCGACGGCGAAACGACGATCATGAGCCGCGACGAGCTGATCGAGCGATTCAGTCTCGAGCGGGTGAGCCCGAGCCCGGCGCAGTTCGACTACGACAAGCTCGACTGGATGAACGGCGTCTACCTGCGGGCGCTGCCGCCCGGCGAGTATGCCGACCTACTCGTCGCATACCTGCGCGAGCAGGGCTACGACTGGGAGGAGGAGCGGATCCGCGCGGCCGCGCCGCTCGTGCAGGAGAAGATCGCGAAGCTCGGCGAGTTTCCCGAGTTCGCCGGCTTCCTCTTCCACGACGTGCAGGTCGAGGCGGGCAGCGACGGGGAGGTCGTCGAGGCAGCGCGCGACGCGCTCGCGGAGCTCGAGCCCTTCACCGCCGAGGCGATCGAGGCATCGCTGCGCGCGGTGGTCGAGCAGCTCGGCCTCAAGCCCCGCCAGGGCTTCCAGCCGATCCGGGTGGCGGTGACCGGCTCGAGGGTGTCGCCCGGGCTCTTCGAGAGCATCGAGCTTCTCGGTCGCGAAACGACCTTGGAGCGGCTCAGCGCCGCCTCATAGGCAACGGTTTCGGGCGCGCGAGCGGGTCGAGCGCGCGCTGAAACTGGAGCCATGCGCGCCGCCGGAACGGCATCGAAGGCTGCGGTAATTCCTCTGGCGTGTGCTGCGTGTCTCCCCGGTCCACGAGCTCACTCGTGTCGGCCTTGCCCTTAAACATTTCTCTCAAGGGTGAACGGGCTCAGGCGGGCCCTGGGTACGGCGCCAGGGGCTTCGTGCCCTTTCAAGCAATGTCCTCCAGGCTTCTGGAACGCGATCACGCGGCGCGCTGCCGCGTGCTCGGGGGCCCCGATAGTTGGACTATCGGGGCCCCCTGCGTCCTTGCATCGCTTGGTGCTCGCGCCCCAGAAGCGTGGCAACATCACCTGAAGGGGCACTAGACTTGTGTCCCGTGGCGACCGGGGCGGAAAAACTGGTCGTTCTCGTGGTGGACGACGAGCCCGCGATCCGCCTGCTCTGCCGGGTGAACCTCGAGCTTGCGGGCTACGAGGTGCGCGAGGCCGGCTCGATCGGCGACGCCCGGCGCCTGATCGAGGATGGTGTGGGCCTCGTTCTGCTCGACATGCACATCGGGGTCGAACGCGCAGAGTCGCTGCTCGAGGAGCTCGTCCAGCGGCGGATTCCGGTCGCCGTTGTGACCGGGTCGACCGAGATCGAAGCCGTGGCGGCCAAAGGCGCCGACGCCGTGCTCGCCAAGCCGTTCACGATCGAGGACCTCGAGGCGACCGTGCGCCGTCTCGCCGAGCTCAGCGCCTCCCGCCTGTAGGCTGGCCGAATGTCGACGACCGCCCTTCGGGACGCCGCCGAGTATGAATCACGCCTCCAGCAGTACTACTTCGAGCGCGCCGAGGAGGCGCGAGCTGTTCGCGTCGGCGAGAAGGAGGTCTCTGAGCAAGCCGCGATCGTCGCGCGATACCGCGATCTCTTCACGCGACCGCAGATCGAGGCGCTGCGCGAGGCCGAGGAGGCCGACGGCGGCGACGAGCGGGAGCGGCTCTACCGGCTGCGCACGACCTGCGAGGCGGGCGTCATCGCCGGCGAGCTCGCCGAGCAGGAGGACGCGCTGGAGAACGCGATCCTCGGCGCACGGCTCACGTTCCGCGACGAGGAGCTGCCGCTCCGCGCCGCTCAGGCGAGACTCGCGGTGCTCGATGCGTACGCCGACCGCGAGGAGCTCGGCGAGCTCGAACGCGCGGCGTCGGCACGATTCAACCCCGACCGCCGCGCGCTCTTGGAGGCGCGCGAGCAGCTCGAGGCCGAGATCACGGGCGAGGTCGACCCCGTGGCGCGGAGCGAAGCCGAAAAGGCGATCTCGCTGGGAGATCTCGAGCGGGTGCTCGTCGCTGCGTCGGACGCTTCGACCGAGGCATATGGACGCACGCGTGAGACGTGGTTCGGCAAGCTGCTCGGCTCCGACCGCGACCCCATGCCGTCGAACGCGCACGTCCACTACCTTCGCAGGCTGTCGCCGCTGGAGTCGACCTATACGAAGGAAGCCGCGGTGGACGTCTGCCTCGCGACGACGCTCGCGCTCGGCTTCGACATGACCGCGATCCCGAACATCCGCCTCGACCTCGAGGACCGACCCCAGAAGAACCCGCGCGCCTGCGTCATTCCGTCGAACCCGCCGGAGGTCGTGCACCTGATCACGCGCGCGCAAGGCGGGCTCTCGGACTATCAGGCCTTCATGCACGAGGCCGGCCATGCACTCCACTACGCCGGCGTCGACCCGCGGCTGCCCTTTACCTTCCGCAGCATCTCGCGCGACCACGCGCTGACCGAGATCTACTCCTACATCTTCGAGGCGGTCACGCGCGAGCCTGGTTGGCACGCGTTGCACTTCCGGCTCACCGATGCGCAGGCGGAGGAGAACGCCCAGGCGACGCTTTTCCTCGAGGCGTTGCTCTACCGGCGCTACACGGCGAAGCTGCGCTACGAGCTCGGCTTCTGGTCGGCGTTCGCCGAGGAGCGCGGCCGCTCGGAGCGGAACTACTCGACGCTCCTCACCGGGGCCACGGGCATCCGGTACGACCCGCGCAACTACCTCGCCGACATGGACTCGGGCTTCTACTCGGCCGACTATCTGCGCGCCTGGATCCGCTCCGCGCAGCTCCGCGTATTCCTGCTCCGCGAAGTCGGAGAGAACTGGTGGCGGAGCGAGCAGACCGGGGAGATCCTGCGCGAGCTCTTCCTCGAGGGTACGCGGCCGACGAGCGAAGAGGTGGCGGGCCGCATCGGCTTCGAGCCGCTCGACACCGGGCCGCTCGTTGAAGACCTCAACGCCGCGACCTGACTTCAGTCAAGTCGCAGTCGTTTCGAAACGACTACGGAGGCCCGCTAGGACTGTCTGACTCTTTCGATACGTTGTCCAAATGGACAAAAGGTGCGCTCGATGTCGGGCTGTGAAACCGCGCAGCGCGTTCTACCGCAACGCTGGCTGGAAGGATGGTTTCCACCCGTACTGCAAGGCCTGCTTACTCGCGCACCAGAGCACGCGCCGGTTCGCGAAGTTAGACGCGGCCGATCCGGAGAGGCGGCAGTGGACTCGCCGGCACATCGTCCAGGACTACTTTCACGTCATCGACAACGCGCGAAAGGCGTACCTGCTTGGGTTGCTCGCGGCCGATGGGAACGTGCTCGAAACGCCACCGCGGGTAGCTCGACGAGGTGCTTTGTGCGCGCCTCCGCAGCCTCGTCGAAGTTGTCGTGACGCTTTTCGACTAGCTCGACATGATGCTTGTCGCGGTCGGCCTGGCGCGTTTGCGCCAGCAGGATCAGCGGCGCTGCATAGGCGGCCTGGGTGGAGAAGACGAGATTGAGCAGAATGAACGGGTACTTGTCCCAGTGGTTGACGAGCCCGATCACATTGAGTGTGATCCAGGCGGCGACGACGAGGCTCTGTCCCAAGATGTACCTCGGCGTTCCGAAGAACCGCGCCACCTTCTCAGCACCCCGCCCGAACCGATCGTCGCCGAAGGCGCCGCGCTGCGCACTCATCGCAGGCGAGGCTAGAGAACGCCTCGGACGAGCTCGAGGAACACCTGCTGCTTGGTGTGCGGCCCGATCTGCGCGTCCCGGCTCGCCAACCGGCTACGCGGCGTTACGCCACGCGGCCCGTAAGCGGTCGCGATAGCCGAGCCAGAGCACCGCGGCGACGACGAGCAGGACGAGCTCGTCCACCGGTCCCGGGATCGGGGCGAGTCCGACGGCGGCGAGCCCGCGCAGCCAGCGCGGCAGGCCTCCGTCGCGAGCGAGCAGCTGCACAGCGCGGGCGATGCGTCTGACTGCGGTCATAACAAGAAGATTGCAAATCGCCTGCGACGGCCGAGTAGATTCAGCTCGATGCTTCGTCGCCTCGTCTTCCTCTCGGCTCTCTGCGCTTTCGCCCTCTCGGCCACGAGCGCTTCAGCCTCGTTGACGCCGCTGCCGGGGATCCGCTCGCCGTCGGGAAACATCACGTGCCTGTTCGTCCCCGGCGCTCAGAGCATGATGCTGTGCTCGATCGCCACGGCGGACTACGCGATGCGGCTGCAGGAGAAGTGCATGGGGCCGAACGGCGAGGGAGTCGACTGGCATGGCTTTACGCTCACGGCGACGAGAGCAGGGCTCGTCAACTGCACCGGTGGGATCCTCTACAGCCCGGACACGCAGCGACCGCATTACGTGACCCTGCGCTACGGCGCGAGCTGGCGCCACGGTGCGTTCAGGTGCTGGTCGCGTATCACCGGCGTCACCTGCCGCAACGCCGCACGTCACGGGATCTTCCTCGCCCGCCAGACCTGGCGGACCTGGTAAACGCCGGCGTGGAGGCTCTGCGGCTCTGGAATGCGCGAGCGATCGACCCGTCGTCGGGGACGGTGATCGATCGTGCGACGATCTCGGTCGCCGGCGGCAGGATCACTGAGGTCGTCGAGGCGACCGGAGATACTCCCGCCGGCGCGATCGACGTGGCGGGACGGACGGTGCTGCCCGGACTTATCGACGCGCACGTGCACCTCGTCTCCGATGTCTCGCGCTCACCGCGGTTCGGGCCGCCGCCGCAACTGAAGGGTGAGGATCCGAGGCCTCGCGAGCTCGGCTGGTTCGTGCTCGCGAAGTCGTGCAGTGCCCTGCTCGAGTCGGGGATCACGACCGTCCGCGACGTCGGCGCCTACGACGACGAGGCGATCGTGATGCGGCGCGCCGTCGAGCTCGGCCTGGCGCCCGGGCCCCGCATCCTCACGTGTGGCCGGATCATCTCGGCGACCTCGCCGGGCGGCCGGATCTTCGGCTCGATGTACGCGGAGGCGGACGGCCCCTGGGAAGTGCGCCGGGCCGTACGCGAGCAGCTCCGGCGAGGTGCTGATTTCGTAAAGTTGATGTCCACCGGTGCGCGCTCCGTGGAGCGCGAGGATCCCGAGCCTGCACAGTTGACGCGAGAAGAGATCGCGGCGATCGTCGACGAGGCCCACCGCATCGGCCTGCGTGTTGCCGCGCACGCGGAAGGGCTCGGTGGCACGCGTCTTGCCGTCGAGGAGGGCGTCGACACGATCGAGCACGGCCTCGCGCTCCATCGTGCCCCGGAGCTCCTCGCTGCGATGGCGGAGGCCGGCCAGGTGCTCGTCCCGACGCTCTCGACTTTCCACGACCTCGCCGAACGGTTCGCGCACGAGTGGGTGCCGCGTCTCGTCGACCAGGCGAAGCGTCAGCTCGAGGAGGCGTATACGACGCTCGTCGCGGCACGCGAGGCAGGCGTGACGCTCGCGATGGGCTTCGACTCGGGGCCGCCCGGCGCGAACCTCTGGGAGCTCGTGCGGATGTCGGAGGGCGGCCTCGGCTCGATGGCCGCGCTCACCGCCGCGACATCGGGGGCCGCGGCCGCCGCCGGTCTCCCGGACCTCGGACGACTGCGGTCAGGCGCTGTCGCCGACCTCGTCGTCGTCGACGGCGACCCCGTCGCCGACGTTCGAGTGCTCCTTCGTCCGAATCGGATCCGCCTTGTCATCCACGACGGTCTCGTCGTCGCCGGACGCGACCTCGACGGACCCGCGATCGGACGCGTCGCAGCGGTGGACGACGAGCTGCTGGAACCGCCGACCGGCCCGCCGTCGCCGTGCTGCGCGCGCGGCGGCGCCTCGTAAACCTGGCGCGTTCCGGAACCCGACGCTCGGGGAAGGTGTAACACCAGCGTGACGCTCCTCGCGTTGATCGCCTCTGTGACCTGCCTCGCAACGCCCGTCCGGACGCTGAGCGACGGGTCGGTCGTCGTGCGTTCCGGCCCGATCACCGGCTACATCACGCCCGGCTACGACGTGGTGCGGGGCCGCTTCAGCCTTCACGTCGGCCCATGGCGCGTGAAGGACAGCCTCAGCCAGAAGATTCCGTGGTACATACGGGCCGACGCTGCAGGCGGAAGTGCGATCGTGATGATCGCGACTCGACTGCGACCGCTGCCGAAGCGGACGTTCCAGCAGACGTTCCAGACAGGCGGCAGCGGCTATCCGCAGGGCACCGTGTACCCCTCGAATATCGAGCCGCCGAGCGCCGGCTGCTGGCGGCTGACGATGCGCGCCGGACACGTGACAGCCGGCTTCATCGCGCTCGTGCGGAAGTAGCGCGCACGATGCGGGGGCGCTCTAGGCCTTCGCGCCTACCTCCGCCATGAACGCGTCGGCCTTGTCGGGGAACATGAACCAGCCGAAGAAGTCGCGCGGATCGTCGAACCCGTTCACGAACCGATGGGCGATCTGCTCGCTCTCGTTACCGGCCGTCAGCAACTTCAGGACGTGCTCGGGCGGCGGTGAGAGCAGCGCGTTCGTCCACGCCGTCGTGAACTGGCCGTAGTCGTTCCAGAACGCTTCGAACGCCGCTTCCATGAACGCGCGGTCGTAGGGCCCGTCGTGCCGTGCGGTCGCTTCGAGATACGCGGCTGCCATCTTCGCTGCGTTGTTCGAGCCCTGGCCCGTGATCGGGTCGTTGAGCATGACCGTGTCCGCGAGTCCGAGGACAAGACGTCCCGACGGCAGCTCGGCGACAGGTGAGCGCACGGTCGGCGGGAAGCGACCCGCGAGGATGCCGTTCGGGTCGGTCAGCTCGATGTCGTGGCAGCGCTCGGCTTCCCAGGGCATGAACGTCTCGAGGATCCACTTCGACTTCGCAAGATGCTCCGCCGGCGTCGTGACGTCGCCCCAGCAGTCCATCGGCCCGCCGGGCACGCCCTCGAACACCATGATCTCGCACGGGCCGGTGGTCGTCAGTGCCGGGAAGACGAAGTACTCGCCGACGGTCGGGACGAGGTTGAAGCAGACGGCGCTGTGCTCGGGCCGCGGTGTCATGCCCGTCACGTACGTAAGCGCGAGCGCACGCATCGGCTGCTCGTACGGCGAGCGTGATGCATCGCGCTCGAACAGGCGCACGATCTCTCCCTTGCCGGCTGCGACGATCACGAGGTCGTTCTCCTGCGTGTAGCGCTCGAGCTCGGCGACGCCGGCGTCGTCGATGACGAGCGTGCCGCCCTGCTTCTCGAGCTCGGCCATCCAGCCGGGGTACTTCACGCGCTGGTCGACCGATTGCGCATAGCGGTCGAGTCGCGAAGCCCAGTCGATCGCCTTCCCGCTGCCGTCCGGAGCCGGCACGGTGAGCGAGATGCCGTCGATCGGCGGACACTCGCCCTCCCAGAAGTTGAGGCCCAGGTCACGCTCGTGCTGGAGTGCCGCGCCAAACATGCACTGGCTCGACATCACCTTTCCGTCACGGAAGTCCTCGGGCGTGCGATTCGAGACCACGGTCACCGTATGGCCCTGCTGCAGAAGTCCGAGACCGAGCTGCAGCCCGGCCTGCCCGGCTCCGACGATCAAGGTCGTGCTCATGTGCTCAACTCGGTCAGCTTCGGAATGGCCGGCTCGGCCTGCTCCGGGCCCATGGCGGAGTACCCGCCGTCGACGGCCCAGTCGGCGCCGGTGACGAACGACGCCTCGTCCGAGCAGAGGAAGACGACGACTGCGGCGACTTCCTCCGGATCGCCGACCCGTCCGGTCAGGTGGAACGGCGCTGCCACGCGGTTCGTCTTCTCGCGGTCGCCCTCGCTCAGCTCGACCATCACTCTCGACCAGGTCCAGCCGGGCGACACGGAGTTGACCCGGATATTGTCGCGCGCGAGGTCCATCGCCATGTTGCGTGTGAGCTGCACGAGCGCCGCCTTGCTCACCGGATAGAGCCACCGTCCAGTCTGCGCCACCTTGGCCGAGATCGACGTGAAGTTGACGATCGCGCCGCCGCCTCGTTCCAGCATGTGCGGATGGACGGCTTTCGCGCACATCGCCGCGCTTGCCACGTTGACGTCGAACGACTCGAGCCAGTCTTCTCGTGGCGATGCGAACCCGTCGTCGACGTACGAGCAGGCGAGGTTCACGAGGATGTCGATCCCGCCGAAGCGCTCTACCGTCTCGTCCGCGAGCCGCTGGATCTGCTTGTCGTCGCGGATGTCTGTCATCCGGAACAAGACGTCGTCGCCGAGCGCCTCGGCGAGCCTCCGGCCGCCCTCCGCGTCGATGTCCGCGACGGCGACGCGAGCCCTCGCAGCGTGCAATGCGCGTGCGACCGCGGCTCCGATCAGCGTTGCGCCACCCGTGACGACGGCCGTCCGCCCGGTCAAGTCGCCCATGCAGCCTCCTCGTTCGCTCGATCTGCGGATCCTAAGGCCCGTCCCTTGTCTCCGAGCCTCACCACTGCTTTGATCGGTGGGCACTTGGAGAGCCTCGCAGCCGACGAAGCCGTCCGACACCTCGCCGGGTCTGCCCCGGACGACGTCCCGGTGGTGCGGCTCGAGGGCGTCTACAAGCAGTTCGGAGACAACGAGGTCCTGAAGGGCATCGACCTCAGCGTCACCGGCGGTGAGGTGCTCGTGATCATCGGGCCGAGCGGCAGCGGCAAGAGCACGCTGCTCCGCACCGTCAATCTGCTCGAATCGGTGCAGGCAGGGCGAATCTACTTCGAAGGCCGGGAGATCACCGCGAAGGGAGTCGACGTCTCGGCTGTGCGCGCACGGATCGGGATGGTCTTCCAGCAGTTCAATCTCTTCCCGCACCTGAAGGTGATCGACAACGTCACGCTCGGAGCACGGAGGATCCGCCGGATTCCGCGGCCGGAAGCCGAACAGCGCGCACGGGAGCTCCTCTCGCGCGTCGGGCTCTCGGAGAAGGCGCGTCAATACCCGCACCAGCTTTCCGGTGGGCAGCAGCAGCGGGTCGCAATCGCGCGGGCATTGATGATGGAGCCGCACGTCATGCTGTTCGACGAGGTCACGTCGGCGCTCGATCCGGAGCTCGTGGGCGAGGTTCTGATCGTGATGCGCGACCTCGCACGCGCCGGGATGACGATGCTCGTGGTGACGCACGAGATGCAATTCGCCAGGCAGGTGGGGGACAGGGTGGTGTTCATGGACGACGGCCGGATCGTCGAGCAAGGGTCTCCCGAAGAGGTGCTCGACCGGCCGAAGGAGGAGCGGACACGCCGTTTCCTCCGCCGCACGCTCCAGCTCGCAGACTCGCTGGAGGAGTTGGAATCGAACGAGGGAGGGACAACGTGAAGAGGCTCATGATCGCGGCGGCTCTCGTCGCGCTTGCGGCGACGGCAGCTGCGGTGCAGATCGGCGGCGCTGCGCGAACGACAGCAGCCACAGCATCCGCGTCCACGGCGAACGTGGCGAAGCTCCCGCCGCTCCCGGCGGACGTGAAGTCCCGCAAGCGGTGGGTAATCGGCGTCAAGTGCGACTTCTCGCCGTTCGGCTATATCGACGCGCAAGGTCATAACTCGGGCTACGAGGTCGAGATCGCGCGGCAGTTCGCGCTGCTCGCGTTCGGCCGCGCGAACCGCGTGAACTTCGTGTGCGTGACGACGCCGAGCCGCATTCCCGCGCTGCAGAGCAAGCGCGTCGACATCCTCCTCTCGACGCTCACATGGACGAGGGCGCGCACGGAGGTCCTCGACTACTCGATTCCCTATTACGACGTCTCCGGCCGTCTCCTGGTCAATAAGAGCTCGAGCATCCAGTCGATCCGCGATCTCTCCGGCAAGACGGTCGTGACGACACGCGGCGCCCTGTACTCGCCGTGGACGAAGCTCTGCGTAAGCGGGGCCTCGGTCTCCGAGGTCGACTCCCCCGGAGCCGCCGTGCTCGCCGTCAAGAACGGCCAGGCGGACACCTTCATGTTCGACGACAACTATCTGCTCGGTGTCGTCACGCAGGATCGTGAGATGCGGATGACGAAGGACAAGTTCCTCCAGATCCCGTACGGGATCGGTATCCGCAAGGGCGAGACCGAGATGAAGGCGTGGGTCGACGCGGCGCTGCGTCGCCTGCAGGCCCGTGACTTCTTCTACAAGGTCGCCTTGAAGAAGAACGCGCCGAAGTCGCTCGTCGACGACTTCGCGCCGAACACGCCGCGCCCCGGGAAGAGCCTCAAGTATCCCGAAGACCGCGACGCTGCGACGGACTGCACCATCACCTAGGGCCGACTGAGTGCGGCCGCTCACCCGTGCGGCCGCACTTCCTTCCATGCTCGCGAGCGTCGACTGGAACTTCATCTGGGAGCACCGTCAGGAGTTCGTCGACGGTCTCCAGAACACGCTGAAGGTGTCCGTGATTGGCATCGCGCTCGCGTTCCTGATCGGGATCGTGCTCGGCGCCGCGCGCGCGCACCGCATCCCGATCTTGAGCCAGGTTGCAGCGTGCTACGTCGAGCTCATCCGCAACACGCCGCTGCTCGTGCAGGTGTTCCTGCTCTATTTCGGGATGCCGCAGCTGAATATCCGGCTGACCGCGTTCGAGGCGGCTTGGATCTCCGTGACGATCTGGGGCGGTGCCTTCAACACCGAGAACTTCCGCGCGGGCTTCGAGGCGGTGCCGGTGCGCTACCGGGAAGGGGCGTTTGCGCTCGGTTTCGGGCGCTTGCGGACATTTGTGAACATCACCCTGCCGATCGGCGGCCGGATCGCACTGCCCTCGTCGATCAACACGTACGTCGCGATCCTCAAGAACACGGCCATCCTCGGGCCTGCGATCGGCTTCGCGGAGCTCACGAACCAGGCGTACAACCTCGAGAGCACGTACTTCAAGGCGCTCGAGGTGTATCTCGTGCTGGCGCTCGTCTATCTCGTCATCGTCTGGGCGATCTCGATCGCGATCCGCACGCTCGAGTCGAGGCTTGCGCTGCCGGAGGGAACGTAAGTGCCCGACTGGGTCGAGCCCGTCGTCCGCTACATGGCGACCGAGGGTCTCAAGGGCACTGCGACGATCGCGTCGGAGTCGGTGCTCGCGAGCCTCGTCATCGGAGTCGTCCTGGGCACGCTCCTGACGATCGACTTCTGGCCGGTGCGTGCGCTCATCCGCCTGTACATCGAGATCTGGCGCGGCCTGCCGCTGATCGTGACGATCTTCCTCATCTTCTTCGTGTTGCCGAGCGCAGGCATCCGGTTCAGTGCTATTCAGGCGGCGGCAGTCGGGCTCTCGCTCTGGGGTAGCGCGCAGGTCGCGGAGGCAACGCGAGGCGCCGTTCAGTCGATTCCGCGAGAACAGCACGAGGCGGCCGCAGCGCTCGGCTTTCGCTGGCTCGGTCGGCACGTCTTCGTGATCGTTCCGCAGGCGCTCCGTAGGTTGATGCCGCCGATGGTGAGCTTGCTCGTGGGCGTGATCCAGAATTCGACCCTCGCGGGGCTGATCGGCGCCGTCGAGCTCCTCTTCGCCGCGAGGATTCAGTACGAGCGGATCGCCGGCCCACCGCCCGCCGGGCTCGCGGAGCAGCACGCGATCGAGATCTTCGGCGGGTTGCTCGTCGTGTTCTTTCTCATCTCGTTCCCGCTGACGCGGCTTGCGGCGTACCTCGAACGGAGACTCGTGTGAGAAGTGGCCCCCGCCGAAGGTGCGGGCGAACCTATCCTGCAGCGGTGGGCGCTCCCCGGCGGCCGCTCCCAAGCTGTGCCCATGGCTGAACAGGTCCCCGCTCTCATGGCGCTCGGCTGCGCGCTCGGGAGCGCCTGCCTCGCGCTCTGGATCGTCGTGCGGAAACCGTCGTTGGGCCCCCGCAGCCTGCAGCCCGCGTTTCTCCTCTGCGCGATCGCATTTGGGCTGCTGCGGGTGACCGGGCCGCTGATGCGGGCGGTCGTCGATGCAGCCGGACCGGCTGTCGCGCTGCTCTTCGTCGTCGTTCCGATCCTTTCGTTTGCCTTCTGGAGCGCAGGCGTGCTCATGCGCGCCGTCATCGCGCGACATCCTCACGGCGGAGTCTGAGGGCTCGAGCCTCGTCTGCGCCTGGCCCGGTGCCGCCGGGAGCCTGTGGGTTGAATGGTTCATGAACCGGCCGGCGGGAATGCCCTCGGCGATGGATGAGAGATCGGCACGCGCCGAGGCCCACGCCAAGAACGAAGAACTCTTCCGCAATGTCAACGAGCGGATCGAACAGCTGAGTCAGACGGTTGCGCCCGACGACCAGCTGATGGAGTACCTGTGCGAGTGCGACTCCCGAGACTGCTACGAAAAGGTCAGGGCAAGCCGAGACGAGTACGAGTCGGTCCGCGCCGAGCCGACTCACTTCATTGTCCTCGCGGCCCACCAAGATCCTCGGATTGAGCGCGTGGTCTTCTCGAACGAACGATTCCTCGTCGTCGAGAAGCAGGGCGCGGCCGCACGCGATGCCGAGAAGACCGACCCGAGAAGCCCCGAGCCGTAACCCCGATTTCTGCGACCAGGGAAACGAGTCGCCGTAGACAAGTGCCCCGCGAGCGCGGCCGCGGCTTCGTAATTGTTGAGTAAACCGTGCGCAGCGGGGGTAGCGGCACGCTCCAGATAGGGCACGTTGGGTACAAGCCGGGCCATGCGCGGCGGGAGAGCCGTGCGGCCCGGGCTCTCCCGGGGAGAGTTACCACGCTCGGCCCGGCTCTTTGCCTCTACCCGCGCGTCCGCGCACTCACACCGTTCCTGCAAACCCCGCGTCGTCCAAGGGCTTTTTAGACAGGTCCTGGAAGGAAATGGCCCGTTCGGCCGTCTAGAGGACGATGAGAAGAGCCGTCTGCTTCGTAGCCCTCGCCGCGGTCTTGTGTCTTCCGGCGGCTGCGGTTTCTGGTACGTCGACTTCCGGTACGTCGGCGTGGCTGAAGCTCGCGGTCAAGCAACTGCCGCTGCTGCAGGTCAAGCCCGCAGCGCCGATGACCGGCTACTCGCGAGCGAGGTTCGGTCCCGCCTGGGACGATGTCGATCGCAACGGCTGCGACACCCGTGACGACATGCTCCAACGCGACCTCAAGCCGTTCACGTTCAAGCTCGGCGACGACTGCCAGGTGATCAAAGGCACGCTGCATGACCCGTACACCGGGAAGACGATTCGCTTCATCCGCGGACTCAAGACATCTCTAGCGGTGCAGATCGACCACGTCGTCGCCCTTGCCGCGGCGTGGCGGACCGGCGCAGCGAAGTGGAAGGCAAACCGCCGGCTCGTCTACGCCAACGATCCCGAGGTGCTGCTCGCTGTCGACGGGCCGTCCAACAACAAGAAGAGCGACGGGGACGCGTCCGGCTGGTTGCCCCCGAAGTTCACCTGTCGCTATGTCGCACAGCAGATCGCGATCAAGACGAAGTACACCCTCTGGGTGACGCCCGCCGAGCACGACGCGATGGCAAAGGTGCTCAGCAGCTGCTGAAGCACCGTCTCCTCGAGGGCGACCCCAGCCACATCGTCTTCAGAGGTCGACTAGTTCGTCACGCATCACCGTTCGTCGCGTAGAGTCGCGCGCGTGCGGCGACTATTTGTGTGGATCAGCTTCATTCTCTCGATCGTCGTTCTCGTCGGGATCGTGCTTCAGCTCTACTTCATCGCCGCCTGGGTGTTCGGCGAGAGCGGTGCGCTTGACACCCACAAGACCGTCGGCGGCGCCATCGTCCACCCGGCGGAGGTGCTCATTTTCCTCGTGGCGCTGGGCGGCTGGTGGCGACAGTGGCGGAACGTCGCCTGGTCGTTCGCGCTCGCCCTCCTCGGCACGATTCAGGTGTTCTCCGTCGGCGACCTCGAGGAGCCCGGGAACGGGTGGCTGCACGGCCTCCACGGCGGACTCGTGATCTTCGTCGTCGCGCTGGCCGCGTACATCGCCCGCCGCGAAGCCCGAGCACTCGGCCTCGGCGCAGCGCGATGAAACAGCTCTAGGACCGTCTGTTCTTCTGCGACCGGCCCGGCAGTCACTGCCCTGCATGCGGCGCTATCGGGTGAGTGCATTCCCGCCGTTCGGATAGGCGGGCCCGCGGCCGTGAGGAGGAGTCTTCAAAGGAGCGGGTGTGCCGTGCGTCTTTGACCGCATGGCCTTCCCGGGCCGCGTAAGGTCGGAACGCCACGCGCGAAACTGGCGCCGGCACGCCCGCTCCTGTCCTTTGTATCGGCTGCGCGCGGGCGGTACGTAAACCCCTCGTAAAACGGGGCACCCGTCAGCGGGTTGCGTCGGCGATCAGAGTCATGGCGAGTGTCGCGAGTGTCGCGACGAGAAACGCCACGACGGCCCAGGGCACAACCTTGATCAGATCGGCGGCAGTTTCGCGAACCTCACGCGCGACGAACGCTCCGACGCGTCGCTCCGGCGCGGGCGGTATCGCGCGGGCTCTTGCCTGTGCGACGAATGTTTGCCACGTGACGTCGGGGAGCAGCGCGATCGCTTGATCGCGCACTTCCGCCGGGCTGACCAGCACGAGCTCCGGTGAGATCGGTTCGACATGCGCCGCATCCATGTCTTCGCGGGCCTCTTATTTGAGTATTTGCTTGCAGACCCTTCGAGGCATTCGAGCCTTGATGGCCCCTTCCTGCGGTTTGGCGCATAGGACCGGACGTCTCTCAAGATGGGTCCCCGTGGCCCTTCTAGCGCCTGACTACGGAGTGTGGGCCTTAGCGTTCACAATCCCGGCAATGGGGGATGGCGCTCAGGATCCCGATCGTTTGCGAAGGCTCCAGGCGCTCACGGATGCGGCGCTCGCGCATCTGGAGCTTGACGCTCTCCTACCGACGCTCCTTCTCCGCACCCGCGAGATCCTCGGTGTCGACACGTGCGCTGTCTTGCTGCTTGACGAGGAGACGGACGAGCTCGTCGCGCGGGCAGCGGTCGGGATCGAGGAGGAGGTGGAGCGGGGCGTGCGTATCCCGGTCGGCGGTGGCTTCGCGGGCCGCGTCGCAGCGGACAGGCATCCGGTGATCCTCGATGACGTCGACCATGCGGACGTGCTCAATCCAATTTTGCGCGAGAAGGGGATCAAGTCGATGCTCGGCGTTCCGCTACTCGTTGCCGGACGCGTGCTCGGCGTTCTCCACGTGGGGGTGCTGGCGCACCGGGTGTTCGATGAGAGCGATGTGGAGCTGTTGCAGCTCGCGGGTGACCGTGCAGCGATCGCAATCGAGCATGCACGGGCCTTCGAGGCGGAGCGCCAGGCGCGGAAGCGGGTCGAGCACGTGCAAGCCGTCACGGATGCGGCCCTCGCGCACCTTGAGCTCGACGACCTGTTCGCGGTGCTCCTCCCTCGCATCCGCGACATCCTCGAAGCTGACACGTGCGCGGTGCTCCTCGTCGATGAGGGCGCCAACGAGCTGGTTGCGCGGGCTGCGGTCGGGATCGAGGAAGAGGTCGAGAGCGGCGTTCGCATCCCAGTCGGCCTCGGCTTCGCCGGTCGGATCGCGGACGAGCGGCGGCCGGTGATCCTCGCTGACGTCGATCACGCGGACGTGCTCAACCCGATTCTGCGCGAAAAGGGGATTAAGTCGATGCTCGGAGCACCACTGGTTGTCGCCGGCGACGTTTTGGGTGTGATCCACGTCGGGGCGCTCGTCCACCGCCGGTTCACGCGCGATGATGTCGAGCTGCTGAAGTTAGTCGCCGACAGGGTCGCGCTTGCGATCGAGCGTGCGCGACTCCACGAGCAGACGGTGCAGCTCGATGAGTTGAAGGCGAACTTCGTTGCGATCGCGTCGCACGAGTTGCGAACACCTGCCACGTCCGTCTACGGCGTCCTGACGACCTTGCTGGAGCGCGACGGGCAGCTGGAGGAGGACGTGCGCAGAGAGCTGTTGCGGGTCGGTGTCGAGCAGGGCGAGCGCCTACGGCGATTGCTTGAGGAGCTGCTCGACCTGTCGCGCCTCGACGCACGTGGGGTCAGTGTCAAGCCGAGGCCGCTCGTGCTGGCGAGCGTCCTAAGCGAGATCGTCTCGGAAGCGCTGTCGACCGGCGTGACCGTCGAATTCGACGTACCGGACGATCTCGCGGTCGTCGCCGACCGCCTCGTGCTCGATCGCGTTGTCTCCAACCTGCTGATCAACGCGGTGCGCTACGGCGCCGAGCCCATCACGTTGTCGGCGGAAGTGGGAGACACGCATCTCCGGATCACGGTCGAGGACAGCGGCGAGGGCGTCTCCGAGGAGATGCGCCCCCGCTTGTTCGAACGCTTCGCACGCACCGATTCGGCGGACGTCGGCAGCGGGCTCGGCCTTTCGATCGCCCGCGCCTACGCCCATGCGCACGGCGGAGACCTTGTCTACAACCCAGGCGAGAGTGGCGCGCGCTTTGAGCTGATCATCCCGCAGGTCTGAGTCCGGCTCAGCAGATTCGAGTGAGAAGGCCCGTGGTGACGTCGTAGACGAATCCCCCGACCTGCAGAGTCTCGAGGCGCCCGAACGAGCGGACGCGTTCGACGTCGGCGCAGACGCTTGCCGCCTGGTCGGCGGACGTGGGGAGCGAGAGATCGGAGGTCTCCGGGCCGCCAGACTCCCGGATCGCCCGATGGAGCTCGTCCTCGCTCACGGCGACCATCCGGCAATCGGTGTGCGCGATCACCATCAAGCGCCCGACGTCGAGCAGGTACCTTGCGACCACGAGCGTCGTCAGGACGTCGTCGGTGACGCGTGCGCCGGCATTGCGGACGATTTTCGCGTCGCCGGACTTGAGCCCCAGCATCGCGAGCGGGTCGATCCGCGAGTCGATGCAGGTCAGCACCGCGAGCCGACGGGCCGCGCGGCCGTCGAGGCCAGCCGGAGAGAAGTTTTGCGCGTATGCCGCATTCGCCCTCAGTACGTCCGCGAACTGGTCGCGCTCGGTCACGGCACCATCGTGCCGAACCTCGGCCATGGAGGGCATGGTGAAGGTCGCGCGGCGTGCAGGGTTGAGAGCGATGTCTCACGCTCCGCGGCGGCTCTCATGGGGCGGAGCAGGGCAGTTCGTGTTTCCACCGTCAGAACAAGCGGCAAGGAAAAGAGCCCCCGCTCAGCAGGGGCTTCGGCGAAGAGGCGCATACGGGATTCGGACATGCCTGCTAATCACCTCCCTTCTCGTCGCGAGGGGGCACGAAGGGGGCACCACGCGAGCGCGGCCGTACACTCAAGTGCGTGAACGACGACGACCTCGCGCAGCTTCGAGCAGCACTGCTCGACGATCTTCGGATCGATCTCGGCCCGGATCAGGGGCGGGAGGCCTTTGGGCGGCATCAGTTGCTCGCGATCCGCTTCGCCCGCGCATCTCGGCTCAATGTGGCCGGGCTCCAGATCGGCGAGCAGAACGGTTGGATCCGCTACTTCGAGGACCATTTCCCGCGAGGCAGCGAGCATGCCAAGCGGCTGTTCGAGAAGTGGAGGACGACGCTGGTCAAAGACGAGATGCCGGGGCGTGGCGTCGCGATCACGCACGGGCAGCCTCAAGCGCACTGGCAGATCACAGCGAGCGGCCTCGTCGTCGACCTCGAGTCGATGTGGGACGACTTCGAGGCATCCGTCGATCGTTTCCTCGCAGAGATCGAGGCAGACGACGAGCATCGGTCCCGGGTTCTCTCTCATTTCGAGAAGACGCGCTGGACTGTGCAGCCGGTCGAGATCGTCGTACCGCTGCCGCGCGTCATCCGGCCCGCCGGCGGGTCGCAAATCATCACGCCGGCGGTGAGCGCGAGCTCCGCGAGCGTGACCGCGACCGCAATCACGCCCGACGCGCCCGTGCTTCCCGATACGCCCGACAGGCAGACCTAACCCCTCAACTGCATCGCGTAGTCGATCTCCGCCTCGTCGGCGACGACGTGCGTGTAGACGCGGCTCGTCGTCGTGATGTCGTCATGTCCCACGGCCTCGCCGATCCGCGCCCACGGCATTCCGCCGAGGTGGAGCAGGCTGACGCGGCGATGGCGGAGGTCGTGCGGCGAGAACGCAGGAACCCCGGATGCGGTGCAGGCCCGCGTGAGCGCCGTTCGAAGCCGGTCCCCCGTCACGCCCTCGAACACCTTGCGGTCAGCGTGGCGGTCGTCGCGGGCGCAGAGACCCTGCACCGCGGCATAGAGAATCGACTGCGGCGTCACCCACCGCGGCCGTCCCGTCTCCGACGTCGCGATCCGCCAGCGGCCTCGCGGCTCGTCCATGTCGCCCAGGTGAGCGCCTCGAGCTCGCCGATCCGCATGCCGGTCGCGTCGAGCACAAGCACTGGCAGCCGGTATTTTGTTGGGAGTAGCCGTAGGACGGCTTCGACGTGGTCGGCGGTAGGAGGCTGCACTTGGCGTTCTCCTCGCGCGGCATCTTCACCGTCAACCGGTCTCGCGCGGGGTTCGGCTCGATGCGAGCGTGGTCGAGCACCATCGCGAGCACGGAGACGGTCTTGCGGATCGTCTGTTTCTTGCGGCCGTCGGCGTGGAGCTCGGCGACCATGTCGGCGATCGTCTGCGCGTCGAGCGTGTCGGCCGCGGTCGCGCCGAGCCTCGGGAGGATGCGGCCGAGTGCCACGTCGTAGGTCTGCATCGTCCCCTGTGCGACGTCGACCCGGGACGCCTTCCAGCGTCCCGCCAGCGTGCGCACCCTGACGACGTTCACGCCCGCGCCCGCGAGTTTCAGGTCCGGGATGCGGCACGCGGCTAGTTCGCCCGCGACAAACGCTTTGCGCGCGAGCGCTTCCCGCTTCGTCGTGAAGCTGCCGCCATATCGGGAGGCGCTCTGCGCCCTCCAATCCGATACTCCACGCGGTAGCGGGTGCCGCCGTTCTTCGTCGGCCGCCGCTCGACCCAGGCGCTAGGCATCGAACCCATCCCCGTTCCCGGTTGCAGCTGTCCGAGCAGCGTCCAATTCGCGCTCACTCGGAGCGTGCGGACACCGCGTGCGCCGTTGCATAGGCTTGCCGTGCATCAGGACTCAACCTCCTGTTGCCGGGCCCGGAGCGTTTCGGCGCTGCCGGGCCATTATGTTGTCGCCCACGATCATACGCCGCGGACCCGGTCGCCGCGGAACGTCGACGCCTCGATGAGAGCCTGGTAATCCTCGACGCGCACGAGCGGCCGGCTGTAGCCAGGCAGGCAGACGATCGGGCACGACCGGAACACCGCGTCGACCGCCCGCCGCTCGAGGCCGAGCTCCCGCAGATCCGACCGGCTTAGGAACGCATCCGGCCGCTCGAGCCGCTCGACGAGCCGCTCGCTCATGCGGGCGCCCAGTTGTAGGCTCGCCCTGAATGGAAGAGAGCCGCCCCGACCGAGAGTTGGTCGACGTCGCGGGAGAAATCGTCGAGATCTCCCGTCGGGACCGTGACGCTCTGCTCCAGGAATTGGCGGTCACTGCCGGGCATCGAGCGATCCGGGAGAAATTCGAAGCCGCCGGGGAGCATCGGCCCGTCGAGCTCGATCGCGAGGACATCTCCGAGCTCCGCGCGACGCTCGAGCTGTGGGAACGGGACGGTTTGCCGCCCGACGGGATCGCACCTCTGCTCGCCGCGCTCGTGCGGGCCGATCCCAGCGGATAGCCGCTCGCTCACGACTGTCCCTCGCCCTTCCGCCGCTCCCGCCGCCGCGCCACCTTTCGCCGCTCGCGCGCCGCGTAGGCCTCCGGGTGCAGCCGCCGATAGCGCGCCTCTCGACAGCGGCTCGAGCAGACAACCAGCGCCCGCCCCTGCAACGCCGCACCGCATTCGTGACACACGCGCGGCCCGGGATTTGTTGCCGCCCGCCGCGCCGCTTCCCGCAACAACACGGCCTCGCGGTTGTCCCGGTAGTACGCACTCGACGTCTCCCGGTCGCAGCGCCGGCAGATGCTGCCACGGCCGAGCCGCTTGCTCGCGTCCTTGATGAACTCGACCAGCGGACGCGACTCCCCGCAGCGGCCGCACGTCTTCTCGGTCGAATCGTCGACTGGCGCGAAGAACCGACGCCGCTCAGACACGACCCTCCCAATCACGCGTTCTCCCCCGGAGAGAGATAAGTGACTGCGGGGGTCACGGCCTGCTTCGTGGCTTAAAAAACGGCCTCTAGTTATCGCGTTCCCGATTTGTCGTCGAACACGCGGAGCGGGAGATATAAGGGGTTCGCGGCGCAACAAATCGCACCTGACAATTCGGGAACGCAAGCGCGGTAGCTGGTCTCGGCCCATTCGGTGAGCTGCCAGCGGTCGACGTTCTTGGCGCCCTTCGCTGGGCGGGTGCGCTGGACGATGCCGTGGGCGGTCAGGTCTTCGAGCGCGCGCCGGCTCGTGCCCGTGGGGTAGCCGAGTTGCTCGGCGATGACGGGAGTCTCAGTCGGCTCGTCGAGGCCGAGGAGGGCTTCGAGGATGCTGCGCCGGATCGCGGGGATGCTGTCGAGGGCGGCTTTGGTGACGACGTGCCAGGCTGCTTGCCGTTCGACGCCGATCGCGTCGAGGCCGGCGAGGAGCCGGTCGAGGACGATGACGAGCCGGGTGGGCGCTTCGGGTTCGGGGATGAGCTCGACTTCGCGGGAGTAGCCGTCGCGTTCGACGGCGCTTCGGCATCGGACGGTGAGTGTGGCGAGCGCGATCAGCCGCGCGGTTTCGGCGTCGTCGCGGTCGCGTGGTTTGCGGAGGGGTTGCGCGAACAGGTCGGCGACGGCTTGTGAGAACTCGGCGCGCATCGCTTTCTCTTTGCCTGCGTGGAGGAGAGCTTGGCTTGCTTGATCGCAGCTCGAGACTTCGGGGAGCCGGTAGAGGACGAACCGTTCGCCCATTGCGCCCATGACTGCGTAGTGGCGGTCGATCGTCGGGGTGCAGCCGGCGATCAGGCCGACCTTGCCCGTCCATGTGAGGGTTCGCCCGCCGTCTGTGCCGACGTGGCGGGTCCAGGCGCTGTCGTAGATTTCGCGGAGCGCGGCGAGCACGGCGGCTCGCGCGTCTCGGTTCATGCTGAGGACGGAGCCGAAATCTTTGGCGACGATGATTCCGAAGTCCCCGATGCTGCGGAGGAGGCCGCCTTTCGCGTCCGAGGCTTTCTCCCGTTTCGGCGTGCCGGAGAGCAACGCGGCTTCGGTGAGTGTCGCGGCGGGGTGGACGTCGCGGCATGTGCAGAGTGCGGCGAGGAGCTCGGACTTGCCGCTACCGGGCGGGCCGACGAGGAGGAGCCAAACCGGGTCTCCGTCGAGCAGGTTCGCGGCTTTGGCGCCGAGTGCCGCGTAGAGCGGGCCGACGTCGGGGAGGTGCAGCCAGCGTTGAAACACGGTGACGACGCGGGCGAGCTCGTCTCCGTCGAGGACGGGCGGAGGTCAGCTCCGTTGTTCTTGGATGCGTCTAGGCCGGCGAGGTCGGCCGGCTCCACGGTACTCGGGCAATCGACGACGGGACAGTCGTGGCCCTCGGGGTAGCCGTGCTCGCAATGCCAGGTCTCGCGGCGCGACGAATTGTCCTTACGCAAAGACCCTTGCGGTGCGCTGTAGACGTCGTGGCAGCCTGCAATCGCAGCGTCGATCGTGCGTTCGCGGTAGTCGTCGCGGTCCCACTTGTCGCGCATGAGGCCCGACGCGCAAAACATGCGGTCGATGCGGGCGAAGTCGCAGCCGGTCCAGAAAGCGAGCCGCGAGCAGAGCGCGAGGTCGGCCGCCGAATGGTCGGCGGCAAACCTGCTTGTGTCGCCTTCCCAGAGTGCGCGAAAGTCGGCGCCGTTGCGTGCGCTGATCGCCTTCTCGAGTAGCTCGCGGTCGCCGAGGTCGACTTGCAACGTTCGGTGAGATGGGGATCGATCCTCATCTACCCGCGCCGGCAGAAATGCGGCGAGGACTTCCTCGAGCTCCCGCTGCCGCTCCTCGATCGTCGTTGGGGTGCCTCGAACGTGGCGGCCGGTCATCACGAAATAGCGGGCGGTATCGAAGAAGCCGAACCCGTGCGGGTGCCGGCCGTTCCCGTTCAACTTTCCGCGGCCGATGACGTGATAACCGTCGCCCGAGACGCTTTCCTCGGTGTATGTGTCGAGCGCCGACATGATCGCGCCCCGATCGCCTTCGCTGATCTCAGCGTCGAGGTCTACGCCGAAGTACGGGTCGCCAGCCGTGAACACGCAGCCGATGCCGTCGATCGACTCGTCGTCTGTCGCGGCGAGGGCTTGCTCGAACGTCGCCCACGTTTTCGCGTTTGTGGTTGACGCCCGCCGTTGCGGCTCGAGCGCGCGTCGCGGTTCTTTGGTGGGCTTCGGCTTATCAGGGCTCTCGACGAACGCCCAGGCAACCCACTGTGGACGCGCGCGGAGCTCGGCGGGGATCGCCTCGACGCTCACGCCGCGTTCGTGCCGACGAGTTAGAGGCCGCCGCTCGCGCCGGCAATCTCGCAGAGACGCACACGTTCGAGGGCAAGCGTCAGCCGCCCGTTCAGGGCAAGAACGCATCACTTGCTGAAGACGTCTGCTCGCGGCTACGTGGTAGTCGTTGTCCCGCCTTCGCCGCGAGCTCCGCACAGGTGACGATCGGCAAGGATCGGCGCTACTACGGACGCGGGGATACCGGTAACCGCAGGCTGTCGGAGCCTGAGGTTGCGAGGCTTTAGCGTCGACAGCGGACAGAGGTCGACCGCGACGAGCCGCTTCAAGCAGCGATCGACCGATCACCGGATTCTCTAGAGGCATCTGGTCTCGGAGTGATGAACGCCTTTGCTTGCCCCGTTCTGAGGACCGGCAATTTCCTCGAGCGGGCCGGAGATGCCGTGCCAGCGCTACAGCAGGCTCTCCTCGAGGCCGCGCGACGCGCGGGAGGTCATCCCAACAGTTATGAACCTGACTTGCGAAGGCTCATGTCGTGGTTCAGTCGCGGCGCCGACGGTTGGGAGCTGCGAGAAGATCCCGAATTTGAGACGAATCCGCGACGCCTCGTCGTCGTCGAGGTCGACAACGATGGCACTGGCTGGCTCGTCTGCGGCTGGATCGCGGAACCTGCCCGGCCGGAAGGAGGGCCGCTGGGCATCTTCGAGCTCATCGCAGCCGGCAACCTCGCATCCTTCGTTGCGTTGATGGGCCAGCTCGCGGCGAGCGCGGGCTACGTCGGCCCGATAGGCGTCGGCGTTATTCTCCGCAAGATCGAGGGTGGCATTTCCGCTTCCGTTCGTCTGCCGTGGCCCGAGCAGTACCGAAGCGACGTGTACCGAGCAACGCAGCGCGTGGCCTGGGCATCGACGCTTCAGGAGCGACCCGAGGAAGTGGCGCTCGGCTTGCTTCGGCGACTGTTCGATGTGCTGCTGCCGGGGCGCGACTTCGATCCATTTGCCTAGCCGTTGGCAGCAATTACCGCCCTTCCCAGGAACACGCAACGACGCTTGACGGCCTCCGCGCCTCTCGTCTCGTCCGGGGCCGTTGCCCGAACTCCTGCCCGTCGCACTCGGGGCAGAACGCGACGGGCTCGTCGTCGACGTCCAGCCTCATCGTTCAGCCGGGCTCGTCGCCTGGGTCGACACGGCCGCACTCGGCGCAGACGAGCGGCGTAGCTTTAGGCATCCTCAGGCGGCCGTTTGGGCCGAATCGAGCGGGCGAATGGCGACCTTCCGCACGCGCCGCAGAGCTTTGCACCGGCAAGGCTCGGCACCGTAGCCGTCGTCGCGCGTCCTAGGTCGAGCATCCCCCACGAGTGCGTCTCGGGTGAAGCGAGCGTGGCCTCGACGAGTGTCTCGATGCGCAGCACGACATCATCGACCCGTTCAGGCTCGGCGGTCGGGTAGAGCCAGCGGATCGTCACGTCGATTCCGCCTTTCACGATCGCCTGGTGGAGTTGATTGAGTCGTGCCGCCGCTTCGTCATCCTGCGCCGCATCGCTGAGAGTCGCCATGACCTTGCCGCAGAACGAGAACGCGTCGGGATACTCCTCGTCAGGTGCCCGATCGAAGCCGAGGTGCACAACCCGGGTTTGTGCATTGAGGATAGGCCCGCACCTTGAAATCCCGGCCCGCCATCAGTTGGGGCGTCCCCTCTCGACCAGGTTTTCGTCGAGGAATCTGACGACGTCGGAGCGTCGCAGGTACAACTTTCGCACCCCCGGAACGGCCTGCACAGGAATCGCGCGCATGATTGCCTCGGCGGCGGCAGGTGTCGAGCAACTCGGGCAGCGGCTCGGGGGCCCTTCGGCGATCAGCGCGGAGTGCATCGCGAACAGATCCGCACGCCCGACGGAGAGTAGTTGGCGGCGCAGTCCTTGGCGGCTTCGGCCAACGTCTCGCCGAGCGCCGTCACCTCAAGGATGAACGCCCGCGACCCGCGGAACCGCGCACTCGCCTCATCGGCATGAACGGTCCACGACCAAGGGCGTTCGGTGGTTTGGTGCTTCTGACGCACGAAGAGCGTGTAGCGCTTGGTATCGGGTCCGTACGTCATCCGCCATGTCGCAGCCCGTCTATCTCCGCTGCAAGCCGAAGCAGCGCTCGTTCGATCTTCTCGAGCTGCCCCAGCAGCATTACGATCGTTTCGCTGGCGGATGTCGCTCCGCCGGGCGAGATAGGTCCGCCCTGCGTCATGTCGTAAATCTCCTGCTCGAGTGGTCCCACGTTCGCCCGTCGCTCGGCCACCAACGATGTGACTGGCCCCGCAACTCGAACTCTGTTTGCCTAGGCTCTTGTCGTCTCCCGAGCCGGGGGCTCGATCGATGGACTTCGGGCTTTCGGCCGGAATCCTGGCGCAGGGCCAGTCCGGAAACATCCTACGCCGTTTAGGGCGTGAGAGAAGCGGTCAGGGCTTCTTCTTCCCGATCCTCAACCACTTGCCGATCTTTGCGATGAGGCTCATACAGCGAGTCTACGCCGGGTTGGCACCTACTGACGTTGTCGCAATGGGATTTGTCCGAGGTGTGTGCAAGCCCAGAGTCGTGAGCTACCGCAGCGAGTGGAATCCCTCGTGCTCAGTTGAGCGCCTGTCAGAGCCGCCGGAGTGACAGATCACAGCTTCTCGCAGGCAATCCCATCCTAGTCGCGGTCGAGCCCTCTGTTGTAGCTCATCGCGATCCGGTAGAGCCGCGTGCTCCGCTTGAACGTCGTTACCGGCACGCCGCTCGTCTTATCGTGGGCGCCGACTTTGCCGACTCCGTGCAGGTACCTCTTGTTGACCTGGGTGCAGTTCTTCCACTGCGCAGGTATCACCGCGTTGGCGGCACCGGCAACCGTGGCGGATGCGATTGCACCAGCGGCGAGAAACGCGCTCAGACGCCGGCCCGCGCGCCAGTCGGATCGGTGCTTCACCGGGCGAGGTTGCGCCGGCGAGGCCCTGTACGCCAAGGCTCAGCCCCCAGGCCCATCAAGCGCACGAGCCGCGACGAGAAACATCGACGGTGCTAGCAGTACGACCCCCCCAACGATGGCTGGCGCTGCCAGGATCGCAAGGCCCACGATCACCATGACCGTACCAATCGCGAGTGCGATCCAGAGTACGAGGCTGAAGAGTGCGCCGCCGCCTGATCTCTCAAGCATGACCGCACGACCCTACTGGCCCTCGCCCTCCCCAGCCCATTCCGGAAGGTCCTGAAGTCGCGTGGACACTCGAGCAGGTGAAGAGGTTAGTAGGCTCCTCGAGTCGTCCGGCCCCACGATCCGTTTGCTCGGCGGGAGCCGGGGCAGACGCCCTCCGTGACCGAGGTTCGAGAATCCCGTAAGTCGCGCGCCGGGCGCCACGGTCGCCAAACCGCCCTCTACCTCGCGGCAACGCTTCTGACGACTGCGCTGGTGTTGCTTGTGATCCTCATCGTCCAGAACACCGGCCGCGTTCGAGTCGGCTGGATCTTCGGCCACAGCCGGGTCTCGCTCGTCTTTCTGATCCTCTTCGCCGCGATTCTCGGCTGGATTGCCGGAATCGCGACGAGCATCGTCTTCCGCCGTCGCACACGACGCCCGTAAAGCGGCTGAAGGAACGCGATAGGCTCCTCGCGTCGTCCGGCCCCAAGCTGACTTCGATGCTGGAGGTCGGGATGCCGCGCTACAAGATCCACTTCGAGGATGGCAGCGAAGCCGGCGAGGCCGTCTACGCCATGCGCATCAAGCCGGGTGACGTCAGCATCGCCGCAGGAACGCAAAGGATTCGCGTCCTCGATCTCGTGATCGTCGAGAGGAGGACTCGCCGTACTTCGGGCTGCTGCGCGTCGAGCCGGCGCCTTTAGACCTTCTCAAACGATGTGTAGTTCGCTGGTATCAGCGTCTCTGGGTCGGGTGTGTCCGGGAAGAAATGCCGAATGGCTTGGAGATTGCTCACTGCGCGGCGTCTCAGGCGGCGGCTGCTCCACCTCTTGTATGCGCCGCCTCCCGTCCATGCGTGAAGATTCCCGCGAGCGTCCTCGCAGATGACGACGCCACTCTGGTAAGAGGTCGACGCGCGCCATGGCATGTGAAGCCGCACGGCCTCACCGGGAGCGAGCATGCCCTCGGGCGGGAGGTAAGTGAACAGTGCTTCGCCTCCTTCACGAACATACACCTGCGCACTTCGCGCTACGCCGCCGCCGCCGTTTCGCACATGGATAGTCATCGGCCCGGAAGGTGCGGAGGCCGTGCTCGATATGTGAAGGAGCGGCAACCGGCTCTCCTCCCAAATCGCACGGGCCTGACGCACGGACGCCCACGACGCACATGCAGCCACGGCCGCGAAGATCGCTCCGCCAGCCGCTGCGAGAGTCGCCCAGGTGGTCATGGTCACCGCGAGCACAGAGTCAGATGAAGCGTCTCAGCGGCGTCGGTCGGATACGCGCGGCCCGCCGCTACCGATTCCTTGGGAGCGCGCGCCAGTTGCGCGCCAGTCGTCGCTCGATTTCGAGGGGGGCACCCAGGGGGCACCGCGCGGTCATTCGCGGTCACGTCCGACACCCTTGTCCGCTTGGTTGAGCGGAATCCGGGTGCCAGACTCGCGTAGAAAGGCGCATACGGGATTCGAACCCGTGCCGCCGCCGTGAGAGGGCGGTGTCCTAGGCCACTAGACGAATGCGCCGGGAGCGAGGGGTAGTCTAGCCGCGCCACGGGGGACGCTGTTCTCGTGTTCGGTCGCCGACGCAAGCCGAAAAGAGAAGCACCGCGCGGACAAGCAGCAGGGGGACGTCCACGCGCTCGGCCGCGATGGCGATTCTCGCGGGGGCGACGACGTTGCGATGAGCGGCCCCGCCGGGGCTCCGGCGGCCAGCCGGGGCTCCGCAGGACGAGCTCTCGCCCGACGAAGGGCGAGCGCAAGCGCAGCAGCTAACGGGCCAGCCGAACCGCCAGCGCGACCACGAGTACGGAAGCCGCCGCGCCGAGGAACGTCCACCCGAGGCCGCCGCCGACCGGCGCGGCCGCGATCGAGAGAACGACCGCCGACACCGCGAGACCGCCGAGCGTCAGCAGCCCGACGGCGACCGCACGTGAGGCAACGACGGCCCGTTCCGCGGCGATCGCGAAGCGCTCGTCGATCGACCACGCCGCGAGCTCGCCGCAGAGCAGCAGCCCCGCCCCGACGAGCGGAGCCGCCTCGTCGATCTCCCCGCCGCGCGCGGCGATCGCGACCGCATAGACGCCGGCCAGTAGCAGAAGCGCCCACGGCAGCAGCTCGTCCCACCGCAGCACGAGGACCGAGCAGAGCAGCAGTGCGCCGAGGCCGCCGACAGTGACGAGGATCGATGCGATGGGCGGCTGTCGTGTCGTGACGTACGCCCCCACGCCTGCGTACACCGCCGCCGACAGCAGCGCGAGCGTCACGCGCGCGCGGGCCTTGCGTAATGCCTGAATGCCGTCACCTCCTCGAGCACGACCTCGAGTGCCTCCCCGTCCGTCCACTCGACCACCGGCACGCCGGCCTGCTCGTACCGCCGCCGCAGCGATTCCCGCGACAGACGCCAGAGCCGGTACGACAGCTGGGACAGCTCGTCGGCACCGGGGCGGACAAACGGAACGGGCGAGACCTCGATGACGACGAGGTCGAAGCCTCGCGCGCGCAGATCGAGCAGCGCCGCTACGGAGCGCGCGTCGAGGAGCGGTGTCAGCGCGAGCACGAGCGCCTTCGGCGGCAGCGTGCGCGGCGGCAGGATGTCGATGCCCTTCGCGGCGAAGCTCAACACCACGTCCATCTGGAGCAGCGAGTCGACGATCCGGTAGAGCTGACGCGTCCCCGAGGCAGGCAAGAGCCACGAGAGGAAGCCGCCGAAGCTCACGACGCCCACGCGGTCCTTGCGCTGGAGATAACGATGGGCGAGCGACGCGGCCGCCCGGATCGTCAGGTCGAGCGTGCCCCGGCCGCCTGTGCGGACGTCGGTGAACGTGTCGAGGAAGAGGACGACGTCCGTGTTCCGCTCCGGATGCTGCTCGTTGACCCAGAGCTCGCCGCGCCGCGCGCTCGCCCGCCAGTTGATGCGGCGGCGGCGATCGCCGGGCTCCCATTCGCGAATGTCCGCGAACTCGATCCCGTCGCCGCGGGCGCGAGAGACCTGATTGCCGATGAAGACCTGCGTCTCGAGCGGTGCGAGCATCGTGCGCAGCGTCTCGACGGTCGGATAGACCCGCAGCGGTTGCCGTACGCCTACCTGTGCTTCCCAGGCGTGGAAGCCGAGCCGGTCGCGAGCGCGGACGAGCACCGGGCCGAGCGCGAACGCGCCCCAGCGCTCGCAGCCGACCGTCAGCTGCACGGTGCGGGGTGTGCCGGGAGCGAGCGCGACGGCGCACGGGTTGCCGTCGCGTGCGCGCAGCTCCTCGGGCAGGGGTAGAAAGACGTCGAGGCGACCCGCTCCGTTCGGCGAAGCAAGTTCGACCGACGCGCGCACGTCCTCGCCCTCGAGCGCTCGCTCCCGGTCGAGGACGAGCGTGCCCGTGAGCTCCGGCGGACGCGCGAGCGCGGCGCCGACGACGGCCGCGAGGGCAAACGGAGCTGCGAGCGCGACGAGCTCGACCCGGCCGGCCACGAGTCCGGCGAGGAGCCCGAAGGCGGCGAGCCCCGCATACGCGACGACCCGCGGCGAGTCGAGCCGGGTCATCCCGCGGCGCGGAGCGCGTCCTCGGCGGGGGGCGTCGGCACGGTCTCGAGCGCTTCCTCGACGATGTCCTCGCCCCGCACGCGTTGCACCCACAGCTCCGGCCGGAGCATCAGCCGATGTGCGAGCGCGGGCACCGCGACCGCCTTGACGTCCTCGGGCACGACGAAGTCGCGGCCCGCGAGCGCGGCCTTCGCGCGCGACAGCTTCAGCAGCGCCAGGCTTCCGCGCGGGCTCGCGCCGACTGCGAGCCGCTTCGACGCCCGCGTTGCGGCCACGAGGTCGACGATGTAGCCCTCGATCGCGTCGGCGACGTGAACCTCCTCGAGCGCACGCTGCATCGCGACGAGCGTCGCCGAGTCGACGACCGGATTCAGCTCGATCTCGTCGTCGCCGCGCTCGATCCGGCGCGCGAGCATCTCGATCTCGTGCTCGCGGCGCGGATAGCCGACGCCGATCCGCAGCAGGAAGCGGTCGAGCTGCGCCTCTGGCAGCGGATACGTCCCCTCGTACTCGATCGGGTTCTGGGTTGCGAGCACGATGAACGGCCGCTCGAGCGGGCGCGTCTCGCCCTCGATCGTCACCTGCCGCTCCTGCATCGCCTCGAGCAGTGCCGCCTGGGTCTTCGGAGGAGCGCGGTTGATCTCGTCGGCGAGGAGGAGGTTCGTGAAGATCGGCCCGGGCAGGAACGTGAATTCGGTGCGGCGCTGGTCGAACACCGATGAGCCGGTGACGTCGGACGGCATCAGGTCGGGCGTGAACTGGATGCGCGAGAAGCGCAGGGACGTCGCCCGCGCGAACGAGCGTGCGATCAGCGTCTTCGCGAGCCCGGGGTAGTCCTCGAGGAGGACGTGCCCGTCGGCGAGGACGCCGATTAGGATCAGCTCGAGCGCGTCGCGCTTGCCGACGATTGCGCGCTCGACCTCGTCGAGCACCGCGGCGCCGCGGTCGCGGACCTCGTTCAGCTCCATCAGAGCCGCTCCAGCGAGTCGACGACCGACCTGACGCGGGCCAGCGGCAAGCCGGGGCCGCTGCGATCCTCCGGCGCCGGCCGGTCGGGTCGTAGGAGCTCCCACGTGCCGCCGCCAAGGCGCGCGCGTGCGGCATCCGGCCGCTCCTCGAGGGCGAAGCCGAGGCGGGCACCCGCCGCGTCGCGCAGCAGCGGCGCGAGCCGGTTGTGGAAATGGCCCGCGCTCGAGATGCCGAGCGTGATCTCCCGCTCGATGCGTACGAGCTCGGCCGGGCGGCTCGGCCGCTCTGGGCTGCGCCTCAGTGCGTGCTCGAACCGCGAGGCGTGCCGGTGGGTCGACTCGGAAGCCAGGATGCGCGTGAGCGCAGCGAGGGCGATGCCTGCGAGCGTCAGCAGGTAGGCGGCGAGGATCCGCTCGACCGAGACCGGCTGCACGCCGAGGGCGACGATCAGGCCGAGCGTGGTGAAGACGACGAGTGTCGCAACGCGGCGGCGCTCGGAGATCACGCCGGCACGGCTTCCCGTTCGGCGTTGCGCAGCTCGTCGCGCACGGCGATGAGCGCGTCGATCGCCTCGTCCCTCATCTCGGGCTCCGGTTCATGCTGGCTGAACTTTGCCCACTCGAAGAGCCCGGTGAGGCGCCGGACGGCCTCCGCGCTCGTGTCCAGGCTCGCGAGCGCACGCTCGACGTACTCGAAGGGCGCCTCCGCCGGGTGGCGGCCGAGGCCGGCGCGACCAAGTGCGTGCTCCATCCGCGCATACGCCGCGACGATCGCACGGCGGAGATCCGGGTCGTTGCGCAGGTCGTCCAGGGATTCGTCGAGGGCGGCCGACACGGTCTCGCCGCGGCTCGGCCCCCAGAGCCGCGGGGTGCGCTTCGCCTGCCGGCTCGCGAGTAGCACGACTGCCGTGCCGGCGAGCAGCGCGACGACGACGCCGATCTCATCCCAGCGCATGCGCGGGTTGCGGGTGGTAGGCGGCTCTGCCGCGGGGGGCGGTAGCTTCGTCTGGGTTTGCTGTTTCTTGTTGGCCTGCGCCTCGAGGTTTCGGAGACGCTCGATGAACGACGATCGGCTGATCAGGGCAGCGAACAGCAACGACCCGATCAGCATCGCGAGGAAGCTGACGAGACTCCAGCGCCCGCGCGGCGGGTTCCTGCCCCCGGTTTTCTGCCCGAAGAGCGACCAGACCACGACGCCGAGCATCACGACCGCGAAGATGACGAGCGTCGTTGCGACGTAGTCGAAGAAGGTCGCGGTCGGGCCGCTGCCGCGACCGCCGGAGAGCGGCCGGCCGTGGCTCGCGATGGCCGCGAGCACGAGGAGTGCGGTGACTGCGAGCCCGAGCGGGAACAGTCTCCGCGTGCTCACGACGAGAGCTCGCGCTCGAGCGCGTCCAGCACATCGTCCGGGCTGCCCGGACGCTCTTCGACGTCGCCCCAGCGCCACTCCTCGAGGTAAGCGTCGCTGCCGACGAGCCCTTGTTCCATCGCGCGCCGGTCGATCTCCTGCTGGAACCACTCGGGGAGCTGCCGCTTCACCGCCGAGCCATCGTCGGCGAACGCCTGTATGACCGACGGGACGTCCTGCCAGTACAGGATCTGGAAGCGGGCCACGCTACTTCTTGTTGACGAACGCGTACCCGAAGCGGCCCTTGATGCACAGGTTGCCGCTCGTCACGTCGTGGTCGTGCGGCGAGGTCACCTTCACGATCGCGTCGTCCTGCACGTGCAGCGTGAGGTTGCAGCCGACGCCGCAGTACGGACAAACGGTGTCGACCTGCGTCTGCTTTGACTCGTCCCACGTTCCCGCCTCGCGGAGGTCGAACTCGCTCTTCGGCATCAGCGCGCCCGTGGGGCAGACGGCGACGCAGTTGCCGCAGTACACGCAGGCCGAGTCGGGCAGCGGCACGTCGAGCTCGGTCGAGATGTGGGAGTCGAAGCCGCGCCCCGCGACGGCGATCGCGAACGTGTTCTGGTGGTCGACGCCGCAGGCTTCGACGCACTTGTAACAGAGGATGCAGCGCGAGTAGTCGCGGACGTAGAGATCGTTGTCGATCTTCACCGGCTGCGCGACGGTCGCCGAGTCGCCGAAGCGCTCGGCCTGCGCGCCGTACTCGCCGATGTAGCGCTGCGCGTCGGGGGCGAGCGAGAGGTCGACCGACGAATCGAGCAGCTCGAGCACCATTCGCCGGCTCGTCCGGACGCGCGGCGAATCGGTGTGAACCATCATGCCGGGCTCGACCTTCCGCGAGCAGGACGGAACGAGCGTGCGGGCCCCTTCGACCTCGACGACGCAGACGCGGCAGACGTTCACCGGCGTGAGCGTCTCGGCGTAGCAGAGGGTCGGCGTCGAGATCCCGAGCCGCTTGCACGCATCGAGGATCGTCGAGCCCTCCGTGACCCGCACGGCCTCGCCGTCGATCGTCACCTCGACGAGGCGCTTCGGCGTTGCGACGCTGACGATGCTCATCGGCCGGTCCCCGGCCGGTGAGCATGTGGAGGGGGCACAGGGCTACACGTGGTCGCAGAGGACTGCGGACGGATTCCGCTCATGGTGTGAGCACTCCGAAGTTCATCATCGCCGACTCGACGGCCGTCATGGCCGTCTGGCCGAGGCCGCAGATAGAAGCATCCCTCATAACCTGCGCGAGATCGGCGAGCACGGCGAGCTCGTTGCCGTTCGTCTTGCCCTCGGCGAGCCGGTGCAGCGCCTCCTCCTGGCGGATCGTGCCGACCCGGCAGGGAACACACTGGCCGCATGACTCGTCGCGGAAGAACTCGGCGATGCGCAGCACGGCGTCGACGAGGTCGGCCGACTCGTCGAAGACGATCACGACCCCGGAGCCGAGGCTGACGCCGGCGTCGCGAGCGTCCTCGAAGGTGAGGGGAAGGTCGAGCTGGTCGGGCCGCAGGAAGGAGCCGGCGGCACCGCCCAGCAGTACCGCCTTCGGCGGCCTGGCGCCCGCGCGGTCGAGCAGGTCGCTGAGCAGCATGCCGAACGGCACCTCGTAGACCCCCGGCCGGGCGACGTGGCCCGACACGCAAAAGAGCCGGGTGCCGGTCGACGCCTCTGTCCCTGTCTCCGCGTACGCCGCCCCGCTGTCCGACACCACCTCGAGGACGTTGAAGAGCGTTTCGACGTTGTTTTCGACCGTCGGCTTGCCGAAGAGCCCGACCTCGACCGGGAACGGCGGCTTGTTGCGCGGCTCGCCGCGGTAGCCCTCGATCGACTGGAACAGCGCCGTCTCCTCGCCGCACACGTACGCCCCCGCGCCGATCCGCAGCTCGAGGTCGAACGCGAAGCCGGCGCCCATCACGTCGTCGCCGAGCAGCCCACGGGTGCGCGCCTGGGCGAAGGCGTTCTCGAGCCGCTCGTGCACGATCGGATACTCGGCGCGCACGTAGACGAACCCGTGCTCGCAGCCGGTCGCATACGCGGCGATCGTCATCGCTTCGACGAGCGCGAATGGATCGCCCTCGATGAGCACCCGGTCCTTGAACGTTCCCGGCTCCGACTCGTCGGCGTTGCACACGAGGTAGTGCGGTCGCGCCGGCTGGCGCGCTACGGCTTCCCACTTCGTGCCGGTCGGGAATGCGGCGCCACCGCGACCGAGGAGGCGCGAGTCGCTCACCTCGCGCAGCACGCCGGCAGCGCCGAGCTCGATCGCACGGCGCAACGCCGAGTAGCCGCCGTGCGAGCGGTACGCGTCGAGGGACTCCGGATCGACTCCCGCGGCGATGCGGCGAAGCAGGCGCAGTCCCGGCTCGCCCGCCTGCGGAAGCGACGGCGAGGTCTCGGGATGGGGGATCTCGCGCGGGTGCTCGCCCGCGATCGTCCGGAGAGCCGCGGGCGCACGCTCGCAGAGGCCGAGGCACGGCGAGGCGTGTGCGCCCGGCGGCGCCGCGCGGACACCCGCGAGCCGGCACGCGATGTCCGTGCAGACGTGCAGGACGTCGGGCTCGCGCTCCTCGAGCGCGATCAGGGCATAGAAGCTCGCGACGCCGTAGGCGTCGGCAGGCGGCACGCCGAGCCGCCGCGAGGCATAGCCGAGTGCGCCCTCGCTCACCCAGCCGACGCGCCGCTGTGCAGCACGCAGCGCCGGCAGGAGCAGGTGCCGGCCCGTCCGGTTCGCGCGGCCGACCCGGTGGCCGTTCGTCTCGGGCCCGCCGACGACGGTGTCGATCGCCTCACGCTCGGCGTCGCTCGGCTCGGCGGCGAGGAGGCGAAGGTCCAACTAGTGCCCCGTCAGGTGATGCTGCCACGCTTCTGGGGCGCGAGCACCAAGCGCTGCAAGGACGCAGGGAGCCCCGATAGTCCAACTATCGGGGCGACCGAGGACGCGGCAGCGCGCCGTGTGATCGCGTTCCAGAAGCCTGGAGGACATTGGCTGGCGGGGCACTAAACGACCTCCAGGCGGATCGCGGTCGCCTTGAACTCCGCCGTGCCCGACTTCGGGTCCTTCGCGTCGATCGTGAGCATGTTCGTCGCGACTTCGTCCGGGAAGTGGAGGTTCATGAACGCGAGGCCGGGCCGGAGCTTCGCGTCGTACTTGACCGGCGCCTCGATCGCGCCGCGGCGCGAGACGATCCGTGCCAGGGCGCCGTCGGCGACGCCGTAGCGCGCACCGTCCTCCGGTGCGAGCTGGATCGCGGTGCCGCCGACGTGGAGCGGAGACTCGTAGCGGTTCGTCTGCACGCCGGTGTTGAACGACTCGAGGCGGCGGCCCGTCGTGAGCCGGATCGGGAAGTCGTCGTCGAGGAGGTCAACCGGCGGCGAGTGCTCCACGACGTGGAACGGCGCGGGTGTCTCGACGTCGTCGTCCCAGAGCCGGCCGTGGAGATACAGCGAACCGGGGTGGGACTCGTCGGGGCACGGCCACTGGATGCCGCCGAGCTCCTCGAGCCTTGAGTAGCTCATCCCGCCGTGCATCACAGGCGAGAGCGTCCGCAGCTCGTTCCACACGTCCTCGGCGCGCGCGCTGCCGAGGTCGTGCCCGAGGCGGCGACCGAGCTCGTAGACGATCTCGATGTCGTCGCGCGCCTCACCGGGGGGGTCGAACGCCTTGCGGACGCGCTGCACGCGCCGCTCGCTCGAGGTCACCGTGCCCTCCGACTCGCCGAGGCACGACGACGCCGGCAGCACGACGTCGGCCAGCTCGGCCGTCCCGGTCAGGAAGAGGTCCTGCACGACAAGGGTGTCGAGACTCGCGAGCAGGTGCTCCGCGTGCCCCTGGTCGGCCTCGGACTGGGCAGGGTTCTCGCCGATGACGTAGAGCGCGCGGAGCGTGCCCTCGTTCATCGCCTCGAACATGCCGGAGAGGTGCAGTCCTCGCTTCGGCGGCACGGCGACGCCCCACGCAGCGTCGAAGCGCGCGCGGAGCACGTCGTCCTCGACGGCCTGGAAACCGGGGAGCTTGTTCGGCAGCGCGCCCATGTCACCGCCGCCCTGCACGTTGTTCTGGCCACGGAGCGGCTGGATGCCCGAGCCGTAACGCCCGACGTGCCCGCCGAGGAGCCCGAGGTTGATCAGGGAAAGGACGTTGTCGACGGCGTTGTGATGCTCGGTGATGCCGAGCGTCCAGCAGATCTGGGCGCGGTCGACGCGCCCGAGCATGTGCGCGGCCTCGCGGATCGCGTCCGCCGGAATCCCCGTCACGCGCTCTGCCTCCTCGAGCGTCCACTTCTGAACCGAGTCGCGGTACTCGTCGAAGCCCGAGGTCGCGCGCTCGATGAACTCCAGGTTCACGAGGCCGGCCTCGATCATCTCCCGCGCGATCGCGTTCGCGAGCGGGATGTCGGTGCCGACGTCGAGCCCGAGCCAGAGGTCCGCCCACTGCGCGGAGGCGGTGCGGCGGGGATCGACCACGATCAGCTTCGCGCCGTTCTGGATCCCCTTCAGCACATGGTGGAAGAAGATCGGATGCGCGTCCCGCGCGTTCGAGCCCCAGAGGATGATCAGGTCCGTGTTTCGGACCTCCTCGTAGGAGCTCGTCCCGCCGCCTGCACCGAACACCGTCGCCAGACCGACGACGCTGGGCGCGTGTCAGGTTCGGTTACAGCTGTCGATGTTGTTGGAGCTGAGCGCAACCCTCGAGAACTTCTGCGCGGCGAAGTTCAGCTCGTTCGTCGTCTTCGAGCAGCTGAAGAGGCCGGTCATGTGACCGCCCTCCTTCGCTGCGCGAAAGCCGGCCGCGGCGCGGTCGAGCGCCTCGTCCCAGCTCGCGACCCTGAGCGCTCCACCGTCACGCACGAGGGGGTGCGTCAGCCTGGTGCTGTAGCGCGGTGCCATATGGGACCACTTTAGACGGGGATTCCCGAGGGAGCCAACCACGCCGTCGTCCGGCGCCGGACGACGTCCTCGTCGGTTCGGGCCCACTCGTGCGTCCGGGCGTAAAGCTCTTGCGCCCGGAGGTCGGGCCGGCCGGGGACGAGCGGCTCCAGGAGCGACGGATCGGCCTCGGCGGGCGCGAGCATCTCGAGCGCGAGCGAGCCGTAGAGGTGGAGCAGGTGGTTGCGCGTCGTCGTGTCGAGGTCGAACGGCCAGGAGACGCGGTCGAGGCCGGTTGCGCCGGGCAGGGGGCGCGGCCGCCGGGAAAGCCCACGCACGCTGAGCTGGTCGAGCGCGTCGAGCGCGATCCGCCGGTAGGTGGTGAGCTTGCCGCCGGCGACGCTGACCATGCCGGCGGGGCCGGTGGAGAAGACGGTCTCGCGCTTGGCGCTCGCCGTCGTGCCGTCCCCGCCGGGAAGGACGCGCAGGCCGTGGAAGACGGCCGTCGGCGGACCGAGGCCGTCGACGGCGAGTGCGGCCTCGTCGAGCACCTGCTGCACGTCGGCGTCCGTCGCGTGCGCGGTCTCGGGCCCTCCGTCGAACGCGGTGTCGGTCGTTCCGAGGAGTAGCGTGCCCTCCCACGGTACGGCGAAGCTCACGCGCACCTTGTCGTGCGGGATCGTCAGCGCCGCGTGCCAGTCGTCCGCGCCCGCGACGACGACGTGGACGCCCTTGCTCAGGCGCACCGACGGCGCCGCTTTCGGGTCCTCGAGCCGGCGGACGCGGTCGACCCAGGGCCCGGCGGCATTCACGATCGCCTTCGCCCGCACGGGGATCGTGCGCCCGTCTGCCGCGACGTCGACCGGCTCGAGTCCGACGACCTCCGCGTAGTTCACGACGACGGCTCCGCGGTCGGCCGCGGCGCGGAGGTTGGCGAGGGTCAGTCTGGCGTCGTTCGTCCAGGCGTCCTCGTACAAGGCGCACTTGCGGAGGCCCGCATCGCGGAGCTGCGGCACGAGCTTGCGCGCACGGTCGAGGTCGACGAGCCCGTTGAGCTTCGCCCGCGCGAGCGTCGAGTAGACGACGATTCCGCTCTGCACGAACCACGGCCGGTACGGGCCGTCCTCATAGAGCGGGAAGAGGAAGGGGAGGCGCCGGACGAGGTGCGGGGCGACGACGTTCATCAGCAGCCGACGCTCGCGATGCGCTTCGCGCACGAGCCCGACGTCGCCGAGCCGCAGGTAGCGGAGCCCGCCGTGGATCAGCTTCGAAGATGCGCTCGAGGTTGCGCCGGCGAAGTCGCCCTTGTCGACGAGCGCCACGTCGAGCCCGTGCGCGGTCGCAGCCTCTGCGATGCCGGCGCCGATGATTCCGCCGCCGATCACGAGCAGGTCGAACTCGCGCGAGCCGAGCTGCTCGAGGGCGTCTACGCGGTCCACAGCGGGTTCGTCCAGGCACGGTGCCCGCCGGTGTCCGACACCTCGACGCGTCCGTAGGGGGCAAGCGGCGGCCGTTCGAGGCGAACCGCCGTGATCAGGCCGTCGGGATTGCGCTCGAGGGTCTCGGAGGCGTTCGGATAGCCGAGCCGGCCCGCGTTCGCACGGGCGCCGCGGCAGCGGCTGCTGTAGAGGGTCACGCTCGCCGCCGGGCTGCACCGCACCGTGACCGCGCCGGCGTCGAGCTCGACGCTTTCGATGGTCGGCCCCGTCGAGCCGTAGAAGCGTCCGGCGCGCAGCGCGTCGAGCACGGCTTCCTGTGTCTTCTCGACGGCGCGCACCATCGTCCAGGCGAAGCCGCTGTCATAGCCGGGGTGGTGGGAGTCGTCCGTGGCCAGCGCCTGCAGCGGCCGTCCGCGCTCGAGCGCCTCGTCCCAGTGGAGCGAGGAGTCGCCGCGCCCGACCTCGAGCTCGCAGCCGGAATTCCACACCTCGATTCCGAGTAGGCCCTCGCAGGCCTCCCACTGCTCGGTGCGGAGACCGCTCCAGTAGGTGTGCGCGAGGTACGGAAGGCCGCCGTTGGCGGTGATCCAGTCGACGACGTCCTGCAGTGGCTCGAAGCCGTTCGGCGGCGGCTCCGGATCGGCCTCGACGCCGAGCGCGAGAACGTGTGCGTCCTCCGCGGGGCCGCCGCAAGTGGCGTTCAGCTCGATCGAGGGGATCACCAGCAGCTTGCGCGTCGACCGCTCGACCGTCCGAACCCAGTGATCCGTGATGGCCAGGACGTCGTAGCCGGCCCATTCGTAATGGCGCGCGAGCATCTCCGGCGACGGCTCGCCGTCGGAATTCGTGGTGTGCGCATGGAGCGCGCAGCGCAGCCAGACGCCGTCGCCCTCGAACGGGGTCACCCGGCGAGCCTATCGCGGTCTGGTGAACGACCTGTAGCCGTACGCCGCTTACCCATTGAAACCCGGACGCGGAAGTGGTTCGATCAGCTTCGTTCACATTTCCGGGTCAGGAGGGCTCATGGAGGACCACGAGGCGCAAGAGCAAGAGTTCTGGCGCAAGCTGGAAGAAGTGGAGATGAGCCGGTCGGCGATGCTGAAGCGCAGCATCGCTGCAGCAGCCGGCCTCACGATCCTCGCCGCCCCCGGCGTCGCACTCGGGGCACGGAGGATCGGCGCGGCGACACCGCCGCTCAAGGGCAAGTCGGTCACGATCAAGGAGCTGCTCGCCGAAGCCAAGAAGGAAGGGAAGCTCAACACGATCGCGCTCCCGCCGGACTGGGCCAACTACGGCGAGATCATGTCGACGTTCTCGAAGAAGTACGGCATCCCGATCACGAACGACAATCCGAACGGGAGCTCCGCGCAAGAGAACGAAGCCATCCGCTCGCTCAAGGGTGACTCGCGCGCTCCCGACGTCGTCGACGTCGGCCCTGCGTTCGCGGTCTCCGGCACGGCCGAGGGCCTCTACGGCAAGTACTTCGTCTCGACGTTCTCGACGATTCCGCGCTCGATGAAGGACACGCGTGGGTACTGGTGGGGCGACTACTGGGGCGCGATCTCGATCGGCTACAACCAGAATCTCGTCAGCAACCCGCCGGCGACCTGGAAGGACCTGCTCAAGTCGGACTACAAGGGCAAGGTCGCGATGAACGGCAGTCCGCTCACGTCGAACTCCGCGGTCTCGGGGGTTATCGCAGCATCGCTCGGGAACGGGGGGTCGGCCGGGAACGTCAGCCCCGGTATCGACTTCTTCGCGGCGCTGAAGAAGTCCGGCAACTACATCCCGGTGCAGACGACACCCCAGACGGTCGCATCCGGCCAGACGCCGATCTCGATCGACTGGGACTACAACAACCTCGCGTACGTCAAGGAGTTTCCGGCGGCGCGGTGGAAGGTGGCAATTCCTTCGGACGGCGTCTACGGCGGGTACTACGCACAGGCGATCAACGCGTCGGCGCCGCATCCGTGGGCAGCGAGGCTCTGGGAGGAGTTCCTCTACTCCGACCAGGGGCAGGTCCTGTTCCTGAAGGGCTTCGCGCACCCTGCTCGGTTCAACGACCTCGCGAAGCGCAACAAGCTTCCGAAGGCGCTGCTGAGCGCGCTCCCGGCGCCGGCGCTCTATGCGAAGGCGAAGTTCGCGAGCCTGTCCCAGCAGACAGCGGCGAAGAACGTCATCGTAAAAGACTGGCCTTCGAAGGTCGGGTAGCCGGCCATCGCGACGGAAGCAGCACCCGGGGCACTCCGGCCGGACGTGACGTCCGGCCGGAGGCGCCTCTCACTCGCGTGGATCGGGACGCTCCCGTTCTTCGGGTACACGATCCTCTTCTTGTTCCTGCCTGCAGGCTCCGTCATCGCGGGCGCCTTTCAGGCGAAGGCGGGTGGATACACGCTCGACAACATCAGGGCCCTGTTCCACCAGCCGTACATCGACTACTACTGGGGCAGCATCAAGGTCAGCCTGATCACGGCGCTGCTCGGCGGCGTCGTCGGACTGTTCATCGCCTACGCCGCGATTCGCGAGGGAACGCCGCGCTGGATCCGGTCGATGCTCACGACCTTCTCCGGTGTCGCCGCGAACTTCGGGGGCATCCCGCTCGCGTTTGCCTTCATCGCCACTCTCGGCCCGCTTGGCATCCTGACCACGTTCCTCCAGAACCAGTTGCACTGGCCGATCTACCAGCACGGCTTCAGTCTCTTCAACGCGTTGGGGGTTGAGCTCGCATATATGTACTTCCAGCTGCCGCTGATGATCCTCGTGATTGCGCCTGCGATCGACGGCCTGCGTAAGGAGTGGCGCGAGGCCTCGGCGAATCTCGGCGCATCTCAATTGCAGTTCTGGCGCTATGTGGGTCTCCCGGTGCTGATGCCCTCGATCCTTGGCGCGATCATCCTCCTCTTCGGCAACGCTTTCGCGGCGTATGCGACCGCGTACAGCCTCACCTCGGGGTCGGTGCACCTCGTGCCACTCCTCATCGGCGCGTACTACAGCGGCAACGTGCTCGACAACCCGCACCTGGCCCAGGCGATGGCGTTCGGGATGTTCGTCGTGCTTGCGGTGATGATGCTCCTCTACATCCCGCTGCAGCGGCGCGCAGCGAGGTGGGCGAAGTGAAGGCGCGCCGCTTCATGGCCCCGTCGGCGTTCCTCTGGCTGCTACTCGGATTCCTCTACTTCTTCATCCCGCTGTTCGCGACGCTGCTCTTCAGCTTCAAGAGCAATACGACCGGTAAGTGCTGCACGGCGGCGAACTACAGCTGGGTCATCCACCAGCACGAGTTCTGGCACTCGCTGCAGATCTCGTTCCTGCTTGCGCTCGAGACGATCGTGATCAGCCTGCTCCTCTTCGTTCCCACGATCTACTGGGTGCACCTGAAGGTGCCGAAGCTGCGACCCGTGATCGCGTTCTTCGCGCTGATCCCGTTCGTCGTGCCGCCGATCGTGATGGTGGTGGGACTGCTGAAGTTCTTCAAGTGGTCGCCCGACTGGTTCTACGGCAAGCCGTGGGGCTTCCTCGTCGGCGCGTACGTCATCCTCGCGTTCCCGTACATGTACTTCTCGCTCGACGCGGGCTTCCGCGCGATCGACGTGCACACGCTGACCGAGGCGTCGCAGAGTCTCGGCGCGAAATGGGGAACGACGCTCGTGAAGGTGATCCTTCCGAACATCCGTGCTGCGGCACTGGCAGCGTCGTTCCTGACCCTCGCGATCGTCATGGGCGAGTTCACGATTGCGAACCTCGCCGCCTTCCACACGTTCCCGATCTTCATCCAGTACGTGAACGAGTCACAGGGGTTCCCGGCGGGCGCCCTGACGCTAGTGAGCTTCGGGATCACCTGGGCGGCGATGCTCTCCCTGCTCCTCGTCGGTCGTAAACGCGGCGAGCGCGCCGCCGTCGTCGGAGGAGCCCGTTAGTGCCCCTCGGGGCAACGTTCTCCGGGCTTCCGGAACGCGATCACGCGGCGCGCTGCCGCGTCCTCGGTCGCCCCGATAGTTGGACTATCGGGGCTCCCTGCGTCCTTGCATCGCTTGGTGCTCGCGCCCCGGAAGCGCGGCAACGTCACCCCGAGGAGCACTGATGGCCTACCTGGAATTGCAGAACCTCCACCGCGACTTCGGCACCGTGAAGGCGCTCGACGGAATCGAGATCGAGCTCGGGGAGGGCGAGTTCCTTCCGGCTGCGGGAAGACGACCGCGCTGCGTCTCGTTGCGGGATTCGACCGTCCCGACGCCGGCCGGATCGTCATCGACGGCAAGGACATCACCGGCGTGCCGCCCAACAAGCGCGACATGGGGATGGTCTTCCAGGCGTACTCGCTGTTCCCGAATATGACCGCGCGCGCCAACGTCGCCTTCGGCTTACGGATCCGCGGCAAGAGCCGCGTTGACCGCGACGGCCGGGTGAAGGAGCTGCTCGAGCTCGTCGGGCTCGGCCACGCCGGCGATCGCTATCCGCATCAGCTGTCCGGCGGGATGCAGCAGCGCGTCGCGCTTGCGCGGGCTCTCGCGATCGAGCCGCGGGTGCTCCTGCTCGACGAGCCGCTGTCCGCGCTCGACGCCAAGGTGCGGGTCCAGCTGCGCGAGGAGATCCGGCGCATCCAGCTGGAGCTCGGGATCACGACGCTGTACGTGACGCACGACCAGGAGGAGGCGCTCTCCGTCTCCGACCACGTCGCAGTGATGTACGGCGGCCGGATCGAGCAGATGGGCTCGCCCGCGGAGATGTACAGCGCGCCCGCGACCCCGTTCGTCGCCGAGTTCATCGGGACGATGAATCGGTTCGAGGGCACCGTCGTCGACGGCGGCGTCGAGCACGGCGGGACGACGCTCCAGATCGAGGCGGCACGCGGCCGGCCGCGGGGAGAGCGCGTGCTCGTGCTCGTCCGTCCCGAGACGGTCGAGGTCGGCCCGGCGAACGGAGGCGGCGGCGCGAACACGCTCGTCGGCGACGTCGTCACGCAGACGTTCCTCGGGCCTGTGACGCGGCTGAAGATCCTGGGAGCCGGCGTGGACGTGATCGCGGACGTACCGACGCAGAAGGCTCTGTCGCTGCCCGTCGGCACCCGTGTCTCGGCTGCGCTGCCGGTCGAGGGCGTGCGGCTGCTCGAGCTCAAGGACGAGCCGCTGCCGCAGATCGCTGAAGAGCCTGCACCGGCCTAAGCTGGGCCCGATGAAGGCCGCGGTCTGCCACGCGTTCGGCGAGCCGCTGAACGTCGAGGACGTCGAGCTCCGGGGACCGGGGCCGGGCGAGGTCTCGGTGCAGCTCGCCGCGTGCGCGATCTGCCACAGCGACGTCGCCTTCATGCAGGGTGCGTGGGGCGGCGAGCTGCCCGCCGTGTACGGACACGAGGCGGCGGGGATGGTTGCCGAGATCGGGCCCGGCGTAGACGGCGTGGCGCCTGGCGACCACGTGGTCGTCACGCTCGTCCGTTCGTGCGGCAGCTGCGCGCAGTGCCTGCGCGGCCAGCCGGCGCTGTGCGAGCGGCTCGCCGAATTCCCGCTCTCGCAGCACTCGCCGCTGTCGGGCGCCGACGGCACGCCCATCCATCAGGGAGTCCGCACCGGCGCGTTCGCCGAACGTGTCACCGTCGACGCGTCTCAGGTCGTCCCTATTCCGATCGACATCCCACTCGAGGCTGCGTCGCTGCTGGCTTGCGGCGTCATCACGGGCGTCGGCGCAGTCCGGCGCACTGCCGGTGTCGAGCCCGGCAGCAGCGTCGTCGTGTTCGGTGCAGGCGGCGTCGGCCTCAACGTCGTCCAAGGGGCGGTGCTCGCAGGCGCCGGAACGATCGTCGCGGTCGATCTGCTCGACGGCAAGCTCGAGGCCGCCCGGCTCTTCGGCGCGACCCACACGCTGAACGCCGGGCGGGACGACGTGGTGGCCGAGGTCCGCAACTTGACCCGGGGCGTGGGGGCCGACTACGCCTTCGACGCCTCGGGCGCTGTGCCGGCGATCGAGCAGGGTGCACAGCTCATCCGGCGCGGCGGCACGCTCGTCCTCGTCGGACTGCCTCCAACCGGAGCGAGAGTCGCGTTCGACGGCGAGGCGATCGCCGACGGCGCGCTGCGGATCCTCGGCAGCAAGGTCGGCTCGGTCCGCCCGCAGGTCGACATCCCGGAGCTGGTGCGCCTCTACCGTGAAGGGCGGTTGAAGCTCGACGAGCTCATCTCCAGCCGCTGGCCGCTCGAGGAGATCAACGCTGCAGTCAGCTCTGCCGAGCGTGGCGAGGCGCTTCGGCCGGTCATTGTCTTTTAGTGCGCATCGAGCGGATCGAGACGTACGCGACGCAGGAGGTCGCGCTCGTGCGTGTTCGCACCGACGACGGTGGCGAGGGCTGGGGGCAGGTCGCGCCCTACAACGCGGACATCACCGCACAGGTGCTCCACCGCCAGGTCGCTCCACATGCGCTGGGTGCGGATGCGCGAGACATCTCCTCACTCCTGACCACGATCCTCGAGCGCGAGTTCAAGTTTCCGGGCTCGTATCTCGTGCGAGCGATCGGCGGCGTGGATACGGCGCTCTGGGATCTCCGTGGCAAGGAGGAGGGGAAGAGCGTGTGCGAGCTGCTCGGCGGGACGCCGCGGCCGTTCCCGGTCTACGCATCGAGTATGCGCCGCGACATCGACCCGGTGGAGGAGGCTCGCCGACTCGCGGGCCTGCGCGAGGAGCACGGCTTCGACGCGTTCAAGGTGCGCGTGGGTCGCGAGTGCGGACACGACGCGGACGAGTGGCCCGGCCGGACGGAGGCGCTGCTGCACGCTGTTCGCGGGGCGCTCGGCGACGGCGCCGCGCTGCTCGTCGACGCGAACAGCGCCTACACGCCGCGGAAGGCGATCGAGGTCGGCAGGCTGCTCGAGTCGTACGGCGTTGTCCACTTCGAGGAGCCGTGCCCGTACTGGGAGCTCGAATGGACGGCGGAGGTCGCCCGCGCACTCGACCTCGACGTCGCCGGCGGGGAGCAGGACTGCCTGCTGACGACGTGGCGCCGCATGATCGAGCTGAAGGCCGTCGACATCGTTCAGCCCGATGTCTGCTACCTCGGCGGCATGACAAGGACGCTCGAAGTCGTCTCACTCGCGCGCGAGGCCGGGCTTCGCTGCATAGCGCACTCCGCGAACCTCACGCTCGTAACGGTCTTCGCGTTGCACCTGATGGCGGCGATCGAAAACGCAGGCCCGTACGCCGAGTTCTCGATCGAGCCCGACGACTACTACCCGTGGCAGAGCCGGCTCTTCGAGCCGGCACTCGTCGCACGTGACGGCGCGGTTGAGATCCCCTGCGGACCCGGCTGGGGTGTAGAGATCGAGCAA
>WNGB01001384.1_pt1 | contig 85561 bp, 90 predicted proteins | sample 5400681 | NCBI WGS metagenome assembly WNGB01 (sample SAMN13153367, study PRJNA577476) | soil metagenome | isolation source: 115 cm soil or saprolite under grassland replicate 2 | place: USA:California | collected 2016-06-15 | reverse complement strand
CACGACCGCGATCTGCGCGCGGGGTCGCATCGGCACACGTCGAGGCTGCTTCGAGATACCCATACGCGGAAAACTAGATGATCACGCGTCCGTCACGCACGTTGCTCAAACCCATGTGCGAAAGACGGGTCTAGCCGGCCACAGTTGTTGGTGTTGATCGGGGACTAGCTTCCGTGTGTGCGATACGCATACGAGCCCGGCCGATGGATCATGTTCTGGTACAACCTGGAGCCACCGGAGTTGGCGCAGCGGGGCGATCCGCTGTTGGCCGAGTTCGGCTGGGTGTGGGAGCGGGCGGCCGGGCCGGGTCGGGCGCACCGGGCGCACGTTCCGCCTCCCGTGGCCGCCGGCGCGCCCGGCGACCACACCACACCGCGTCAGCAGCCGCAGCCGCAGTCCGGTGGGCAGTCCGGGTCCTCGCAGCAACAAGACAGCCTCAACTCGATCATCGTGATCACCGCCTCTCGTCGGTGGGTGGACACCAGGTCGTGTCGGGCCCCGGCCGTCGGCCATCTCGGCCATCTCGGCGCGCAATGCGGCCAGCCGGGCCATGTCCGCGTCGAGCTCAGCCATGCGCCGGCGCAGCAGCTGCTCGGCCGGCTCGCACGGACACACGCCGGTATCGCGAATCGCAAGCAGGTCGGCAATCTCCCGCAGCCGCAACCCGAGCCGCTGGCAACCCTGAATGAACCGCAGCCGGTCCAGCGCGCCACCGTCGTAGGCCCGGTACCCCGCCGCCGTCCGTGCCGGCGGCGGCAGCAGACCGGCCCGCTCGTAATAGCGAACCGTATCCGGGCTCAACCCGGCGGCCTCAGCCAGCTCGGCGACCCGCAACCCGCGAACCGGCGCGGCGGCACTACCCATGCCACGACGGTAAACCTTGGAGTGCGCTCCAATGTCAAGCTCCGTTGTCCGGGCGGCTGTTCGGCGCGCAGTTTGCCGGACTACGCCAACCCACCTCGTGGTCACCCGGGCATGGATCAACAGCCCGTACCGGCGAGAGAACCGTGCGATGGGCGGAACGTGTACGTGTCGCATCAATTGGCCGGTAGGCGCGAGATGCGGTGGCAGTCGCGAGGAAGCGTCCCCGTGCGGAACACGCGCAGCCCATGAGGGGCACGGTGGCTCAGGCTTGACTGGTGGACCACGAACGCCGCGTTGCATGGCTACATGGCTTCAAGCACGTACGCACCCGTCAGCTTGCCCATAACCCGTCCGGGGCGCTGTTTCAGCGACCGGCTCGCGTCGTTCCTACGCATGCGGACTGGACGAGCCTGAAGGGGGCCAGGAGTCCGGTCCCCGGCTGACAGTGAGGGTGTAGCGGCCCATGAGTGCGGACTACAGGTCAGCCGGCCGTACCGAAGACCTGCATCTCGAACAACGAGTACCCGTACGGCGTGCCCCGCACCGTACCGGTGACCCGCACGAACCGGCCCGTGCCGTTCAGCCCGGTCAGGTCGTCGGTCGCCCCGTTCCCGGTCGTGGTCGAGAAGATCGACGTCCAGGTGGTCCCGTCGGCCGACACCTCGATCGTGTACGCCTTCGCGTACGCCGCCTCCCAGCTCAGCTTGACCCGGGTGATGCTCGCCGAGGCGCCCAGGTCCACCCGCAGCCACTGCGCGCCAGCGCCCTCCTTGCTCGCCCATCGGGTCGAGGTGAGGTTGCCGTCGAACGCCGCACCCGCCGGGAACGACGAGCTCTCCAGCGAGGACGCGGTCGCCGGCTTGCCTTGCGACAGCAGTACCGCCCCGCCCCCGCCGGTGCCGGTGACCGTCAGCGCATAGCCGGCCGAGTGCGCCCCCGACGCCGCCGTGCCGTTCACCGTGATGATGGCCGTACCGCTGGCCGCCGAGGCGGTCGTGGTGACGGTCATGGTGGCGGTACCGCCGGCCGTCACCGACGCCGGGGTGAAGCTCGCGGTGACGCCAGCCGGCGCACCGGACGCCGACAGCGCCACCGGCTGCGCCGTCCCCGACACCACCGCGGTGGACACCGTGACGGTCGTGGACGAGCCGGCGGTCACCGTGCCGGAGCCGGGGCTGAGCGACAGCGAGAAGTCGTTGGCGGGGGTGGTACCCGACGGGAGGAACGTCCACTGGCTCGCCGAGCCCGAGCAGCTTCCGGCGACCACGTTGGTCCCCGATGCGCGTACGCACTTCTGCCCGGTCTGGATATCGGAGATCGTGCCGTTCGGATTGATCGACCACTGCTGCGCCGGCCCGCCCGTGCACTTGACGAGCACCACCTTCCCGCCGGACTGGGCGGCGCAGAGGTTGTTGATCACGAGGAACGCCCCGTGGAAGGTGAACTGCTGGCTGGCCGCCCCGCTGCACGCGGCGGTCGTCAACGCGGTACCCACGGTGGAGCTGTTGCCCGGGTCGTTTAGGCACTGTCCCGAGGACTTGTTCTTGTACTGGCCGATGGTCTTGTTGGGCTGGGCGCCGCCGTAGCACGCCCCGGTACTCGTGTTGAACAGCGGTGTCGGGTCGACCTGCTCGTTCGGCGACGGGTTGACCACGACCGGCTCCAGCGTCGGGGTCCCGTCGGCGTTGTAGTGGGTCAGCGCGTCCTCGCAGTCGATCGCGTCGAACGGGCTGCCGCCCTTGCCGCCGATCCACAGGTCGATGTGACGTAGCCCGGGGCCGCCGTTGGGGCCGTGGCCACTCCAGTCCTCGCCGCACTCCTGGCAGGAGTCCTCCATGATGAAGTACTTCTTCACCCGGGGTACCCACACCTTGGTGCCGGGGGCCAGCTCGGCCTTGGCGGTGGCGAAGGTGATCGGATCGGCGAAGGTACCCTTGCCGCCCGCGCTGCTGTGCAGCTTCGGGAAGGAGATGTCGCCACCGGGCGGGGTGTTGTCCCACCAGCCGTAGAAGGTCAGGAACGTCTGCTGCGTCGTCGCCGCCTGCGCGGGCGATGCCTGCAGCGCGACGAGCACGGATATCACGATCAGACAAGCGGCTGTCACGGTAGCCCCGAGCACGCGCCGGTTCATGATGCCTCCACAGGCCGAGGAATCCACCGATGTTGATGCAGATTCGGGCCCGGCGGCGGTACCCGTCAAGGTTTGTCAGGAAGTATTTCTATCAGTTTCCGGGACCCGGAAGATCAATGCGGAGAGATCCACTCGCGTCGGAGGTGGTCCCACTCCCGGCGGGTGGCCGCCACCCCGGCGATCGCCTCCCGCAGCTCCATGATGACCGCCACGTGGTGAGCGGTCCACGGGCGCGGCTCGGGGCCTTGGCCGGGGTCGAGCGGGATGTCCGACGAGTCGAAACGGAGCATGGCCAGATTCAGCCGGCGCACCGCGCCGATGTATGCGGCGCGGGCTTCGCGCAGCTCACGGTCATGACTTCTCGGTGGCACCATGACCACGCTATCGAACGCATGTTCGAGTGTGTCAAGCGATCGACCGTGCCGATCAGCCGTGCAGCGCCGCCAGGATCCCGGCGAAGTAATCGTCCACCTGCGCGCGGTCATATCCCCGGAGGGCAACCCGGAAAGCCGCGCTGCGGACATCCCGGGCAACCGCTTGGCGCAGGGCCGGGTCGATCGAGCGGAGCGCCGCCGCCGCCCGGGCCACCAGCGCGTCGACCTGACTCCGGTCATAGCCGCGCAGCGCGACGTCGAACTGCACCGGGTTCGTCATGGCGACCAGTATGGGAAATCATGGCAACCATGGAGATCCGCCTCGCCCGGCCGGCGGACTGGCCGGCCATCTGGCCGATCTGGCACGAGGTGGTGGCGGCCGGGGAGACCTACACCTGGGACCCGCAGACCGACGAGGCCACCGCGCGGGCGCTCTGGCTGCCCCCGCTGCCGGCCGAGACCTGGGTCGCCGTCGATGGACAGACCGTCGTGGGTACCGCGCTCCTCAAGCCCAACCAGCCCGCGCTCGGCGCGCACGTGGCCAACGCCGGGTTCATGGTGCCGGCCGCGTCCGCCGGGCGCGGAGTCGGCCGCCGGCTGGCCGAGCACGTCGTCACCCGCGCCACGCTCGTCGGGTACCGGGGGATGCAGTTCAACGCGGTGGTGAGCACCAACGAGCGCGCGGTCGCCCTCTGGAAGGCGCTGGGCTTCGAGATCGTCGCCACCATCCCCGAGGGGTTCCGGCACGCCCGGCTCGGCTACGTCGACCTCTACATCATGTACCGCCGGCTAAGCCCGGCGGCGTAGCGTCGCGACCGTCGAGCCGGCCAGCGCGACCAGGCAGGCCGGCAGCTGCCCGTCGGCCAGGGCGGCGCGGAAGAGCGCTTGGCCGGTGCCCTTGTCGGAGTTGACGTAGGCGCTGACGAACCGGGCCACCCACCGGGTGTCGTAGGACGCCTCGTCGATCCCGGGAAAGTCCAGCGCCCACGTGCCGGACGGCACGCGGTCGCCGACCATCGTGGCGACCAGGCACACGGCGACGTCATAGGCACCGGACATACCTGATCGGCTCACCACGGCGTCGAACGTACCGGCGACGGCCTCCCGATCGTCACACAGAGCCAGCCGAAGGACCTTTTCCGCATCGTCGTACGGGTCGTTCTCCGGGCCGGTCACGAGCACCACCCTAGGTGGTGGGGTCAAGGTCTGCACGCGGGCCGGGAAGCCTTATGGGGGAAGGAGAATGCAAGTCAGCCGGGCGGTGCAGACCCGCTCGCCGGAGTCGTTGCTGATGAGCACCTCGTAGCTGGCGACGTTGCGGCCCAGCCGCAGCGGGGTGGCCACGCCGGTCACCGTCCCGTCCCGCACCGCCTTGTGGTGGGTGGCGTTGATGTCCACGCCCATCGCCTTGCCACCGTTGAGCTCGAACGCGTGCAGCGCAGCGCCCGTGGACCCGAGCGTCTCGGCCAGCACGCAGGACGCGCCGCCGTGCAGGACCCCGTACGGCTGGGTGTTCCCGTCGACCGGCATCGATCCAACGACCCGTTCGGGGCGGGCCTCGGTGATCGTGATGCCCATCCGCTCCGCCAGCGCGCCGGGCCCCCCGAGAGTGGCGGGGAAGGCCTCTTCCACCGGATCCATGGCACGGACGGTACCTCCCGCCAGGTCCGTTCACCGCGTTCGCGCGCTAATGTGCTGCCGGTACCGGGAAACAGGAGGACGCGATGCGTGCTGAGCGGGCCGCGCTCGCGGTCGTCGCCGCGGCGTTGCTGGTGGTCGGCGGCTGCGGGTCGAAAGAACCCCAGCCGGTACCGGCGGCGCCGGCCGGCGTCCAGCTCTTCGGTACTGACGGCAACATGTTCGACACGTTGGGCGCGGGGTTCTCCGATCCCAACGCGATCAGCGGCATGGTCGGCACCGCCCCGCTGACCCCACTCACCGAGGACTTCAAGCAACGGATCCGGGGCGTCGACCCGGCGGTCAAGGAGTACACCTACGCCGGCGAGGCCTACGACGCCGTAGTGATCACCGGGCTCGCCGTCCAGCTCGCCCGGACCAGCGAACCGCTGATCGTCGCCAAGTACATCAACGGGGTGACAAACCTGGGCCCCGGCGGAGTGGAGTGCACGACGATCAAGGACTGCCTCGACGCGATGGCGGCGGGCGAGGACATCGCCTACCGGGGCGTGGCGGTGCGCGGCGGGTTCACCGACGTCGGCGAGCCGTCGGTCGCGTCGTACGGCACGCTGCACTTCGGCCGCGGCGACAAGATCGACACTGGTAAGACCGAGTTCGTCTCGGCCGGCAACGCCGACACCGCCAGCAAGCAGCCCGCGCCCGATCCCGGTATCGGCAAGGTCAAGGGCGACCCGCTGCGGCTGGGCATCCTGCTGTCCGGCAGCGGCTCGCTGGCCACCACGTCCCTGCCGATCTGGGCCGGCGCGCATCTCGCGATCAAGGAGTTCAACGCGGTCGGTGGCGCCCTCGGCCGGCCGATCGAGTACGAGGACGCCGACGACGGTACCGACCCGGCCAAGGCCAGCGCCTCCTTCGACAAGCTGGTCGCCGACCGGATCGGGATCATCATCGGGCCGAACTTCTCCGGAGGGTCGACGGCGCTCATCCCCAAGGCGATCGCGACGGGGCGGATCCTGTTCTCGCCGTCGGCCACCTCGGCGAAGCTGACCACCTTCGACGACCGCGGGCAGTTCTTCCGGTCCGCGCCCTCCGACGCGTTCCAGTCCGACGCGCTCGCCGACGTCATCATGCGCGGCGGCGAACGCCGGATCTTCATCATCGCCCGCGCCGATCCGTACGGGACCGGGCTGCTCGACGGGGTGAGCGAGAACCTGGTCAAGGCCGGGGTCAAGAAGGTCGACATCGGCACCGCGACGTACCAGCCCGACCAGACCGACTTCGGGCAGATCGCCCGGGCGGCCCGCGAGTTCGGCCCGGGCGCGATCCTGGTCGCCGGGTTCGAGGAGTCGGCCAAGGTGATCGCGGCCCTGCAGGCGGCCGGGATCAGCTTCACCCGGGCCGCCTGACGCCCACCGGCGCGGCCCGGCTCGCCGACGCGGGACCGGAGGCCTACGGTGTACCGGTACTGACGCGAAGGTGAGGAGAACCCATGAGTGACGAGACCGTGGAGACCCGCGGCGACGAACGCCAGGACCTGCTCGTCGGCGACACCAACAAGGACGGCAAGCCCGATCTGTGGGCCGCGGACACCGACGGCGACGGCAAGCCGGACCTGTTCCAGTTCGACACCGACGGGGACGGCAAGGTCGACATCACCATGGTCGACCTCGACCAGGACGGTAACCCGGACAAGGTCGTGGACGGCGACGGCGGGGTACCGCCGACCGTCTGACGCGCTTACCGCCCGCCGTCCGCGCGCTCAGCCGCCGCCGAGCGCGCGGATGGCGGTAGCCGCGTCATCACCCTCCGCGGAGCCCGTTGAGGTGCGCCTGCCACGCGGACGTGAACGCGTCCTCGCTCGTCCCGAGGACCGCCTGGAACCCGCTGCCCGTGCCCTGATGGTCGGCGAACCAGTCGTAGAGCGCGACGAGCTTGGCCTGCCCGTACTTCTGCGCGATGAACCGGCAGGCCAGCCAGGCGAGCAGGTAGTTTTCGGCGCTGTCGTAGAACGAGCGGTCGGCCGGCAGGGCGTCGCGCGGTACCCGGCGGGCGGCCCGGGCGGGGAACGAGCCGGAGACGTTCTCGCTGGCGAACGCGACGTACTCGGCCATCCCCTCGATCAGCCAGACCGGGGTCGCGTCGCTGGTCACCGGCCCGAACGCCACGTGGGCGAACTCGTGCGTGAGGGTGTGCTGCAGCTCCTCGTCGCCACGGCCGAGCGTCTCCGGGTTGAAGACCACCCGCGACAGCGTGAACCGCGCGCTGCGGTCCCACTCGGGCACCTCGTTGTACCGCGGGACCGTCACCGCCTCGACCTGGGCCAACTTGTCCCGGCTGCCGGCGAAGTACGACTCGAAGACCTTCTGGTCGGACACCGCGGTGACCAGGACCTTTCCGGGCCAGCCGTCGGGGCGTACCTTCGCCGCGTTGACCATCCCGCGCTCGGCGAGGTCGAGCAGGTGCGGCGCGATCTCCTCGTCCTCCTTGGAGATCACCGCGACCACGTGCGCGGTCCGCTTGACCACGACCGGCCGGGCCTCCCACGGCTGGCCGCCGACGGCGAACGGGTACGCCCGGCTGGCCCCGGCGCCCTCCTCCGCGATGAGCAGCCACCTGCCGTCGACCAGGGCGAAGGTGGGGATCCACGGCTCGGCGTCAGGGTCCTTGTCCACCCCGGCGACGGCGTACCGCACGGTGACCCCGACCTGGCGCACCCCCGTGCCATACCGGCGGGTCAGGGCGGGGTCGACGGTTATGTAGTCGTGCGGGCGGGTCAGGGTCAGCGAGAACGTCGACAGCCCGAGCGCCACCAGGTTCTGGAACTCGACCCGTTGCCGGTCGACGAACTTGGGGTCGCTGCGGTCGACGTCGGCCAGGAAGGTGGCCTCGTCCCGCTTGGTGACCGCGGCGGCCCGCCGATCCAGCAGGCTGGCCAGCGCCTGGTCGCCGTCGATGAACGCCGCGCTGGGCGCGCGCTGGCCGGCGGCGACCAGCGCCGCGTCGACCGTGCCGGTCAGCAGCGCGAGGACGACCAGCGCGGCCAGCGTGAGCTTCAGACCGAGTGCGGACCGGCGCGGCGCCCGCGGCAGGGGCGGCGCGACGAAGGGGTACGAGGGGTACAACGGGACACCTACCGCGAGAGGGAGCGGCTCAGCATAGTCCGCCAGGCCAACGGCGTGGGGTCGTCGATACCCGCCCGGATTCTGGAAGACAGGTCAGGGGCGGAGGCGCACCGATCATGCGTCCCCGCCCCTGGCCCGTCGTTCAGTCGCCGACGCGCTGTTGGGGAATCTGTCCCTGGAGCAGGGCACGAACCTCTGACTCCCGGTACCGGCGGTGGCCACCGAGCGTCCGGATGGCACTCAGCTTCCCGGCCTTCGCCCAGCGGGTCACGGTCTTCGGGTCGACGCGGAACATCGACGCAACCTCGGCCGGGGTTAACAGCGGCTCTGGTTCATGCGTACGCGATGCCATCGCTCACTCCTCCACAGGTACCTCAGAAAACGACGGCCGGGGTCCCGCCGGCCGATCGCAAGTCCATGGTCCGGCTAGTCCCGCATGTCCGACATGGGCCGAACGGCTGAAGGTCCGTGGATGGACGGATGATCAATGACTGATTTTTCCGGATTTTTTGCAGCACGGGATGTCTTATATAGGACCATAAGTCACGCTCTGTCAAGGCTAAACACGAGCTGTGCTCGGCTTAGTTGCACCGCTCAAGGAGCTGGACGGCCCGCCACCGAGTCACAAGCTGCTCATATGCCTCTGTTGCCAGATCCGCGTCGCCTTTGGACAAAGCGGCGAGCCCGCGGGCGACGAGCCCCGGCGAGTCATCATCTTCGAGTACATCATCTGGCAAAAGAGACACCAAGCCCCCGTAGTCCAATTCCACCAGGGACCGGGGGTGGAACTCCTCCAACCAACGGGTACTTTCCTCGACCGCCTCGGTGATAGGCGCCTCGCCCAGCGCCTTGCGCAACACCGAATGCGCCCGGTGGGCGCGCCGGCGGGCCTTGGAGATCTCGGTGCGGTAGCGCAGCACCCGCCGGCCCTCCCGCGACGAGAAGCTGCGCTCGGCGAGATCGACGAAGACGAACCAGCGCAGCGGTACCCCCCACGTCGACACCTGCTCGTGCACCCGGGGTATGCCGCGTTCCAGGACCTTGGCGCCGCTTCGCCAGTCTTCGACCACGGTTTTGGCCAGGCCGGCGAGGATCGGCGGGACGAACGCGTCGGCGATCACCGGAGGTACCCCGTCCCGGGCGGACAGCGCCGCCTCGGCCACCTGTACCCGCAGGTTCCACGGGCAGATCAACAGCGTCTCGTCGGTCTCCAGGACGTATGCCTCGTCGGGCAGGTCCGGCAGCCGGGTCCAACCGGCACCGAGGGCCTCCAGCACCACCGTGCGCTGCCGTCCGGGACCGTCGAGCGGGGCGACCGCCCGGCCCTCCTTGACGTACCGGCGCCAGTACAGCTGGCGTTCCCGGTCGAACGCGGTCAGCGGCTCGTACACCCGAAGGTAGGCGGCGAAATTCGCGGGCACGTCCGCGAACGTACCGCATGCGCGGCGCGGTCTAGGCTCGTCCTGTAACCGGCACCATCCCGCCGGAGCAGCCACCGCGCGACGTACCCCACGAGGGTCGCGCCCCGCCGACAGGAGCGGCCATGGACGTGTTCTCCAGTGACACCGGGCATGAACAGGTGGTCTTCTGCCAGGACAAGCCGTCCGGGTTGAAGGCCATCATCGCGATCTACTCCACCGCCCTCGGGCCGGCGCTCGGGGGGACCCGGTTCCACCCCTATGCCACGGAGGCCGAGGCACTGCACGACGTCCTCGAACTGTCCCGGGCGATGGCGTACAAGAACGCGCTCGCCGGGCTCGACCACGGCGGCGGCAAGGCGGTGATCTGGGGTGATCCCGACACCGACAAGACCGAACCGCTGCTGCGCGCCTACGGCCGGTTCGTCGCCTCGCTGGGCGGTCGTTACTACACCGCCTGCGACGTCGGTACCTACGTTCAGGACATGGACGTGATCGCCCGCGAGTGCCCGTACGTCACGGGGCGCAGCGAGGCCCACGGCGGGGCCGGCGACTCGTCGGTGCTCACCGCATGGGGGGTGTTCCAGGGGATGCGCGCGGCGGCCGAACACGTCTGGGGCACGCCGAGCCTGGCCGGACGCCGGGTCGGCATCGCCGGGCTGGGCAAGGTCGGCAAGCAGCTGGTCGGGCATCTGGTCGAGGACCGCGCGCAGATCGTGGCCACCGACGTGGCCGAGCCGGCGGTGGCCTGGGTCCGCGAGCGGTACCCCCAGGTCGACCTCGTCCCCGACGACGCCACGCTGATCCGCTCGGACATCGAGATCTACGCCCCGTGCGCGCTCGGCGGTGCGCTCGACGACGACACGGTACCGGCGCTGCGCGCCCGGATCGTGGCCGGCGCGGCGAACAACCAGCTCGCCCACCCGGGCGTGGAGAAGCTCCTGGAGGAACGCGGCATCCTCTACGCGCCGGACTACGTGGTCAATGCCGGCGGTGTGATCCAGGTCGCAGATGAAATCGAGGGGTTCGATTTCGCCCGCGCAAAGCAGCGCGCCACCAAGATCTACGGCACCACGCGGGAGATCCTCCAGCTCGCCTCGACCGAGGGCATCGCGCCTGCGCTGGCCGCCGACCGGCTGGCCGAGCGGCGGATGGCCGAGGTCGGGCGGCTCCAGATGATCCGCCTGTAGACCGGCCCGGCCCTCCGGTGTCGCGGTAAGGACCGGATGCCGGAGGGCCGAGGTGCCGAAGTTGGTCCGCGACATGTACCGTATGAGCCACGAGAGATGCCTGCCGTCATCGGGGCCCCGGATTTGGGCTGCCCCGTAATTCTGTGCGAGGGGGTCGAGCCATGGGGCGCGGCCGAGCTAAGGCCAAGCAGACAAAGGTGGCCCGGGAGCTGAAGTACCACTCCCCGAACACCGACCTCGCTGCGCTACAGCGCGAGCTATCCAGCAACGGCAAGTCGAGCGACGAGTTCGACGACCAGGCCGGATACGCCGACGACGACTCCGACGAGGACGAGTCGGACGACGAGGGCTGGACCCCGCGACGTAGGTAAGGACGCACCAAGGAGCACGCGGAAGCCCGCGTGCTCACGTGTGTAGTCGCTCCCGGCAGAAGGCGAGCACGCGGTCCAGGGCATCCCGGGTCGGATGTCCCGGTTCGTCGACCAGGTCCTCGGTGAGCACCGAGTGCGCCGTTTGGGGGATCCCGTACCGGTTGCCCGGTGACGAGCCAATCTCCACAGCCAGGAACGCATCGCCGAGCTCGCGGCGCAGGGTGGCGAAGCGTTCGGCGGGTACCACCTTGTCCTCGGTGAAGCGCAGGCCCAGGACGCACAGACCGTCCTGCTGGCTCCGGGACCGGACCTTGGCCAGGTCGGCCTCGCTGAGATCGACGGGCGGCCCGCCGCCGGGCACCGAACGGCGGTGGGGTGCCCGGCTGGCTGAGCACCGGCGCGAGCATCCGCTCGTCGACCGCCATCGCGAGCGCGAACCCGCCGGTGAAGCACATGCCGACCGCCCCGACGCCCGGCCCGCCGCACTCCGCGTGGGCCTTGGCCGCCAGCTCGCGCAGCCACCCGACGATCGGACTCGTCCGGTTCAGGGCGAACACGGTGAACTCGCGGGAGACGCACACCTGCAGGACGCTGCGGCCCATGTAGGCGCCACGGGAGTAGGCCCGGCCGGGGGTACCGAACAGGGACGGCAGGTACGCGGTGAACCCGGCGTGGACCAGCCGCCGGCCGAAGTCGACCACGCTCGGGTGCAGGCCGGGCATCTCGTGGACCACGATGACCGCCGGCCCGGCGCCGGCCACCCAGACGTCCCGGCCGTCGATCTGGCGCTTGTCGAAGCCGGCGAAAACGTCGCTCACAGCGCCCCCTGGTTCGCGCTCACTCATCGCGGCCGGTTGGTGAACTGGTAGAAGGTCGGGAAGGCGTCCTCGAACGGGCGCCAGCCCGGCCGGGCCGCCGCGTGAGCCGGCACTTGGGCTGGATCAGCAAGACGGCGCTCGTCAGCGTCACGAGCCCGGGCGACCCACACCTCCTGCGCCTCGGCGAGCAGGGCGGAAAGCCCCGCGCTCGGGGTGACGACCGGACCGCCGTCGCCCGCCGGACGGTCAGCGTTGTCGGGCATGGTCCAGCACTCCCTCCAGAAGACTGATCTTACTGTTGCGGCAGTGATCGGTCTGGGTGCCGTCGAAGCGCCCGTGCTCGAAGTATCGGTTCGCCGCGTGCGCGCCGCCACAGAAGCCGAAGTACGGGCACTGCGCCCGGCACGCCTCGACGCCGGACAAATACTCGGCGATCCATCCGGCCGGCCGCGCCGCCACCGCCGCCACGATCTCGTCCAGCGGCGTGTCCGGTACCCGGCCGGAGGCGAAGTCGCCGTACCGCGGATCGGTGAATCCGGCCAGTTCCGGGGAGAGCAGCACGACCCGGCCGTCCTGCGCGATCACCGGGATCGGGTCGAGGTGGCGGGGCAGCAGGTCGTCGTCGGTACCGGCGAGCGCCGCGCCGGCGTACCGCAGCGCCCACTCGATCTCCCGCAGCTCGATCCGCGGGTCGGCCCGCCACGCGGCGGTCAGCTCCGCCCAGAACGCCCGGACCGCAGCGGCGGCGTGCCCGGTGTCGCGGGTGTTGACGCCCTCCCGCTCCTCCACGTTGATGCCCAGCGCGTAGCAGCCCAGCTCCAGGAAGAACGCGTACAGCCGGGCGGCCAGCCCCGGGCGCGGGTCGGAGACCACGCACAGGGCGGCGAACGGGATGCCATGCCGGCGCAGCGTGGCGATGCCGTCCAGGATCTGCTGGTACGCCGGGCGGCCGCCGCGGTTGACCCGCTGCGCGGTCAGGTCGGCCGGCCCGTCGATGGACAGCCCGACGCGGACCTCGCGCTCGGCCAGGAACGCGCACCACGCATCGTCGATCAGGGTGGCGTTGGTCTGGATGTGGTGCTCGACGCCGGTGAACGGGGCCATCAGCTCCGCCAGGTGGGCGCGCCCGGCGGCCAGCGGCTCGCCGCCATGCCACACCACCGAGAACCGGGGCACCAGCCGGGCCCACCCGTTGACCGTGCCCGCCACCGACTCGGCCACCTCGACGGGCATCCGCTGGTCGGCCGCGCGGAACGGCAGGTAGCAGTAGGCGCAGTCGAGGTTGCACAGGGTGGTGGGCTGCATGATGACGTATGACGGGACCGGGGCGATCCCGCGCATCCCCGTCCAGGCGCGCGCGGACATGTCAGCCGCGCGTGTACGAACCCAACATCTGGACCGTGCCGGTACCTTCGACGATCTCCCCGGCGAGCCAGGCCTCGACCTTCCGGGCGGCCAGGAACGCCAGGGCCCGATCGGCGTCCTCGGGCGCGACGACCGCGAACATTCCGACGCCCATGTTGAACGTGCTCTCCATCTCCGGTCCCTCGATGCGGCCCTTGGTCTGCACCAGGTCGAAGATCGGCTGCGGGCGCCAGGTGGCCCGGTCGACCACGGCGTCGGCGTCCTCGGGCAGGATCCGCGACAGGTTGCCCGGGATGCCGCCGCCGGTGACGTGGGCGAACGCCCGTACCTCGCACTCGGTGATCAGCGCCAGGCAGTCCTTGGCGTAGATCCGGGTCGGGGTCAGCAGCTCCTCGCCGAGCGTGCGTTGCTTGCCCACCTCGTCGAGCACGGATTCCAGGCGCATTCGGGACGTGCCGCCAAGAAGCACGTGCCGGACCAGGGAGTACCCGTTGGAGTGCAGGCCGGAGGAGCGCATCGCGATCACCACGTCGCCGATCTCCACCCGGTCGCGGCCGAGGATCTTCTCGGCATCGACGACGCCGACGCCGGTGCCGGCGATGTCGTACTCGTGCGCGCCCATCATCCCGGGGTGCTCGGCGGTCTCGCCACCGAGCAGCGCGCAGCCGGCCGCCCGGCAGCCGTCGGCGATCCCGGCGCCGATCTCGGCCACCTTCTCTGGTACCACTTCACCGCAGGCGATGTAGTCGAGCAGGAACAGCGGCTCGGCGCCGGAGGCGACCAGGTCGTCGACCACCATCGCGACCAGGTCGATGCCGACCGTGTCGTGGATGTCGAGCTGCTGGGCCACGTACAGCTTGGTGCCCACGCCGTCGGTCGACGAGGCGAGCACCGGGTTCCGGTACTTCGTCAAATCGAGCCGAAACAGCCCGGCGAAACCCCCGATGTCGCCCAGGACCTCCGGGCGCGACGTGCGCTGGACCTTGGCCTTGAGCAGTTCCACGGCCTGTTCGCCGGCGTGGATCGAAACCCCCGCGTCGGCGTAGGTCACGGTCCGTTTCCGGCTGGTACGGCCGCCGCCCGCGCTCCACGGTTGGTGTTCGGACTGGGCCCGCTCGGTCACGTCGGTCACTGTTCTCCCCTTCGAGCGGCGGTTCCGCCCGGTCAGGCCTACCCGCCTCGCCGGCCGGTGTCCGGCCGACTCGCCTGCGATGAGTTACGGGCGCAGCAGGGCGTCCGCGCCGCCGGGACTCGCGAGTACGCGCGCCGAGGCGGTGGAGCCGGACCGGTCGGGGGTCTGGCCCGGCGGGACCGTCCAGTCCGGTCCGGGGGCGTCGGAGGACGCGCGCGGGCCGGACCGGTCGGGGACCGGCTCCGGTCGTTCGGTGTGGGCGTCGACCCGTCGGCCGACGCCTTCCAGTACGTGCTTGCCGATGAGGTTGTCGCTGGGCAGCTCGATGGGGTACTCCCCGTCGAAGCAGGCCCGGCACAACCGGGTCCTCGGCTGTTCGGTCGCGCTGACCAGCCCGGCCAGCGAGACGTAGCCCAGGGTGTCCGCGCCGATCGAGCGGCGGATGCCCTCGGTGTCCAAACCGTTGGCGATCAGCTCGGCCCGGGTGGCGAAGTCGATGCCGTAGAAGCACGGCCACTTGACCGGCGGGGAGGAGATGCGGATGTGCACCTCCAGCGCGCCGGACTCGCGCAGCATCCGCACGATCGCCCGCTGCGTGTTGCCCCGCACGATCGAGTCGTCGACGACCACGATGCGCTTGCCGCGCACGTTCTGCCGCAACGGGTTGAGCTTGAGCCGGATGCCGAGCTGGCGGATGGTCTGCGACGGCTGGATGAAGGTGCGCCCCACGTAACCGTTCTTCACCAGCCCGGAGCCGTAGGGGATGCCCGACTCCTGGGCGTACCCGATCGCCGCCGGCGTGCCCGACTCCGGTACCGGGATGACCAGGTCGGCCTCGACGGGGTGCTCCCGGGCCAGCCGGCGGCCGATCTCCACGCGGGTGGCGTAGACGTTGCGGCCGCCGATCGTCGTGTCCGGCCGGGCCAGGTAGACGTATTCGAACAGGCAGCCCTTCGGATCGGGGACGGCGAAGCGCTGCGAGCGCAGCCCGTCCTCGTCGACCGCGATCAGCTCGCCCGGCTCGATCTCGCGCACCACGCTGGCCCCGACGATGTCCAGGGCCGCGGTCTCGCTGGCGACCACCCAGCCCCGTTCCAGCCGGCCCAGAACCAGCGGGCGCACGCCGTTGGGGTCGCGGGCGGCGTACAACGTGTTCTCGTCCATGAAGACGAAGCTGAACGCGCCGCGCAGGGCGGGCAGCACCTGCATGGCGGCTTCCTCGACGGACAGGTCGGGGTAGCCGGCCAGCATCGCGGTCACCAGCGCGGTGTCGCTGGTGGACCCGTCCTTGCTGTCCGCCTTGGCGGCGAGCTCGGCGGTGTTGACCAGGTTGCCGTTGTGGGCCAGGGCGATGATGGTGCCACTGTCGCTGGCCTGGATGGTCGGCTGGGCGTTCTCCCAGGTCGAGCCGCCGGTGGTGGAGTAGCGCGTGTGGCCGATCGCGAGGTAGCCGCGCAGGCTGGCCAGGGTGGGCTCGTCGAACACCTGGGCCACCAGGCCGAGGTCCTTGTAGACGACCACGCCGCTGCCGTCGCTGACCGCGATGCCGGCGGCCTCCTGGCCGCGGTGCTGCAGGGCGTACAGGCCGAAGTAGGTGAGCTTGGCGACCTCCTCGCCGGGCGCCCAGACGCCGAAGACACCGCACGCGTCCTGCGGGCCCGGTCGTTGGGGGTCGAGGTGCTGGCTCAACCGGCCGTCGCCTCGGGGCACCTCACCGCTCCTTTAGCCATTTGTATCGCCGGATCGGCTGTCGGGCACAGTGTACGCGAGGCGAGAGAGCTTGCGGACGGCCACATTCCGGCTGCGTTACGTGAATAGAGATCCGCTGTACCGGAAAAGCCGGCAGAGGGGAGTTTTCGCTAGCCGGACGCAGGGACTAGTGGCAACAGATCGGAGATGTCGGTACGAATGCCACTCGCGTGGACCCGGCCGGTCCGGCGCGCCTCGGTCCAGTCCAACCGTCCGGTCGCGAGCAGGATCCACGTCACCGGGTCGGTCTCCACCACGTTGGCCGGGGTACCCCGGGTGTGACGAGGTCCACTCACGCACTGAATAGCGCCATAAGGCGGGACCCGCACCTCCACCGAACGGCCCGGAGCCCGCGCCGCCAGCACCGAGAGCAGCGCCCGTACCGCGTCCCGGATCACATCAGGGCCCGGTTCCACGCCCCTGTCGAGCGCGCGGAGTACCGCGGTGACCGGCTCGGAATTAGGGTGCGCAGGGGACACGTCGGGACGATACGACGGGACATCCGGCCATTGCAGGCTGACCCTGGCTTCCGTGACATCCGCGGACAAGGCATAGTTGCCCACGGTGCATCCGCACGGGGGTGATCGAGACCGGAAGGGCGGTAGACGTGGCTGCGCACCGACGATCCTGGATGCTGTGCGCTGGGTTGGCTGCGGTGATCATAGCCGGGACACTGCTCGGCGTCGCTGCACCGGCCTCTGCGGCCCCGCCCGGCCTCAACGTCAGCGCAGACGACGTCTCGCTGCAAGTGGGCGGTGGCGTTCAGACGACCACCGTCAAGGTCACCAACAACGACTCGTCTCCGGCCAGCACATCGGTGACCATCAACATCCCACTGAGCGAGTACCAGGTTGGCGCCCCGGTCCCACCCTCCGGCTGCACCCTGGCCGGTGCCAACGAGGTGGACTGCACCATCACAGGGCTCGCCGCCAACAGCACCTGGACCAAGGTCGTCCAGATCAAGCCGCCGTCCAGCGCCAGCATCCCCGCCGGAGACACGAAGAGCGGACGCGGCAAGGCCACGCTCGGCGATGGTTCGTCCGGCACGTTCAACGTCACACTGCGGGGGGCAGCGGCCGCCCCTACCACCCAGGCGCCGACCTCGGTCACCCAGGTGAGCGGCACTGTCAAGGACATCGGCACCGGCCAGCCCATCCCCGGGGCGACCGTCGGCCTGCAGGACTCGGCCGGCCACAACTTCAGCACGACGACCGACAACTTCGGCCGGTTCACGTTCAAGAGCACCCAGGCCAACCCGATCGCCCCGGGCACCCTCGCGATCGAAGCCGTCAAGGACGGGTACAAGGCGGTCACCAAGAACGCCAACGTGCAGGCCGGGCAGTCGTACAACTTCCAGACGTTGTCGCTGGAGGCGACCGCCACGCCGACCGTCTCCGCCCCGGCCGTCGCCGATCCCAGCCAGCCCGTGCCGGACAGCGCTCTGCCCCAGCCGGGTACGACCAACGCGTCGGGCAAGGGCGGCGGCAGCGGGTTCTCCACGATCCTGATCGTCGCCGGGGCACTGCTGGTGCTGCTCGGCATCGGGGCGATCGTGTTCATCTTGGTCCGCCGGCGCCGCGACGACGGCGAGGAACCGGATGAGCTGGACGAGCAGGCGCCGCACCGGGGACCGACGCCGGTACCGGCCAGCCGGGGTGCCTACCACGGCGGTGCGGACCCGACGGCGGTCGTGGGCAGCGGCGGGTACGGCGACCCGACCATGGTCGGCCACGGCGCCATGGGGGACGCCCCGACGATGATGCACGGCCGGCCACCGGTCGACGAGTACCCCGACCCGTACGGCGCCCCGCCGCCGCGTGGTCCGCAGGCGGGCTACGGCGCCGCTGGGTACGAAGGCGGGGGCGGGTACGACAGCGGCGCCCAGACTTACGGTGGCGGCAACACGTACGGTGGCCAGACCTACGGTGGCGGCAGCGGGTACGGCGCGCCGGACCAGGGCTACCGGGGCGCCACATACGGCCACCCGGAGCCGCCACCCGCGCGGGGTGGCTACGACGACCGGGCCGGTGGCGGACATGACGACCGCGCCGCTGGTGGGTACGAGCCGCGTGGTGGCGGCTACGACGACCGCGGTGCCGGCGGCGGATACGAGCCGCGCGGCGGGGGTTACGACGACCGCGCCGCCGGTGGGTACGAGCCGCGTGGTGGCGGCTACGACGACCGCGGTGCCGGCGGGTACAACGGGCGTGGCGGCGGCTACGACGAACGCGCCGCCGGTGGGTACGAGCCGCGTGGCGGCGGACACGACGACCGCGCCGCCGGCGGATACGACGCGCGTGGCGGCGGCTACGACGAACGCGCCGCCGGTGGGTACGAGCCGCGTGGCGGCGGACACGACGACCGCGGTGCCGGCGGATACGACGCGCGGGGCGGCGGCTACGACGACCGCGCCGCCGGCGGGTACAACGGCAGCCGGGCCGGGCGCACCGCTCCGCCGCCGGACTCCCGCCGCCCGCTCGACTGGCTCGACGACTAACCGAACCGACGTCGACTCACCGAAGCCGGCTGACCGGGCGAGGACCCCGCGAGCTACCCGGTCGTGGTCTCGGGCTCGTCCCGGGACTCGGTCTCGCCGTCCTCGCGCTCGGTGCCGCCAGCGGCGGGCTCGGCATCAGGCCCGTCCTCAGGCTCGGTCGCGCCAGGCTCGGTCTCGCCAGCCTCGGGCTCGACGACCTCCGGCTCGGCCGCCTCGGGCTCGACGGCCACCTCGATCTCCAGCTCCACCGATGCGGCCGGCGCTGGCGACCCGAACAGGGCCGGCAGCGTGCCGCTCCATGCGTCGCGCAGCTCGTCGAGCGGGATGGTGAAGTGGTCGCGTACCTCCAGTGAGCCGCCGCCCACCATCCCCAGCGGGGTGTACGGCAGCCCGTGCTCGTCGACCAGGGCCAGGAACGCCTTCTCCTGGCCGAGCGGTACGGCCACCAGCGCCCGGCCGGCCGACTCGGAGAACAGCGCCACGAACGGGTCTACGCCCTCAGCGAACGCCACGACCGCGCCCACCCCGTTGCGCAGGGTGCACTCGACCAGCGCCTGGGCCAGCCCGCCGTCGGACAGGTCGTGGGCCGCCGACAGGTGCCCGACCTTCGCGGCCGCCGCGATCGTCTCGGCCAGCAGCTTCTCCCGGGCGAAGTCCACCTCCGGCGGGCGGCCGCCGAGGTGGCGGTGCACCACGTGGGCCCACTCCGAGCCGGACAGCTCGGTGCGCGTCTCGCCGAGCACGAAGAGCAGGTCGGTCTCGTGCCGCAGGCCGAGGGGTACCCGCTCGGCGACGTTGTCCAGTACGCCGAGTACGCCCACGATCGGGGTCGGGTTGATGGCGGCCGCGCCGGTCTGGTTGTAGAAGCTCACGTTGCCGCCGGTCACCGGGATGCCCAGGGCGAGGCAGCCGTCGGCCAGGCCGCGTACCGCCTCGGCGAACTGCCACATCACCTGCGGGTCCTCGGGCGAGCCGAAGTTGAGGCAGTTGGTGACCGCGACGGAAGTTGCGCCGGTCACCGCCACGTTGCGGTAGGCCTCGGCGAGCGCGAGCTGCGCGCCCCGGTACGGGTCGAGCCGGGTGTAGCGCCCGTTGCCGTCGACCGACAGCGCGATGCCCAGGCCGGTGGTCTCGTCCAGGCGCAGCACCCCGGCGTCCTCCGGCTGGGCGAGCACGGTGTTGCCCAGCACGTACCGGTCGTACTGCTCGGTGACCCAGGTCTTGTCGCACAGGTTCGGGCTGGCGGCCATTCGTAGCAGCGTCTCGCGCAGCTCGGCGTCGGTGCGCGGCCGGGGCAGCGTCTCGGCCCGGTCGGCGTGCAGCAACGGCAGGTCGTTGGGCTCGCGCATCGGGCGGGCGTAGACCGGGCCCTCGTCAGCGAGCGACGACGGCGGCACGTCCACGACGGTCTGCCCGCGCCAGTTGACCACGAGCCGGCCCGAGCCGGTGACCTCGCCGATGACCGTGGCGAGCAGGCCCCACCGCTCGGCGATGGACAGCACGACGCTGACCTTGTCCGGCCTGACGATCAGGAGCATCCGCTCCTGAGATTCACTGACCAGGATCTCCTGCGGGGCCATGGACGGTTCCCGCAGCGGTACCTCGTCGAGGGTAACCCGCATGCCGGTGCCGGCGGCGGCGCTGGTCTCGGACAGCGCGCAGGTCAGCCCGGCGCCGCCGAGGTCCTGGATGCCCACGACCAGGTCGGCGGAGTAGATCTCCATGCAGGCCTCGACGAGCAGCTTCTCGGTGAACGGGTCGCCGACCTGCACGCTGGGCCGGCGTGCCGAGCTGTCCGCACCGAAGGTCGCGCTGGCCAGGACCGACACCCCGCCGATGCCGTCACGGCCGGTCTTCGCGCCGAGCAGGACGACCGCGTTGCCCGGCCCAGCGGCGGCCTTGTTGCGCATCCCGTGCACCGGCAGCACGCCCACGCACAGCGCGTTGAGCAGCGGGTTGCCCTGGTAGCACGGGTCGAAGACCAGCTCGCCACCGATGTTGGGCAGGCCCAGGCAGTTGCCGTACCCGCCGACGCCGGCGACGATCCCGGGCAGCACCCGGGCGGTGTCGGGGTGCTGCGGGTCGCCGAAGCGCAGCGGGTCCATCACGCCGATCGGGCGGGCGCCCATGGCGAGGATGTCCCGCACGATGCCGCCGACGCCGGTGGCCGCGCCCTGGTAGGGCTCCACGAAGCTCGGGTGGTTGTGCGACTCCACCTTGAAGGTGACGGCCAGGTAGTCGTTGAGCTTGACCACGCCGGCGTTCTCCCCGATGCCGGCGAGCAGCCGGTCCGACGGCGGCGCCTTCTCGGCGAACTGCCGCAGGTGTACCTTGCTCGACTTGTACGAGCAGTGCTCGCTCCACATGACCGAGTACATGGCCAGCTCGGACTCGGTGGGCCGGCGCCCGAGCAGCTTGCGGATCTTCTCGTACTCGTCTTCCTGCAGGCCCAGCTCGGCGTAGGGCTGCACCTCGTCGGGCGTGTGCTCGGCCCGCGCGACGGTGTCGAAGCCGGGTTGGTCAACGCCCGCCGATGCCGTCGGCGGTGCGTCCTCGACTGTGGTCATGTCATCGCTCCCGCTGCGGACAGGTGGGCCAGTACGGAGGTGAACAAGCCCAGTCCGTCGGTGGACGGCCCGGTCAGCGCCTCGACGGCGTGTTCGGGATGCGGCATGATCCCGACGACGTTGCCCGCCTCGTTGCGGATGGCCGCGATGTCGCGCTGGGAACCGTTGGGGTTGCCCCGGATGTACCGCGCCACCACCCGGCCGCTGGCTTCCAGCTCGTCGAGCGTGGCGACGTCGGCGACGTAGCGCCCTTCGCCGTTCTTGACCGGGAGCAGCAGCTCCTGGCCGGGGGTGTACTGCGAGGTCCAGGCGCTGGCCGTGGACTCGACGCGCACGAGCTGGTCGCGGTTGCGAAAGTGCAGGTGCGCGTTGCGGACCAGCGCGCCGGGCAGCAGGTGGGCCTCGCACAGGATCTGGAAGCCGTTGCAGATGCCGAGCACCGGCAGGCCCGCCTTGGCGCCGGCCACGACCGACTGCATCACCGGGGAGAACCGGGCGATCGCACCGCAGCGCAGATAGTCGCCGTAGGAGAAGCCGCCGGGCAGCACCACCGCGTCGACCCTGCGCAGGTCGGGGTCGTTGTGCCAGAGCGCGATGTCCTCCGCCCCGCCGAGGCGTACCGCCCGCCGGGCGTCGCCGTCGTCGAGCGAGCCGGGGAAGGTGACCACGCCGACTCTCACGCCGGACCGTCCTCGACGCGCACCGTGAAGTCCTCGATGACCGGGTTGGCCAGCAGCTTATCGGCGATCTCCCGGGCCTGTTGCGGGTCGGCGTCGTCGGCGAACTCGATCTCGATCCGTTTGCCGATGCGGACCGAGTCGACGCCGGCGATGCCCAGCCGGGGCAGCGCGTTCGCGACGGCTTGACCGGCGGGATCGAGGATCTCGGGCTTGAGCATGACGTCGACCACGACGCGGGCCACGGCGTACTCCTGACTCATCAAAGCAGCCTGAACGAGCGGGCCCAGCCTACCGGGCGCCGACCCGGGACAGATCACCGATGGTCCCCCAGAAGAGCCAATGATCAGCCTTTTCACGTACTTTTTGGGACCCTCCGGGCCGGAGAGGGCGGGAAACCGGCTCGTAACAGGTTGGCCACGATCCCGTCGTCGTGGCTCAGGTGACGACGCCGACCAGAGTCACCACCGTCAGCACCAGGCAGACCAGCGCGCCGATGTACTGCACCAGGGTCATGCTCACGTAGCGCAGCAGGACCCGGCCGAGGACCACCGCCGCGGCGGAGATCATCGCGAGCCCGGCCCACGAGCCGGCGAACACCCCGACCGGGTGCCGTCCCTGCGCGACCAGGCCGGCGGTCAGGAGCTGGGACAGGTCGCCCCACTCGGCGACGAAGAGCACCCCGAAACTCGCGGCCGCCGCCCGTACCCCCGATCGTTTCGCGTAGCCCACCTTGCGGCCGAACTCCGCCTCCCGCTCCAGCTCGGTGACCTCGGCCCGGCGCGCCGAGCGCACCAGCAGGATCGCCCCCAGCGCGAACAGCCCGGCGGCGACCAGGTGCACCGGCCGCTGGGGCAGCAGCGCGACCAGCCGGCCGGCGAGCACCGCGACCAGGCACTGGATGCCGAAGGCGAGGGTGACCCCGATCCAGACCGGACCGGGCCGGTACCGGGTGGCGAGCACCAGCGTGGCCACGAACGTCTTGTCGGGCAGTTCGACCGGCACGACCAGCAGGAACGCGGTGCCGAGCGCGACCAGGAACGCCATGTCTTCCCCACCCAGAGGCGACGTGGGCGACTCCCCTGTCGCTGCCCTCGCATGCTACTTCGGCGCCGCCCCGGGCTACCGGTCGGAACGGGCGGCGCCCGCGGTCACCACCAGGATCGGGTCGAGCAGGAGGGTGCCGCGCCGACCTCATGAGGTCCTAGTCTGTGTCGCGTGGTGATGACCCGGCCGGCCCCGACACCGGCACCGACCCGGTCGCGGCCGCGCGTGGGCGCCGTCGAGGCGTTCCTCGCGGTCCTGCTGGTCGCGGTGCTCGCCCGGGGCTGGTTGGTCGCCCACACCGGCTCGCCCCGCGTCCAGACCTGGCTGACGATCTTCGTGTCGATCGTGCTGCAGGCGCTGCCGTTCGTGGTGCTCGGCACCGTCGTCTCGGCGGCGATCGCGGTCCTGGTACCCCCGTCGTTCTTCGCCCGGGCGCTGCCGCGGCGGCCGGCGGTGGCCGTCCCGGTCGCCGGCGTGGCCGGCGCGGTCCTGCCCGGCTGCGAATGCGGGTCGGTGCCGATCGCGGGCGCCCTGGTCCGCCGGGGGGTGACCCCGGCGGCCGCGCTGGCGTTCCTGCTGTCCGCCCCGGCGATCAACCCGGTGGTCCTGGCCGCGACGTTCGTGGCGTTCCCCGGCCACCTCGAGATGGTGTGGGCCCGGCTCGGCGCGAGCCTGCTGGCCTCGGTCGCGATGGGCTGGCTCTGGCTGCGGCTGGGCCGCGCGGAATGGCTGCGCACGCCGGAGCGCCCCGAGCTGGCCGGCCTGTCCCGCGGGGCCGCGTTCGTCGCGGCCTGCCGCACCGACACCGCGCAGGCCGGTGGGTACCTGGTGATCGGCGCGCTGACCGCGGCGACGCTCAACGTGGGGGTACCGCCGAAACTGCTGCACGCGGTCGGCGGGCAGCCGGTGCTGTCGGTCCTGGTGCTGGCGTGCCTCGCCGTGGTGCTCTCGCTCTGCTCGGAGGGCGACGCGTTCGTCGCCGCGTCGCTGACCCAGTTCTCGTACACGGCGCGGCTGGCGTTCCTGGTCGTCGGGCCGATGGTCGACGCGAAGCTCTTCGCGATGCAGGCCGGCACGTTCGGGCGGCGCTTCGCGGTGCGGTTCGCGCCGGCGACGTTCGTGGTGGCCACCCTGTCCGCGGTCGTGGTCGGGGCGGTGGCGTGGTGAGGCGGCACCTGCACGCGCTGGTCCTGGCGCTGGTCGGGGGTACCCTGCTCAAGCTCGCCGTGAGCGGGGCGTACAAGCAGTACGTGAAGGTGGGGCTCAAGCCCTACCTGATCGCGGCCGGGATCGTGGTGCTCGCGGTCGCCGCCGCCTCGCTGCTGGCCCGCCGCGGCCCGGATCACGATCATGCACACGGGCACGAGCGGTTCGACGTGGTGTGGCTGCTCGTGCTGCCGATGCTCACGCTGCTGCTGATCGCCCCGCCCGCGCTCGGCTCGTACTCGGCGGCCCGGTCGGGCACGGCGCTGGACGCGGCGAGCTCCGCGCTCGGTCCGCTGCCCCCGGGCGACCCGGTCCGGCTGTCCGTCCTCGACTACGCGTCCCGGGCGGTCTTCGACGACGGCAGGTCCCTCACCGGGCACCAGGTCACCCTCTCCGGCTTCGTGCTGCCCGGCGAGCACGGCTGGTACCTGGTCCGGATGGTGATCCGGTGCTGCGCGGCCGACGCTCAGCCGATCAAGGTCGGGCTGGCCGGTACCCTGCCCGACACGCTCAAGGCCAATGACTGGATCGCGGTCACCGGCCGGTACCTCCCCGGACGCACCGACAAGGACCCGGTCAACGGCGAACCGATCCCCTACCTCACGGTCGTCTCCGCCGCGCCGATCCCGGCGCCGGCCGTGCAGTACGAGTCATGAGCCGCTGGCGCACCGGGCTCACGGTCGGCGTCAGCGTACTGGCGGTCGCGCTGCTGCTGTGGCTGCCCACGCCGAAACGGTCCTCCACCGCCGGTACCACCGGCCCGGCCACGCTCGCCTCGGTCTGGCCGGGCGCGCGGACGTTCCCGATCGCGGCGGTGGTCCCCGACGGCGGGTTGTACACCCCGGCGCTGGTGCTGGACCCGACCGCCTCGATGGGCGTGGTCGCGAGCACCGACGGGAAACGCAGCGACCTCGCCGTGGTATCCGCGACCGGCGCGCCCCGGGTGCTGCAGTCGCAGTCGTTGGTCGTCGGGGGCTCCTTCGACGGGCTCGCCGCGAGCACCGACCGGCTGTACTGGATGCACACCGTCAACGACGCGGTCGGCCATGCGACGGTGAGCCTGTGGACGGCACGCCGGGACGGTGGCCCGGCCACCCAGGTCACCGCCGACGTGGGTGCCCCGGTGTTCTACGGCTCCCAGTACGACGTCCAGGTCGTGGGGGACCGCGTGATCTGGGCCGCCGGCCGGCCAGACCAGACCGAACTGCGCTCCGTCCCGCTGGCCGGCGGACCGGTCACCGTCCGGGTGGTACCCGGTTCCTGGGCCCTGTCGGCGTGGCCCTGGCTGGTGACCGCGCCGAGCGCGTCGGGCCAGCCGCCCCGGCTGCACAACGTCGACACCGGCGCCGAGGTGACCGTCCGGGTACCGGCGAACAAGCAGGTGAGCTGCAGCCCGGTCTGGTGCCGGATGATCCCCGGCAACGCCGAGCCCACCGAGACCGAGCTAATCCGCCCGGACGGCTCGGACCGGCGCCTGATCGGCGACGCCAACGCCGCCGCGATCGCGAGCGACGTGGCCCTGCGCGACCGGTTCGAGCTACTGATGACCGTGATCACCACGACCGGACGGCTGGCGGTGTCGCGGCTCGACCTCTACGACATCGCCGGCCGGCGCACCGTCCAGGCCGCGGCGGCCGCCACCAACGCCGGGGCGCGCGGGGACTACCTCTGGTGGTCCACCGGCGACAACGAGACGCTCACCTGGCACGGCCTCGACCTGCGCACGCTGACCTGAGCCGGGTCCGGCCCGCCGCCGCGATGACCTACAGGATGGGCGTCGGGGTGTAGGTACCCGCGGACGGGTCCGTGGCGACCACCGCGGCGATCCGGTCGGCGACGGCCCGGACCTGCGCGGACGCCGCCCCGGCAAAGGCGGACCGGTCGGCGACCAGCTCGTCGATCTCCCCGCGCGACAGACCCAGCCGGGAGTCCGCCGCCAGCCGGTCGAACAGGTCGTTCTCGCTCGCGCCCTTCTCCCGCATCGCGAGCGCCACCGCCACCGCGTGCTCCTTGATCGCCTCGTGCGCCGCCTCCCGCCCGACCCCCCGCCGCACCGCCGCCACCAGGATCTTCGTGGTGGCCAGGAACGGCAGATACCGGTCCAGCTCGCGCGCGATCACCGCCGGGTACGCGCCGAAGTCGTCGAGCACCGTGAGGAAGGTCTGGAAGAGCCCGTCGAGGGCGAAGAACGCGTCGGGCAGCGCTACCCGGCGCACCACCGAGCAGGACACGTCGCCCTCGTTCCACTGGTCGCCGGCCAGCTCGCCGATCATCGACAGGTACCCCCGCACGACGACCGCGAGGCCGGTGATCCGCTCGCAGGACCGGGTGTTCATCTTGTGCGGCATCGCGCTGGAGCCGACCTGGCCCGGCCGGAACCCCTCGGTCGCCAGCTCCTGTCCGGCCATCAGCCGGATGGTCGTGGCGAGGCTGGACGGGGCGGCGGCGGCTTGGGCGAGCGCGGCGAGCACGTCGAAGTCCAGCGAGCGGGGGTAGACCTGGCCGACGCTGATGAGCACCCGGTCGAAGCCGAGGTGCCGCGCGACGGCCCGCTCCAGCTCCGCCGCGCCGTCCGGGCCGACCAGGTCGACCTGGTCCGCCGCGGTGCCGACCGGGCCCTTGATTCCCCGCAAGGGGTACCGGGCGAGCAGGTCGTCCAGCCGCTCGTACGCGATGAGCAGCTCATCGGCCGCCGACGCGAAGCGCTTGCCGAGCGTGGTGGCCTGGGCGGGGACGTTGTGCGTCCGGCCGACCATGACCGTCTCGTCGTACTCCACCGCCCGCGCGGCGAGGCGGGCCAGGGCCGCCACGACCCGCGACCGAACCAGCCGCAGCGAGTCGCGGACCTGCAGCTGCTCCACGTTCTCGGTCAGGTCGCGCGAGGTCATGCCCTTGTGCACGTGCTCGTACCCGGCCAGCGCGTTGAACTCCTCGATCCGCGCCTTGACGTCGTGCCGGGTGACCCGCTCGCGCGCGGCGATGCTGGCCAGGTCCACGTCGTCCACGACCCGCTCGTAGGCCTCGACGACCCCGGACGGCACCATGACCCCGAGGTCCCGCTGCGCGCGCAGCACGGCCAGCCACAGCCGCCGCTCCGTCCGTACCTTCTCCTCCGGCGACCAGATCCGCACCAGCTCGGGGGAGGCGTACCGGGCGGCGAGAACGTCAGGAATCACGGCCCAATTCTCGCAGCCCGCCGCCCGGCGGCGCCGCCGGACGGCGGGTACCGCTCAGCGGGACAGGATCGCCGTGACACCCTGCCCCCCGGCCGCGCAGATGGAGATCAGGCCGAGGCCGGTACCACGTTCGGCGAGCAGCTTCGCCAGCGTGGCGGTGATCCGGCCGCCGGTGGCTGCGAACGGGTGCCCCGCCGCGAGCGACGATCCGACGACGTTGAGCCGGGCCGGGTCGACCGTGCCGAACGCGCCGGGCAGCCCGAGCCGCCGCTTGCCGAAGTCGACGTCGCCCCACGCCGCGAGCGTGGCGAGCACCTGCGACGCGAACGCCTCGTGGATCTCGTAGAGGGCGAAGTCCTCCAGCGCCAGCCCGTTGCGCGCGAGCAGCCGCGGTACCGCGTACACCGGCGCCGTCAGCAGCCCCTCGCCGCCGTGCACGAAGTCCACCGCCGCGGTCTCGCAGTCCTCGAAGTACGCCAGTACCGGCAGCCGCCGGGCCGCCGCCCACTCCTCGCTCGCGAGCAGCACCAGGGCGGCCCCGTCGGTCAGCGGCGAGGAGTTGCCCGCGGTCATCGTGTCGCCGAACACCGGGGGCAGCGCGGCGAGCTTCTCCAGGGAGGTGTCCGAGCGCAGGTTCTGGTCGCGGGACAGCCCCAGGTAAGGGGTCACCAGGTCGTCGAAGAACCCGCGCTCGTACCCGGCGGCGAGCCGCTGGTGCGACGTGAGGGCGAGCGCGTCCTGCTCCGCGCGGCCGATGTTCCACTCGCGCGCGGTGAGCGCCGCGTGCTCGCCCATCGACAGGCCGGTGCGGGGCTCGGCGTTGCGCGGGATCTCCGGCCGGAACGCCTGGGCCGGGCGCAGCTTGGCCATCGCGCGCAGCCGGGCGCGTAGCGTGCGGGCCCGGTTGAGCTCCAGCAACGCCGTGCGCATCCCCTCGTTGAGCGCGAGCGGCGCGTCGCTGACCGAGTCCACCCCGCCGGCGATCCCGACCTCGAGCTGACCCAGCGCGATCTTGTTGGCGACCAGGATCACGGCCTCCAGGCCGGTGCCGCAGGCCTGCTGGATGTCGTACGCGGGAGTGTTCGGATCCAGCCGAGAACCCAGCACGCATTCACGGCTGAGGTTATAGTCGCGGCTGTGCTTGAGCACCGCGCCCGCGACGACTTCGCCGACGCGCTGCCCGGAAAGGCCGAAGCGGGCCACCACGCCGTCCAGCGTCGTGGTGAGCATGTCCTGGTTGGATGCCGCCGAGTAAGGCCCCGGGGACCGGGCGAACGGGATCCGATTGCCCCCGAGGATCGCTACTCGTCGAAGTCTCGACGCCATCTGCGCCTCCAGACCGAGAATCGTTGCACACAACTTACTTGCCAGTAGGCTGACCGGGCGAGCCTGGAGGAGATTGGGTCATGGGCGACAAGTACGCCGGCTTCGCCGCCTCCGGGCCGGGTCGGGCGCTGCTGCGCTGGCTCGGGCTGCCCAGCGCGCCCCGGCTGCGCCGGTACGCACCGGACCAGCCGCTCGTTCCCGGACCGGTGCTCTTCGGCGGTGACGGGCGGATGGGCGCCAGCCTGGGCAAGGTACTGGCCGCGATCGGCGTGGAGCTACGGGACCCGGCGGCCCGGGCGGCCGGGGGCGGCGAGCCGCCGCCGAACGCCGCGCTGGTCTTCGACGCCACCGGCATCGTGGACCCGGGCCGGCTGCGGCAGCTCTACGAGTTCTTCCACCCGCATCTGCGCGCCCTGTACCCGTCGGGGCGCGTCATCGTGCTGGGTACCCGGCCCGCGGAGTGCACGAGCACCCGGGCGGCCACCGCGCAGCGGGCCCTGGGCGGGTTCGTCCGCTCGGTGGCCAAGGAGCTGCGCTGGGGTGCCACCGCCAACCTGGTGTACGCCTCGGGCGACGCCGAGCTGGAATCCACCCTGCGGTTCCTGCTGTCGGCCAAGTCCGCGTACGTGTCCGGCCAGGTCCTCGCCGTCGGACCGGCGCCCGCCGGCCCGCGCGCCGACTGGGACAAGCCGCTGGAGGACAAGGTCGCCCTGGTCACCGGCGCGGCGCGGGGGATCGGCGCGGCGATCGCGGCCACCCTGGCCCGGGACGGCGCACATGTGGTGTGCCTCGACGTTCCGGCATCCGGGCAAGCGCTTTCCCATGTGGCCAACGACATCGGCGGTACCGCGTACCAGCTCGACGTGACCGCGCCCGACGCGCCCTTCCGGCTGGCCGAGTTCCTGGAGGCCCGGCACGGTGGGATCGACGTGGTCGTGCACAACGCCGGGATCCTGCGGGACAAGACGCTGGTCCGGATGAACCCGCAGCAGTGGGACGAGGTCCTGGACGTCAACCTGATCAGCCCCGAGCGGATCAACGACGAGCTGCTCAACGGCAACCTGATCCCCGACGGCGGGCGGATCGTCGCGATCTCGTCGGTCAACGGCATCGCCGGCAGCCGGGGCCAGGCCAACTACGCCACGGCCAAGGCCGGCCTGATCGGGCTGGTCGAGGCGATGACCGGGGAGCTGGCCTCGCGCGGGATCACCATCAACGCGGTCGCGCCGGGCTTCATCGAGACCGCGATGACCGCGCGGATGCCGCTGTTCATGCGCGAGGCGGGCCGCCGCATGAACAGCCTGGGCCAGGGCGGGCTGCCGATCGACGTGGCCGAGGCGGTGGCCTACTTCGCCAGCCCGGGATCGGCCGGCGTGACCGGCAACGTGCTGCGCGTCTGCGGCCAGTCACTGGTCGGGGCGTGAGCACGTGCCGGCCGTCGTCGAGCTGGCCGGACCACCCGCGCTGGGTCCCCTGTACCGCCGGGCCGCCCTCGGCGTGCTGCGCCGGCCTGGCCGGGCCGGCGCCGAGCTACCCGACACCACGCTCGTGCTGCGCGACGTGGGCGTGGACCGGGCGGCGCTGACCGAGTACACGAAGGTGTGCGGGTACCGGCTGTCCGACACGCTCCCGCCCACGTACCCGCACGTCCTGGCGTTCCCGCTGGCATTGTCGCTGATGGCCGGCCGGGACTTCCCGTTCCCGCTGGTCGGCCTGGTGCACGTGGCCCAACGGATCGAGCTGCTCCGTCCGGTGTGGACCGACGAGCGGCTGGAGCTGACCGTCCGGGCGGCCGATCTGCGCGCGCACGACCGGGGCCGGTGCTTCGACGTCCGCGCCACCGCGTCGGTCGGTGACGAGGTGGTGTGGCACGGGGTCTCCACCTACCTGCGCAAGGAGAAGAAGGGCGGCTCCGGCGCGCCGGCCGCGCCGACCCCGGAGCCGGCCGGGGCGCGCTGGTCGGTCGGCCGGAACGTCGGCCGCGACTACGCCCGCGTCTCCGGCGACCGCAACCCGATCCACACCTCCCGCCTCGCCGCCCGCGCATTCGGCTATCCCGCGCCGATCGCGCATGGGATGTGGAGCGCCGCCCGGTGCCTGGCCGCCCTCGAGGGCCGCCTGCCCGGGGAGTACGCGGTCGAGGTGGTCTTCCGCCGCCCGCTGGTGCTGCCGGCGGAGGTCTGCTTCGCCGGTACCCCCGGAGTGGAGCATTGGACCCTCGTCCTGAGCGACGCCCGGACCGGTACCCCCCACCTCACCGGGGAGCTCCGGGCGGCGTGACCGCGTCCGCCGGGGTGACCACGGCGGCGACCAGCGGGATGGCCGCCGCCACGGCGAACCCGGGCGCGAAGCCGTACGCCCCGATCAGCCTCCGCCAGCGGTTCACCAGGCCGCGGGGGGGCGCCAGGTGGTGCCGCGCAGCAGCTCGCCCGCCCCGAGCCAGACCAGGTTCATCAGCCGGGTGGCGGTCACCTCGGCCGGCTCGCTCGGGTGGTCGACGGCCCAGTCGGCCAGCGACTCACCCGCGCCGACGAGGGCGTACGCGGTTGGCTCCAGGTCGGCCGGGCGGGCCGGGCCGGCCCCGCCGCCGACCACGCGGGCGAGCAGGCCGGTCACCACCTCGACCATCCGGGCCCGCATCTGGGCGACCTCGGCGGCGAACCGCTCCTGACCCCGGGCCTGCCGGTACAGCATCGACCAGCCGTCCCGGTGGTCGGCGACGAACGCGAAGAACGCCCGCAGGCCGCGCCACAGCTGCTCATCGGGGGGTACCTGCGGCGCGGTCGCGGCGACGATGGCCTCCATCAGCCGGGTACCCTCCCGGTGCAGGCAGGCGATGAACAGCTCCTCCTTGGTACCCAGGTACGCGTACACCATCGGCTTGGAGATCCCGGCCCGCTCGGCGATCTCGTCCATCGACGCCGCGTGGTACCCCGAGCCGGAGAACACCACGACCGCCGCGTCCAGCATCTGCTGGACCCGCACCGACCGGGGGAGGCGCCGCATGTTGCGAGCATACCTACTCGCACGTAAGGTTACGCAAGAGTAGGCATCCGCCACGGAAGGAACCGTCATGCCTGAGATCGATCCGGCCGCCTTCGCGTCGATGACGCCGCAGGAGTTCAGCCAGCTCGTCAAGACGACCCCGGCCGACCAGCTCAAGGCCGTCCTTCAGGGCGAGCACCGCACCGCCATCCTCGACTCGATCTTCGCTCGGATGGCCGGCCTGTTCCGCCCCGACCGGGCGGGCGACACCAACGCGGTGATCCACTGGAACATCGGCGACCGGCCGGACGGCGGCACCGACACGTACGAGCTGGTGATCGCCAACGGCACCTGCACGCTGTCCCCGAAGCCCGAGCACGACCCCAAGGTCGCGCTGACCGTGGCCGGGGTGGACTTCCTCAAGGTCGTCTCCGGCAGCGGCAACCCGGTGATGCTCTTCATGACCGGCAAGCTCAAGGCAAAGGGCGACCTGGGCCTGGCCGCCAACATCGCCAACCTCTTCGACATCCCGAAGGCCTGACGGTGCCCGAGTTCTCGCTCGACCTGAGCGACGAGCAGCGGGAACTGCGCGACTGGGTGCACGGTTTCGCCGAGGGAACCGTGCGCCCGGCCGCGGCCGAGTGGGACGCGCGCGAGGAGACGCCCTGGCCGCTCATCCAGGAGGCGGCCAAGATCGGCCTGTACGGCTTCGAGTTCCTCGCCACCTGCTGGGCCGACCCGAGCGGGCTGTCCCTGCCGATCGCCAGCGAGGAGCTGTTCTGGGGCGACGCGGGGATCGCCATGTCCATCCTCGGCACCGGGCTCGCGGTCGCCGCGATCTACGGCTCCGGTACCCCCGAGCAGCTGGTGGAGTGGGTACCGCAGTGCTTCGGCGACGTCGACGAGCCCCGCGTGGCGGCGTTCTGCTCGACCGAACCGGAGGCCGGCTCGGACGTCGCCGCGATGCGGACGCGGGCGCGCTACGACGCGGGTACCGACGAGTGGGTGCTGTCCGGGCAGAAGGCCTACGCCACCAACGGCGGGATCGCCAGCGTGCACGTGGTCACCGCCTCGGTCGACCCCGCGCTGGGCGCCCGGGGCCAGGCGGCCTTCGTGGTACCGCCGGGGACGCCCGGCCTCGTGGCCGGCCCGAAGCTGCGCAAGCTGGGCTTGCGGGCCTCGCACACCGCCGACGTGTTCCTCGACGAGGTGCGGGTACCGGGCCGGTGCCTGCTCGGCGGCCGGGAGGCGCTGGAGGAGCGGCTGGCCCGGGCCCGGTCCGGCGGGGGCGCGGGCGGCGGCCAGGCCGCGATGCGGACGTTCGAGCTGACCCGGCCGACCGTCGGCGCGCAGGCGCTGGGCATCGCCCGGGCCGCGTACGAGTACGCGCTGGCCTACGCCAAGGAGCGGGTCCAGTTCGGCAAGCCGATCGTGGAGCACCAGGCGGTGGCGTTCGCGCTGGCCGACACTCGTACCGAGATCGACGCCGCCCGGCTGCTGGTCTGGCGGGCGGCGTGGATGGGCCGCAACAACCGGGCCTTCGAGGCCGGCGAGGGCTCGATGAGCAAGCTCAAGGCCGGTGAGGTGGCCGTCGCGGTGACCGAGAAGGCGGTACAGATCCTGGGCGGCGCCGGGTACATCCGCGAGCACCCGGTCGAGCGCTGGTACCGGGACGCCAAGATCTACACGATCTTCGAGGGTACCTCCGAGATCCAGCGCCTCGTCGTGGCGCGGGCCATCTCCGGCGCCCGGCTGCGGTGACCGCGCGGGGCTTCGCGGCCCCGCGCCGTCACCGCGCGATCAGAGCCGGGTCGGCAGCTTCGGGCTGCGGGCGATGGCGACGAGCTCGGCGAGCGTGAGCGGCTTCGGCCCGATGATCGTGACCACGGTGCCGTCGGGCCGCACGTCCACGGCCGTCCCCGGCGAGGTGCCGACGGGTTCCCAGGTCTGCACCGCGTCGCCCTCGTGCTGGAGCACGCAGTTGGCGTGGGACCGGCCGGCGGGACGCAGCCTGGCGCACTGGGCCATGGGATCACCGCGTTCGGCACGCTCGACCCGGATCTCGATGATGACCATGGAGGTGCCGTTGGTCAGCTCGACCCCGATGTCGTAGCCGCGATCGCTCGGCGGGGTGGCGCCGAGGTTGGCACCGAGCGTCAGGTGGTTCCACCCCGGCATCGCGTCATGCACGGCCGTGGTGAGGGCCGCCGCGGACGCCAGGCTGTACTCGACGCAGTCACTGACCATCCCCGGCGAATCGGAGCCGCTCGACCCCGGCTCGGCCGACGGCGGAACGGCGGACACCGGCGCTACCGCGCACTGCCGCAGCGGCACCGGCATCCCGCAGTCGGACGGCGGGTTCACCTCCTGGTAAGAGGCGACCCCGTCGGCATCCGCCGGGGGCGTACCCGAATAGGTCGGCGCGGGGGACGACGACGCCACATAGGTCGCCCGAGGTCCGGGGTTGCGGGACGACTCCGGCACGCTGGGGTCCCAGGTCGGGCCGGCGACCACGCCGATCGACCCGCTCGGGACGACCATGGGCGGGGGCGTCGTCGCGCACCTCCGCGGTGGCGCACCACCGCCGCCGCCTGCCGTACCTAGCCCACCTGCCGGCAGCAGCACGGTCGGCACGAGGACCGCGCCGGCCGCGAGGGCGGTCGCCCCGGCGACAGTACCGACGCGGTACTGCAGCCGGCCGCGCCGCCGGGTGCCGTCGATGAGTTGATCAAGATCGATACGTGTGGGCGGTGGATCGTCGGCCGCCGCGTGCAGGGCATGCCTCAGCTCTTCCATGTGATCTCCTCCGGACGGACCGCGCCGAACCGGGAGCGCAGCGTGTCCAGGCCCCGGGCGGTCTGACTCTTCACGGTGCCGGTCGTGCAGCCCAGCGCCTCGGCCGTCTCCTCGACCGACAGGTCGCAGAAGTACCGCAGCACGAGGACCGCCCGGCGGCGCGCCGGCAGTTCGGCGAGGAGCGTGAGGACGGCCATGCGATCCGCCACGTCGTACTCAGGCGGGGCCGCGTGGTCGGGCACCTCGGCGTGCGTGCGCACCCGGTGCCATGGCCGGCGCCGTTCGTCCAGCCACGCCCGCAGGAGCACCCGCCGCACATAGGCGTCGATGTTGTGCATCCCGGACACCCGGCCCCAGTGCTTAAGCAGCTTGACCAGTGCCGTGGACACCAGGTCGTCCGCGGTGTGCCAGTTCCCGCACAGCAGGTAGGCGGTGCGGCGGAGCTGGTCCAGCCGGCCACCCACGTACTCCCGGTACCCCGCGACGTCGGTCAACCCGGTCACCCCCTCGCCTCACGTGGAGAACGCGACCGGCCGGCCGCGGGGTTGCCCGGTTTCAGCGCGGGATCCGGATCCGCCCTTCGATCGCGGCGAGCGCGATGTCGGAACGGTACTGGGCGCCGTCCAGCCGTACCCCGTCGACCAGCGCGTACGCCGCGTCCCGCGCGTCGGCGAGGGTCGGTCCGGTGGCGGTACAGGCGAGCACCCGGCCGCCCGCCGACACCAGCGCGCCGTCGGCGAGCCCGGTCCCCGCGTGCAGCACGCCGGGCCGGTCCGCGCCGCCGATCGGGTCGCCGGTGCGCGGGGTACCCGGATACCCCGCCGCCGCCACCACGACGGTGACCGCGGAGCCGGGCCGCCAGCGCAGCGGCGGGTGCTCGACCAGGCGTCCGGTCGCGGCGGCCAGCAGCAGCCCGGCCAGCGGGGTCTCCAGCAGGACGAGCACCGCCTCGGTCTCCGGATCACCGAACCGGCAGTTGAACTCGATGACCTTCGGCCCCTCGGCGGTGATCGCCAGACCGACGTAGAGCAGCCCCGCGAACGGCGTACCGAGCCGGCGCATCTCGCCGAGCGCCGGGCGGACGACGGTGCTGAGCATATCGTCCACAAGGGACGGTGGCGCCCACGGCAGCGGCGCGTACGCCCCCATCCCGCCGGTGTTGGGTCCGGTGTCACCGTCGCCGATCCGCTTGAAGTCCTGCGCCGGCACCAGCGGTACCGCGACCGACCCGTCGGTCACCACGAACAGCGAGACCTCCGGGCCGGCCAGGTACTCCTCGACCACCACCCGGGCGCACCTGGCGGCGTGGGCCAGCGCCACGGTGCGCTCACCGGTGACCACCACACCCTTGCCGGCCGCCAGCCCGTCGTCCTTGACCACGTACGGCGCGCCGAACTCGTCCAGCGCCGCCGCCACCTGCGCCGGCTCGGTGCAGGTTCGGGACCGGGCGGTGGGTACCCCGGCCGCCGCCATCACCGACTTCGCGAAGTCCTTCGACCCCTCCAGCCGGGCCGCCGCCCGGGACGGCCCGAACACCGCGATCCCCTTGGCCCGGATCACGTCGGCCGCGCCGGCGACCAGCGGCGCCTCCGGCCCCACCACCACGAGGTCGGCGCCCACCTCCACCGCCAGCGACGCCAGCGCATCAAGGTCCGTCAGATCGACCCGGTGCAGCGCCGCGACCGCGCCGATCCCCGGGTTACCGGGCGCACAGTGCAGTTCGCTGACCTCGGGATCTTTAACGAGAGCGTCGGCGAGCGCGTGCTCCCGCGCCCCGGACCCAAGAAGAAGGACACGCACGCGCTGATGCTAGCCGCGAGCGGTGACCACGGTTCCCGGCGGGCGGCGGCGTGTCCAGCGAGGACATCAAGCCTGACGGGACTCGCTGGGGGCGCCGCCGTCCGCCCCCATCGGAACCAAAGGATGCAGGAGAACGTTCTCCTCGCGCCCCGGCCCCACCCCGACCACACTCACCCGCGCCCCGCACAGCTCCTCGATCCGCCGCACGTACCGCTGGGCGTTGGCCGGCAGGTCCTCGAGCACCCGGGCCTTGGCGATGTCCTCCCACCACCCGTCCAGCTCCTCGAACACCGGGGTCGCGTGGTGGAACGCGGTCTGCGTCATCGGCATCTCGTCGACCCGCCGCCCGTCCACCTCGTACCCGACGCAGATGGGTACCTTCGGCAGCCCGGACAGCACGTCGAGCTTGGTGACCACCATGTCGGTGATGCCGTTCACCCGGACGGCGTAGCGCCCGACCACCGCGTCGAACCAGCCGCAGCGGCGCGGCCGGCCGGTGGTCGTGCCGAACTCGACGCCGACCTTCGCCAGGTGCGCGCCGTTGTCGTCGAACAGCTCGGTGGGGAACGGGCCCGCGCCGACCCGGGTGGTGTACGCCTTGATCACGCCGATCACCTGGGAGATACGGGTCGGCGGGATGCCCGAGCCGACGCACGCCCCACCGGCGGTGGGGTTGGACGAGGTGACGAACGGATACGTGCCGTGGTCCACGTCGAGCAGGGTGGCCTGCGCGCCTTCGAGCAGTACCGTCTCGCCGTTCTCCAGGGCCCTGGCGAGGATCAGCCGGGTGTCGGCGATGTATGGGCGCAGCCGCTCCGCGTACCCGAGGTACTCGTCGACCACCGCACCCACGTCGATCGCCTTGCGGTTGTAGACCTTGACCAGCACCTGGTTCTTCTCGCGGAGCACCAGCTCCAGCTTCTTGCGCAGGATCCCGGGGTCGAGCAGGTCCTGCATGCGGATGCCGACCCGGGCCACCTTGTCGCCGTAGGCCGGTCCGATGCCCCGGCCGGTGGTGCCGATCCGAGCCGACCCCAGGTAACGCTCGACCACCCGGTCCAGGGCCCGGTGATGCGGCATGATCAGGTGCGCGTCGGCGGAGATCAGCAGCCGGTCGCAGGACAGGCCCCGCTCGACGAGGCCGTCGATCTCGCCGATCAGCACCTTCGGGTCGACCACCACACCGTTGCCGATCACCGGTACACAGCCGGGGGTGAGCACCCCGGAGGGCAACAGGTGCAGCGCGTACTTCTCGCCGTCCGGGGTGACCACGGTGTGGCCGGCGTTGTTGCCGCCCTGGTACCGCACGACGTAGCCCACCCGGCCACCGAGCAGGTCGGTAACCTTGCCCTTGCCCTCATCGCCCCACTGGGCGCCGATCAGCACGATCGCTGGCATGTCCATCACCCCGGGATGCCAGGCTACAAGGGCAGCGAATCAGGAAGGCGGGCGGCGTGTGCCAGGTGCTACTGCTCTCACTCGACGACGGCTGCTGCCCCCGGGCACCGGTACTCGCCTGCCGTGACGCGCTGGTCGCCGAGGGTGCCGAGGTGTCGATGGCGACGGCCACCGCGGACGCCGACCTCGACGCGGTGATCGCCCGGCTGGACGGTCCGGAACGGCCGGACGGGCTGACCTGGCCGGCCGAGAGCAGGCCCCGGCTGGTCGTCGCAGCGGCCGCCAAGGGACAGCTGCGGGCCGTCGTGCGCCGGATGGTCCGGCGGTACGCGCCACCGCCCTCGCGCCGCCCGGCCGACCTGGCTCCGCACCGCACACTGCCCGACCTGCCGCCGATCGGGGTGCTGCCGCTCTACGGCGCCCGCCTGTTCGACCTGCCCACGGATCCGGCCGAGGTGGCGAGGGCCGTGCTGCACGGGACGGCGGTACGGCTGGACCTGCTGCGCACCGACGCCGGGTCGGTGACCCTGGACGCCGCCCTGATCGGCGGCTCCGCGCCGTGGTCGGCCCGGGTGGAGGTGGACGACGCGGTACTGGCGGAGCCCGGTGAACGGATCGGCGCGTGTGTGGTCGGCAACGGGGACGGGTACGCGACGGTGGACGGGCTGCCGCTGGTCCCGGCGGCCGACCCGGCCGACGGGGCACTCGACGTGGCGGTCGCGGTCCCGGTCGACACGCGCCGCTGGGGACGGCGCCGGGTGCACATCGAGGTGCGCCGGGCCCGGGGCCGGGCGGTCTCTGTACAGCCCGTGGACGAGGTGCCCTTCCTCGACGACGAGGTGGCTGGCACGCTGGCCCGCAAGCGCAGCTGGTGGATCGAGCGGGGTGCGTGGGCGGTGCTTCGGCACTAAGTGTGCGCTGTCGGTTACGGTGGCGTACGGCCCGTGGCCGTACCATCGCCAGGGGAGGTGGGAGACGTGGGGCAGGCGGAACGGGAACCGGTCTGGCCGCCGGACGAGATCGTGGCGAGCCCGCAGGCGCTGCCTGACCGCAGTGCCTGGCCGAGCCGGCCGGTGCAGGCCGGCCAGCCCGCCGCCGTGCCGTGGCAACCCTCACCGCCCGGGCCGCCGCCCACCGACAACGGCGCCCCGGTGGCCGCGCCACCACCGACCAGCCCCCCGCCGCCCACCGCTGCGCCACCGCCCACCGCTGCGCCACCGCCGCCGCCCACCGGTGGACCGCCAGCGCCGATGAACGCGCCACCACCGGTGAACGCGCCACCGCCCACCGCTGCGCCACCGGCCCGCAACCCACCACCGCATGGCAACCCGCCGCCACTCGGCAACCCGCCGGCGCACGTGCATGCCGAGGTGGCCGCGCTGGCCGATCCCACGGTCGCGGCCCCGGCCTCCCCGTGGGCGCAGCCGCCGCAGCGTCCCGAGGGGGAGCCGGCCGCTCCCCCGGTGCCGATGCCACCGCCGGCGGGACCGCTACCGGCCCAGCACCCGCACCAGCGCCCGCCACAGCCCAACGGCGCCGGGCCGTACCCCATGCCGCCGCAGGCCCACCCGGCTCCACCGCCGCAGGCCCACCCGGCTCCACCGCCGCAGGCCCACCCGGCTCCACCGCCGCAGGCCCACCCGGCTCCACCGCCGCAGGCCCACCCGGCTCCACCGCCGCAGGCCTACCAGGCTGCGCCGCCGGGCGCGCCCGAGCGGTGGCAGCACGACCCGCTGATCCCCACGGCCGAGGAGTTCGCCCGGCGGCGCGCCGCCCGCCCGGCCGACCCGGTGGCCGGGACCGGGGTCCGGGGTGCCGTCCGCCGGGCCACGTTCGGCCTGGCCAAGCTCCCGCCCAACCAGCACGAGCGGGAGCTGATCCAGGACATCGAGATGATCCGGCGCAACTTCGGCGGGCTGCGCCAGGTGACCGTGGTCAACCCGAAGGGCGGGGCCGGCAAGACCGTCGCGTGCCTGCTGCTCGCCATGACGTTCGGGCAAAAGCGCGGCGGATACGTCCTGGCCTGGGACAACAACGAGACCCAGGGCACCCTGGGCATGCGGGCGCAGCAGGACTTCCACTCCCGCACGGTGCGTGACCTGCTGCGCGATCTGGACCACTTCCGGGGCGCGCGGGGCCGGGTCGGCGACCTGTCGCAGTACGTGCGGGCACAGGGCGAGGGCATGTTCGACGTGCTCGCGAGCGACGAGTCCGCGACGGCCGGCGAGATGCTGACCGCCGCCGCGTTCGCCGACATCCGCGAGGTGGTCAGCCGGTTCTACAAACTGATCTTCGTGGACACCGGCAACAACGTCCGGGCGGCCAACTGGCAGGCCGCCGTCGATGCCACCGATCAGCTCACCTGGAACAGTCCGGGCGGCACCGGCTGGTGCGCCAGGCGGTGACCGTGGTGTCGATGCCGCCCAGCCGCAAGGACATCGACCTGCCCACGATCCAGCGGCACTTCGCCGCGCGTACCCGGTCGGTGCTGCTCGCGCCGTACGAGCGGTTGATCGACTCGGGCGAGCCGATCCGGTACGGGCTGCTGTCCTCGGCCAGCCGGGAGGCGTGGCTGCGGGTGGCGGCGGCGGTGGCCGAGGGACTCTAGCCGGTCAGCGCGTCGGCCGCGGACGGATCGCAGTCCCGCAGGAACTGGGCGCAGCGCGCGGCCTCGTCGTCCTCGCCGATCGCGTCGGCCGCCCGGCCCAGCAGGTGCAGGCAGCGCAGGAAGCCCTGGTTGGGCTCGTGCGACCACGGTACCGGCCCGGACCCGCGCCACCCGGCCCGGCGTAGCTGGTCCAACCCGCGGTGGTACCCGGTCCGCGCGTACGCGTACGCCGTCACCGGGTCACCGGCCGCCAGCGCGCGTTCGGCGAGAACCGCCCACGCGGCGCTCGACGCCGGGAAGCGCGCCGCTACCTCCGCCTCCTGACCGGGCCGTACCGCGGCGAGCGCGGCGGCGGCGGACTCATCCGCGGGCAGGAGGGTGGCCGGCGGTTCGGGCAGCAGGTTGCGCATGTCGCTCATTCAACCGCGCCGTTCGACAGCACAGTTGCCTGAATGGCTGAGTCGTTGGTCACGCGACCGGGGGTGTTCGACTACTCGTTACCGGAGTAGAAATGAAAGTCCGGAGCCTCCCCAGGACCCGGTAAGGAGAGCCCGGTGGCTGCCGCCGCCGGGCTCTCGTCTGCGCAGCGGGCCGGCAGCAGGCGGGCGGCCCAGCGGATGGCGCCGCGCAGGTGGTCCCGGAAGGCCGGTTCGGCAAACGACTCCACGGCGTGTCCGAGAGCCGTGTAGAACGCGCGACCCGTGCCCACCGCGTGGCACCACGCGATCGGGTGGTCGCGGCCCATCCCGCCGCCGGAGTAGCTCGACTCGTCGACGGTGAGCAGCACGTGTACCCGCCCCCGCGGGTTGGTGCGGAAGTCGTACCACTCGTCGGTACGCGACCAGGTGGTGTCCAGGTGCGCGGTGGCCGGATGGGTACGGTCCTCGACCACGATGCGGCCCGGCTGGATCGCCGGGTGCCGCGCGAACCAAGCGCCGACCAGCTCGCCGTAAAACGGCCAGCCGTACTCGGTGGTGGAGGCCGCGTGCACGCCGACGTAGCCGCCCCCGCCCCGCACGTACTCCTCCAGGTCGCGCTTGCCCGTCTCGTCGAGCACGTCGCCGGAGGTGCTGAGGAAGACCACCGCCCGGTACCGCGCGAGGTTGCTGGCCCGGAACGCGCCCGGGTCCTCGGTGGCGTCGACGGTGTACCCGCCCGTGGCGCCCAGCTCCCGGACGGCGTCGATCCCGGCCGGGATGGACTCGTGCCGGTAACCGGCGGTGCGGGTGAACACGAGGACGCGGGCGGCCGGACCGCCCGGCGAAGGCGCGGCGGACGGTTCGGCCGACGGCCCACCGCATCCGCCGAGCGACAGCGCCAGGATCATCACGACGACCATCCGTCTGGCCACATCCCTCGATGGTAGAGACAGGGCACGATATGAGCGTGCCCACGCCACCGCCGCCCGAGGTCGTCGCACCGCACGACCACTCGCCCGAGGAGATCGAGTCGCGCGCGGAGCTCGACCTGCACCTGGCGCGCGGCACCCTCGCCGGCCTGACGGTGCAGGGGCTCGCGCTGGACGTCGACCCGCCCGACCTGTCCCGCGTCGACGTGGCCGGGGTGCTCTTCGTCGGCTGCACGTTCGCCTCGATCGAGGTGGCGGCCGGCCTGGTCGGGCGCGGCGCGCACGTCGTCCCGCGCTTCGTCGAGGTGCCCTACCCGACCATGCCGGCCCGGCTCTACACCGCCGAGGACCTGGCCGACGGGTTCCCCGGGCACGGCTTCGCCGGCATGTACGACACCGTGGTCTACGACCACTTCAAGGCGCACGGCGGGGCGTTGCCCGACGTGCGGGAGGCACTGGCCCAGCGGCTGCACGACAGCGGCATCGACAACGCGCTGGTCGACGAGACCAACGCATGGCTGCGTGGGCACGGACCGGCGTCGATCGTCGGCATCATGGGCGGGCACGCGCAGCCACGCGGCTCGGTGGCGTACCGCCTGGCCGCCACGCTGGGCTGGCAGGTCACCCGGGCCGGCCGGCTGGTCGTCACCGGCGGCGGCCCCGGCGTGATGGAGGCCGCCAACCTCGGCGCGTACCTGTCCGGCGACCCGCTCGACACCTTGACCGCGGCGATCGACCTGCTGGCCATCGCGCCGGACTTCCACGACCACGACCCCTACACCGCGGCGGCGCTGCAGGTGCGGGCGAAGTACCCGCGCGGCGGGGCCGGCGGCCTGTCCATCCCCACCTGGCTGTACGGCCACGAGCCGGCGAACCTCTTCGCCGGCCGGATCGCCAAGTACTTCTCCAACGCGATCCGCGAGGACACCATCCTGCGGCTGGCCCGCGGCGGCGTGGTGTTTGCCGCCGGCCGCGCCGGCACCATCCAGGAGGTGTTCCAGGCGGCGACGAAGACGTTCTACCTCACCGACGGCGGCAGCGGGCCGTACGTCTTCCTCGACGCGACGTTCTGGGGCGACGCCGTCCCCGGCCTGCTGCGCGACCTCCTGCGGATCACGCCGTCCGGAGACCAGTCCGGCCTCGTCCACGTCACCGACGACGTGGACGAGGCGGTCCGGCTACTTACCCAGGGCGGTACCGGCTGAGCGCAGGTCCTCGCACGCCTGCCGGACCCGGGTGGCCATGCCGGTCTCGGCGAGCTTGCCCCAGGTGCGCGGGTCGTAGGCCTTCTTGCTGCCCACGTCGCCGTCGACCTTCAGCACGCCGTCGTAGTTGGTGAACATGTGCCCGGCGGTGGGCCGGGTGAACGCGTACTGGGTGTCGGTGTCCACGTTCATCTTGACCACGCCGTAGTCCAGCGCCTCGCGGATCTCCGACAGCAGCGAGCCGGAACCACCGTGGAACACCAGGTCCAGCGGCTTGTCCTGGCCGGCCTTGGCGCCGACGGCGTCCTGGATCTGCTTGAGGATCTCCGGGCGCAGCTTGACGTTGCCCGGCTTGTAGACGCCGTGCACGTTGCCGAACGTCAGCGCCGCCAGGTACCGGCCCTTCTCGCCCAGTCCGAGCGCCTGGGCCAGCGCCAGCCCGTCCTCGGGCGTGGAGTACAGCTTCTCGTTGATCTCGTTGGCGACACCGTCCTCCTCGCCGCCGACCACGCCGACCTCGATCTCCAGGATCACGTGGGCCGCGGCGCACTCGGCGAGCAACTCCTCGGCGATGCGCAGGTTCTCGTCCAGCGGTACCGCCGAGCCGTCCCACATGTGCGACTGGAACAGCGGCGGCTCCCCGTTGGCCACCCGCTGCTTGGAGATGGCCAGCAGCGGCCGGACGAACCCGTCGAGCTTGTCCTTCGGGCAGTGGTCGGTATGCAGCGCGATGTTGACGCTGTACTTCCTGGCCACCTCGTGGGCGAACGCGGCCAGCGCCACCGCCCCGGTGACCATGTCCTTGACCGTCGGGCCGGACAGGTACTCGGCGCCGCCGGTGGACACCTGGATGATGCCGTCGCTCTCAGCCTCGGCGAAGCCGCGGATCGCCGCGTTGAGGGTCTGGGACGAGGTGACGTTGATCGCCGGGTAGGCGAACGCGCCGGCCTTGGCGCGGTCGACCATCTCGGCGTAGACCTCGGGAGACGCGATAGGCATGGGACGCTCCTTGGTTGCGACGCGGAGTACGGCCTTCGTCGGCAGTATCCCGCATCGGGTAGGACCGGTGTCATCGTGGGTACCGGCGCACGGGTACCCCGGACAGCCCCGTACCGTAGACGCCGAAAGGGGGCGACGATGACCGAACCTGAGTTCTCCGATCCGGGCGCGAGCCTCGACCCGTCCGATCGGGACATCGAGGCGCCCGACGCCGACGCGCTGGAGCAGCGGACCCCGGTCGACCCGGCCCAGGCCGACCCGCGCCCGCAACCCAGCCGGAGCCTGGAGGCCCCGGACTGGGACGCGCTGGAGCAGGCCCAGATCGTCGAGCTGGACGAGGAGTACTAACCGCGCTTGCGGGCCTGGAGGGTGTAGGTCTGCGCCAGCCGCCACGGCCGGTCGGTCAGCCGCCATTCCCCGTGCTCGTCGCAGGTCATCCGGCCGGGCAGCGCATTCCACGGCACGCTGTCGTGCTCGTGCAGCATGGTGAGGTCGAGGCCGGCGTCCAGCAGCGCGGTCACCACCTCGCCGAGGCCGTGGTTCCACGTGTGCGTGACGTTCTGCGTGAACGCCACGTCGGTCGGGACGTAGGTGCCGGAGTCCTCCCAGACCAGCGGCTCCGGCCGCTCGAAGTAGGCGAACTCCACCGCGAGTACGCCGTCGTCGCGGGTCTCGTCGAGCGACCACAGCATCGGGTGCCCCTCCCGCAGGAACAGCCGCCCACCGGGGCGCAGCAGGGCGCTCACCACCCCGGCCCAGCGCCTGATGTCCGGCAGCCAGCACAGCGCCCCGATGCCGGTGTACGAGCACCCGCGGCGCGTCGTACACGTCCGACTCGACGAAATCCACCCCCGCCCGCACCCGGGCGGCGAGGTCACGGGCCTGTTCCAGGGAGGCGGTGGAGAAGTCGAGCCCGGTCACCCGCGCGCCGAGGCGGTGCAGTGAGATGGTGTCGGTACCGACGTGGCACTGCAGGTGAACCGTGCGCAGACCGCCGACGTCGCCAAGCCGCGGCAGGTCGAACCGGACCACGTGGCTGAGGTAGGACGGGTCAGCCAGAAACCGGTCGAACGCGTAGCCGGGTGAGGCGGCGTGCGCCGGTGCCCGCTCGTCCCAGTTGGCCCGGTTGACCGTCCGATAGTCCGTCATCGGCACACCCTCGCACGCACCACACCGCCCCTCAACCGACTTCGCCGGCGCACGGGTCAGGTCGGCGTGACCACCTCGGGGAGCCTCAGCTGAACGAGAAGGCCGCGTACCCGACCACGCGTCCCGGATCGCCCCCGGTCTTGGCCGAGGTGCACCGGTCCAGCAGCCGCGCCCGCAGCCCCCGGTGCTGCGCCCAGCCGACTATGCCGCGCAACGCGAACACCCCGCACGCGTCCCGCGGTCCGATCCGCTCGGGCGCGAGGTCCAGCACCGACTGGGTGGTCCGGGCGTCCTGCGCGTCCGCCGCGGCCTCGGGCTGGTAGTGCGACAGGTCGGTGCTGCACAACAGGACCGCCTCCGGCCCGGCCGCCTCACCGATCGCGCTCAGCGTGACAACCATGTCGTCCACTGTGGAGTGTCCGACCGCCATCGGCAGGACCCGCAACCCGTCCGGCCGGCACCGCTGCAGGAACGGCAGCTGCACCTCCAGCGAGTGCTCTTGGACGAACGGCTGGTCCTCGACGCTGACGTGCCCGTCCCGCACGAGAACCCGGACGAGCTCGACGTCGATGTCCACGTCGCCGAGCGGGGTACGCCAGCGGGCCGTCGCCGGTACCGCGCAGCCACGCAGCGGCACGTAGTGCGCCGGTCCGAGAATCACCACCAGACCCTCACCCGGGCGGCGCAGCCGGGCGTACGTGTGGGCCGCGGTCGGCCCGGAGTAGCGCAGGGCTGCGTGCGGTACCACGTATGCCGGTGCCGGCCGGTCCGTCGCGGCCTCGGCGCCCGCCGCGGCGATCAACTGGTCCACGAGGGCGCGGAGCTCGCCCGGGTCGGCCGGGTAGAACCGGCCGGCGACGGCCGGCGGGCGCACCTGTTGCGGGATGGGGCGAGGGCTCTCGGCCATTCAGCGATCCGCTCTGCGATCATCCACGGTGATCGGTCTATCACAGTCGGCACTAGGCGCGGAATCGGCTCCCACGCCGTGGATTGCTCAGCTGGACCGGTACCCGCCGCCGGCCCCACGTGCCCGCGGTCCCGTCGTAGACGCCGGGAACCTGCTGTCCACAGTGGATACACGCGCCCGTGTCGGTCAGCTCGTACTGCCGGATGTCGTACCAGTCCCGCACCACGACCGCCACACCGCAGCCGGGACAGCGGGTGGTGCCGCCCTCGGGGTCGTGCACGTTGCCGGTGTAGACGTAGCGCAGGCCACGCTCCAGCGCGATGCGCCGGGCCATCCGCAGCGTCTCGGGTGGAGTACGCGGCACGTCGAGCATCTTGAAGTCCGGGTGGAACGCGGAGAAGTGCAGCGGCACGTCAGGCCCGAGGTGCTCGACGAACCAGTCGCACTCGGCCCGGATCTCGTCGGGCGCGTCGTTGTGCCCGGGGATGAGCAGCGTGGTGACCTCGAACCAGACGTCCGTGCCGCGCAGGTACTCCAGCGTCTCCAGCACGACCGGCAGCCGAGCGAAGGTGATCTTCTGGTAGAAGCTGTCGGTGAACGCCTTGAGATCGATGTTGGCGGCGTCCATGTGCCGGTAGAACTCCTCGCGGGGCGCGTGGTTCATGTAGCCCGCGCTCACCGCGACCGCCCGGATCCCGCGCGCGTGGCAGGCGTCCGCCACGTCCATCGCGTACTCCATGAAGATCACCGGGTCGTTGTAGGTGAACGCGACGCTGCGGCAGCCCAGCCGCTCCGCCTCGGCCGCCAGCGCCTCCGGCGATGCCGACGACGACAGGGTGTCGATCTCGCGGGACTTGGAGATGTCCCAGTTCTGGCAGAAGCGGCAGGCCAGGTTGCAGCCCGCGGTCCCGAAGGACAGGACGGGGGTACCGGGAAGGAAGTGGTTGAGCGGCTTCTTCTCCACCGGGTCCACGCAGAACGTGGGCACGGTGTACGGGTCGGCGAGGCTCAGCGCGTCGGTCGCTTCGATCGGCTCGGCACTCATCAGTTACCCCGGGCTCCACGCTACGCCGCCGGTGCCCTCGCTGCCGAGGCCGGGATTGATCCGCGACGGTACCGTCGGCGCATGGACTGGAACCTGCGCCATTGCAGCCGCAAGGGGCACACCACCTACGCCCCGACCGAGGATGAGCTGCGGGCCCGGCTGTACACCGAGACGCCGCTCGGCGAGGCGTGGCGCTGCCTGCGCTGCGGGGACTACGTCCTCGGCCCGCCGAAGGGCAGCGGTCCGGCCGACGAGGCACCGGAGGTGCTGCGCGGCCGGGCGCTGCGCGACGCGGTGATCCTGCGCCTGTTGGCCGTCGAGCGGGGCGGCCGGGCCCTGCTCATCCTCGCCGCCGCGTACGGCATCTGGCGGTTCCGGGCGCACCAGGACGCCGTGCAGCGCGCGTTCAACGAGGACCTGCCGCTGCTGCGGCCGCTGGCCGAGAAGCTGCACTACAACCTCGACGAGTCCGCGATCGTGCACACGCTGCGCTCGGTGATCGAGGCCCGGACCAGCACGCTCGCGGCCGTGGCGGTCGGCCTGCTGGTCTACGGCCTCCTGCAGATCGTCGAGGCGGTCGGGCTGTGGCTGCTCCAGCGCTGGGGCGAGTACTTCGCCGTGGTGGCCACGTCGCTGGGCATCCCGATCGAGATCTACGAGCTGGTGGAGAGGGTCACCGTGTTCCGGGTGGGCGCCCTGGTGCTCAACATCGCGGCGGTGATCTACCTGTTGCTGACCAAGCGGCTGTTCGGGCTGCGGGGCGGCAAGGCCGCCCACGAGGCGGCCCGGCACGAGGCGAGCCTGCTGGAGGTCGAGGAGGCCAGCGCGATGCCCGCCCACCACGCTCACGCCCAGCCGGTACCCTGATCGGTCGTGGACACCGCCCAGAAGTTCCAGGCCCTGTCAGACGGCCTGGGTAGCCTGCTCAACGCCACGGAACTGATCCGCACCGTCGGGCTGTTCGGGATCTGGGCGATCATCTTCGCCGAGACCGGCCTGCTGGTGGGCTTCTTCTTCCCCGGCGACTCGCTGCTGTTCCTCGCCGGCGTCGCCGCCTCCCCGGTGGCCGACCACATCCCCGGGCTCGGCAACACCCACCTGCCGATCGTGGCGCTGCTGATCGTGACGCCGGCATGCGCGATCGTCGGCGCCCAGCTCGGGCACTGGTACGGGCGCCGGTACGGGCCCCGCCTGTTCGCCCGGCCCAACTCGCGCCTGTTCAAACAGGAGTACGTGGACAAGGCGGAGACGGTACTGATCCGCTTCGGGTCGGCGAAGGCGATCGTGCTGGCCCGGTTCATCCCCATCGTCCGGACCTTCATGAACCCGGTGGCCGGCGTGCTGCGGGTACCGACCGGGCGGTTCCTGCTCTGGAACGTGATCGGCGGGATCATCTGGACCGACGGCATCCTGCTCGCCGGGTACTACCTGGCTCGGCAGATCATCAAGATCATCCCACCCGACAAGATCGACCTGTACATCCTGCCGGCCGTCGTGGTGATCGTGATCATCTCGGTGATCCCGATCCTGGTGGAGATCCTGCGGACCCGCCGGGACCGGCGCCGGACCATCGCCGCCGCAGCGGCGGCGTCCGAACCCTCTGACGACGCTGTCATCCGGTGACGGCTTCGCCCCGGGCCAGCGCCTGGTAGGTCTCGCCCACCACCGCATTGGTCGCCGAGGCGCACGTCGGCGAAGTCAGGCCGGTCCAGCCAGATACCGGCGCCGGTCACCCAGCAGGTGTCGGCGTCCGGTACCCGGGCGGACAGGTTTCCGCCGGAGCCCACCACGAGGCCGGCGGAGACCACGGAGCAACCCGCATGAGCGAGCTGATCCCGGAGATCACCGGCGACGTGGTTGGGCACCCGTCAGCGGGCGGCCTTCTTGGTGGCCCGCTTGCGGGGCGGCGTGAGCAGGTCGGCGATCGCGCCGATGGCCGAGGGCACCAGGCGGTAGTACGCCCAGACCCCCCGCTTCTCCCGCTCCAGCAGCCCGGCCTCGGTCAGGATGCGGAGGTGATGGCTCACGGTCGGCTGTGACAGGCCGAGCGGCGCGGTCAGGTCGCACACGCACGCCTCGCCCTCAGGCGCCGACTGGATGAGACTGAGCAGCCGGAGCCGGGCCGGGTCGGCGAGTGCCTTCAGCACTCCCGCCAGGCGCTCGGCGTCCGCGCGCTCAATCGGCTCGCCGTGCAGCGGCGAGATCGCAGGCAAAGTAGTTTCGGCCAACGCTGTTCCCACGTGTTCCATCCTTCCACCAACAGCATTGATTCGCCTGCATATACGCAGGTCCGAATCGGCAATTTTTTCAGACCACGAGGCCGAGGTCGGTCAGCGAATAGGCGGATCTGTACTCCAGCCCTGCGGACCTGATGGCGTCCCCCGCGCCGCGATCGACGATAACCGCGACGCCGACGACGCCTGCGCCCGCGTCCCGTAGTGCGTCCACTGCTGTCAGCACACTCACCCCCGTTGTGGACGTGTCCTCGACGGCGAGGACCTGCCGCCCGGACACCTCCGGACCCTCAATCCGCCGTTGCAGGCCGTGCGTCTTCGTTGACTTACGGACCACAAAGGCGTCCAGGTCACGGCCCTGGGCGGCCGCGACGTGCAGCATCGCGCCGGCCACCGGATCGGCCCCCAGGGTCAGTCCACCGACCGCGGAGTAGTCCCAGTCCGCGGTCAGGTCGAGCAGGACCCGGCCGATGAGCGGCGCAGCCGCATGGTGCAACGTGACTCGACGTAGGTCGATGTAGTAGTCAGCTTCCCGACCTGACGACAGAATGACCCGACCGGGTACCACCGCCAGGGCGGTGATGAGTTTGCATAGGTCGTCACGGTCGGTCATGGCTTGAGGGTACTTGGAGCTGGCCATGGCCTGCTGGCCGGCCCGGCTGTGGCGGACGTTACCCTCGCGACCCACCCGGTCCGGTCAGCGGCCACTCGCCCGCAGGAGCAGCACCCGGGGCCCGTACTTCAGGGCCAACCGGGCGGTCTTGTACCGCCAGTCCGGTACGCTCACCAGCCGCCCGCGGCGCAGGTCGCGCAGCCCGTCCCGGACCAGGTCGTCGGCGGAGAGCCAGAGCCACTTCGGGATCTTGCCGGCGTTGATCCCGGCGCGCTGGTGGAACTCGGTGCGGGTGTACCCGGCGCAGAGCGCCATCACCCGGACCCCGCGCCGGCGGACGGCGAGCCCGACCGACTGGCTGAAGTTGGTCACCCACGCCTTGCTCGCCGAGTACGTCGAGCCGGGCATGACGAGGAAGGACGCGATGGACGAGACATTGATCACGTCGCCGCGCCCGCGCTCGACCATTCCGGGCAGCGCCGCGCGGGTCAGCCGCAGTACCGCAGTGACGTTGAGCGCCAGCAACCGGTCGAGGTCCTCGGCGCTGGCCTGCAGGAACGACCTGTTCAGTCCGATGCCCGCGTTGTTGACCAGCAGCTCGACGGGGTCGGTGGGGTCGGCGAGGCGCTCCTCGACCGCAGCGCGGCCCTCCGGCGTGGTGAGGTCGGCCGGCAGCGGGATCGCGGTCACCCCGTGCGCCCCGGCCAGCTCCTCACCATGTTTGGCCAGGCGCGCCGCGTCCCGGGCGACGAGCACGAGGTCATGGCCCTCGGCGGCCAGCGCGCGGGCGAACGCCGCCCCGATGCCGGCGGTCGCCCCGGTGATCAAGGCCGTGCTCACGGGCTACCTCCGCGGGTTGGGGTGGGCCGCGCCGGCCCGGGCCGCCCCGCGAAGGGGATCGCCCGGGGCCGGGTCGACCGGATTCTATGCCGGCGGTTGTCCCTCGGCCGGCGGTTTGGGCCGCTCGGGCTCGCCCGGCGGCTGCGGTGCCGGCGGCTCGGCGCCTTCCGGCTCGGCCGGCGGCGGGATAGTGGTCGGCGGTTCCGCGGCCGGCGGCTCGGCGGCCGGTGGTGCCGGCGGGGTGGCCGGCGCGGGCGGCGGGGCGACCGGGACGGGCGGGTAGCCCGGCACGGTCGGGTAGGCCAGCTCGGTCATGCCGGTGTCGGGGCCGCCGCGGCCGCGCCGGAAGAACGCGTTGGACGCGGGCAGCGCGAGCAGGATGATCGAGATCAGGGCCGCGATCACCGCGAGCGCGATGAGCGTGCCGAACGCCGGGCCCGACCAGGACGGGAACGCGTCCTCGACGGCCTTGTTGAACGTGGCCGTGTCGACGCCGTCCGGGTTGCGCGTGCCGGTGGTGACGGTCGGGTTGCCGCGCCCGAGCGAGAGCGCGCCGAAGCAGCCGAAGCAGAGGACGACCAGCCCGTTGAACACCCAGCTGATGATCCGGGCGACGTTGGATCCGCGCAGGTCCAGCAGGCCGAGCACGACCTCGCCGACGGCGACCAGCAGGAAGACCACCGCCACGATGGTGAAGAACACCTGGACGCCGGCGGCGATCTGGTCGGGCTTGGGCGGCGGCGCGGTGTAGGCGGCGCGCGCCGCGTCGGCCACCGGGCCCATGGTGGCGAAGACGACGATGGCGATCGCGACGCACAGCACGGCCGCAAGGATCATCAGGTACCCGGCGGCGGTCGTGACACCCGGCCGCTGCCGGGCGCCCGGCTCAGTTACGGACAAGGTAATCCCTCCCTGGGTTTACTTCGCGCACACGCTAGCGGTCCCCGCCGACGCCCGCGAGCCGGCGCGCTTTACCCAGCGGTCACGGTGAGCCCGTCCTTGTCCGCGCCGAGTTCGACCACCACCCGGTCACCGTCGCGCACCTCGCCGGACAGCAGCGCCTTGGCCAGCCGGTCGCCGATCGCCGACTGGACCAGCCGGCGCAGCGGTCGGGCACCATAGATCGGGTCGTACCCGTGGCTGGCCAGCCAGTCCCGCGCGGCGCCGGTCACCTCAAGGCTCAGGCGGCGGTCGGACAGCCGCCGGGCCAGCCGCTCGAGCTGGATGTCCACGATCAGCTTCAGGTCGACGTCGGTCAACGCGTGGAACACCACGATGTCGTCGAGCCGGTTGAGGAACTCGGGCTTGAAGCTGCTGCGGACCACCGCCATTACCGCGTCGCTGCGCTGCTCGTCGGTCAGCGTCGGGTCGGCGATCACGTGTGAGCCCAGGTTGGAGGTCAGGATCAGGATCGCGTTGCGGAAGTCGACGGTGCGACCCTGGCCGTCGGTGAGCCGGCCGTCATCCAGTACCTGCAACAGCACATCGAACACGTCCGGGTGGGCCTTCTCCACCTCGTCGAGCAGGATCACCGAGTACGGGCGCCGCCGGACCGCCTCGGTGAGCTGGCCGCCCTCCTCGTATCCGACGTACCCGGGCGGGGCACCGACCAGCCGGGCCACCGAGTGCTTCTCGGCGTACTCGCTCATGTCGATGCGTACCATCGCCCGCTCGTCGTCGAACAGGAACTCCGCGAGAGCCTTGGCCAGCTCGGTCTTGCCGACGCCGGTGGGGCCGAGGAAGAGGAACGAGCCGGTGGGCCGGTCCGGGTCGGCGACCCCGGCGCGCGCCCGGCGCACCGCGTCGGCGACCGCCGTGACCGCCTCGGCCTGGCCGACCACCCGGGATCCCAGGGACTCTTCCATGCGCAGCAGCTTTGCGGTCTCGCCCTCCATCATCCGGCCGGCCGGGATGCCGGTCCACGAGGAGATCACGGCGGCGATGTCGTCGACGCCGACCTCCTCCTTGAGCATGGCGCCGTCGGCCTGCAGCACGGTCAGCTCCGCTTCGGCGTCGGCCAGCTCCCTGGTCAGCGCCGGGATCCGCCCGTACCGCAGCTCGGCCGCGCGGCCCAGGTCGCCGTCGCGCTCGGCCCGCTCGGCCTCGCCGCGCAGCGCCTCGAGCTGCTCCTTGGCCGTGGAGATCTTGGTGATGTGCTCCTTCTCGTTACGCCACCGCTCGGACAGCGCGGAGAGCTGCTCGCGCCGGTCGGCCAGCTCCTTGCGCAGCCGCTCCAGGCGCAGCGCCGAGGCCTCGTCGGGCTCCTTGGCCAGCGCCATCTCCTCGATCTCCAGGCGGCGTACCGCCCGCTCGATCTCGTCGACCTCCACCGGCCGGGAGTCGATCTCCATGCGCAACCGGGACGCGGCCTCGTCGACCAGGTCGATCGCCTTGTCCGGCAGGAACCGGTCGGCGATGTACCGGTCGGAGAGCGTGGCCGCGGCGACCAGCGCGGCGTCGGTGATCCGTACCCCGTGGTGCACCTCGTAGCGCTCCTTCAGGCCGCGCAGGATGCCGATGGTGTCCTCGGTGGACGGTTCGCCGACGTAGACCGGCTGGAAGCGCCGCTCCAGCGCGGGGTCCTTCTCGATGTGCTCGCGGTACTCGTCGAGCGTGGTCGCGCCGACCATGCGCAGCTCGCCGCGGGCCAGCATGGGCTTGAGCATGTTGCCGGCGTCCATCGAGCCCTCGGCCTTGCCGGCGCCGACGACGGTGTGCAGCTCGTCGAGGAACGTGATGATCTGGCCGTCGCTGGACTTGATCTCCTCCAGTACGCTCTTGAGCCGCTCCTCGAACTGGCCGCGGAACTGCGCGCCGGCCACCATGGCGCTCAGGTCGAGGGCGACCAGGCGCTTGTCGCGCAGGGATTCCGGCACGTCGCCGGCCACGATGCGCTGGGCCAGGCCCTCCACGATCGCGGTCTTGCCGACGCCGGGCTCGCCGATCAGGACCGGGTTGTTCTTGGTACGCCGGGAGAGCACCTGGATCACCCGGCGGATCTCCGCGTCCCGGCCGATCACCGGGTCCACCTTGCCCTCCCGCGCCCGCGCGGTCAGGTCGACGCTGTACTTCTCCAGCGCCTGGTACTGCTGCTCGGGGTCGGGGCTGGTGACCCGCCGGTTCCCACCGCGGATCTGGGGGAACGCCGCGACCAGCGACTGCTCGGTTGCGCCGGCGCTCTTCAACAGCTGGGAGACCGGGCCGCCGACCTGGGCCAGCCCGGCGAGCAGGTGCTCGGTCGAGACGTACTCGTCGCCGAGCGGGCGGGCGATCTGCTCCGCCGCGTTGATCGCGTTGGCGAACTCGCGGGAGAGGTTCGATTCGGCGACCGACGACCCGCGCGCCGCGGGCAGGCTCTCCACTGCCCGGACCGCCGCTCGGCGCAGGTCGGCGGGGTTGGCACCGACCGCGCGCAACAGTCCGGTGGCGGTGGACCCGCCGGTGTCCAGCAGCGCGAGCAGCAGGTGCCACGGCTCCACGACGGCGTGGCCCCGCTGGGTTGCCGTCGCGACCGCGGAAGTGATCACCTCACGGCTCTTGGTGGTCAGGCGCTCGGCGTTCATCTGCTCCCCTGGCTCTCATGCGATTCGACCGGGTTGAGTCTACTGCGCTCAACTCTCGGCGGCGAGCCCGGGCGGGGCGGCGCGACTGCCGGCGGGCGCGACCCGCCGGCGGTCATTGACAGAAGTGCATAAACCATTTAGAAACTTTCCTAAATATTCTTTCCGCCCGACCCCGCCCGGTGCCACCCGAGGAGACCGACATGAAACGCCTCCGCGCCCTCTCGCTAGGCGTCGCGGGCCTGCTGGCCGGCGGCGTACTGATGACGGCCAGCATCGCCACGGCGGCGACCAACCTGGTCACCAACCCCGGCTTCGAGTCCGGCCTGTCCGGCTGGGCGTGCAGCGGCGGGAGTACGGTCGCCTCGCCGGTACACAGCGGGGCAGCGGCCCTGTCCGGCGCGGTGAGCAACAGCGATACCGCCCAGTGCACGCAGAACGTCGCGGTGGTCGCGGGCGCGCAGTACACGCTGTCGGCGTGGGTACAGGGCAACTACGTGTACCTCGGGGTCACCGGCGCAGCGTCGACCTGGACCCCGGGCGGCAGCGGGTGGACCCAGCTCACCTTCACCTTCACCGCCACATCCGGCAGCGCGCAGATCTACCTGCACGGGTGGTACGCGCAGGGGCGGTACCTCGCCGACGACGTATCGCTGACCGGACCGGGCGGGACGGTCACGGTACCGCCGACGCCGACCGGCCTGACCGTCACCGGTACCACCTCGTCGAGCGTGTCGCTGTCGTGGAACGCCTCGGCGGGCGCGACCGGCTACAAGGTGTACCGCGGCACCAGCGTCACCACGGTCACCGGTACCTCGGCGACCATCTCCGGGCTGACCCCGAGCACCACCTACAGCTTCACGGTCAGCGCGACCAACTCGGCCGGGGAGTCGGCGAAGTCCGGCGCGGTCTCGGCGACCACCGGCTCCGGCACCGGCACACCTCCGCCGGCACCCACCGGGCTGCGGGCCACCACGATCGGCCCGACGAGCGTCTCCCTGGCGTGGAACGCCTCGGCGGGCGCGACCGGCTACAAGGTGTACCGCGGCACCAGCGTCACCACGGTCACCGGTACCTCCGCGACGATTTCCGGGCTGAACGCGGCGACCACCTATACCTTCACGGTCAGCGCGACCAACGCGGCCGGTGAATCCGCGAAGTCCGCGCCGCTGACCGTCTCCACCCCGGGCGACGACCCGCCGCCACCCGGCGGCTCGCCGCGGTCCTGGCCCTACATCGACATCACCATGCCCACCCCGACCCTTGCGGACGTGGCCCGGGCGACCGGCCAGAAGTTCTTCACGCTCGCGTTCATCATCGGCAGCAGCGCCGGCTGCGTACCATCGTGGGGCGGGCAGGCCGACCTCACCGACGCGCGGGTCAGCCGGGAGATCAGCGACCTGCGGGCGCTCGGCGGCGACGTGGCGGTCGCCTTCGGCGGGGCGCTGGGCCCGTACATCCAGCAGGTCTGCCCGACCCAGGCGGCGCAGGTCGGGTTGATCGAGAAGGTGATGGACACCTTCAACATCCGGCACATCGACTTCGACATCGAAGCCTCGGTGGACATCACCACGATGAACAAGGCGATCGCCCAGGTGCAGCGGGAGCGGTCGGGCACCGTGGTCAGCTACACGCTGATGGTGCAGAGCGACGACTTCGGGCTCAACCCGGCGCTCGGTACCGACGTCCTGAAGAACGCCAAGGCCAACGGCGTCAACGTGGGCATCGTCAACCCGATGACCATGGACTTCGGCTCCTCCCGGCCGTGGGGCGACGCGGTGATCACGGCGGCGCAGTCCACGCTGGGCCAGATGGCGCAGATCTGGCCGGAGAAGAGCTCGGCCGCGCTCCATCGCATGCTCGGGGTGACCCCCATGATCGGGCGCAACGACACCGGGCCGATCTTCGGCATCGCCGACGCCCAGAAGCTGATCGGGTGGGCCAACACCAACCACATCGGGCTGGTCGCGTTCTGGTCGGTCGGCCGGGACAACGGTGGCTGCCCGGGCGGTCCGGTGTCTCCGACCTGCAGTTCGATCAGCCAGTCGCAGTACCAGTTCACCAAGATTTTCGGCGGCTTCACCGGGTAGCCGCCGGCAGCTAGCGGGCCGGGCCCGGGACGCCCGGATCCCGGCCCGCTAGCGACAACCGTAAATGACCGGGTGGAGTCTTCCGCTTACCGGTTCTCACCAGCTACGGTGGCGCCACCCAGCGGGTTACCCGTCCTGCTTGGCACAGGAGCGGCATGAGCGTGCAGCAGATATTCCGTGGCTTCGCCAATCCGGTGGACCCCACGCCAAACGAGCTGCGCGCCTGGGCCTACCACCCGGACACCATCCCGCTGTCGAGCATGCCGCCCGACTGGGACCTGCTGGTTTCCGGGGACCATCTGATCCTCACGCTCTTCGACCTGGCGCTGGATCGCAACTGCCCGGCGCGCCGGTTCGCGCTGCACTGCCTGTACATCTACGCCGCCGACGGCATCCGGACCAGCTTCCGGGCCCATCCCAAGCGGCGGCTGCGCAAGATGGTGGAACAGGCCGAGCAGGAGGGCGACGAGCTGATCCGGATCTGGGCGCACAACGCCCGCATGCTGCTGGCCCGGCCCGAGCTGTTCGACTACCACGACTGGTGCGAGGGCGGGCTGGTGCGCCAGCCCCGGCGCCTGGGCTGAGCCGCGGCCGCGCTCGCCGGGCGGGCGCGCGAAGCTTCGAGATCTTGGACGCCTCCCTCCCCGCAGGGGGGTACCAGCGTCCAAGATCTCCGTCAAGGGCCGGGTGGCGTCCGGGACTCGGGGAGGGTGATGAGCCGGGCGATGCGCCGCTCGGCGTCGAGCAGCCGCAGGGCCCGGGCGAGCGTACCGGTGTGGATCGTGGTCTCGCCGCGCTGGAACATCAGCGCGAGCGCGTCGCGGAGCTGGGCGGCGTGGGCGGCCAGCTTCTGCGCGGCGACCAGCGCTCGGTAGGTGTCCTCGGTACGGGCCGGGTTGATCCGCCCGAGGCAGTCCACCACCGTCAGGTAGTTGTCCACCACATCGGCTTCGGCGCTGGTCAACGCCGGCATCCGGGCGAGGTCGTCCATGTCAGCCGGCCGGACGCTCGTCCCGGACCGGGAGGAGCCGGTCGACGAGCCCGTAGGCCAGGGCGTCCGGCCCGGTCAGGATGGTCTCGCGGTCGATGTCGCGGCGGATCCGTTCGGCGCTCTGGCCGGTGTGCCGGACCAGGATCTCCTCCATCACCGTGCGGGTCCGCAGCAGCTCGCGGGCCTGGATCTCCAGGTCGCTCGCCGGCCCCTGGCTGGCCGCCATCTCCGGCTGGCGCAGAACCACCCGCGCGTGGGGCAGCATCATGCGCTTTCCCGGGGTACCGGCGGCCAGCAGCACCGCCGCGAAGGAGGCGACTTGGCCGAGGCAGACGGTACGCACGTCGTTGGTGAGAAACCGCAGCGTGTCGTAGACGATCATGATCGCACTGGCCGAGCCGCCGGGGGTGTTGAGGTACAGGGCGATGTCCCGCTCGGGCCGGTCGTGGTCGAGGTAGAGCAACTGGCCCACCACATCGTTGGCGGCCGCGTCGTCGACGGTGGTACCGAGGAAGACGACCCGTTCGCTGAGCAGCTTTGAGTAGGGGTCCATCAGGTACTCGCCCCGGCTGGTGCGCTCGACGATGCTGGGCAGCGCGTTCCGATCGCTCATCGGGACCTCCAGGCGTCCGTGCACAACGTACGTTCTGTACAGAACTTATCATGACCTGATGGTGTACGAGGTCCCGGTGACGCGGGCGCGCGCGGAGTTCGCGGACCTGCTGAACCGCGTGGTCTACGGCGGGGAACGGGTGGTCCTGACCCGGCACGGCAAGCCGATCGCCGCGCTCGTGTCGGCGGCGGACCTCGACCGCCTCGAAGACGCCGACCAGGAACGCTCGGCGCCGGTGATCCGGCTGTCCAGCGATCCGCCCGGCCGGCTCGCTCCGACGGACCCGCCGGCCCACCGGCGCCTGGACATCGCCGCCGAGTACCGGCCGCCTGGCCGCGACAACCGCCCCGGCGGCCGGGGCTAGCAGCCCGCGCGGTCAGCCCGCCGGAAGCGGCCCGCGCCACCGGCCCGCCGGAAGCGGCCCGCGCCACCGGCCCGCCCGATGCGGCCCGGGCCGGGCCGCTAGCCGGTTTCGCCGGGCCGGCGCGGCTTCCACACGACCAGCGCTGTGGTGGTGTCCCGGGTGCGTACCAGGTCGCGCCGGCCGTAGGTGATCATGCCTTCCAGCTCCTGGATCCGGCGGTGCGCCGCGGCCAGCGCCGCCTCCAGGTCCAGGACCCGCTGCTGCAGGTCGCCGACGAACTGCTCCAGCCCGATGATCCGCTTGATGCCGGCCAGGTTGACGCCGTCCTCCTGGCTCAGCCGCTGGATCTCCCGGAGCAGCTCGACGTCGCGGGCGCTGTAGCGCCGCCCGCCGCCGGCGGTCCGGCCGGGCTGAACCAGCCCCAGCCGGTCGTACTGGCGCAGCGTCTGCGGATGCATGCCGGCCAGCCGGGCGGCCACCGAGATCATCAACACCTTGGTGTCGGAGGCGTGCTCGATCGAGATGAAGTACCGGTCAGCCATGACGTACCTGCCGTTCGATGTGCTCGCGCGGGGCGCGTGGTGCCGCCTGTGCGTATTCGTCCAGCGCCTTGCGGGCGACCTCGGGGAGGTCCCGGGGCACCACGATCTCGACCGTGACCAGCAGGTCGCCGTGGGTACCGTCGCGGCGCGGTACGCCCTTGCCCCGCACGCGCAGCGTGCGGCCGCTCGGGGTACCGGGTGGCACCCGCAGGGTCACCGAACCGTCCAGGGTCGGTACGGCCAGGTCGACCCCGTGCACCGCCTCCGGGAACGTGATCGGCACCGCGAGGGTGAGATCGTCGCCGACCCGGCCGAACAGGTTGTCCTCCCGCACCTTGATCAGCACGTACAGGTCGCCCGCCGGACCGCCCCGGGCCCCCGGCTCGCCCCGCCCCGACAGCCGGATCCGCTGCCCGTCGGCCACCCCGGCGGGGATCCGCACGTTGAGCGTGCGGGTCTTGGTGACCCCGCCGGTACCGAGGCACTCCGGGCACTTGACGTCGACGATGGTGCCGACGCCCTGGCACTCCCGGCACGGCTCGGAGAAGCTGAACGAGCCCTGGTTGATCGTGGTCAGCCCCACGCCCTGGCAGACCGGGCAGGTACGCGGTACCGACCCGGGCTTGGCCCCGCTGCCGTGGCAGGTGTCGCACACCCCGGGGGCGCGCAGGGTCAGCGGCAGGGTGGCGCCGTTGACCGCGTCCCGGAAGTCGAGCAGGACCTCGGCTTCCACGTCCCGGCCGCGGCTGGGGCTCCGGCGGGCCGCGCCGCGCCCGCCGCCGGAGAAGATCGAGCTGAACAGGTCGGAGAACCCGGCCCCGCCGAAGCGCCGGTCACCGGCGGTGGCGGTGCTGGCCGCCGAGTCACCGAAGATGTCGGACAGGTCGAACGGGGTACCGCCGCCCCCGCCCCGCGCGCCCCGCCGGAACGCACCGGAGCCGAAGAGCTGGCGCATCTCGTCGTACTCTTTGCGCTTCTTGTCGTCGGAGAGCACGTCGTAGGCCTCGGACACGGCCTTGAACCGGTCCTCCGCGACGTCGTTGCCCGGGTTGTGGTCAGGGTGCAGCTCGCGCGCGAGTTTCCGGTACGCCTTCTTGATGTCGTCGGCCGAGGCGGACTTGCTCACGCCGAGTACCGCGTAGAAGTCCTTCTCCAGCCAGTCCTTGGAACTCATCGCTGTGCCACCCCCTCCCCTTGTGCCGTCCGGGCCGCTGGCGTTCACTCCGGGTCGGCGACGGCCACCAGGGCGGCGCGCAGCAGCCGGTCACCCAGCAGGTACCCCCGGCGCAGAACCTCCGCACAGGTCGGCTCGGTGACGTCCGCCGACGTCTGGTGTGCCACCGCCTCGTGCCTCGTCGGGTCGAACGCGTCCCCCTTCTCCCCGAAGGGCGTGAGCCCGAACTTGGTCAACGCGTTGATCAGCTGCTCGGCCACCGAGCCGAACGGACCGACCAGGTCGCCGTGATCGCGCGCCCGGTCGATGTCGTCGAGCACCGGCAGGAGCGCGGTGAGTACCGCCGCGACCGCCTGCTCGGTGACCAGGCCCCGGTCGCGGTCGACCCGCTTGCGGTAGTTGGCGTACTCGGCGGTGATCCGCTGCAGGTCGCGGGTCAGCTCGTCGACGTCGCCGCGCAGCGCCTCCAGCTCCGCGCCGAGCGGACCGGGCGAGTCGTCGGCCTCGATGTCCACCTTCTCGGCGGACACCTCGACCGGCGCCTCGGCCGCCTCGGCCTCCGCCGCCTCCGGCTCGGCCTTGGCCGGCGGTGTCGCGCCGGGGTCCTTCACCTTGCGCTTGTCGCGGATGACCACGGCCGGCCGCTCCTCGTCCTCCCGCTTGGCGGCCTTCTCGGCCGGCGCGGGAGCGGTCTCCCGGGCCGCCTCGTCGCCGGTGTCCTCGGCGGGCGCCGAGACCGAGGTCTCCACGCCCGCCGACTCCGTACCGTCAATCTTGCGTTCAGTCACTTCTTGTCGCCCTCGTCGACGATCTCCGCGTCCACCACGTCGTCACCGCCGCCGGCCGCGGTCGGACCCGCGGCACCTGGACCCGGCTGCTCACCGGCCGCGCCCGCCTGCGGGTTTTGCGCGTACAGCAGGGAACCGGCCTTCTGCGACGCCGTCGCCAGCTTCTCGTGCGCGGACCGGATCTTCTCGATGTCGGTACCGCCGAGCGCGCTGCGCAGCTCGCCGAGCGCCTCGTTGATCTCGTCCTTGGCGTCGCCGGGCAGCTTCTCGCCGCTCTCGGCGAGGAACTTCTCGGTCTGCCACTGGAGCTGCTCGGCCAGGTTGCGGGTCTCCGCCTCCTCGCGGCGCCGCTTGTCCTCCTCGGCATGCTCCTGGGCGTCGCGCATCATCCGCTCGATGTCATCCTTGGGCAGCGCGGAGCCGCCGGTGATGGTCATCTTCTGTTCCTTGCCGGTACCCAGGTCCTTGGCGTGCACGTTGACGATGCCGTTGGCGTCGATGTCGAAGGTGACCTCGATCTGCGGCACCCCACGCGGGGCCGGGGGCAGGCCGGTCAGCTCGAACGTGCCGAGCTTCTTGTTGTAGGCCGCGATCTCCCGCTCGCCCTGGAAGACCTGGATCAGCACGGACGGCTGGTTGTCGTCGGCCGTGGTGAAGATCTCCGAACGCTTGGTCGGGATGGTGGTGTTGCGCTCGATCAGCTTGGTGAAGATGCCGCCCTTGGTCTCGATGCCCAGGCTCAGCGGGGTCACGTCGAGCAGCAGGACGTCCTTGACCTCGCCCTTGAGCACGCCGGCCTGCAGCGCGGCACCCACCGCGACGACCTCGTCGGGGTTGACGCCCTTGTGCGGCTCCTTGCCGGTGAGCTGCTTGACCACGTCGGACACGGCCGGCATCCGGGTCGAGCCGCCGACCAGGATCACGTGGTCGATGTCGGCGAGCTTGACGCCGGCGTCCTTGATCGCCTGCGCGAACGGGCCCTTGCAGCGGTCGAGCAGGTCCTGCGTCATCCGCTGGAACTCCGACCGGCTGAGCGCAACATCCAGGTGCAGCGGGCCGGACTCCCCGCCGCCGGTGATGTAGGGCAGGTTGATGCTCGTGGTCGTCGCGGCGGACAGCTCGATCTTGGCCTTCTCGGCCGCCTCGCGCAGCCGCTGCATGGCCATCTTGTCCTTGGACAGGTCCACGCCGTACTGGCCGCGGAACGTCTTGACCAGGTGGTCGATGACCCGCTCGTCCCAGTCGTCACCGCCGAGGTGGTTGTCACCGCTGGTCGCCTTGACCTCGATGACCCCCTCGCCGATCTCCAGCAGGGAGACGTCGAAGGTGCCGCCGCCGAGGTCGAAGACCAGGACGGTCTGCTCCTTGGTGCCCTTGTCCAGCCCGTACGCGAGCGCGGCCGCGGTCGGCTCGTTGACGATCCGCAGGACGTTGAAGCCCGCGATGTCGCCGGCCTCCTTGGTGGCCTGGCGCTGGGCGTCGTTGAAGTAGGCGGGCACGGTGATCACCGCGTCGGTGATGGTCTCGCCCAGGTAGGCCTCGGCGTCCCGCTTGAGCTTCATCAGCACCCGCGCGGAGATCTCCTGCGGGGTGTACTTCTTACCGTCGATGTCGATGGACCAGTTGGTACCCATCTCACGCTTGACGGAGCGGATGGTCCGGTCCGGGTTGGTCACCGCCTGACGCTTGGCGACCTCACCGACGAGCACCTCACCGTTACGGGCGAACGCGACGATCGACGGCGTCGTCCGCGACCCTTCGGCGTTCGCGATGACGGTGGGCTCGCCACCCTCAAGAACGCTGACCACAGAGTTGGTCGTTCCGAGGTCGATGCCGACCGCACGTGCCATGTTCACATCCCCTAGCTCGATCATGCTGTTAGGTGGGTCAGGTTGAGCGGACCCGGCTCAATACTGACACGAGTCCGGCCAGTCGCAAAACGGGGTTGAGTCTATGCGGCGCAAGTGGCGACTCGCGCGTTGGCTAGCGGGATAGATGGCCATCGGGCACGCTCTTACTGTGAGCAGGCGCGTGGCTCCGGGTAGCCGCACCGATGAGGCGGCGACCCCACCGGAACCCACCGAAGCACCCGCCGGACCCGACCCCAGTCCGGCGGCGGCCGTCGGTGTGGATCCGTCCGCCGACGCTGCCGAACCGGCGCCCGCCGCCGAGCCAGGTCCCACGATAGAAGGCCCGGAACCCGCCGGCGACCAGGACGGCGCCGACCCGGACCCGGCGGCCAACGAGGCCAACGAGGCCAACGAGGCCGACCTGGAAGCCGACGCGGATCCCGGCGCCGACGGCGACGGGGCGGCGGACCCCGACGCCGAGGCCGGCGCGGACAGCGCGGCGGCCCCGCAGGCCGGCCCGGATCCGGAGAACGGCCCGGTGGCGGTCGGCCTCGACGTGACCTGGACGACGGACGTGGCGCCGCTGCCCCCTCGCGAGTCGCCGCTGGTCGTATCGCTGCACAAGGTGCGGGCCGAGCTGGGCTCGGTGCGGTTCCCCCTGGAGGTGCCGGGTGCCGGCGCGGCCGCCCGCTCGGCGCGGATGCTGGCCACGCAGCTCGACGATTACCTGCTCCCGCGGCTCAGCCGGCTCGACGCGCCGATGCTGGTGGTCGTCGGGGGCTCCACCGGTGCCGGCAAGTCCACCCTGATCAACAGCCTGGTCCGGGCTCCGGTCAGCCCGGCCGGCGTGCTCCGGCCGACGACGCGGGCACCGGTACTGGTCAGCGCGCCGGGTGACACCCGCTGGTTTCTCGGCACCGAACCGGGTTCCGCCCTGGCCGAGCAGTCGGATCCGCACCTGCTGCCGGGCCTCACCCGGACCACCGGCCTGCGGGCCGAGCCCGGCATGCTCCGGGTGATCTCGGCGCCCGGCCTGCCGCGCGGCCTCGCCCTGCTCGATGCGCCAGACCTGGACTCCGTGGTCGCGGCCAACCGGGCGCTGGCCGACGAGGTACATCGGGCGGCCGACCTGTGGTTGTGCGTAACCACGGCCACGCGGTACGCCGACGCGGTGCCGTGGGCGTCGCTGCGCGCCGCGCGCGATCGCGGTACCCGGCTGGCGCTACTGCTCAACCGGGTACCGCCCGGGGCGGAGGCGGAGATCATCGAGCACCTCGGCGAGCTGCTCGATGCCGAAGGGCTGTCCGGCACCCGGCTGTTCGTACTGCCGGAGGTGGCGCTCGACGGCCAGGGACTGCTCGCCGAGCCGCTGGTCGCGCCGATCGGCGACTGGCTGGCCGAGCTGGCCGGCGATCCGGCCACCCGGGTACGCGTGATCGGCGACACCCTCGGCGGCGCGCTGGCCGCGCTGCGCTGGGCCGTGGCGGAGCTGGCCGACGCCGCCGAACAGCAGGACGCGGTCGCGACCGCGCTGCACGAGCAGGTACGGCGCACGTACGGCACCGCACTGGCCGTGGTGGAGGATTCGCTGGCCAGCGGTACCCTCCTGCGCGGCCAGGCGCTGATCCCGTGGCACCGGTTCGTGGACGAAGGCGGGTTGCACGCGGCGCTCAAGGCCGCCGGCGGGCGGATCGGACGGCGAGCCCGCTCGGTCTTCGCCGGTGCCGACGCGCCCGGGAGCAGGCTGCTCGCGGCTCTGTCGGCGGCGCTGGTCACGCTGATCACCGAGGCGGTCGCCGAGGCCGGCGAAGAGGTCCGCGCCGCCTGGTCGGCCGACCCGGCGGGGGCGGCGCTGCTGGCCGAGGCGCAACACGGGGGCAGCCACGCGGCGCCCGCCACGCCGAACGTGGTCCAGACGGCGCAGGCCCGGGCCGACCGGGTACGGGCGCTGGTGCGCGACTGGCGGGTCGGCGTGGCCGATGCCGCCGGGGACGAGACCCTCACCCTGCTCGTCGTGCTGCGGGTGCTCGCCGGGGAGCTGCCGCTCGAACCGCGCGAGGAGGTCCGGATCCGCGGCATCCTCGGGCAACAATCCGTCCGTACCCTCGTCGACAACGCCCGTACCGACCTGCAGGAGCGGGTCCGCCAGATCCTCGACGCGGAGGCGGCGACCTTCACCGCCCTGCTGGCGGGCACCGACGACGCCGGCCCCGCCGCCCAGCGCCTGCGGGCGGCCGTCAGCCCCGGAGCGCCCGAGTGAGCCTCGACGAACTGCCGCCCGCCCTGGTCGACGAGCAGTCCCTGACCGAGCGGGCCGCCGGGTTGACCCGGTTCGTCATCGGGGCGGACGGGGTCGTCCCGACCGCCCGGCTGGCCCGCGCCCGGGCCCTGGCCAAGCGGGCCGGAGACCGGCTGCGGCTATCCGGCGAGCACACCGTGGTCGCGCTTGCCGGGGCGACCGGCAGCGGCAAGTCCAGCCTGTTCAACGCGCTGGCGCGGATGGAGCTGTCGACGGTCGGGGTGCGCCGGCCGACCACGGCCCACGCCTTCGCGTGCGTATGGGGACCGAGCGGGGCGGGTGCGCTGCTGGATTGGTTGGAGGTCGCGCCGGAGCGGCGGTTCGGCCGGGAGAGCGCGCTGGACGGCGACGACGAGCTGGGCCTGCATGGCCTCGTCCTGCTCGACCTGCCCGACTTCGACTCGCTGGCCACCGACCACCGCATCGAGGTGGACCGGCTGCTCGAACAGGTCGACCTGGTGGTCTGGGTGACCGACCCGCAGAAGTACGCCGACCAGGTGCTGCACGACCGGTACCTGCGCGCGTTCCGGCAGCACGGCGACGTGACGGTCGTGGTGCTCAACCAGGCCGACCGGCTCGCGCCGAACGACGTGCGCCGCTGCGTGGCCGACCTCGCCGGGCTGCTCGCCGCCGACGGGCTGCCCGAGGTGCCGGTGTTCGCCGTCTCCGCGGTCGCGGCCCAGCCCGGATGCGGTGAACTGCGCGCCGTGCTGGAGCGCGCGCTGGTGGCCCACCGGGCGGCGCAGGACCGGCTGGCCGCCGACCTCGACGAGGTGGCCGCGGAACTCGCCGGCGAGGTCGGCGACCCGCTCGGCCCGGAGGCGGTCGGCGAGGACCAGGTCGCCCTGCTCGCGGACGAGCTGGCGGCCGCGGCCGGGGTACCGGCCATCGCAACCGCGGCCGGCGACCGGTACCGGCAGCGGGCCCGCTTCGCGCTGCGCCGGATCTGGGGCACCCCACGCCGCGACCCGCTGGCCGAGGTGCTCGCCACGGAACCGGGTGCGGTGCGGTTGGCGGCGCTGGGCGCGGCGGTCCGGGCCTTCGCGGACCCCCTCGTCGACCGCCTCCCGGCGCCGTGGTCGACCGCGCTCACCGACACCGCCCGGGCCGGCCTCGCGGAGCTGTCCGACCGGATCCCCGGCGCGGTGTCCGACGCCGATCCCCTGCCCGGCGGCCCGGGCCCGTGGCGGCTGCTCGGCGGGCTGCGCTGGCTCGCGCTGCTCGGCGCGCTGGCCGGAGCGGCCTGGCTCGCGGTGCGGCTGGTCCGCGGCGACGGCCTCGCCGGGGTACCGATGTCGCTGCTCATCGCCGGGTCGGCGGCCTGGCTGCTGCTGACGCTCGTGTCGGGGCCCCTGGTCGCGGCCGGTGCCCGGACCGCCCGCCGCCGGGCCGACCGCCAGCTGCGCGGCACGGTCCGCGCGCTCACCCGGGAACACCTGGTCGGGCCGGTGATCAGGCTGCTCACCCGCTACAGCCAAGCGCGCGAGGCGCTGCTCGCGGTCCAGCGGTGAGCGGGAAGACCGGCCGGGTCGACGGTCCCGATCGGCGCGGCGGAGCATAGGCTCACAGCATGCCCAGGCCCGCGCGCCGCCGGTCGGCCGGCCCTCCCCCCGCCGACCGCCCGGCACCCGCCGAGCTGATCCTGTCGGCGGCGCAGGAGATCGACCGGGTGCCCACCACCCTCGACGCGGAGCTGCTGCTGTCGACGCTGCTCGGCACCGCCTGGAGCCGGTCCGCACCGGATCGCGCGGCGGGCCTCGACGCGGTCGTCGAGGCGCTCACCGAGCGGGTGGCCGGAGCCGACGCCGGGCCGGCCGGGCGGATCGCCGCGCTGCTGTCCGGCCCGGGCACCGCGCGGGCGACCGAGGGGTACGCCTACGGCGACCGGTACGGCGACCAGACCGGGTACGTGGTGCGGTTCGAGGACGACGGCGGCGACCATGCCCTGGTGCTCTTCGTCGACCACACGCTTGGGCTGGTGCGCGACATCGTGGTCGTCGCCCCGGCGTCGGCCGTGCTCGACCAGCTCCCCGCCGGCACCGACGACATGAGCTGGTCGGCGCCGATGGAGCCGGGGGCGGTACGGGTGGCGACCGCGCCCTACCTGCGCGCCACGGACCTCGCCGACGAGCTGCCGGACGCCGGTTCGCTGGCGGACAGCCGGTGGCTCGCCGGCCGGCGCCTCGCCCAGCTTCCCGAGGTCACCACGGAGCCGGCGCCGGCGCCCGACCGCGACGAGCTGGTCACCGCGTTCGTCGCGTCCCCCGAAGCCCGCATCGCCGGCCTGACCCGCGGCTCCGACGCGCACCGGGAGGCGGTGGCCTACGGGCTGGGCCTGTGCGTCGACTTCGCCGCCACCCGCGGCGGGGACCCGCTGCGCTGGAGTCCCCGGGCGGTGGAGGGGTTTCTGCTCGACTGGGTGCACCAGCGGGCCGTCCTGGACGCGCGGGACCTCGCGGTGCTCCCGGACGTGCTGGCCGCCTGGGTCTCGTGGGCCGGCCGGCGTATCGGCCTGCCCGACGACGCGGTCGCCGCGACGCTGGACCGCATCGACGCGCTGCGGGCCGAGTTCGCCCGGCTCGGGGCGACCGGGGAGAAGCAGAGCCCGGCGGTACGGGCGACGGCCCAGCTCGTCGCCGAGGGCGTCGACCTCGCCGACCCGGCCGCCGTGGAGCGGTGGCTCGCCGGCTACAACGCCAGCCACTAAGTCGGGACACCGTGGGCAGCTTCGACCTGGACACGGAACGCCACCTGCCCGCCGTGAAGGTGATCTGGCACTGCCGACTCGGGGCCGGGCGGGTGGCGCCGCGGATCAGGTGGGGCGGCGCCACCGGCACCCGGTCACGACGCCGGCCATCAGGCCACGCAGAACTCGTTGCCCTCGGGGTCGGCCAGGGTGACCCAAGTGTTGGGGCCCTGCCGCCCTTCCCAGAGCACCCGGGCGCCGCGCCCGGTCAGCCGCTCGATCACCTCCGGCCGGCGCTCGGGACCGACGTGCAGGTCGAGGTGCACGCGGTTCTTCACGGTCTTCGGCTCCGGCACGACCTGGAAGAGCACCCGGCCGCCCAGCCCGCTGCCCGACCGCGGGTCGACCGGCGCGTCGGGATCCCGGACGGCAGCGGCACCGGCCCAGCTCAACCGGCCGTCGACGGTGGTCGTGTCAACCTCCTGGATCACCCCGGCGTCGAGCAGTTGGCGGATCAGGTCGGCGTTGTCCTCGACCACGTAGTCGAGCGCGGCCGCCCAGAACGCGGCCAACCGGTGGGGATCGGCGCAGTCAATAACGATCTTGTACGGCACAGGCATGCGCCGAGGTTAGTCATCCCCTCCGACAGTTACGCGCTGTACCACTTTTGCGATGGTTCGTTCCCGTAGCCAGATGGCGAACCGCGTCCTTCGGTTGTGGCCGTCCTCACCCCGTCTGCCATGCTGGGAGTCTGACGGCGACGAGGCCACCGCCCGCCCACTACCCTGCGGTCAGGGCTGACCCGGCGCCGGCACTCCCACCCCCGGGCTCCGACCGGAGCGGGGGGCCAAGAACCGGCACGGCGATCCCGCTGCCGAGGCAGACATGACAGGGAGACACGGATGGCGAAGCCCCCGGGCAAACCCCCCGCTGAACCGGAGTTTGTGCAGCTCCTGACCCCCGACGGGGAACGGGTCGAGCACCCGGACTACAAGGTCGACTTCACCGACGAGGAGTACCGCGGCCTCTACCACGACCTGGTGGTCGTCCGCCGACTGGACGCCGAGGCCACGGCGCTGCAGCGCCAGGGCGAGCTGGGTATCTGGGCCAGCCTGCTCGGCCAGGAGGCGGCGCAGGTCGGTTCCGGTCGCGCACTGCGCCCGCAGGACATGGCCTTCCCGACCTACCGCGAGCACGGCGTCCTGTACTGCCGCGGGATCGACCCGGTCATGCCGTTGAGCCTGTTCCGCGGCGTCGACCAGGGTGCCTGGGACCCGATCAAGATGAAGTTCGCCCTCTACACGATCGTGATCGGCGCACAGACGCTGCACGCGACCGGGTACGCGATGGGCATCACGATGGACGGCAAGGTCGGCGCCGAGGACGGCGAGGCGGTCATCGCCTACTTCGGTGACGGCGCGAGCAGCCAGGGCGACGTGAACGAGGCGTTCGTCTGGGCGAGCGTGTTCCACGCGCCGGTGGTGTTCTTCTGCCAGAACAACCAGTACGCGATCTCGGAGCCGCTGGAACGGCAGACCCGGGTACCGCTCTACCAGCGCGCGAACGGGTTCGGCTTCCCCGGCGTGCGGGTCGACGGCAACGACGTGCTCGCCTCGTACGCGGTGACCCGGGCGGCACTGGACCAGGCCCGGGTGGGTCAGGGCCCGACGCTCATCGAGGCCTACACCTACCGGATGGGCGCGCACACCACGTCCGACGACCCCACCCGGTACCGGATCGCCAGCGAGGTCGAGGCGTGGCAGGCCAAGGACCCGATCCTGCGGGTACGGCGGTTCCTGGAGCACAACGGCCTGGCCGAGCAGGCCTACTTCGACGAGGTCGACGAGCAGGCCCGCATGGAGGCAGCGCACCTGCGGGAACGGGTGCTGGAGATGCCCGACCCGGAGCCGCTGTCGCTCTTCGACCACGTATATCCGCACGGCTCGCCCGAGGTCGACGAGGAGCGTGCCCGGCACGCCAGCTACCTGGCGTCGTTCGCGGGGGAGGCGCACTGATGGACACCGTGACCATCGGCAAGGCCCTGAACCTCGGCCTGCGCCGGGCCCTGGAGGACGACCGGAAGGTGGTCCTCATGGGCGAGGACATCGGCAAGCTCGGCGGCGTCTTCCGGATCACCGACGGCCTGCAGAAGGACTTCGGCGACGACCGGGTCATCGACACCCCGCTCGCCGAGTCCGGCATCGTGGGCACCGCGATCGGGCTGGCGCTGCGCGGGTACCGGCCGGTGTGCGAGATCCAGTTCGACGGGTTCGTCTATCCGGCCTACGACCAGATCGTGTCCCAGGTCGCCAAGATGCACTACCGCGCCCGGGGCCAGGTACGGCTGCCGATCGTGATCCGCATCCCCTACGGCGGCGGCATCGGCGCGGTCGAGCACCACTCGGAGTCGCCCGAGGCCTACTTCGCCCACACCGCCGGCCTCAAGGTCGTCACGTGCGCGAGCCCCAACGACGCGTACTGGATGATCCAGCAGGCGATCGCCTCCGACGATCCGATCATCTTCTTCGAGCCCAAGCGCCGGTACTGGGAGAAGGGCCCCGTCGACCCCGTCGCCGAACCGTACCCGCTGCACGCCGCCCGGGTGGCCCGGGAAGGGCGCGACGCCACCGTGGTCGCCTACGGGCCGATGGTGCGCACCGCCCTGGACGCCGCCACGGCCGCCGCCGAGGACGGTCGCGACCTGGAGGTGATCGACCTGCGTTCGATCTCGCCGCTGGAGATGGCACCGGTGTACGAGTCGGTGCGCAAGACCGGCCGCCTGGTCGTGGTGCACGAGGCGCCGTCCAACGTGGGCGTGAGCGCGGAGATCGCGGCCCGGGTCACCGAGCACTGCTTCTACTCCCTGGAAGCGCCGGTGCTCCGGGTGACCGGGTTCAACGTGCCCTACCCCACCGCGCGGGTCGAGGAGGAGTACCTGCCCGATCTGGACCGGGTGCTCGACGCCGTCGACCGGAGCTTCGGATGGTGAGCGCGGTGTCGACGGTCAAGGAGTTCCCCCTGCCCGACCTCGGTGAAGGGCTCACCGAGGGGGAGATCCTGCGGTGGCTGGTACAGGTCGGCGACGTCGTCGAGCTCAACCAGCCGATCGTGGAGGTGGAGACGGCGAAGGCGGCGGTGGAGATCCCGGCGAAGTGGGCCGGGAAGGTCACCTCGATCTTCCAGCCGGAAGGGGCGATGGTCGAGGTCGGTACCCCGATCGTCGCGATCGACACCGATCCGGACCGGGCCGCCTCCGCGGCACTGGAGCCGTCGGCCGCCGGGCTGGCGGCGGTCGAGGTGGCGCCCGCCGAAGGCATGGTGGAGCCCGGCCTCATCGGCGGACCGGCACCGGGCGGGCGGACCGCGGTACTCGTCGGGTACGGGCCGAAGACGACCGCGGCCAAGCGCCGGTCCCGGCTGACCGAGCCACCGCCCGCGCCGCCGCCGACCACCGCGCCGCCGCCAGCCGCCGCGCCGCAACCACCGGCCGCCGCGCCGCCGCCGGAGTCCGTGCCCGACGGCGCGAAAGTGCTGGCCAAGCCGCCGGTCCGCAAGCTCGCCCGCGATCTGGGCGTCGACCTGACCGGCCTGGTCGGCACCGGCCCGCAGGGGTCGATCACCCGGGCCGACGTCGAGGCGGCCACCGCCGCGCCGGCGCCCGTGGTGGGCGGACGCGAGCAGCGCATCCCGGTCAAGGGCGTGCGCAAGCTGACCGCGGAGAACGTGGCGCACAGCGCGTTCACCGCGCCGCACGTCACGGTGTTCCTGACCGTCGACGTCACCCGGTCGGTCCGCGCGCTGGACCGGCTGCGGGCCCGCCCCGAGTGGCGCGACGTGCGGGTGTCACCGCTGTTGCTGGCCGCGAAGGCGGTGCTGCTGGCGATCAAGCGGTACCCGCTGGCGAACTCGTCCTGGCAGGGCGAGGAGATCGTGGTCAAGGACTACGTCAACCTGGGTATCGCGGCGGCGACCGACCGCGGGCTGATCGTGCCGAACGTCAAGGACGCCGACCGGATGTCGCTGCGGGAGCTGGCCGACGCGATGACCGCGCTGGTCCAGACCGCGAAGGCGGGCAAGACCCCGCCCTCCGACATGACCGGGGGTACCTTCACGATCACGAACGTCGGGGTGTTCGGCGTGGACACCGGTACCCCCATCCTGCCGCCCGGCGAGGCCGCGATCCTCGCGTTCGGGGTGATCCACGAGCAGCCGTGGGTGCACAAGGGCAAGGTGAAGGTACGCAGCGTCACCACGCTGGGCCTGTCCTTCGACCACCGGATCATCGACGGCGAGCTCGGCGCGAAGTTCCTCCGTGACGTGGGTGCCTTCCTCGCCGATCCGGAGGCGAGCCTGCTCGCCTCGTGCTGACGGCGAGTCCCAGCGATCCGGGCCCGCGGTCCCCCGGGCCCGGAAAGGGGACCTCCCACGCTGGCCGATGGCGGGTACTGTCACTACCGGCCGGTGCCACCGGTGCGCCGCGCCCAGCGAGGAGGCGAGTGATGTCCCAGGGCCCGTACCCGCCGGGTTACGACCCGGCCGACGACGCCCCGCCGCCTGCCCGCCGTCCCGGTGAGGGCTACCCGGACGCGCCGCCCACCGGACGCGCGTCGGCCCGGGTACCGCAGCCGGAGTGGCCGGCTCCGCAGCGGCCGGAGAGCGGGGCACCATCGAGCTACCCGACGCCGCACTACGCCGGCCCGGAGTCGCCGCAGGACCCGCACGCCCAGTTCCGTCGCCCGCAGCCCTACGGCGAGCAGCCCCCCTACGGCGGCCCGCCCGGCGGTGGCTATGGCGGCCAGGGCGGGGGCACCTACGGCACCCCCCAGGGCGGCACCTACGGCAGCCCGGCAGGCGGTTTCGGTGGGCCGCCGCCCGAGCGGGGGCCCGGCGGGTACGGCGGCGGGACCTACCCGCCCCAGCCTGGGCAGTACGACCCCGGACAGCCCGGCCAGTACGACCCCGGACAGCCCGGCCAGTACGACCCCGGACAGCCCGGCCAGTACGACCCCGGCCGGCCCAGCCAGTACGGCGACCCGACGCAGCAGCCCTACGGGGACTCCGAAGGGGGCCCGTACTCCGCCCTGCGCTACGACCAGGCGGGTCCCGGCGGTCCGCCGCCCCAGCAGAAGAGCCGGCGCGGCCTGATCATCAGCGTGGTGGTCGCCGCCGTGGCGGTGCTCGCACTGGCCGCGGTCGGCGTCACGTACTTCATGTCGTCCAAGGGCGGCAGCAACTTCGCGGTCGACTCCTGCGTGCGCAAGTCGGGCGACAAGGCGGAGAGTGTGAGCTGCTCGACCTCCGGGTCGTACAAGATCGTGTCCAAGGTGGGCTCGCCGAGCCAGTGCCCGGACCAGGCCCAGCCCTACGTCGTCCTGCAGGAGAAGGGCAAGGGCGACCAGGTGCTCTGCCTCAAGCCGGCCAAGTAGCGCGGTGGCCGGCAAGGGCCAGACCCTCCGGCTGACCGAACCGTTCCCGGTGGAACTGGATTCCGCGCGGCTGTAGGCCTTGGCTCTTCGCCCACCTGGGGCGGTACGGCAGAATTGCCCCGTGCCCCCGGCCTCCTCCGCACCCCGCGTCCGTGTCCGCGCACCTGAGCTGCGCGGACGTGGCTGGTTGAACACCGGTGGCAAGAGCCTCACGCTCGCCGGCCTGCGCGGGCGGATCGTGCTGCTCGACTTCTGGACCTTCTGCTGCGTCAACTGCCTGCACGTGCTCGACGAGCTACGCCCGATCGAGGCGGAGTACGCCGACGTCCTGGTGGTCATCGGCGTGCACTCGCCGAAGTTCGCGCACGAGAAGGACCCGGCCGCGCTGGCCGACGCGGTGGAGCGGTACGGGGTAGGGCATCCCGTCCTCGACGATCCGGAGCTGGAGACGTGGCAGCGGTACACCGCCCGGGCCTGGCCCACGCTGTGCGTGGTGGACCCCGAGGGGTACCTGGTCGCCACGATGGCCGGCGAAGGCCACGCGGCCGGGCTGGCCGCCCTGCTCGATGAGCTCGTCGAGGCGCATGCCACCAAGGGCACGCTGCGCCGGGGTGCGGCACCCTTCGTGCCGCCCCCGGCCCGCCCCGGCGACCTGCACTACCCGGGCAAGGCCATCGTCTCGCCGGACGGGTTCCTGGTCTCCTCCTCGGCGGGGCATCAGGTGGTCGAGCTGGCCACCGACGGTGCGACCGTGCTGCGCCGGTTCGGCTCGGGACGGCGCGGCCGCGCCGACGGTGCCGCCGAGGTGGCCGAGTTCAACGAGCCGCAGGGGCTGTGCGTGCTGCCGCCGCATGTGGCCGAGATCGCCGGGTACGACCTGGTGGTCGCGGACACCGTGAACCACCTGCTGCGCGGGATCCGGCTCGGCGACGGCACCGTCCGTACCGTCGCCGGCTCCGGTCCGCCCTGGCGGTCCACCATGGACGATCACGCGCACGACGCGCTCGCCGCCGACCTGTCCTCCCCGTGGGACCTCGCGTGGTACGACGACCGGCTGATCGTGGCCATGGCCGGCAGCCACCAGCTCTGGTGGTTCGATCCGGTCAAGCGCACGCTCGGCGGCTACGCCGGCACCACCGTCGAGGCGCTGCGCGACGGTCCCCTGGACGAGGCGTGGCTCGCCCAGCCGTCCGGGCTGTCCGCGCACGGCGACCGGCTGTGGGTGGTCGACAGCGAGTCCTCGGCGCTGCGCTTCGTCACGGGCGGCGCGATCCAGACGGTGGTCGGGCAGGGGTTGTTCGACTTCGGGCACGTCGACGGCGCGGCGGAGCAGGCGTTGTTCCAGCATCCGCTGGGGGTACTCGCCCTGCCCGACGGCGCGGTACTCGTCGCGGACACGTACAACGGCGCGGTCCGCCGGTACGTCGACGGCGCGGTGAGCACCATCGCCACCGGGCTGGCCGAACCGAGCGACCTCGTGCTCACCCCCGACGGTGACGTGGTCGTCGTGGAGTCGGCCGGGCACCGGCTCTCCCGCCTGCCGGCGGCGGGAGCGGGCGGCACGACCGGCGCGGCAACCGGACCGAGCGGGACGACCGGAGTGAGCGGGACGACCGGAGTGAGCGGGACGACCGGCGCGGCGGGTTCCGGCGACCGGGGTCGTTACCGGACCGACCGTCCGGTCACCCTCCTCGCCCCGGGCGAGGTCACTCTGGAAGTGATCTTCACACCGGGACCCGGCCAGAAGCTGGACGACTCGTTCGGGGTGCCGACCCGGCTGGAGGTCTCCGCCTCCCCGCCCGAGCTGCTCGCCGACGGCGCCGGCGGGAGTACCGAGCTGTCCCGGGTCCTGCGGATATCCGGCGAAGCGACCGAGGGCATCCTCCAGGTCACCGCCCAGGTCGCCACCTGCGACGCCGACGCCGAGCACGCCGCGTGCCACCTGACCCGCCAGGACTGGGGGGTACCGGTCCGGATCGCCGGCGACGGCGCCACCCGCCTCCCGCTCGTCCTCCGCGGCCTCGACGCCTGAGCGCAGCCCGCGGACCGCACCAGGTAGCTCACACGAACGGCGCCACCTCGATCCCCTCGTCGACCAGTGCCGCGCGGACCGCACCCGCCAGGTCCACGGCCCCCGGCGTGTCGCCGTGCACGCACAGCGACTCGACCCGGCAGGTGATCTGGCTGCCGTCGACCGCGAGGACGATACCGTCGCGGGCCATCTGCACCGCCCGCCGCACCACGAACGGCCCGTCCGTGATCACGGCACCGTGCCGGCCGCGGGGCACCAGGGCGCCCGACGGCTGGTACCCCCGGTCGACGAACCCTTCGGCCACCGCGCGCAGCCCGTGCAGCTCGGCCAGGCGCAGCAGGACCGACCCGGGCAGGCCGAGCACCGGCAGCGCCGGATCGTACTGCCGGACCGCCTCGACCACGGCACCCGCCTGGACCTCGTCGCTGGCCGCGGTGCTGTAGAGCGCGCCGTGCGGCTTGACGTACCGCACCCGGGCACCGGCCACCCGCGCGAAGCCGTCCAGCGCCGCGAGCTGGTAGAGCAGGTCGTCGCGCAGCTCGTCGGGGTCGTAGTCGATCCGCCGCCGGCCGAACCCGGCCAGGTCGCGGTAGCCGACCTGCGCGCCGATCGTCACCCCGTGCTCGACCGCGCGCAGGCACACCCGGCGCATCGTGGACGGGTCCCCGGCGTGGAACCCGCACGCCACGTTGGCACTGGTCAGCACCGGGATGAGCGCGTCGTCGTCGCCGAGGCGCCAGGCGCCGAAACCCTCGCCCAGATCAGCGTTGAGATCCATGGAACACGACGCTAGCCCCCGGCCGGGCCTGCGCAAGCAAGGGAAGGTCGGCCGGGTGGACGACGCCGATCACCGGGTACCCGCCGGTGGTCGGGTGGTCGGCCAGGAACACCAGCGGCTGGCCGTCGGCCGGCACCTGCACCGCGCCGAGGACGATGCCCTCGCTCGGCAGCTCGCCGGCCACCGCGCGGGTCAGGCCCGGTCCGGCCAGTCGCGCCCCGACCCGGTTGCTCACCGGCGAGAGCTGGTACCCCGGACCGCACAGCGTCTCCCACGCGTCGCCGGTGAACCAGTCGGCGCGCGGTCCGGGCCGGACCCGCAACTCCACAGTGGACGGTACCTCCGGCAGCTCCACGGTGGACGGTGTATGTCCGGGCGCGTCACCGAGCGGCAGCAGGTCCCCGTCCCGCAACGGGTTGGGCCCGAGCCCGGACAGCGTGTCCGTCGACCGGCTGCCGAGCACCGGTGTCACGTCGATCCCGCCACCCACCGCGAGGTATGTCCGCACGCCCCGGATACACCGTCCGATGTGGATGGTGCTTCCGGCGCTCACCGGCAGCGTCTCCCCGAACGGCGCCTCGTCGCCGTCGAGCCGGACCGGCACGGGCGCACCGGTGACCGCCACGAGCGCCGCCCGGCGCAGCCGGACCCGGCAGCCGCCGAGCGTGACCTCCAGCCCGGCCGCTTCGTCGTCGTTGCCCACGAGGCGGTTGGCCGCCCGCAGCGCCGGCTCGTCCAGCGCGCCGGAGCGGGGTACCCCCAGGTGCGCGTACCCCGGCCGGCCGAGGTCCTGCACCGTCGTCAGCGGGCCGGTCCGGAGCACCTCAAGCACGGACGAACCGTACCCTCGTCCCGGGCGCCAGCAACGCCGGCGGGTCCTCGTCGACGTCGAAGAGCCGGACCGAGGTGCGCCCGATCAGCAGCCACCCGCCCGGCGACGGGCTCGGGTAGACGCCGCAGTACCGGCCGGCCAGCCCGACGCTGCCCGCCGGTACCCGCGCCCGGGGCGTGTCCAGCCGGGGCACCGCCAGCTCCTCCGGCAGTCCGGTGAGGTACCCGAACCCCGGCGCGAACCCGCAGAACGCCACCCGGAACTCGGTGGCGGTGTGGCGGCGGACCACCTCCGCGGGGGACACGCCCCAGTGTTCGGCGACGAGTGCGAGGTCCGCCCCGTCGTACGTGGTGGGCAGCTCGACCGCGGGCCACGGCCCGGCCGCCGCGCCCGGCGCCGGGGTCCACCCGCGGACGGCCGCCGCCACCGACTCCGGATCCGGTACCCCGTCGAGCAGCACCGTGCGCTCCCCCGGCACGATCTCGGTGGCGGCCAGTTCCCCGGCCGCCCGCCGGCGGTCCAGCTCGACGCGCCAGCCCTCGACGTCGTCCACCTCGATGAGCAGCGCCGACCACCCGACCACGTGTACCCGCACAGGTGAGAAGTATGACTTACTACTGATTAGTAACCTACGGTGCCGTAACCTAGGCATCGTGACGATGACCCCGACCCGACCCCGCCCCGCCGACCTCGGCAAGCCTTTGATGCGCGGCGTACTGCACGCGTACGCCTTCTTCGTCGCCATCGTCGCCGGGATCGTGCTGACGACGCTGGCCGCGACCGTGGCACCCGGCACCGGTTCCGCGCCGGCCGTCTCGTGTGCGATCTACAGCGCGACCGTGTGCGCGCTGTTCGGCACGAGCGCGCTGTACCACCGCCGGGTCTGGTCGCCCCGGTGGTATCTGGTCATGCGCCGGCTCGACCACTCGATGATCTTCGTATTCATCGCGGGTACCTACACGCCGTTCTCGGTGCTGCTGCTCAGCCCTGGGGCGGCGACGACGATCCTCGCCGTGGTGTGGGGCGGCGCGGTGCTCGGCGTCGGCCTGAAGCTGGTCTGGCCGCACGCGCCGCGGTGGGTGTCGGCACCGCTGTATGTGGCGCTGGGCTGGGTCGCGGTGGCGGTACTGCCGCAGATCCTCGGGCACGGCGGCGTCGCCGCGTTCGTGCTCCTGCTTGCGGGTGGCGCGTTCTACACCCTCGGCGCGCTGGTCTACGCGCTACGCCGGCCCAACCCCTGGCCCGGCGTCTTCGCCCATCACGAGTTCTTCCATGCCTGCACGCTGGTGGCGGCGCTGTGCCACCACGTCGCGATCTACCTGGCGCTGTTCGCCTGACCGGTCCGGTGAAGGCGCCCCGCGGGACGCCCTCGCCGCAGGGGTTCAGTACGGGGTTTCTGGGGGTTGGTACTCGACCCGGCGCTGCTCGTCGACCACGCGCTCGCGCTCGACCGGCACCGGGGTGGTGGCGACGGTGCGCCGCCGGTTGCTCCAGAAGTACAGGGTCAGCAGCAGACCGACCAGGCCGGCGACCATGAGAACGTACCCGACCACATTGAGACTGAGCCAGCCCACCGAGACGTGCACGGCGAACGCGAGGATCGCGCCCACCGCGATCAGGAAGATGCTTCCACCGATACCCACGGTGTCCTCCATTGGTCACAAGTGCGGGACGACCTGTGTGGTACCCGATACTCGCGACCACTAATCGGGCAGGCTATGCCGCATGAGTGAGCGGACTCTGGTGATCCTGCGCCACGCCAAGGCCGAACACCCGCCCGGCCTCGCTGATCTGGACCGACCGCTGACCCAGCGCGGGCACGCCGACGCGGGCGCCGCCGGGGCCTGGCTGGCCGCCCGCGGGTACCGGCCCGGCCTCGTGCTCTGCTCGCCGGCCAAGCGCACCCGGCAGACCTGGCACGGGGTGTCCCTCGCGCTGGCCGGTACGCCGGAGCCGAAGGTCCGGTACGAGCCGGTGCTGTACTACGAAAGCCCGCGGGACGCGCTCGACCTGATCCGGAAGGTACCGGGGAAAGTGTCGACGGTCCTGCTGGTCGGCCACAACCCCGCGGTGTCGGTGCTGTCCGCGCTGCTGGACCGGGACGCCGGGCGCGACTCCGACGGGCTGCGTACCAGTGGGATCGCGGTGCACGTCCACGACGGCGAGTGGACCGGCTACGGGCCGGGCGCCGCCCCCCTGTCGGCCACGCACACCGGCCGCGCCTAGGTCGGCGGGCCGCCCGGCAGCTCGGTGTCCGGCGGCTCCGGCGGGACCGGACCGGTCCGGTGGTGCATCAACTGGCTCTGCTCAACCAGGGTGAGCCGCCGGCGGGCCCGGCGCTGCTGCCAGAACCAGATGGTCAGCACGAGCACGGACACGCCGGCCAGCATCAGGATCCAACCGACCATCTGCAGGTCGAGCCAGGCGAGGTCGCCGCGCACCGCGAAGGCCAGGATCGCGCCGAGGGCGATCAGGAAAATGCCACCGCCGATACCCATACCAATCAAGCTAACCGGGCATCGGCCGGCCGCAACTTCAGAACGCCTCCTCGGGTATCTCCATCGCGTCCAGCGTCGTCGACTCGACGATGCGCCGGTCGGCGCCGATCCGGGGCAGTACCTCGTGCGTGAAGAACCGGGCCGCCGCCACCTTGCCCTGGTAGAAGGCCTGGTCCGCCGCGGATACCGGCTGCCCGAGCGCCTGCAGTGCGACATCGGCCTGGCGCACCAGTAGCCAGCCGATGACCAGGTCGCCGAGGGCGAGCAGCAGCCGGCGGGAGTTGAGCCCGATCTTGTACAGCTCGCGCGGCTCGCCGCCCTGCGCGGCCATCAGCCAGCCGGTGAACACCGCGAGGATCTGCTGAACCTCGCCCAGCGCCGTGCCCAGTGCCACCCGCTCGTCCTTGAGCTGGCCGTTGCCGACCTCGCTGTCGAGCAGCGCCTGGATCTCGTTGGCGATCGCGGTCAGCGCGCGACCCCGGTCCCGGACGGTCTTGCGGAACACCAGGTCGAGCGACTGGATCGCGGTCGTCCCCTCGTACAGCGTGTCGATCTTCGCGTCCCGCACGTACTGCTCGATCGGGTAGTCCTGCAGGAACCCCGAGCCGCCGAAGGTCTGCAGCGACTCATGCCCGAGCAGCTCGTACGCGCGCTCCGAGCCGACCCCCTTGACCAGCGGCAGCAGCAGGTCGTTGACCCGCTTGGCCAGCTCGGCCGCGACCGGGTCGCCGGCCAGCTCGGCCACCCGCACCTTGTCCTGCCAGGACGCCGTGTACAGCGCGAGGGCACGCAGCCCCTCCGCGTACGACTTCTGCAGCAGCAGCGAGCGGCGCACGTCGGGGTGGTGGGTGATGGTCACCCGGGGCGCGGTCTTGTCCGACATGCGCAGCAGATCGGCGCCCTGCACCCGGTCCTTCGCGTACTCCAGCGCGTTGAGGTACCCGGTAGACAGCGTCGCGATCGCCTTGGTGCCGACCATCATCCGGGCGTACTCGATGACCGTGAACATCTGCCGGATGCCCTCGTGCACGTCGCCGAGCAGCCACCCGGTGGCCGGTACGCCGTGCCCGCCGAAGGTCAGCTCGCACGTCGTGGACACCTTGAGGCCCATCTTGTACTCGACGTTGGTGGCGAAGACGCCGTTGCGCTCGCCCAGCTCACCGGTCTTCGGGTCGAAGTGGTACTTGGGCACGATGAACAGCGACAGCCCCTTGGTACCCGGTCTGCCCGCGCCGGGCGTGTCCACCGGCCGGGCCAGCACGTAGTGGATGATGTTTCCGGTAAGGTCGTGCTCGCCGCTGGTGATGAACCGCTTGACGCCCTCCAGGTGCCACGAGCCGTCCGGCTGCGGGATCGCGCGGGTCCGCCCGGCGCCCACGTCGGAGCCGGCGTCGGGCTCGGTGAGCACCATGGTCGCCGCCCAGCGCTTGGCCACGATGAGCTTGGCCCACTCCTTCTGCTCCGGCGTGCCCTCCAGCCACATGGTGTACGCGAACGACGGGCCGGAGGCGTACATCCAGACCGGGGCGTTGGCGCCGAGGACCAGCTCGGCCAGGGCCCACCAGAGGATGCGCGGCGCGGGCGTGCCGTCCAGCTCCGCCGGCAGGTCCAGGCGCCAGAACTCACTGTCCATAAAGGACTGGTACGAGCGCCGGAACGCCTCGGGCATCGTCACGCTGTGCGTGGCCGGGTCATAGGCCGGGGGGTTGCGGTCGCCGTCGGCGTAGCTGGCTGCGAGGTCCTCCCGAGCCAGGCGGTCCGTCTCGGCGAGGATGCTGCGCGCCGAGTCGGCGTCCACCTCGGGGTACGCCGCGCTGCCCAGCACCTCCCCGGCGCCGAACACTTCGAAGAGATTGAAGTACAGGTCGCGCAGGTTGCTGCGGTAGTGACTCATGAACGGCTCCCCGTCCGTGGCACGGTGGCTAGTTACTGAGCAGTAACCGCCACTGTATTACCCGACGGTAACCCCGACAAGCAAGGATCAGCGTGGGATATCCGACACCCGGGATCAGGTGTCAGTACCAACTTCCCAGCTCGGGCCGGCTGCGGCGGTGGCCGGCTGCGCCCCGGCGTACTCCATGAGTACCAGCGCGATGTCGTCGTCTAGGCGTCCGTGCACCCACTCCAGCAGCGCGCTCTCCAGTGAGGCCAGGCCGTCGCCGACGGTACCGTGGCCGAGCAGCCGCCAGGCCCGCTCCGCGGTGGGGAAGAACTCGCCCTCCCGGCGCGCCTCGGCCAACCCGTCGGTGTAGAGCAGTAGCCGGTCGCCGGGTTCGAGGCGTTCGACCCGGGGCCGCACCACCGGCATGAAGCCCAGCGGCGGTGCGCTCGCCGGCGGTTCCAGCGGGATCACCTCGCCCCGGCGCAGCAGCAGCGGGGCCGGGTGGCCGCAGTTGACGATGGTCAGCGTGCCGCCGCGCTCCTCGACCAGCGCGGCGGTCACGAAGTCCTCATCACCCACCGAGCGGGCCACCGCGCGGTCCAGATCGGCGACGATCGCGCGCAGGTCGGCCCGCTCGTAGGCGACGTGCCGGTACGACCCGAGCACGATGCTGGCCAGCCGGACCGCGTCCAGGCCCTTGCCGCGCACGTCCCCAATGATCATGCGGACCCCGTACGGCGTGTCCAGCGCCTCGTAGAGGTCCCCGCCGATATCTGCCGCCACGCTGGCGGAGACATATCGCCCGGCCACCGCCAGCGGACCCACCTGGGGCCCGAGCGGGCGTAGGACGGCGCCCTGGGCCACCGAGGCGAGCCGGGACAGCTCGGCCAGACGCTCGGCCTGCCCGGCCCGGACGGTACCGGCGACGGCGGCGATCGCGGTGGCCGCCATGATCGCCCCGATCTGCACCGCACTGGGCATGGTCAGGCCGTGCGGGTAGGACCCGAACGCGACGCCGATCGCCGTGGCCAGACCGCCGACGACGAGCACCTCGCGCCACGCCGCGAACGTGGCGACCAGGAACGGTGCCGAGGCGAGCAGGCCGACGTAGTGCGGATCCCGGCCGTCGGCCAGCTCGATCGCGGAGATGAGCGCGAGCAACACGAACGCCGCGCCGAATCCGGCGCGGGCTTCGGGACTCATCGGGCGGTGCTCACCCGGCAGGCGCAGCTTCATGGGTACGACGCACAGCATGCCGGATATCCGGCCGACACCAAACGCCTAGGGCCGAGATCCGCGCGAACGGACGAAACCACGAACCCTTACTAGGAGAGCACCTCGTACTTCACGGTGATCACCCCGGCGTTCAGGCTCGCGATGGCCGCGAACGCCGCCCGGGTCAGATCGAGGCACCGGCCGCTGACGAACGGACCCCGGTCGTTGATGCGGACAATCGTGGATTTCCCGTTGGCCGCGTTGGTCACCCGGACCCGGGTGTTGAACGGGAGCGTCCTGTGCGCGGCGGTGAACGCGTTGGGGTCGAAGATCTCCCCGTTGGCGGTGCGCTGGCCGTCGGAGTAGTACGACGCGCCGCAGGTGCCGGAGCTGACCACCGAACCGCCGCCGGACGGTGGGCTCTGCGGCGTCGTGGGCTTCTTCGTGGGCGGCGGCGCGGGCGAGGACGGCGCGCTCGACGGCGACGCGGATGGGGACGGGGACGGGTCGGGGTCGGCGCGCAGGCCGCTGCGGGACACGCGCTCGTCACCGAACCGGCTGGCGGTGACGCTCGGCCCGGCGGCCCGGTGGGCCGAGGGGGTCGGGTTGTCGGTCGCCGGGCCGAGGGTCATGGCGGCGACGGAGGCCCCGAGGACGACGCCGGCGATGGTCACTGCGGCGATGACGGGCACGGAACGGCGCGGCGAAAACCGGGCATGATGGGCGATTCGGGTCGAGAAGCCGCGCGCTGCAGGCCGAGACGCGTCCGCGTCGGCATGCTTACCGGACAAGATCGAACCCTTCGTAGGCAACAGGCCGAGGGCGACGCTATCGACACTCGTTCCGGGCCCGTCAAGTGGATCAAAGTGCTGTGTTGTGATTTGAGCGTTATCTTCGGGCCGTTCGGCCGATCCGGTACCGGCCGATCGTCGGCATGGTGTGGCAGTGTGCGACTTTGCGGGCCGGCCGACCGGTCTGCCGTCATGGCCACGCAGGCCTGACCGGCTAATAGCTGTCGGTAACCACAGCTGCCACAGGGAGCCGAGATGGTGACGCTGGGCGGGCTTGCCGTGACCGGATCGACCGGCCACCTCGGCGGGCGGGTGGCCCGGCTCCTGTCGGCGGCCGGCGTCGCGCAACGGCTGGTGGTCCGGGATCCCCGGCGCGCGCCGGCGCTGGCCGGCGCCACCGTGGCGTCGGCCGCCTACCAGGACGGGGCGGCCGCCCGGCGGGCGCTCGACGGGGTGCGGACGCTGTTCATGGTGTCCGCATCCGAGGCCCCGGACCGGCTCGACCAGCACCGCACGTTCATCGACGCCGCCGTCGCGGCCGGCGTGATCCGGATCGTGTACCTGTCCTTCTACGGCGCCGCCCAGGACGCCACCTTCACCCTGGCGCGCGACCACTGGGCCACCGAGCAGCACGTGCGCTCCACCGGGCTCGCCTACACGTTCGTGCGCGACAACATCTACCTCGATTTCCTCCCGTCAATGGTGGTGGACGGCGTGATCCGGGGGCCGGGGGGCGACGGCCGGGTGGCCGCCGTCGCCCAGGACGACATCGCCGAGGCCGTCGTCGCCGTCCTGCGCGCGCCGGAGGTCCACGACGGGGTCACGTACTCGCTGACCGGGCGGGAGGCGCTGAACTTCGCCGAGATCGCGGCGATCCTCGGGCCCAGCGTGCGCTACCAGCCGGAGACGGTCGCCGAGGCGTACGCGTCCCGGGCCCGGTACGGCGCGCCGGACTGGCAGGTCGACGCGTGGGTCACCACCTACACGGCCGTCGCCGCCGGCGAGCTGGCCGAGATCACCGAGGATGTGCACCATCTCACGGGGCACCCGCCGCTGACCCTCGTCGACCTGCTATCGAATCGCGGATAACGTCCTCGCGGGGCGGTTACCGCACCCATTTGTCTGAAAGACTCGCCCGCGCACCGAAGAACACCATTGTCGATATTGGCGATGGTGTCGGTCGCGGTGGCGGCCGACCAGGAAGTCCGAGCCGAACTGCTGGTTCTGCTGGCGTTACATCGCCTCCTACTCCGCTGAGGGCGAGTGCAAGTCTGGGGGCGCCTCTCGTTCCCGCTGACCCCCACCGAGTGCGTCCGCAACGGCAAGAAGTGTGACCTGTGGGAATGGCACTAGCTAGAAACCCGTACCGCATAGCGGTGACCACGGCGGTCTGACCGGTGCGGCGGTTCACCGGTCCGCGTCGGGGCGGGCCAGGAGCCGCCGGGCCGCGGCGCGGGAACCGATCCGCACGAATGTCAGGTGCCCCCAGGCCGCATCGGTCAGCATGGCCGCGTACCGCGCCCGGTACACCGTGTGCCGGTGCCACGCCCACGCGATGATCGACTCTTCCGGGTCGCGGGTGAACAGGTTGCGCCATGGTTCCCGGTTGCCGTTCCACAGCTCCACCCGCAACACCGCCCGGCGGACGGTACGCCAGACCACCTGCCGCATGACGGTGCGGCGGGGCAGGTCGAGCCAGACCACGGTGTCGGCGCGCGCCCACACCAGATCGCGCACCGCCGAGTAGTTGCCGTCGACCACCCAACCGTCGCCGGCGATGGAACGGTCGACCCGGGCCCGGAACTCCGCGACCGGCAACGGTTGCCAGCCGGGCTGGTGGTAGATCGCGTCCAGCTCGACGTGCGGCACGCCAAGCCGGGTCGCCAGCGCGCGGGCCAGTGTCGACTTGCCCGAGCCGGACCGGATTCTGCGGTGGCGCTCAACCCGCCTCGGTCGGGCAGCCCCATCGGCCAGGTCCCCGCCCGCTTCCCGCGTGCTGATCCTGCTGGCAGCCTTCACCAGTCTGCGCTACGGCGAACTCGCCGCGCTGGGCCGCCACGACTTCGACTCCCGTCACGGCTTTATCACCGTCCGCGCGGACCCTCGTCGAGCGCCAGGACGGCGGGCTCATCTTCGGCCCACCCAAGATCCGAGCCGGTCTACGCACGGTCACCGTTTCGACCGCCATCCGCCGCGACCTGCGGACCCATCTTCGGGACTTCGCCGCCGACACCCCCGACGTGCTCATCTTCACCGGCGCCAACGGCGCCGTCCTGCGTCGCCCCAACTTCCAGCGCTCGTCCGACTGGACCGCCGTCGTCGCCGCGATCGGCCTGCCGGGCTTCCACTTCCACGATCTCCGGCACACCGGAAACACGCTCGCATCCCGGACGGGCGCCAGCCTGGCCGATCTCATGGCGCGGATGGGCCACAGCTCTACCCGGTCGGCGCTGATCTACCAGCCACACGAAGGGGAGGAAACGACTGGCGTGAATGAAGGCGTCCGGGTCGGATGAGTCCTGACATGGGCCTTCGTGGTGGAGCGGGTGAAGGGA